>Ga0315288_10001305_pt1 | contig 32114 bp, 20 predicted proteins | sample YL17G11_20_MG_FD_203454 | JGI IMG/M metagenome (GOLD analysis project Ga0315288, IMG submission 203454) | Sediment microbial communities from Yellowstone Lake, YNP, Wyoming, USA - YL17G11_20 | ecosystem: Environmental > Aquatic > Freshwater > Lake > Sediment | place: USA: Wyoming | collected...
TCCTGGCGCAGCTTGAAAAGGCGAAGATTGCCGAGGATAAGCAACTGGCCCGAAAAATACTGATCCGGGTTCAGCAGCTTGAGAACGAAGGCTACCAGTTCGAGGCCGCCGACGCCAGCTTCGACTTGCTCGTCAAGAAGATCATGGGTACGTACAAGCCGTTCTTCGACCTGATCAAATATCACGTGACGGTTGAGAAGCGCGCGACGGGTGACATTGTCACCGAGGCGACCGTCAAACTCAGGGTCGGCGACAGAACCGAGCACGTTGTCGGTGAGGGCGACGGCCCGGTCAACGCGCTTGATGCCGCCCTGCGAAAGTCGCTGGAGAATTTCTACCCGAGTATCAAGGATGTCCATTTGATCGATTATAAAGTCCGTGTGGTGAATGCACGAGCGGGCACCGCCGCACGCGTGCGGGTAATAATCGAATCGCGGGATAAAAACTCGATCTGGGGCACGGTCGGCGTCTCCGAGAACGTCATTGAAGCATCCTGGCAGGCACTTGTTGACAGCGTCGAATACACGCTGCAAAAGGATGAAGCATAATATATAGCTCCAGGATTCCTTCGGGGGCTGTTGCTGTGTTTGCCCTTTAGTTTTAATATTTGTCATCTTATGCTCCCTAACGTACGAAGCAGAAAATTTGTTCTGCGATTAGTGGTTGGTTATAAAAGCCAACACCGTCAATCTGGCCGGCACAGAGAAATAGTTGGCGAACAAATGCCGCCGACGCATCCGAACGGCTGAACATTTATACACAGTTCAGGAATTTCTCAGTTAAAAACCTCATTTTTTTGTAATGCACTCGACCCATATTTTCACCTCCAGAAATATCTGTATTTCCCATCCTTACATCCTGCGGCCGATAACATTTCTTCTTTGAATCGTCGTTGTGCATATTGCATTTCGTTGTAAGCGATGGTTTCAGCATAAAAACCAGCGTTATTATCCGGCGCATGAAAGCGGGGATCAAAATACTCTGATAATGTAAAAGCGGCATAAGTTTGGCAGTGCAAAAACTCTTTTTGATATTTCCTATATTACCCATTTTGACTAAAGTTTTTTCTTACGTCTCTCCGATACGTATTTATGGTTATTAAAATATTGCCCATATTAACATTTGGCCGGTAGTAAATAGTTGTAAATGTAAAATTAGATAACATAAACAAACTTTTATGGAGATAGAACTATGATAAAGGAAGAAATGCTGGCACGTTATTTGGAACCGCTGTTGCGAGGCGATAGAAAAGGTTGCCGTGCTGTGATCGAGGAAGCGATGCAGAGCGGCATTCCAGCAAATTCTGTTTATGTCCATATCATCTGGCCGGTCATGGTGGAAATCGAAAATCTGCTCCGAGAGGAAAAAATAATGCCGGTCGAGGAGCATTTGGCTACTCGTGTTAACCGGACGATTGTCGACCAGCTTCAAAATAAGCTGCCGCGTCGGCCCGGCAAGAGCAAAAAAGTCGTCGTATGCTGCGCACCAGACGAGCTTCAGGAGCTGGGAGCCCAAATGATGACCGATTTGTTTGAGAGCGACGGCTGGGACGTCCGCTTCCTTGGCGGCGGCCTGACTAACGACGATATTCTTTCATTTATCAACGACTACGGCCCTGATATCCTTATGATTTACGGCACGGCCCCAAAACAGGCGCCGAGCGTACGTCGGCTTATCGATACTGTCAAATCCGTCAACGCCTGGCCGGATATGCGGATTATGGTCTCAGGCGGCTTATTCAACCGAGCCGAAGGCCTCTGGCAGGAGATGGAAGCCGATTTATACGCCGAAAACGCAATCGAAGCCCTCGAAGTCGCATCCAGCGATGCCCCGGTTACCCACGGCGAGCAGCGAACGATAAACCGCAGGAAGAAACGCCGGCAAGTCGCCCAAGAACCGGTAGCAGTCTCGGCATAATCCCGCTAAAAGGGCGGTGCGATTTCAAAATTGGCTTTGTTTGGCTTTGTTTTCATGGCCTCCTAAACCGTATAATATTGCCGTATGTCTTTGTTATTACTGGGCATACGGCAATTTTCATGCCTGCCAAATTGGCTTTGTTTTTTCAAATTCGTTTACGCAGTACGCAGAACTCTGAACGCTGAACGACAATATTGGCTTTGTTTTTTCAAACTCCCATTCGCAATACGCAGCACGCAGTACGCAATACGAATAAATTGGCTTTGTTTTTTCAAATAGGGTTAAAGCCGCAAATACACAGAGGCACAAAGGAGCAAAGCAAGAACTGGGTGTAGTCGAAGGAGTCAAAATTCTTCATTCTTCATTCTATATTCTCAATTCATAATTCAAAATTCGATATACTACATACGATATACTATATACAATCCATTGTTAGTTGTATATTATACTATATTTATGTTTAATATCAAGTGAAATTAAAAAAATCTCCGTGACTCCACACTGGATGCCGGGATTTCGTTTCTTATGCTTTTTTTACCATATTTGCCGGAATTTCTCATTTTATTGAAGATTTTTGTTATTTTTCTTGTAACGTTTTGCCATTAATGAATATCTCAATAAAACAGAAAGGCAAAATGTGTCCACTAATAGCCGTGAGGGCCGATGTTTTGACGAATGTGGTTGTTCCGAACTGGGACAATGGGTTTCATGCGAAACATTAACCTTGAATGAGCGATAGAAGAAAGGAAGGAAAGATGCGAGTTTTTGGGCGAAAGATGAGTTTTGTCAAGAAAATATACCGGGGGGCTTTTCATCCCCCTCTAATCGGCAGTAAGATAGGACTTGCCGGCAGAATTCGACGCATCCTGAAGGGCAGGTGCAGCAATCCACGAACCTGTGCGGCATGGGCCTTGGGCGTGAGTATTGTGGTAACATGCCTGACTATTGGGGTTGCCTTTGCACAGACCCTGCCTAACAGATCAGAATCCCAAATCGTTCATTTTCCCGAAGATCGATCATTGGGTAAACTTTATATCCAGGATATGAAGGAGTCCAAAGAATTTGAGCTTTGGTTCTACTGGACCAGGGTAGGGGAGGAAAGCGAATATCTTTGTGAAGCGAAAGGCGATGTTCGTGTCCCTGCCGGCAAGAGGCTGTCTTTGACCATTAATCCTGACGCCTTGAACGATTTATCCGGTCTGTCAAAACTCAGACCCGATGACCTTTACGGCATGGGGTTCAATATTTCACAAAGAAATCCCGCCACGGATGACTGTTTGTTACATCTTGCACATTTGACCGGGCTCAAGAGCTTAGATATCAGCAGGACCGATATCACTGACAATGGCATGAAGTACATCGCTAACCTTAAGTCTCTGGAATCGCTGGAAATGTCCAATCGAGTCACCGACCGGGGCATGGTATATGTAGGGCAACTTACTTCATTAAGACGATTGTACTTCAATGATGATGCCGGAAGCCAGGTGACTAACAGGGGCATGCGGCATCTGGCCAATCTGAAGAATCTGGAAGAGTTGGCTCTTACAGGGGATCGGATGGGTGATGCAGGCCTGGCTTATATCAAAGATTTGCCGAAACTGTATTATTTGTTTATTCGAGGCCGTCAATTCGGTGACAACGGCATGATTCACGTCAAGGAAATATCCTCATTACGAATGCTGGTTTTCCATGAAGGGATTGCCCACATCACAGACGCCGGCCTGGTCCATATCTCTCAAATGCCGCATCTGGAAACTCTGTGCCTGCACGGGATGGAGGGCATTAGCGATGAGGGAATTGCTCATCTGTCAAAGATGCCTTCGTTAAAAAGATTAAACATCGACGGCTCACACATTACAGATAAGAGCATGGCATATCTCAAAGAGCTTAAAAGCCTTGAGTGGTTAGACCTTCCACAAAGAGACCAGCGTATCACCGACGTCGGTTTAGCCTGCCTGGGGGAGCTGTCAAACCTCAGGAAACTTCATATCAGCAAGTCGAGTTTAGTGAACCAGGAATACTACACTGACAAGGGTTTGGAAACTCTTGTCCGGTGTCACAAACTCGAAGATCTTAGTATTGGCAGCATCGGTGTGACGGATGCCGGGTTGGAACACATAGCAAAACTTACAAACTTGAAGATACTTGGTCTGTTCGGTTGTAAGAGCATTACCGACACAGGATTAGCCAGTTTGACCACGCTGAAGTCCCTGAGACGCCTTAATATATTCAATAGCGAAATAACTGTTTCCGGCATAAACCATCTGAATTCAATGACCAATTTAACTCTTTTGAAGGTCCTCAGTTTGAAAGATGACGGATCTAATCTTGATATATCGGGCCTCACAAATCTGGAAGATCTCTCCTTGGATTTCGGAACTTATTCGGGAAAATTTACCGATGCTGACCTGAAGTGTCTGATGGAATTGAAACGCATCAGATGGCTCCAGATAGGTCCTTGCAATTATACCGACAAGGGATTAGCATATCTGGCCGGCCTTACGAATATGGAACGCCTTGGCATCGGCGGCTCCGGTTTGACCGATGATGGACTTGAATATCTCAAAAATATGAAAAAACTGAATTTTCTGTCAATCCTGAGTGGATTTGACAGAGACAAGAGAGATTACGGCAGTGGCGGCGATATTACTGACAAAGGGCTCCATCATCTTGAAGAACTCAAGCAATTGAGTTTTCTGGAGATCTATTCTGACAATGAGTTCAGCGATGCAGCCTTGCGACGTCTGTGGAAGGAGCTGCCCAACCTGTTCACTCTAAGAATCAACGGTGGGACACTGTTAAAAATCGGCGATTAGGAAAATTAAAGGCGTCCATACTTTTTGTAGGAAAGCTCATAGACAAGTATGTTGTGAGCTTCACTTGCAAATAGATGATTGGATTAACTGTCATATATTTGTGGTTGAGTGAAATTTCCTGGACTGAATTTCATATTGATGTGCGTTATCCCCGCTTCGATGAATTCTTCGCCGAACGGTGCGAAACCCATTTTTCTGTAAAATCCTGTCGCGGTAATCTGGGCGGATAGATGAAAGTCTGTAATCGCATATTCTTTGCCGTAGTCCATTAACGCCTGAATCATTTTTCGCCCGATTCCTCGCCGGCGGTAACCGTACAGGACGGCCATTCTTCCGATTTTTCCTTTGCGGTCCATTCTTGCCGTTCCGACCGGGCGGCCTTTTGTATTCGAGGCCAGGACGTGGAAGCAGTCCGGGTCCCGGCCGTCGAGCTCGATGCTCTCGGGGACGTTCTGTTCTTCGATGAACACCGCTCTGCGGACCGAAGTCAGCTCTGCCTGCTTGTCGGACCAGTTTACTATAGCGATAACGAAATCATTCATGGCATTGATAGGGAGATATATATTTGTGTCGGATTATTGGTCTTCAAGAGCTTTGAGAATACTATTTGCGACCTGTTCGGTGAGCAATTCCGAGCCTTTCGGATTGAAGTGTACGTTTTGCTCTCTTTGAATCTCATTAAGACGCGGCAGGGGTGGCGGCTCGAATTTGCCCGCCCAGGGCCGGCCGGTCAGGACGGCGTAAATTTCTTTGGCGATGCCGTGTGCCCCTTCGGCGTTCGGGTGGATCAGGTCGGGGAACAGCTCCGGCTTGCCGCTGAGCGGTCCGTACAGGTCGATGACCGGGACATGTTTGCTGCGGGCGACCCGGCTGATTAGGGGGATGGCCTCGTTTTTGATTCGCGTGTCGCTGATTCCCCATCGCTCGCCGTAGGCGGGTACCGGCTGACAGATCCATATCCGAGGGCTGCTTGGCAGCTCGGCGAAGCGGTCGATCATATCCGCGTAATCGGTTGCAAACTCATCTTTGTATTTCCAGTTTTGCGGCTTGGTGTCGTTTGTGCCGAGCTTGATAATGACTACGTTGGGATTATAGGCCAGGGCATCCTTGTAGGCCTGCTGGTTCCAGTAGGGCAGGTCGCCTTTTTTGAGCAGGGTCGCGCCGCTGACGCCGAAGTTGCGGACCTGCCACTTTTCGCCGAGCATCCGGCCTAACTGGGCAGGGTAGCAGTCTCTGTCGCGATTTTTGATTGAGGCGCCGTACGTGATGCTGTTGCCTATACACGCGATGCGAATCGTCTCGCGGTAATCTTCCACGCGGATCGGTTTGCCGCCGTCATACCTTGTGCAACTGAGCGTCGGCAGAGAAAAGATTACTATTGCGGAGATGATTCTCAGGACAAGTTTGCTCATAATGGTTACTACTCCTTTCTATTGTTTTCAGCAGCCGTGCCGGCTTATACAGCCGTGTTGAATTATTCCTGCTCGTTTAGTATGACGGGCTCGGCGCCCGGGGCGGTGAGCCCTCGGCGCTGCAGCAGGGAGCCTTCGAGCCTGTAAAGGGCCACGAGGGCCTTTAGATAATTTGCGACGGCCTGTATCTCGCCGATCTGGCTGGCGACGAAGTCACGCTGGGCCTGGCCGACGAGCAGGGATGTGGACTTGCCGACGCGGAATTTTTCGGTCTCGGCGCGAAGTTTCTCCTCCTGGAAATTGCGTGTAGCGGCGGTTGCGGAAATCTGCTCGCGCGCCCGTGTCACCTCGATATACGCCGATCGCACGTCGACCTGGACGAGTTGCGAGAGGTTTTCGAGGGCCTTACTGAGCTGCTGCTTGCCGGCGACGGCGCGGGCGTAACTGGCGCGGGCGCTGCGGTTCATGGGCGAGCCTTCGAAAGTGAGCCCCCAGGTGACATCGTAGCTGCCCTCGTCCATGTTGTTCATCGCCCTGTCGAAGGTATCCGCGTAGCCGCTCTTGCCGAAGGAAATGAACGTGTCCATTTTGGGCAGGAGGCCGTTTTTGGTTCGTACGACTTCGAGGTCGCCGCGTTTTATCTGCAGACGGGCCTGGTTGAGGTCGGGACGCGTCCGCAGTGCGACCTGGACGTGCTGGTCGACGTCGTCGAGCCGAAAGTCGGGCAGTGTTGTGTCGTACTGGAGGCTGACGTCCCTGTTCCAGTCGATGCCGCCGGACGAGTTCAGGAGCCGCAGCAGGCCGAGGCGTTCCTTTGCCAGGGTGCTTCGTGCGTTTATGAGGTTCTCGCGGCCGAGCGCCACCTCCGCCTGTGCTGCGGCCAGCTCGGTCTCGGCAAGGTCGCCAATTATGATTCGCTCTTTGGCTTCGGTCAATTGCTTTTCGGCGAGCTTCAGCGAGTCGGTGTAGATTTCGATCTGCCGCTGGGCAAGGGCGTAATCCCAGAACTTGGACTCGACTTGTTCGAGAACGATTTCGGTGAAGCCCCGCAGCTCGTATTCCGAGATGAGCGTGTCGAGCCTGGCCTGGTTGACGCGGGCCATATTGGCCCGGACGTCCATACCCCGCAGAAGCGCCTGGGTGACGCTAAAGCCGATACGGTTGGATGTGAAAGTATCGCTGTATAGGGACGAGTCGGTGTAGCTCGTGTCGGCTTCGAGGTCGAGGGCCGTGCCGGTGGGAAAGAGCTTTGCCAGTGAAATCGAGCCGGTAATCGAATCTACTGTTTGGCTTTCGATGCTGGAGCCGGCTCGCGAGAGCCTGTCGGCGACGGACCTTCTGTTGGATACTTCCGGGCTGATGAGCGGGTCAAAAACGGCAAGCTCCTCCTGCTCGAAAGTTTGCTGAATCTCCGGGTTCATTCTTTCGACGATGAGCGACTGGTTGTTCTCCATGGCCAGCAGAATCGCCTCGTGAATTCCGATTTTCAGCGGGCCCTTGGCGGCAACGGCATTGTTTGCGTCTGCTGGCTCGCCGGGTGGTGACTCAGGCGGCTGCTCCGGCGTGGCGACTTTGGGTAAAGGCTCGACGTTATTGGAATAATTTTCCTGATATTTTGACGCGCACGAGCACAGCAGCATGGCGCTGCAGAATATCACGACCGTTTTTTTCAATGATGCAGGCATTTTTCGATATTACTTAACTTGTGCTGTTTGCAGTTTCAATTTTGCCGTCGGACGTTGCTCCCGGCCTGAGACGTTCGAAAACCGAGTAGACCACGGGGACAAACACCAGCGTAATCAGAGTCGAGCTGAGCAGGCCCCCGATGACGGCTCGTGCCATCGGAGCCTGAGCCTCGCCGCCTTCGCCGAGCCCGAGGGCCAGCGGAATCAGGCCGATGATTGTGGTCGTGGCCGTCATGAGTATCGGGCGAAGCCGTCTTCGGCCCGCTTCTTCTATGGCCTCGTGAAGGGCCATGCCGGCCTTGCGGCGAAGCAAGTTCGTGTGGTCCACGAGAAGAATCGCATTGTTGACGACGATGCCTTCCAGCATGATGCAACCGATGAATGACTGGACGTTGAACGTCGTTTTCGTCAGGAAGAGCATCACAATCACTCCGATTCCGGCCAGCGGCACCGAAAACATCACGACGAACGGGTCGCGAAGTGACTCGTACTGGCAGGCCATGACCATGTACACCAGGATGATTGCCAGGATGCAGCTCAGCAGGAGTTCATGAAACGATTTTTGCTGCTCTTCGTAGTCGCCGCCGAAGGTGATACTGAAATCAGGCGGTACGGGGACATTTCGAAGCAAGCCACTCAGCTCGGTCAGAACCGAGCCCATGTCCCTTCCGCTAATGTCGGCCGAGACGTTGACAAGGCGTTCCTGGTCTTTTCGCTCGATTAGCACGGGGCCTTTTCGGGGCCCGACGTTTACGACGTTTCTGAGAACAACGGGCTCGCCGTCCGAGTTGGTTATCGTCAAATCGAGAATGTCCCTGAGGTCCATCTGCTCGGCGTCACGGAGCTTTACAAGGATACCGAATTCGTCTCCGGCTTCGCGGTAGTAGCTGGCCCTGGTTCCGGAGATGATGGTCTGAAGGGCGTTTGCTATCTTCGAGACGGTCAGCTTCATGTCGGCGGCTTTCTGGCGGTCTATGAGAATAAGCTCTTCGGGGCTGCCCAATTCCCGGCTGATTCTCGCATCGGTAATACCTTCGACCGATTCGACAATCTCTTTGACCTGAATGGCCAGGCTGTCGGCTATCTGCATGTCGTGACCCCGAACTTCGACCTGAACCTTGTCGGACCCCGACGTGCCCATGCGGAGCAGGAACAGTCCCTCGCCTGCGCGTGTCCGGATGATCATTCCCGGTATTGCTCTGAGCTTTCCCCGCAGGTCGGTGGCGATCTGCTCGCTCGACCGCGTGCGATGGGACTGATGCTTGAGCGATATACGGACGTCGCCGGTATGGCCGCCCGAGCCCTGCCATCGTGAGCCGCCGACGGTTGTTACCGTGTTGCTTATTTCGGGCACGGATTCGTTGACGATTTTCTCAATGAGCTTGAATTTTTCATCCAGCAGATTCAGCCTGGTGCCGACCTGCATTTCGGCCTCGACCCGGACCTCGCCCTCATCCGTGCTCGGCATGAGTTCGACACCGATATAAGGAGTGAGCATCAGGCTTGCCGTCAGCAGCAGCACGGAAATAATCACGACGAAGGCACGATTTGCCAGGGCCAGGTGGATGAGTTTTTTGTAGTCGTTCTCCATGGCCTTTAAGAATCGCCCGCTCATTTCGAATACCCTGCCCCGAAAAGTGTGCCTGAACTTATCGTCGCTCGGGGCAGCGGGCAGGATTCGGGCGGAAAGCATCGGGACAACCGTAAGCGCCACGGCGAGAGAGCACAGCAGCGAGAAACTAACGACGATTGAGAGCTGCTTGAACATCACGCCTGACATTCCTCTTACGAATATCAGCGGCAGGAAAACCACCATGGTCGTCAGCGTGCTGGCGATAACCGCGGCGGTGACTTCCTCGGCGCCGTTTACAGCGGCGTTTTCCAGCGGTTCGCCGGATTCCCGCATGCGAAAGATGTTTTCGAGCACGACGATCGCGTTGTCGACGAGCATGCCGATACCGAGGGCCAGGCCGCCGAGCGTCATGATGTTCAGCGTAAAGTTGCCGAAATACAGAAGCGCGAAAGTGGCAATAATCGAAACCGGTATGGCGGTGGCGATAACGATGGTGCTGCGGAAATTGCGCAGAAACAGAAGCAGCACAACGATGGCGAGTATTCCGCCGTAGATTGCGGAAGAGCCGACGTTGGTAATGGATCGCTGGATATAATCGGAGGTGTCGATAATCGGTATGATTTTTATCTGCGGTATATCGCGGTTGATGCGTTCGAGCTCGGCGAGTGCTCCGCGGGCGACCTCGACCGTATTTTTGCCGGACTGCTTATTGATCGACATCCACAATCCCGGTACGCCGTCGACGCGGACAATCCTGGTAATCTTCGTCCATGAATCCTCAACAAGGGCGATTTCCCTCAATTGAATCGGCACACCCTGTCTGACCGTTATGACGGTATCCTGGATCTGCTTGAGGTCGGTGTATTCGCCGGGCGTTCGGATGGTAATTTCGAAATTGCCTTTTTCTATTGTTCCGGCGGGAATGTTTACATTCCCCTCGCGTATGCGAGCGATAATGGATTCGAGCGGTATGGCCAGCGCGTTTATCTTTGCCGGGTCGAGACTGACGTGTATCTCTCGCTCGAGACCTCCACGGATATCGACGGCTGCTACACCCGGGACGCGTTCGAGCCGATATTGCACCTGGTCTTCGATAATCCGCCGGGTCTTGACGGGATCCAGGTTGCTCGAAGCGCCAAGAATCAATATGGGAAAGCTCGCAAGGTCGAACTTTCGAAGCGTAGGCCGATCGGAGTCCTCCGGCAGGTGGTCGATAATGCGGTCCAGGCGGTCACGAATATCGTTAGCAGCGGCGTCCAAATCTTTTCCCCAGGAGAATGTCACCCTGACCGTGCCCTGTCCCTCGACCGAGACCGAGGTCAGCTCCTCGACTCCCGGCACAGCACTGACGGCCTGCTCAATAGGGCGGGTTATAAGCTCCTCGATTTCCTCGGGCCCGGCGTTTTCGTAAGTACATGAGATGCTGAGAGTCGGGTACGAAATATCGGGCATCAGGTCGATGGGAAGCCTCAGCAGCGAGATAGTGCCGAGCAGAAGGACCATCAAAACCACCATGATCGTGAAGATGGGCCGGTGGACCGCGAAGCGTGAGATTCTCATCGGGAATCTCCTGACTTGATGTTTGCCGGGACGGCTTGGGTTTCCATTTTGCGATCTTTTTGCAAAATGGGGTCCCCTTTAGAGCCTGCGTTTGCATCCGGGGGTGGCTCGATTTTGGGCAGCGTAATATCGGAGCCGTTTTCGAGAAGATGATTGCCCATTGTAATCACGAGTCCTGTAATCTCCGGCTCTGTTATTTCGACAAGCTCACCGTTGATGATGCCCGTTGTTACGGGAACGAAACGGGTTTTGAGATTTTGCATATCGGCGATAAAAATCCCTTCTTTATCGTCCCTTCTGACCAGGGCGGGAAGCGGAATCAGCGTGGCGTTTTCGTGCCTTGCGAAATCGATCCTGGCCCTGACGAACATTCCCGGCTTGAGCGTAAGGTCGGGATTGGGCACTTCTATTTCCAGTCTGGCCTGGCGGCTGCTTTCTTTAAGCAGCGGTGCTATCCGGGTAATGCTGCCGGCAAAAGTCCTGCCGGGGTAGGCATCGGTGGTCACAATGGCCTGCTGGCCTATCGTGACTTTCGGGTAGTCCCTCTCAATTACATAAACGACGGCCGTCAGCGGATTGTTTCCGAGGATCGAGACAATGGATTGATTGACCTGGAGCAACTCGCCTTCATCCACGAATCTCTCGCCCACAACGCGAGCCTGGTCGCCTTCTTCCCAAAAGGCCTGGACTTTAGTATACGAAAGTCGGACAAGGGCCGTTTTCAAAGCCGCTTGCTTCTGGGTCACCTGGGCGAGCGAAACCTTGTATCTTGTCTGGCTGGCGTTGAACGCCGCTTCCGATACATCCAGCTCCGAAGCCGACGCGATCTGCTTTTCGCGGAGCGCCTTTGCCCTTTCGTATTCGCGCTTGGCTATGTCGAGGTCGCTGGCATAGTTTGCCGCGTTCGCCGCGGCAACCTGCAGCTCGGCCCTGGCCTGTTCGACCTCCTGTGCGAATTCCTCGTCGTCCAGGATTGCAATGACCTGGTTTCGGTCAACCGTATCGCCGACGTCGACGAGTAATTCCTTAAGCCATCCGGCCACCTTTGGCGCGACGTCGAACCGTGACTTGGGCTCCAGAGAACCCGTAAAGATCCCGATATCACGAATTGAATCTTTGTAGATCGGTTTGATCTCGACGGCCACCGAGACTGCGGGACGAGCAGGCTTTTTCTCGACATCCGAGTCGGTGACACGACTGTAAAGCTGCCAGCCGGCCATTGCGATAATTGCCAGGACAAGCAGGACTAATAAGAACTTTTTCATTTACCTTTCCCGAATAACCTGGTAATAGTATAATATTAGATTTAAATATCGTATTATAACAGAATGTATGAGATAGTTCAAATCCATCTTCGGGCAGTTTGGTATAATTATTTTTGTGTAAGTTCGATTGAAGCGGTAGGGCTGTTGTGAAACTCACTGCATCGGCCGGCAGGGGGGCTCGGCAGTGAATTTGCGGGAATTTAAGCTGCCGGCGGGATTAACGGTGGGCCCGGCGTCTGTCGGCTTCTTTCAGAAGTTGTTTACGGATTCGAATCGAACTGGGGCAAATCTCGACAAGCTCGTCCTCCTGGATGTATTCCAGGGCCACCTCAAGACTCATTATTCTTGCCGGCCTGACTTTGGCGGCGTCGTCCTTGCCTGCGGCGCGTACGTTGGTAAGCTGCTTGCCTTTTGCCACGTTTACCGGGATGTCGTTTTCCTTGCAGTGTTCCCCGACGACCTGCCCCTCGTAAACTTTTTCGCCGGGCTCGACGAAAAAGAGGCCCCGGTCGTATAAAGCGTCAAGAGCGTAGGCGGTTACTTGTCCGGTAGTGGTCGCAATCATGACGCCGGCCTTTCGCTGAGGTATCGTTCCCCGCATCAGCTCGTATTTTTCGAACGTATGGTGAATGACCGCTCTGCCGTGAGTGGCATTCGTCACCCGGGCATGAAGGCCGAAGAGGCCCCGCGACGGTATCATAAACTCCATATGAATATAATCGCTTGCTCCGCTCTTGGCGTCCATTTTGATTATTTCGCTTCGCCGGTCGCCCAGAAGGCTCATTACCGAGCCCTGGCAATCCAGCGGGCAATCCACGGCGAGCAATTCTATCGGCTCGTGGCGTTTGCCCTCGACGATTTTCAGGATGACGTTCGGCTTGCCCACGCAAATCTCATAGCCTTCACGCCGCATGTTCTCCAGCAGAATCCCGAGATGCATCAGCCCTCTTCCCGAGACGTTGAATTCTTCGGGCGTCTGGCCGGGTTCGACTCTCAGGGCGACGTTATGCTGGAGCTCCTTTTCGAGCCTCTCGCCGATATGTCTGCTCGTCAGGTATTTGCCGTCTTTGCCGGCAAAGGGGCCGTCGTTAATCCGGAATGTCATTGTCATTGTCGGCTCGTCAACGGGGATAACGGCAAGCCTCGAAGGTTTATCCTCGCAGGCGATAGTGTCTCCGATCTCGACGGGATCGAGCCCGGATATCGTACATATATCACCGGCCTGAACGCACGAAGCCCGCTTTCGGCTGAGGCCGTAGAACTGATGAAGCTGCATGACCTTTTGCTGTGTGTGCAGGCCATCCCTGTCGATCACGGTGACTCTCTGGCCTTCATTTATCTGGCCGGCAAAAACTCTGCCTATAGCTATCCGGCCGACGTAATCCGAATACTCCTGATTGGTCACCAGCATTTGCAGCGGAGCGTCATGGTCCGCCCGCGGCGAAGGAATTTTGTTTATGATGGTATCGAATATCACCTGCATATTGTCGGTTTTCGTATCGAGATTCTCCGTGGCCCATCCTTCCTTGGCCGATGCGTATATCAGGGGAAAATCGAGCGCTTCACTGCCGGCGTCGAGCTGGACGAGCAAATCGAATACTTCATTGACGACGTCATCCGGCCTGCTGTTTTCCCTGTCCACCTTGTTGATAACGACAATAAGTCGCAGCTTGTGCTCGAGCGCCTTGGTCAGCACGAATCTCGTCTGGGGCATGGGCCCTTCGAAGGCGTCGACCAGGAGCAGCACGCCGTCCGCCATTTTCAAAACGCGTTCGACCTCGCCGCCGAAATCGGCGTGTCCCGGTGTGTCGATTATGTTGATTTTGTATTCATTGCCCTGGGAATTCGTGTGGTAAATCGCACAGTTTTTACTCAGGATTGTTATACCTCGCTCCCGTTCGAGGGGATTCGAATCCATAATCAATCCATGCTCACTTCCCGCCAGCTTGTCGAGATCTTCGGTCCGAAACATCCCGGACTGGTATAGAAGCTGGTCCACCAGCGTTGTTTTGCCGTGATCGACATGGGCAATTATCGCTACGTTACGAATATAATTCGAATGCATAATAAACTCTTAAAAAATAGTTACTCGATTAAATGCTCGTGGATACTGCACGAGCAGGATAAACACAAGGCTGGATAGGCTGATGATAAGGGCGGTCAAAGTGGCCGTACAATTTTCTCTATCCTTCGTGTGTCACATGTTCCGGATGTGACTGGTTCTTTGCACTGCTCGGCCATATATTCGGCGACCAAAGTCTCGATAAGCTCTTTGACGCTGATGATTTGCTCTACCCGGTAGGCGTTGGCTCCCGCGAACGCAAATCCCTCGTTAAGATTGCCTTTTTTGGCATTGGTCAGGGCGCGGGCGATACAATACGGCACATTTTTGAAATTACAGCTTTTCAGGCACTTCCAGTGGCACCTGAAAGTCTCTTTGGCTCCGGAGGCCAGCCGGTCGAAAAACTTGTCTTTAATCGCTCTTCCCGGCAGTCCGACGGGGCTGTCGATGATGATGATATTTTCCCTGCTGCTATCGATATACGCCTGCTTGAACTTCGGGGACGCATCGCACTCATGAGTTGCGACAAACCTGGTTCCCATCTGCACGGCCTGAGCCCCCAGCTTCATGAATCTATGAATATCGGCGCCCGTATATATCCCCCCGGCGGCGATTACGGGAATGCTTCTGCCGAATCGCTGCTCGTATGGTTCTATTGCGGAAATGACTTCCGGCAGAATCTTTTCCAGCGCGTAGTCGGGATTATCGATCTGGTCTTTTTTAAAGCCGAGGTGCCCTCCGGCCAGTGGGCCCTCCACGACCACCGCGTCGGGAACATGAGAGTATCGCTTTTGCCAGGCCTTAAATACAATTTCCGCGGCCCGGGCGGAAGATACTATGGGCACAAACCTTGTGGCCAGTTCGCTGAGATTGTCGAACGGCAGCGTTTTTGGCAGGCTTATCGGAAGGCCCGCGCCCATAAAGATAATGTCGGCTCCTTCGTCAACGGCACATTGCACGAGATCGTCGAAATCGGAAAGAGCCACCATGATGTTTACGCCGATGATTCCATTGGTTCCTGCTTTTGCCTTTCGTATCTCTTTTTTCAGGCCTCTTTTGTCCGCCGCTCTGGAGTTCGTATCCCAGTCGGCTTCGGTGTGGCCGATTCCGGCCGTAGCTATAACGCCGACGCCGCCCTCATCGGCCACGGCACAAGCCAGGCCGGAAAGAGAGATGCCAATTCCCATTCCTCCCTGGATGATAGGCAGATTAATTTGCAGGTTCCCGATTTTCAGGGCGTGAAATTTACCGATACGCATAAACCTTTACTTTCAAAAGCACAAGTATAACATCACAAATGATTCGGAAGATAGGTCTTGAGGCGAGTACTAAACTATACTGTGTGCTTTTGCTTCAAGGCTTTGCTACACGATCATTACAATTCAAAACATTTTTCACCGTTATTATAGTGCTATTTACTGCCGGAGCAAGGATATTGTTCTATTATTGACAAAAAAGCTCTCGTGGTTGAACAACAGGTATAATACGGGCAATATGATAAGAGTCAATACCAGCGAGCTTATAAGCCCGCCGAAGATCACCGCCACGAGAGGCTGCTGAATTTCGGAACCTGACCCGGTGGCGTAGAGCATCGGCAGAAGCCCCATAAGAGTAGTCGTTGTGGTCATTATCAGGGGGCGTACCCGTAGTCGGCAGGCTTCTAAGACGGCGTCGTACACACTGCTCCCACGTTTACGCAACTGGTCAAAGAAGCTGACGAGAACCAGTCCATTCTCAACCGCGACTCCCAGCAGTGCGATAAAGCCGATAGACGCCGCGACGCTTAGATGTATTTTCAACAGGTAGATGGCCATGATGCCCCCGACGACTGCAAAGGGCAGGTTTGTGAGAATGATGAGCGAGCTTTTGATGGAATTCAGTGAGCCGAACAACATCACGAAGACAAGCAGTAGTGCGACAGGCACGACAATCTTAAGACGCGCCATTGCCCGCTGCTGGTTCTCGAACTGTCCGCCCCATGCGAGCCTGCATCCGGCCGGCAGGCCGTCTTCAACGTTTTGAAGTTTCTGCCTGGCTTCTTGGACAAAGCTCCCGATGTCCCGGCCTCGGACGTTGCATTCGACGATAAGCCTTCTTCCGGAGTCCTCCCTGCTTATTTGGGCCGGCACTTCGACTTCTCGGACTGCGGCCAACTCTCCGAGAGGAACGTTGTAGCCCAGCGGAGAGGGTACTAAAAGCTGCTCGATGACGCCGATATCCGCTCGTTTTTCAGCAGGGAAGCGTACTTGTACGGCAAATCTCCTTTGCCCCTCGAAAACGGTGGTTGCGACTTTGCCTCCAATTGCCGTCTCAACCAGCAGGTTTATGTCCTCGATGTTTATCATGTGCCGGGCCGTAGCTTCACGGTCCGGCTGTATCTCGATCTGAGAAAAGCCGGATAGCTGCTCTATCTTGACATCTTCAGCCCCCTTGATGCCTGCGAGAATCGGGGCGATTTTTTCGGCCGTGCCGGACAGGACATCAATATCGTCCGCGAATATCTTGATGGCCACGTCGGATTTGATGCCGCTGATCAGCTCGTTTACCCGCAGCGCAATCGGCTGTGAAAAAGCAGGCCTGATTCCCGGAAATGCAGCCAGCTCGTCACTGATTGCCTGCACCATTTCCTCCTTTGACCGGCCGAATTCCTTTTCGTGACCCGGCTTAAACATAATTAAAACGTCAGTTTGCTCCGGACCCATTGGATCTTCAGCGATTTCAGCCCGCCCGGTTTTGGAAACGACCGTGGTAATCTCAGGAAACTTCTCAAGCAGTCTGCGTTCGATTTCCGTGGCTTGTTTGGCGGAACCATCGGCACTGGCGGTAGGCAAACGTACAATGTTTATGGCCAGCGCTCCTTCGTCCAGCGGCGGCAGAAACTCTGTTCCAATCCTGGGCAGCACGGAAAACGCTCCGACCATAAGAGCCCCGGCGATGGCAATAGTAATCCACCGTCCGTGTATGGCAAGGGTCAATACCGGCGTGTAAACCGCATGAATTATTCGAATCAACGGATTCTCCTGCGTCCTGCCGGCGGAGCGATTGATTACAAGGGACCCCAGAACCGGTACAATGGTCAGCGATACTACCAGCGAGCCCGCAAGGGCAAAACATATAGTCAGTGCCAGCGGCTTGAACATCTTGCCCTCCATGGCTTGGAGCGTAAACAGCGGCAGAAAAACGACCACAATAATCAGGATTGCAAACATCACCGGCCTGGCTACCTCTCGTACGGCTTCGAGGGCGACGGCAATTCTCGGTATATCGGAATTGGTCTTGTCCTGCATGTGCCGGGCGATGTTCTCGGTAATAACTATTGCGCCGTCCACAATCATTCCGATGGCAATTACGAGTCCGCCAAGGCTCATAAGGTTGGCCGTTACTCCCTGCCAGTCCATTAGTATAAAAGCCGCCGCGGTGGTCAAAGGCAGCGAGACGGCAACTGTCAGGGCGGCACGGATATCCCACAAAACGATGAACAGAACCAGGATGATAAAGATGATTCCCTGGCCGAGGGCGGTTGAGACGGTCCAAATGCACGCATGAATAAGGCTGGTCCGGTCGTAGAATGGGGAGATTCTCACACCCGCCGGAAGAGATTTCTGGATTTCCGGTATCTCCTTGCGGACTCGGTCCACCACACGCTTGGAATTGCTTCCTTTCAGCATGATGACCATCCCGCATACCACCTCTCCCTGTCCGTCTTTCGTGACAACTCCGTTTCTTGTCTGGTTCCCGATCCTGATATCGGCCACATTCCTGAGATAAACAGGTGTTCCTTTCTCCGCTTTGAGCACGATTCTTTCTATATCCGGGATACCTTGCACCAAACCCTTGGCGATTACGTTGATCTGCTCGAAGTCTCTGACGATGTAACTGCCCGGGGCATTAGCGTTGTTCGACCCGAGAGCTTCCAGAATGTCGTTCAATGAAATTCCGTATTTAAGCAGAAGAGCCGGGTCTGGAATCACATGATATTGTTTGACGAATCCGCCGAAACTATTCACTTCGTTGACCCCGGCCAATCGGCGAAGCTGGGGGCTGACCACCCAATCCTGAATCGTTCTCAAATCCATCAGGCTGTATTGGCTCATTATCAGAGCATCGCCGCATTCGGGGCACTTGTCTTGCGTATGCGACCAGACCTGCTTGTGCTCGGGGCAGTAATAGCCGGCCTCAATTATGTACTGATATATCTCTCCGAGCCCCGTCGAAATCGGGCCTAATTCCGGCTCAATTCCCTCCGGCAGTTGATCCGCGGCCTGTGCCAGACGCTCAAAAACGACTTGCCTGGCGAAATAAGTGTCGATGTTGTCCTCGAAAATAATGATAACCTGTGACAATCCGATTTTGGACAGAGATCGAACCTGCCTGACGCCGGGCAGGCCGCCCATGTTGATCTCGATGGGAAATGTTACCAGTCTCTCGACTTCCGTCGGTGTCAGCCCGGGGGCCTCGGTAAGAATCATAACCTGTTGATTGGTTGCGTCCGGGAAGGCGTCTATCGGCAGGTGATTCCAGGAGATAACTCCGGCCCCCAGCAATAATATTGCAGCCAGGATAATCAGGAGTCGCTGGTGCAGGATAAAGTACAGTAATTTGTCCAACATTGGTCAGTTTCCTTTCGTTTAGTCGGCACAGCCGGCGCCCATTTTCTCTCTTAAGATGTCGCTCTTGAGCATAAATGCGCCGCGGGAAACGACCGTGGCTCCTTTTGGGATGCCGTTTAGCACCTCAACCATACCTCCCTGATCTTTTCCCACCCGCACATCGCGGCGTACCCAAAAATCATCTTTCCAGTGCTGGAAAATAAAAGCCTTGCTTTCGTCGGAAAGGATAGCGCTGGAGGGAACCGCCGTTATGCTGCCTTCGAGAGGGACGGATATTTCGGCCTCTGCGAACATTCCCGGCTTGAGCTTGCGCTGTTCGTTTTTCACCTGGACGCGGAGCTTCACGGTGCGTGTATGTTCATCCACCTGGCTGCCGATAAGGTCAACTACTCCGTCGAACACTTCACCTTCAAATGCCTTTACCCGCACTTTTGCCGGGACCGTCCGACCTGATGAGAGCCGATCGTGAAGAACCGCCAAATCTTTCTCATAAAGGTCGTACCAGACCCAGACATTAGCCAGATCGGCAATTGTATAGAGGCTCTGAGTGGTATCGATCAGTGCGCCGGCGGAGATATTCTGTGCGATAATCGTGCCGGACTGCGGTGCTCGCAGCAGAAGTTCCGCAAATAGACCGTTCTCTTTTTCATTTTTGATTGCGTTTATTTGCTCGGCGTCAAGGCCGAAAAGACTCAGTCTTCTTTCAGCCGCCGCGAAATAAGCCTGGGCGGCCTTGAGCTCGCTCGAAGCGCTGAGGTAATCGGCCTCGCTGCTGATCTTTTTCTCGTAGAGATCCTTTTCTCGCTCGAATGTCGAGGTTGCCAGTTCCAGCCTCGCCTGGACCTCCAGGAACTGAGCTTTGCCTGCCCCCAGATCGGCCGAGTGAATAACAGCCAGCGTGTCTCCTTTTGCCACCTCCTGGCCCAGCAGCTTTTCCACCCGTCTGACCTGCCCGCTGCCGGTTGAGACCACATCCACGGCTCTTGTCTTATCTAACTGAACCTGGCCGGTGAGCTTCAGGGTCGTTGTCCGCGGCGTGTCCTTAACTACGGTTGTTTCGATTAATGCGTTCGCCACCGAAGGTTGAAGCTTGACCACGCCTAATTCGAACCGGCATTTATCGCAGTCAATCATGCGCATCCCATGCTCACACATAGCTTCTTCGAGAGCTTTTAGATCGGTCGTCGAACCGGCATCTACTGTTGAAGATTTTATCAAGTCCGGATTACAGAAAGTGCATTGAGATTCCGGCAGATTGTGCTCCGCGCACCAATCGCCCTTTGCTTTGTAAGTGGCGGCTAATGAGGGATTACACCGAACGCAAAGCGATTCCGGAAAACCATGTTCCTGACAGATAAGTTCATCGGTTTGAGATTCCTGCTCGTGTCCATGACCGGCATCGAGAACCTCGACTTCGGCGAGAACTCGGGATCCGAAATGCAGGTTTCCGGAAAACCAAAGTATAGTCCCGGTTAGAACGATAAATATGAACAGCGCCGTACCAAGATTATTCGTTTTTAGTAAGTTGTAAGTATTATTCTGGCGTTTTTTTTCGGACATTATTAAGTCCTCCTATTTACTTTCCTGAGCTTTTGCTTTGAGAGAATTTTGTATGCTGTCGATGTTCCGGCCGATTAAACGTTCTACATCGGTCCTTGCTTTGTGATAGCCGGCTAAAGCTTCGATGTATCTTCCCCTGACTTCGAAAAATGTTCGTTGGGAGTCTAAAACCATCAGGTATTCGAACTTGCCTTCACGATATCCCTGCCCGGCGGCATCGAAGGCGCTCCTGGCCAGCGGCAATACATCGTTCTTGATGATAGTTATCTCGCTGAATGAGCTTGAGAGCTTCGTCGAAGCTTCGGCTAAGGCAGCCCGGAGGTTGGTTTCGACTGCTTTGCGCTGCTCTTCGGTCTTTGCCAGCATGTACATGGCCTCTTGGATATTTCCCTGATTTCTGTCAAACAGGGGCATGGGAATTGAAAGGCCCAAAATAAATGCCGAATCGTCCCCCTCGTCGAAGTACTGAATGCCGCCGCCGAGTTTTATATCCGAAGCGGCTTTGGCTTTCTCCAGCTCCAGAGCGGCACGGCTTCTTTCTTTTTCTGACGGCCAGCGGGCCATATCCGGATTCTGTGAAATCAGACCGGCCAGCTCCTCAAGAGACGGGGCGCCCGACATGTCGTAGAATCCTCCCGAAACCTTTTCGAATGCGGGATTCGAACTGCCCCATGAGGCCGTCAATTGGTAACGCGCCGAAACCAGCTCTTTGCCGGCCCTTTCGAATTCGATCCGTGTATTTGATAAAGCGATTTTCGCCTTGGTCTCTTCGACGGGAGAGTCCTGGCCGGCCCTGACCCGCTCGGCAACGGTTGAGTGAGTCTTTTCGGACAAATCAACCAGCTCTTTCGAAAGGCTTATTTGCTCCTGTGCCGCCAACACATCGATAAATGCCCTGGCCACGTCACTCATTACGTCGAGGCGTTTGGACTTGAAATCCAATTCGGCAAGATCTTTTTCAAGTGTGGCCAAATGCGTTCGCCTGGAGCGTTTGTCCGCGAGCTCGATCAACTGACCGATCTGGATGCTGGTTTGCGAGGAATCGAAACCGGCCCGTCCGCCTGTGCCCCCGAATTCCTCGACTTCCAAATCGATTTCGGGATTCGGCAAGAGGCCGGCCTGTAGTTTTCGTGCCTCGGCAGCCCTTATATCCAGTGAGAACGCTTTGAGCTTTGGATTGTTAACCAATGCAAGAGTCATAGCGTCACGCAAAGTGATAGTGCCTGTGGGATCATCCGATTGTGAGGCCGGGGCAGCGTTTGCGTTTGTTTTATCCGGCGAGTATTCGATTTGCATCTCTTGTATCGAGTCGTTTACTGCAAACGGGGCGTTTTTTTTATTCTGATGGCCGCAGCCGCAAAATACAATCGCCGATGAGATTATAAGCAATATAGAGTTTTTGTTTAACATATACGGAATTCCCCAAAAATCTTCGATGGAGTTTATTGATTCCGATTGGAGAAACTAAAAGCCACCGAAGAAAGACCGCAGCGGCCTTCATCGAGACTTTCTTAAGACAAATTCGGAATGATTGAGTAAGACTACACTAAAAGGATAATGCAGCGCAGAAGGCGATTTTCATCCGTAGCGGAGTAAAACCGGCGGGGAACTGCCGGTAGTATGAATGAGTCATTGGCAATTACTTCTGTTTCTAAAAGCCAAACAAGTGTATTCAGATTCGGCTTGGCCGGCTTTAGTGGAAGTCGATTGTCGGTTGGGCCTATGAAAATCGGGATATCGATGCAGGGCCTGCAATGCGGACTTTCCAAATGCCCGTCATGTTCATGTCCCAGCGAAGACGGATCGTTCTGTTCGATATGCGGGCGGTTTTGACAATGTTCATGAGTGAACGGCTCTAAGGCGACGTGCCAGTTTGCGCCTATGCACAGCGCAAACTCGCCCGATGTATTGCCCGCCATGACTATGTAAATGAGCGAAACAACGAGTATTGAAGTAAAAGTCTTTTCCGATTTCATTTATGCGTTATTAAAATTCCGACCTCAACGGTTTTCTTATGTTAGAGAAACTTTCGGCTCCTCACTATAAGTTCTTTAGTAATTATACCATACGATTATAAGTTTCCGGTGTTCGTAAGTCAAGCCGATAATCGCACCCGTAATCATCTGGTAAATATTGTGTGATTTAAGGAGGTTTATCCGGCAGGCAGATGATAGATTGCGGATTATATTAAATAATCCCCTGGTAAATTTGGGTGATTCTAACTGGAAGTCAACGTTGACAAGGCCATCCGAAAAGCATATATTGGAATTTTTCATTTTATGCAATAAATCCGGACCATATAGAGTTCGATTTATGGAGCCGACAGAATTATGAAAACATACGAACAAATCAACGATCGCATCGAATCGGGCAAGGCTGTCGTTCTTACTGCCGATGAAATCATCGACTACGTAGACAGGAAGGGACTTGCAGCGGCCGCGAAAGAAGTCGATGTCGTCACTACAGCGACGTTCGGCCCAATGTGCTCCTCGGGCTGTTTTCTCAACTTCGGGCATTCCAAACCCAAAATTAGAATGTCGGAAGCCTGGGTCGAGGATGTTCTCGTATACACGGGTATTGCCGCTGTCGATGTTTATCTTGGCGCGACTCAGCTGCGGCACGGCGACCCGGCTAATATGTACCCTCCGGGAGAGTTTCGCTACGGCGGCGGTCACGTGATCGAGGACCTCGTCGCGGGTAAGAAACTTCAGCTATTCGCGCTTTCTTACGGAACCGACTGCTACCCGCTGCGTGAGATCCGCACGTACTTTACCATTAACGATCTGAATCAGGCCATCATGGTCAATCCCCGGAACTGCTACCAGAACTATAACGTGGCGATCAATAATTCGGACCGGCCGATATATACCTACATGGGAACTCTCGATCCTGACAGGAAAAACGCAAATTACTGCTCAGCGGGTCAATTGTCGCCGCTGCTCAACGATCCTTATTATGATGTGATCGGCGTGGGAACCAAAGTCTGGATGGCCGGTGCCCAGGGGCACGTTTACGCCGAGGGGACCCAGCACGCCGGCGGCGGCGAGAGAACGCCCGGCGGGATTCCCAAAGGCGGGGCTGGGACACTGGCACTGACCTGCGACATGAAGAAGATGCGCCCGGAGTTCGTGCGGGGAGTGACTTTCCGCGGGTACGGCGTGTCGCTGGCGCTCGGAGTCGGTGTGCCTATTCCCATTTTGAACGGAGATGTGCTGAAGCGAACCTGCGTGCGAGACCGTGACATTCCGGCGCCCGTGGTTGACTACAGCCTGGACTATCCGCAGAATAACGGCAAAGTCATATGCTACGTCAACTACGAACAATTGCGCAGCGGCCAGATCGAAGTGGAAGGCAAAAAGGTGGCGGTCGGCTCGCTGTCCTCCTACTATAAGGCCCTGGAGATCGCTAATCTGCTGGCCGACGAGATCAGGCGGGGCGATTTCAGGCTTGCCGAGCCGATAGTGCCTCTTCCGAAAGACACGAAAATGAAACCCCTTGTGGCAAGGAAGAAACCGTCATGAGTGAAACCGTAACGAAGAAATTGATGCTGTTCTTTCCTCGATGCGAATGCGAGAAGCCGATAATTTACCATCTGGTGAAAGATTACAATCTCGTGGTAAACGTGTTTCGTGCGAAGGTCACTCCGGAGGAGGAAGGTTATCTCGTGCTGGATGTTACCGGGACCGAAGAGGATATCGAACGGGCCATGGCCTTCGTAAAAACATTTAACGTCTCCATCAACTACAGCGGCAAGGGGGTGACGCGCGACGAAAATAGCTGTACGCACTGCGGGCACTGCATCACCCACTGCCCCACGGGCGCCCTGCGTATAGACGACAAGGCGACGCGAGAGGTCATTTACAGCGAGGCCGACTGTATCGAGTGCCAGGCATGCATTCGAGTCTGCCCGTTCGGCGCGTTGGCCTCGGCGTTTTAAAAAGCCTTTTCCATGCCGTTTAACGTGCGTTCATGAGTCACAAGCGAACCTACAGAACTTTTACATATCGGGAGGCGGTTTTCCGCATCTGTTGCGAGAAGTTCGATGCCGTCACAGCAGAGATCGTGCGGCAGCGGCGGATACTGGAGGATTATATCGGCCGCCATCCCGATTTTCGCCGGTCCCTCGAACCCCTTGATTTGCTTGCCGGCGCGCCTGATGTGGCGCAAAGCATGGCCAGTGCCGCGAAGCTTGTGGGCGTCGGGCCCATGGCTGCCGTCGCAGGCGCCATGGCGCAGTATGCGGGCCGGGCGGCTCTCGATGCCGGGGCTCGCGAGGTTATTGTGGACAACGGGGGGGATATTTATATTTGTGCCGTCGAGCCGGTAATCATCGGCCTCAAGACCGGTACGGCCGAGTTGGCCGACCGGCTTGCATTCTCGCTGGAAGCCGACGACACACCAGTTTCGATATGCTCTTCGTCGGGAAAAATGGGACACTCGATGAGTCTGGGTGAGTGTGATCTTGCCACTGTTGTAGCGAAAGATGCATCGCTGGCCGACGCAGCCGCTACTCAGGCCGCGAACCTTGTCAGGACTGTTGATGATATAGACTCGGCGTTGGAGAATATCGCCGGAATCGAAGGCGTCGATGGTGTGATGATTATCAAGGGTGACCGGGTGGGGCTCGCCGGAAAGCTGCCGCCCCTGGTCAAGATAAAGTGATGCTACGACTCTAAGAACAGTAAATAACAAATACCTCTTTAGGAAAGGGCCTGTCAGATGAAAAAAGCCACATTATCATTTGGGATTTTAACTTTACTCGTAGTATTCTTCATTGGCGGCAACCGGATCCAAGCTGCCGAAGACAGGGCGGAACTAACAGATGAGCAGGCAAACAGGATAAGCAGGCAGGAGGAGATTAAAGAGTTTCTGAACTGCCGGATCGTGCCGAAATTGGGCAATTTATGGGACTATACTTTCGAGCCGGGCAAGTTCCCGGAACTCGATTGGGACCGGCCGTACTTTGTTGAGAATGTCATGGGCAAGTTTCCTCTCAAAGCACGATGGTTCAATAGCGAACTCAATGAAGTAAGCGCTCCCGAAGAACCGGGTCGTTATGCTTTTTATTTGGAAGCCAAGACACCAAACGGCAAGGTAATCCGAAGAGCCTCCACCGTTTACTGTCGTCCCAAAAACTGGTTCGGCTGGAGTGAGAAACCCAAGGCATTTTTGGACTTTATCCCTGTTGACGGTGTCGATAGAGCGGTGTGGAAAGAACATGAGGATGCAATCGCTACATTTGCGGGTAGAACAGTGCTGCTTTCGATATTACGTCAACAGGAGGGAGCGATATTAATGTCCTACTTACATGAAATGAAGACTTCGGGAGATAAGCCGGCGTTGACCGACACCCCGATAATTCGCGATCACGACTATCATCTTGCACTCAAACGAAAGATATTAGGCGTAGAGAACAAATATCCACTGCTAAAAATGCCGAAAAGGATGGAAAAAAATAAAGCAACGGTTCTTCATGAAGGTATGGAAGAAGAAGCGGGCTTTAAGCCAGGAACCCGGGAGAAAATACGTGAGGTATGCCAGTCGTGGTTTGAGGAAAGTGATGAGCCTTTTATTGTGCTTGTTGCCCGGCATGGAGCTGTAATTGTCCATGAACCGTTTGGTGAATGGACATGGGGACAATTAACACGTAATACGCCAACAGAGATGGCCTCTTTGACGAAGTTGGTAACGGGGCTAATGTTTGCACAATTCGTGGATCAGGGATTAATAAACATTGATGATCCTGTAGGCAAATTTCTGCCCGATTATCCTGTTACCGGCGGCAAGGCGATTACGCTGCGTCATTGCTTCACGCATACGACAGGCTTATATGGACATGAAGAATGGGGAGGGATGCACAATCCCTGGCTTGATAATGTTGTAGCGAACGGGCTTGAGTATCTTACGCCCGGGAAAGTGCATGAATATAATGGCATGGGATACGACCTTGCCGGCAAAGTCATGGAAATTGTAAGCGGTAAAAGCATTTTCAGGCTGATGCGGGAGAACTTATTCGATCCGCTCGAAATGAATAACACAACATTGGAAGAGGATCTTGGTTTCAGTTGTTTCAGTACGGCGGAAGATTTCGCAAAATTCGGTCAGCTTCTTTTGAACAAAGGTTCTTATGGTGAGCTTGAATTCTTTTCGCCCCAGACCTTTGAGAAGATTTTGCCCAAGCTGTTGAGTGAATATTATCCGGATATTGACAAAGAATGGGGAATCGGTATTACGTGGATGCGTCAGGCACATCCGGAAGCAGGAAAGAACGGTATTCCCAAGGACGCCACGGTCTTAAGCAGAAATGTCATCGGGCACGGTTCGGCGACTTCCGCGATATTGAGAGTCGACCTGGAAAATGATCTTGTTATCGCGCAATCGAGAAGAAGGGGCGGCAAAGCTTATGATGAATATCTTGCTAAATTCCTGATGGCAATCGAGGATGGCCTGAAATGACGGTTTTATATTATTGGTTTAAATGCTCCTGTGAATGTCATAAACTATGCTCTCATTAAATGCTCAAAGAAAGGTAATTGCAATGGCAGAATCGCATACAACAACCAATCGCAGAGAGTTTCTTAAAACGCTGGGCCTGACCACGGCGGTGATTCCGTTCGCTGTCGAATCTGCTTTTGCGCAGCCGGCACCCAATGCCGGCATCAAACCTCGAAACGTTATTTTTATCCTCAGCGACGATCACCGCTACGATTTCATGGGCTTTCTCAACAAAGCCAAATTTCTCGAAACCCCGAACATGGACCGTATGGCCCGCGAAGGCGCTTACATAAAAAACGCCACCGTTTCGACGGCTCTGTGCTCGCCCAGCCGAGCCAGTATCCTGACCGGCCAATACGCCCATAAACACCGTGTCGTCGATAATAACACCCGCGTACCGGAAGGCACACGCTTCTTCCCGCAGGACTTGCAGAAGGCTGGCTGGCAAACCGCCTTCATGGGCAAATGGCACATGGGCCAGGCCAGCGACGAACCCAAGCCCGGTTTCGACAAGTGGGTCAGCTTCAGAGGCCAGGGCGTCTATTTCAATCCTACTTTTAACATCGACGGCAAGCAGGTAAAAAACGAGGGTCACGTCTCCGACCTGCTCACCGATTATGCGCTGGACTGGATCAAAAACGACTGCGATCGGGACAAGCCTTTCATGCTGTACCTTTCTCATAAAGCCGTTCACGCCATGTTCGAACCGGCCAAACGGCACCTCGGCAAATACGAAAACGTCGAACTCGAATATCCCCAAAGCATGGCTTACACCGAAGAAAACTACAAGGGCAAACCTGACTGGGTTAAAGAGCAGCGCAACAGTTGGCACGGCGTGGACTACATGTATCACGGCCAGATGGATTTCGACACATTTTACCGCCGGTACTGCGAAACCCTGCTCAGCGTCGACGAAAGCATCGGCCGGGTCATCAAGTATCTCGAAGATAATAATCTTGCCGAAGACACTCTCGTGATGTACATGGGCGACAACGGCTTCGTCTTCGGCGAGCACGGGCTTATCGATAAACGTCACATGTACGAAGAATCCATACGCGTGCCGTTTCTGGCATGGTGCCCCGGCATGATAAAATCCGGCTCGGTTATCGAAGAGCTTATCCAGAACATCGACATTGCCCCGACCATCCTGGATGTCGCCGGCCTCGAAATCCCGGATCGTATGGATGGAAAATCCTTCCTGCCCATTCTGCAGGGCAAAAAGATTCCATGGCGTGACGCCGCCTTCTACGAATACTACTGGGAACGCAACTTCCCCCAAACACCGACCACCCACGGTGTACGCACCGACCGCTACAAGTACATTCACTATCACGGCATCTGGGATATTGACGAGCTGTACGATCTGAAGAATGATCCTGAGGAAATGAAAAACCTCATCGACAGCCCCGAACACCAGAAATTGATCAAGCAGCTCAACGATCGCATGTTCGATTGGCTGGAAAAAACCGACGGCATGCTGATTCCGCTGAGGCGTGACAGTGGCGGCCGTGCGGTCGAGCGCAATCCCGATAAGATCAGAAAATAACCTGTCGTTCTGAATCCTTCGTTTCGGCAGAGAATGAACTAGACTTAGAATCCGATACTATGTCATCCTGAGCGAAGCGAAGGATCTCGATGTTGCCGGCATTATAGAAAAGCAACGGTTGTTTACACTCATACAGCATTGAGATTCTTCGCTTCACTTTGTTCCGCTCAGAATGACAAACAGAAGCCGCTCTGGGTGTGCCAAATGTATGACAATTGAATGCGTGTTATTGCTTGTTCTCTTCATTCCTATTTGTTATCGGCAACCGGCGCGGTTTGCTCGGCGCTTGTGACGCCCGGCGGTAATTCCATAATCCGGATGTTGCGGAAATGGATCTCGGCGCCCTCGGACTCCAGACAGATGTAGCCCTTCTTGACCGAAGCCTTGCTGATCCCGTTAACGAACTTTCCGTTCACCGACAATTTGACTACGCCGTCAACGGCCACAACATCGTATGTGTTCCACTGGCCTTTGCCCTTGCAGCGGTTCTCGATGGATTTGCTCCGGGTGCCTCGCGGATTATCCGGAACTGTTTCCAAGCCGTTTGCCCCGAAGACTTCGCCGTGCACGTAGGCGATCGGCGGCAGCGTCCCGTCGTCCTGTTTGTGTTGATTGACCCAATCGAGTTCCAGCATTTGTACCTCGAGTCCTTTGGGCAACTGCTTCCCCTCGGGCACGGTTCCTTCGCTCCAGATAAACGTGCCGGAGTTACCGCCAGCCTCCATGTGCCTCCATTCTATATGCAGGATGAAGTTCTCGTACTGCCTATCCGTGCGCATAACCCCGATGGGCTGGCCGGTGCATACGAGCAGGCCGTCTCGGACGGACCACGTATCCTTGTCGGTATTGACATTAACCCAGCCCGAGAGGTCTTTGCCGTTGAATAGCTCGCGAAACTGCATCGGTTCGGCGGCCCTTGTCCGGGACTGTACGCACAGAAGAACGATTGCGGTAAGAATCAGTGACTTTGCGTGTTTTCTCATGATCTTTTCTCCATTCTCATTTCCGGTTTCGTTTAAAACATTGTTTACTTTTTATTCGTTTCCTTTACACGTCGCATAAAGCGACCGCTTCGCTAAGGCCCTCAAGCGGATCGCGGATGGGGATAAATTCATGCCCTATATATCCGGTAAAACCCGTCTCGGCGATGACTTGCATAATCGGCCTGTAATTGATTTCCTGCGTATCATCGAGCTCGTGGCGTCCTGGATTGCCGGCTGTGTGATAGTGGCCGATATAGTCCTTACACTTCCGGATGCGGGAGATAATGTCGCCGTCCATGATCTGGACGTGGAAGATGTCAAAAAGCAGCTTCATCCGGGGCGAACCTACCTGCCTGACGATCTCCATGCAATAGTCCGTGTGGTCGCCCTGATAGCCGGGGACGCCGACCATTTCGACGGGCACGCGGCTGTTCAGAATTTCCAGGCAAAGGTTGACCTTACTTTTCTCCGCATAACCGATGATCTTCTTATACCCGGCGACACAATTCTTTATGCCCTCATCGGGCGGGATGTCTTCGGCGAGTCCCGTAAATGTAATTACGTTCGGAAAGCCGAAGTCGGCGCAGGCGTCGATGCCCTCGCGGATCTTGCTCAGACACATCTCGTGGTACTTTGGACTGTTCATTCCCTTGTCGAACCAGTGACTGTTCGCCAGGGCACAGACAAGGCCGTGCTTCTTTAGCGTCGGGAAGTCCTTCGGCTCGACCAGCTCGACGCTCTTGCATTCCAACTGCCGGGCTATCCGGCAGGTTTTTTCGATATCCCAGTACTTCGAAAAACACCAGTACGCGATCGACTGGTTGATGCGTCCTCTATTTAACACTAACATATTTGTTCTTTTCCTCGAGTTCATATACTGTTAAGAAGGCCAGCTTACTGCTCCGAGCTTTTTGTTTTTTTCGGGGAGGTTGAATATCTTGCGGGCGTTGTCGTGCATAATCATATCCGCCAGTTCATCCGCACGATCGAGGCTGAGCCAGCCTTCTTCAACCAGTTCCGACAGGGCCAGCGCGATGCCCCGGCGAGCGACGATGGCATGGCCCAGCACCGGCTCGACGGGAATATAGTCGCCGCCGAAAGTAAGGATCTTGTTGGCCGGCGCCGTGACGAGGTATTTCTTTAGAAAGTCTTTAGCGGCGATGGGATTTATAATCCACGACCAGCACATGTCGATATAAGCGTTCGTGTAATGCTTGGCGACCGAAAGTATCTCTTCGTAGTACGGATAGCAGATGTGCATAAAAACGAATCTCGCATCGCCTGCCGTCCTGCACAGGCGAGCTGCGGAATCCGGATTATTAATCAACCTCGACAAAGGCATGCCGTTCTGGCCGGCGTAGTAGCCGGTATGAAGCTTCACAGGCAGATTCGCCTTTGTCGCGGCCTTGACCGAATACCAGAAAAGATGGTCTTCGAGCAGTTTCCGTTCCTGCGAAGTCAGAGCCTCGCCTGAAATTATTTTTTTGAAAACAGGCTCGGCTTGCTCAACGGGCACATCCTCGTAGTCGATATCCCGGCCGTAGGCATTTTGCGATTTTACCGCCACGGCATACGGGCCGTACGTCTCAATCCACCAGTCGATGACGCGATACCAGTCGGCGAGAGTTTTCACGTCGATGCCGGCCGGTTTTGCATACTCCTCGATATTGGGGCCGGCGAACATGCCCACGATGCTGATATCCTGCATCAGAAGTGTGGGCATGGCGGTCTTGCGGAAGGGCTGCTCAAGAGCGTTGACCTGGCAAGATTCTATGCCGGCTTTCTTGCAGAGGATTTCCTCGTAAAAGCCTTTGCGGCAGACCTTTTCGTAGCCGGAGACGACTTTTTCTATTGTCTGGCCGGAGAGTTCAGGAACATCGTAGAGCTGCTGCATGGCAATTTCCACGGCCATGCCGTAACCGGTGTTTCGCACGGCTGACCAGTATGGTGCGAGAACTTTCCACTTATCGAGAGACGCCACGTCGGGTGAGAAGAACCTGTCGTACTCGGCATACGGCATGCCGCACGTTAGCATGTCCGAGTCGATGTAATGGCTCAGCAGAAACGACCAGTCGTTACTCTGAATCCGGCTGTTAGAGGCATTCAGCCTGTCACGCTCTTCGATAAGATGTTCGTGCGTATCTATCAGCGGCGTGGAAAAGACTTTGGCGAAGATAGTTTTGCGTATGTCGCTCTGGCTTTCCATTTCTTTGCCGGAGATTCCGGTGAATTGCCCGCCGTATGCCCGGTTGGCAAAAAACGCCATAGCACCGATTGTGCCGATACCCTTTAATGTCGTTCTGCGGGAAATACTATTTTTCTTTTTCAATTCAAGTGCCTCCTGATTTTTTAAGCAACATTAACCGAGTTTGTGGATTAGTGTCATTTTTTGTCCTGCCGAGGTTTTGATTACAAGGTCATTTCCATCTCTTGCGACGGCATTCTCTGCTGAGCCTTTAAGTTCGTAATCGTTTTTTTCGAACGGATTTTCGAGCCGGCAGGAACCGCCTTTTTCCGAGATTATCGTAACCGAATGTGTTACTCCTCCTTTACGTTCCGCGGAAACAAGAAAAGCACCTTCGGCCCGGAGCGTTTTGAAAGATATGTCTTTCCAATCGGCCGGTATTGCC
>Ga0315288_10001306_pt1 | contig 32104 bp, 21 predicted proteins | sample YL17G11_20_MG_FD_203454 | JGI IMG/M metagenome (GOLD analysis project Ga0315288, IMG submission 203454) | Sediment microbial communities from Yellowstone Lake, YNP, Wyoming, USA - YL17G11_20 | ecosystem: Environmental > Aquatic > Freshwater > Lake > Sediment | place: USA: Wyoming | collected...
AACTGGCCCAAAGCGGCCTGAACGAATACGGCCGATATATCAACAACGCCCTCGGACTGGATTTAGAGGCCCTCCAAGACTTAAAGAAAAACGCCGCGGGCGCCTTGAAAAAACCGGTCGATCCCGATCTTGAGCTCAAGCTCGTCGCCCTCGACGCCCTGCTCCAGATGGACAAGGAGAAGGCCTTCCCCATCCTGGAAAAAATGCTCCGGGAGGACCAGAAACCCGAGCTCAAGGAAAAAGCCCTCTTCGTCCTCAGCCAGTCCAAAGATCCGAAAGTCGTCCCGATCCTCGCGGATCTCGCGACGAAGGATTCTTCGCCGAAGGTCCGGCAGTTTGCCGCCTTCTGGCTCGGTCAGCGCCATGACGAGGAAAGCCTGTCCGCCCTTTTCAAGGTTTATGACACCGCCGAAGACAGCAAGCTCAAGGAAAACCTGATCATGGCCTTCGGCCAGAGCAAAAACGCGAAGGCCCAGGCGAAGATCCTGGATATCGCTAAGAACGACAAGGACATCAAAGCCCGCGAGCGGGCCGTGTTCTGGCTGGCCCAGAACAAGAGCGATGAGATCTTGCCCCTTCTCTTGGATATCTACAGCAAAACGGACAACGCCCCGCTCAAACAACAGGTCATTTTCTCCCTGTCCCAGAACAAGAGCCCCAAGGCCGTCCAGACCATGATCGAGCTGGCCCGCAAGGAAAAGGACCTTGCCGTCAAAAAACAGATCATCTTCTGGCTCGGCCAGTCCAAGAGCGAGGAAGCCCTGAAGTTCCTCAAGGAGATCATCGAGAAATGAGGGAACGGAGCGGACCCATGCGCGCGCATAAGATGAAACGGATAACCGGAGGAGCGCTTTTTATGGCGCTCCTCCTTCTCCTCCTCCCCCTCGCCGGACTCGCGGCGGCCGAAAAGCCTTCCTTCCTGACGGGAAAGGTCAGCGATCTGAGCGGAACGGGTTTTTCGCTCGAAAAGAAGATCGCCGCGGCCGGGACGGAATTCCGGAGAATGGGCGGCGGAAAGACCTACTTCACGGCCTATGAGTTCATGAGCCGGCACAAGATCAACCGCGGGAGCTCGGACCGTCCGCAAGATGGTTATATCGTGAACACCAAAGACTCCCGGATCAGGATCGAAGACAAGGGCCGCGGCAAGAACCAGGTCGGGACCGAGACCGAGGACACGCCCTCGCCGGCCGCCCTCCTCTTCCTTCATGACCAGGCTGAAAACGGCGAGGTCATCGACGTGACCGTGCTCGACCTGGAGCAGACGTACGACTTTTCCGATACGCCTGCCTTCTGGCTCGGCCGGGCGGAGAATGCGGAAAGCGTTTCGTTCCTGGAAAAGTCCTTCGAAGCGGCTAAGGACCGCGCTCAAGCCCAAAAAAGCATCCTTTTCGCCGCCTCCTGCCATCAGGGGCCCCAGGCCTACGTCTTCTTGAAAAAAGCGGCTCTTGGACCATCCGACGACAAGGTCCGGGAAACGGCCATTTTCTGGCTGGGGAATTATGGAGACGGGCAAAGCCTGGCCGACCTCAAAGAGATCTACGGCAAGGAAAAGAGCGTCTCCGTCAAAAAGCAGATTATCTTCGCGATCCAGTTGAGCCAACAGAAGGAAGCCGTCGAGGAACTGATCCGGATCTCCAAACAGGACGCCGGGCAGGAAGCGAGAAAACAGGCCGTCTTCTGGCTGGGACAGAAGGCCTCCGCCGAAAGCGTCAAGGCGCTCAAGGATATCGTCGACGCCGCGGGCGAAGAGGATTCATTGAAAGAGCAGGCGATTTTCGCCATCAGTCAGCTTCCCAAGGATCGCTCCGTCCCGATGTTGATCGATATCGCCAAGACGAACAAATATCCGTCCGTCCGGAAGCGGGCTCTCTTCTGGCTGGGCCAGAGCGGAGATCCGGCGGCGCTCAAGCTCTTCGAAGAGATCCTGCTGAAGAAATAGAAGAGGGAAGAAGCTCCCAGCCGGGTCGGCCCCGGCTCCCTGGGGAACCAGTCCCGTCGGTTCCCCCCGTCGGCCTAGCCGACGGGACCCTCCTCCGCTATGGGAGCCTTCGGGCCGACCCAGCCGCGAGCTTCTTCCCAGGAAAAAAAGGGGTAAGGGGGAGTATAGTTACCATGCGCTTCCTATTGTCTGGCTTACTGACAATAGGAACGACGAGCTAAGATTTCTATCGGCATTTTTAGGTAACCTACCCCCATTTGACTAACCTGGGGAGTTGATATATATACCCGCAACATGAGCCCCCATAAAGAACGATCTCTTAGAACTCTGCCGATATTCTTGATTTGCCTGGCGGCGATCGTCGCCTTTTCAAATCCTCAGGACCGGCTCGCGGAACGCTATGACGCGGCCCGATTGGCCTGGGACACCGGCGATTTCGTCCGGGCTCTCGAAGAGCTCCAGTCCATCCTGAAAAGTGCGGAGGGAAGCCGATTCTTTGAGCCCATCGCCCTGCTCACGGGAGAATTGTTCCAGGTCACGGAGATCACCAAGGACGGCCGTACGATCCGCGTCAGCCCGGACGGCAAATACGCCGCTTATGACACGGGGACCCGCGGCGCTCCCCTGACCCGGATCGTCGCCCTGGACAAGCCCTCGAATACCTGGGCGGAGTTCCGGGGAACAAATTTCGTCTTCTCCCCGGCCGCGAACGCCGCCGCCTTCCTCCGTGTCGCAGAAAAGCCCGAGTTGGCCGCCCTGCGCAAGGAGATCGAGGCTCTTGCCGCTCAGCCGACGCCGGACCGGCAGGCTCAAACGGCCAAACAACGGCAGCTGACCTGGCTCGAAGCCAAGAACGCCGCCATCATCCTCTATGACATCGCGGCAAAGAAGGAAAAGCCCGTCACGGTTGAAAGCCTTCTCAAATCCGGGCTCGCGTTCAGCGCCGATGGACAGGAGATCTATTTCGTCGGGGCGAAGGAGGCGGACACGGCCTCGAACGAGATCTATTCCGTTTCGCCGGCCGGGATGGTCAGGCCGTTGACGTCAGGCGCCGGGTATAAGACGAATCCCATCGCCGTCCCCGGCGGGAAATACCTCGTTTATACCCCCGCCGCGGTTACGCCTTTCCCAAGGCCCGCGCCCCCTGCGCCGGCGGCCAAGCCCGGCGCCGCTCCGCCTCAAGGGCAAGCCGCGGCCGCCGGCGGCCAGGGCCAGGGTCAAAGGGGCGGGCAGGCGCCGGCCGAGGGCCAATTCCGCGGCGGGGGGCAGCGTCAGTTCATCGTGCTGAGCCTGGCCGACGGAAAGATAAAATCTTTCGCCGGCTCAGCGCCTTCCTTCGCCATAGACGGTTCGGCGCTTGTCTTTGTCGGGCAGGAGGGGACCGATTCGACCTTAAACTATCTCAAGCTCGACGGGGGGCTCGCGCCCGCCGTCCTCAAGAAAACGACGGAACGCATCGGCTCGGCGGCTATCGCCCCCGATGGGTCAAGCATCGTCTTCGACATGATGTATACCCGCAACGGCGAGATCTTTTACATTCAAAGCGACGGAAAAGGAGAGGTTCGCGTCAGCCGGGAGATCCAGCCCGACCGCGCCCCCCGCTTCCTGACCTTGACCCAGGTCCTCGCCATAAAGGGCGAACCGCGCCACAGCCGGGCCCATCTTTACGATCTGAAGACCTTGAAGAATATCCAGATCTTTCATAACAACACGCTCCGGACGATCTCCCCCGAATATGAATGGGTCGCCGATCCCGCTGGAGCGCGCCTCCTGATAGGAGCCGAGCGCGACGGCGACACTATCTCGGGCAAGCGGGGGGTTTATCTCGTCGACCTCACCCGCAAGATCTCGACGGATGAGCTGCTCGCCCGCTTGAGCCGGAACCTGGCCGCTGAAAAAGCCCTTCGCGCCTGGGGCGAAAAGACCTTCGCTCCTATCCGTAACTCCGTCCAGGCCGCCGTGGACCGCGTTTCGATCACCAAGATCTACGACCACGAGGAAGCCCTATTCCATTTCGACTCCAAATACATCACCCAACCCGGAAATAAGAAGGCGGCCGAATATATCTTCAACCAGCTCAAGTCGTTCGGCTACGATCCGGAATACCAGGAGTTCGATTCGCGCGGAACGAAAACGGCGAACGTCCTGGCCCGGCTGCCGGGGACGGAAAATCTCGAAATCCTCTACGTCCTCAGCGGCCATTTCGACTCTAATCAGCGGAGCCCCGGGGCCGACGACAACACCTCGGTGACCGCGGTCAACCTGGAGACGGCCCGTCTGCTGGCCGGATCACCACAGGCATCCACGATCATTTTCGCTTTCTTCACGGGCGAGGAAGCGGGCCTTCTCGGCAGCCGCGAGTTCGTCCGCGTGGCTAAGGAAAAGGGGTGGCGCGTCGCCGCCGACATCAACAACGACATGATCGGCTGGACGAACGACCACAGGCTCGACGATACGATCCGCTTCGCCAGCCCCGGCCTCCGCGACATTCAACACGCCGCGGCGTTCCTTTTCTCCAAAATGATCACCTACGACACGCGATACGTGAGATCCACGGACGGGGCGTCGTTCTATGACGCCTACGGCGGCATCGTCAGCGGACTCGGCTCCTACCCCGTCCTCGGCAATCCCTATTACCACCAGCCGACCGACCTCCTCGAAACCGTCAACCACCAACTCCTCGTCGAGGCCGCCAAATTCAACATCGCCTCGGTCATGATGGTCGCATCCAGCCCCGCTCCGGTCAAAGATCTCAAGATCGCCGGCTTGAAGACGGATTCCGCCGAGGTTTCGTGGGCGCCGAGCCCGGAAAAGGGGATCGCTTCCTATATCGTGGAATACGGCCCGGAGTCCAATCCGACTGCCGCCAGCCTCACGGTCGGCGAACCCAAAGCCAAACTCACCGGTTTCTCGTTAAAAAAGGGCGAAAGTCTGACCGTCGCGGTCAAAGCTATTAACGGCCGCGGTATCGCCGGCTGGGATTGGGCGAGGACGACGGCCGGGCTCAAATAACGATAAAAGCGCTTTTACGCTTAATGTGGATTTAATTTAAAGAAGATCCGGGAATGGCCTCGCTTCCTCGAAGCGGGCGAATGCTCTCCTCGTCGCGGGTCCTGTCGGATACCATTGGAGAGAAACCCTTAGAATGGGTTTCCCTCCAACGCTCGCTTCGCTCTCTGCCTCCTTTCCATGGATCTTGGAACTATGCATTTTTAAGGGTGTGGTTGATTGGTCCTCGCTCCTCACCCACCTTCGGGGGGTCCCATCCGCTTCGAACGCTGGGGCGCCCGATCGGCGCCACCCGTAATTAGAGCATTCGCCCACATCTTCGCTCGCGGATAACTGAAAGAATCCAAGGACGTGACGGCAGGGTTGGCCCTAAGGCCCCCATAGCGGAGGGGGGGCCACTCGGCTTAGCCGAGGGGGGGAACCGACGGGACTGGTTCCCCAGGGGGCCGGGGGCCACCCTGTCGCCGCGTCGACTATTGTCTTCATCGCCGAGAAGGACGGTGAGGAAACGGCGTTAAAAACCCGAGTCGGGAGCGAGGCCGTTTCCGGATCTTCTCGCCCCTCCTCTTCGAATCCACACGAAATGGAAGAGAACCTATATTAAAATGCTTTAGCCGCGGCCACGATGTGGCGGGCGCTGATACCAAAGCGGTCCATGAGCTCGTCCGGCTTCCCCGAGCGAGGCAGTTCCCGGACGCACAGATGCTTGAGGGCGGCTTGGCCCGCCAGGGCCGACGCGACTGCGTCCCCCAATCCCCCGCCCTCGAAATGATCCTCGACGACGATGACGCGGCCGCCGGTCTCCGCGGCGTTCTTCAGGATGCTTTCCCGGTCTAACGGTTGGACCGAATAGGCATCGACGATCCGGATCCCGATCCCCTCTTTCTTCATCTCGTCATGAGCTTTCAGCGCCTCGACGAGAGTGATGCCCGCGGCGATCACCATGACCTTGTCGGTATCGCTTTTCCTTAAGACCTTCGATCCCCCGATCGGGAAGCGTTCGTCCTTCGAATAGAGCAGAGGCATGGCCGGCCGCGTCGTCCGGATGTAGCACATTCCCTTATATTTGGCCGCCTCTTCCACGCACGCCTCCGCGGCGAAGGCATCGCCCGGATAGAGGATGACGCAGCCCGGAATAGGCCGGAAAAGGGCTAAATCCTCGAGGCCCATCTGCGACGGGCCGTCCTCGCCGATGCTCACGCCGACATGCGAGCCGCAGAGCTTGATGTTGGAGAACGAATAGGCGGCCATCCGGACCTGGTCGTGGGCGCGGGTCAAAAAGGCGGCGAAGGTGGCCATGAACGGCAGGTAGCCTTTGGCCGCGAAACCCATGCCCATGCCGACCATGTTCTGCTCAGCGATGAACGACTGGAAGGACCGCCGCGGAAACGCCTCGAAGAACTTGTCGGCGTAGGTCGAATTCTTGACGTCCCCGTCGAGGACCACGACGCCGTCGTGGACTTTCCCCAGCGCCGCCAGGGCGTTTCCATAGGCCAGCCGCGTCGCGGTCCTGTCCTTATAAGCCGTCTTTTCGAAATCCAAATTCACGGCGAGTCTCGGCCGGGCCGCTTTTTTCGGCGGGCGGACGAGCTTCGCCGCGTCCACGTCCGGCATCGGCCCAAGCTCTTCGAGGGCCGCCCGCAGTTCGTCCTCTTTCAGCGGTTTGCCGTGCCAGCCGTTCTTGTCCTCGGTGAACGAAACGCCTTTCCCCTTGATCGTCCGGGCCAGGATCGCGGTCGGCCGTCCGTTCGCTCCGGCCCTTTTGAACGCGGCCAGGATCGCCTCGATCCTGTGGCCGTCAACGGTGTCCGTGTCCCAGCCGAAGGCCCGGAATTTCCGGGCGAAGGCGGCCGTATCGCGCTGGTGCATCGTCGGATCGGACTGGCCGAGCCGGTTGATATCGACGACGGCGCAGAGGTTCTTGAGCTTGAAATAGGCGGCGGCGTTGGCCGCCTCCCAGACGGAGCCCTCGGCGCATTCGCCGTCGCCCATGACGACGAAGACGCGGCCGGGGGATCGGCCGAGCCTCATCGCCGCGGCCATGCCCACGCCGATCGAAAGCCCCTGTCCAAGAGAACCCGTCGCCGTTTTAATCCAGGGCATGCGCGGCGTCGGGTGGCCTTCCAGGTCGCTCGTGAGCTTCCGCAGGTCCATCAGCTCGCAAAGAGGGATGATGCCCGCCTCGGCATAGGCGGCCCACAGGATCGGCGCGGCGTGTCCCTTGGACAGGACGAGCTCGTCGTTCCCCCAATTCTCGGGATCCTTGGGATCGAACCGCATCTCGCCGAAGAACAGACAGGCGGCCAGCTCGGCCATGGACAGACAGGTCGTCGGATGTCCTGATCCGGCTTGGGTCGTCATCTTCAGGGAATGGACGCGGAGCCTCGTGGCGATCTTCTCCAGGGCGGCGATGCGGTTCATGGAATCCTCTCTCCCTTCATCTCTTTTCCGGACGAGAGCGAAGGGGACATTATATTTTTTTTCAGTTTGCGCGACAATATGAAAGGCCGCGAATTCTCCTTTCTATTTCCCGAAGGCGGAATCGGGCATAATAATGGGGACGGGGCGCTTGGATTCCTCGAACGCGGCCGGCAGGAGCTTCGTGCCGCTATTTTTATCGAGCATCCGGGCCGCGCCGGTCAGGCCGTAATTCAATTCCAGGGCTTTCTCGAATTCCTTCCGCGCTTCGGCCTTTTTTCCCTTCCCTAGATGTCCCAGGCCGAGGAGATAATGGGCCTGGGCGCTCTGGGCCATCGCCGACTGCTTTTCTCCGAACTTCTCGAAGAAGTCCATGGCCGGAGCCGACTTCAATCTCTCGCCGGCGAAGCGGATGAGACCATCCAGAAGCTTGACGGCTTCCGCTTCGCGGCCCCGCTTTCGATTGGCCAAGGCCTGATAAAAACTCTGTTCGGACCATCCGTGCCTGAAGGCCGTCGCTCTCTCCTGCGCGGCGCGCGCCAGATCTTTATCGCCCAGCGCATCTTGGGCCACGCCGATCAGAAAATAAACTTTGGCCGACCCACCCCCCGAAGAAGGCTCTCCCACCTCGAGATTGGCCGGATACGTGAGAGCGGTCTGGAAATCCTTGAGCGCCGCGCGGGCGTCGCCCGCGTCCAGATATTTTTGTCCCCGCAGGAAGTGGGCGTCGACGAATACGCCATGGATCTCGCCGCCCCCTTCCCAGACGTGGAAATGATGCCTCGAGAGGAGTTCGATGGCCCGGTCGTATCGTCCGAGCCGGACGAGCAGAAGAATCTCACGGGTCAGGGCATCGTCGCGCTGTTCGACCACGCCCTGGTTCTTCTCGAGGCGTTCCAAACGGCCGGCCAGGGGAGCCCGGGCCGCCTCTTCGAGCTGATCCAATTCGACGTAAAGCCTGGGATCGCCCGGATTCCCGGCCAGCGCTCTCCGATAAAGATCGATCGCCCGCGAAATATCGTTCTTCACGCGCGCGTAAGCCAGGCCGAGATTGCGAAGCCCGACGGAGTTCGTCCCGTCGAGGGATGCGGCTTTCTCCCACTCGGCCATGGCCGATTCCGGCTGAAGATCGAAGAGATAGTTCCCGAGATAAAAAGGAGCGCGGCCGTCCTTAGGATTCCGGACCTGGGCCCAGCGCAGCACGTCGAGGCTTTCCGACTGAAAGGGGAAGCCGTACTCGGGCGGTTGCGAGGCGGCCCGAAGAACCGCCTCCGTCGCCTTCATCGCATCCCCTTTTCGATCCCAATAATAAGCGAGAAAATAATGAAGGAGGGGGAAGGCTTTGGCGTCCTTCTTGGCGAGGTTTCCCAAGCGGTCGAGGACGCCGAGCGCCTCGTCCCACAGACCGCAGGCACCGTAGTCGGCGGCCAGTTCCAGAAAATTCGGCTCGGCGTCCCGCATGAGCCGCATCAAATCCTGATGGACCCGGCCGACATCTTCCTGGAGCCCTCCCGTGTTTTTTAAAAGATACAACTCGTTCCGAGCCCAGAAATCCATCCGGTCCAAGACCAGCGCCCGAGACACCGTTTCTTGGGCTTCCGCGAGCCTGTTCATCCTGCGCAATAAAGCCGCTTTCAGATCAAGCGCCTTATTGTTCAGGCTGTTCGTTTCGAGTGAGGCCTCGGCCAGGGCCAGCGCTTTCCCAAAGTCGCCGCGCGAACAGGCCAATTCCGCGATCTGGTGAAAGCTCGCCGAGCGCCAGGCCTGGGTCCAAGCGGCGCGGCCGAAAAGGTCCTCCGCTTCTTCGGACTTCCCCTGCGCTCTCAAGGCCAATCCGAGATAGTAGAGCGCTTCCCCATCCTTCGGCCGGGTATAATTTTTCGTCGCCCGCTCCACGGCCCGCCGCAATTTTTCTTCGGCGTCCCGATACATTGCCCGCTTCAAATACAGTAGACCGAGGGCCGTGTTCGTCCGGTAATCGCCCGGGTCGCGCTTCAGCGCCTCTTCGTAATAGGGACCGGGCTCAAGGGCCGGATTGTTGAACTGTTCGAGGCGCAGCCCCGTGAGGTAAAGGTCTTCGATCGTGGCGATGTCCTTCGGCGCGGACGGGGAAGTGACGACCGGCGGCAGGGGCCTCTTTTCTCTTTTCGACGATGCATACGTCAACAGCTCATGTCCCATGTCGACGGTCGTGATCTCCAGCCTCAGGCTTTCCTCTTCAACGCCCGCCGGAAGCGGCACGTCTTTGAAGGTGATCTCCTCGGGACGGGCCGGAACGAGCGCTTCAAAACAAACCCGATCGCCGGCTTTGAGCCTGAGGCGCACCTCGCCGAAATCGCGCGTCATCTGCAAGGCGATCCGCGCCCGACGCTGATCGTCCACCGTCAGATTGCAGGCGCCGTTCTCATTCGCCGCTTTGACTCCGCCGAGCTTGCGGAACGGATACCAGCTCTGCTTGACCGTCCGGGTTTCGTACGGCTGGATCCAACTGTAATCGGGCTGGTTGTCCGAGAACGCTCCGATCATGAGCTCCGCGTAAGGGCCGTCGGACTCGGTCAGGATCCGCTCCCATAATCGGCCTTCGTTCCCGGTGCCCCAGGTCCAGAGCTTCTTGCCGGGGACGAAAGCGTGATCGGCGACGAAGGCGACGCCGGCGTCCTGGCCGTGGTCATAGCCGGCCAGAAAGTCCCCTTGCGCCTCCCAGGCGAAGAACGAGGTCGGCGCGGCATGGCTCTTCCACCAGCTGACGTCCACCCCTTTCGTGTAATCCTGCCGGTTGAAGACCTCGGCCGAAAGCGGCCAGCGGGAAAACTGGTTCTTTCCATGGAACGTGGCGAATTCGACGTCCGGCGGGAAAAAGACCTGATATTCCGGGTTGGCATGAACGGCCACGTTCGCCCAGGCGAGCATGGCCTGGGCTAAAGGCGTCCTATTGAAGACCTTCATCGTCACCTCGATGACGGAGGTGTCGGGACGGAGCGTCAGCCCGACCGACCACTTCATGCGGTGGCGGAGATCGATCTCGCCGACCCAAACGGTGGCGCTCCCGTCGCGGTCCTGGACGATCGCGTGGTCGACCTCCATGAAGGTCGTGGCCCGGTGATGGTGGGGGATGTTCCACTCGACCCCTCCGGAGATCCATGCCCCCAGCATGCCGATGAGCGCCGGCTTGATGACATGCTGGCGATAGATGAAGTCGTATCCGTTCGATTTATCGACCGCGGAAAAAAGGCGGCCCCCGATCTCCGGCAGAACGCAGATCTTGACATATTTGTTCTCGAGATAGACGGCCCGGTAAGATCGGTCGACGCGCTTGTCGGTGAGCCGGTCCAAAAAAGGATAGGGGTAGACGGGCCCTTTGGCTCCCTGGTACGCCCGGCCGCTGAAAAAGATCGGATTGGGCTCCGGCGGCTCGACCAGGTAGGTCGGGATGACCAGCGCTTCCTCCCAAGCCCGGGCGGCCTGGGCGCGCAGGAGAGAGACCTGAACGACGAAATAGAGGGCGATCAGCAGAACGGTTTTTTTTCTCATGAATGTCCTCCGGACGGATCCTAGCTTTGCCAGGAGCGCGGGAAGAAGATCGTCTCATAAAGGGTTAAAGCGTAGCGGTCGGTCATGCCGGCGATGAAATCCCCGACGCGCGTCTCCAGCGGATCGCCCGCCGGGTAATCCCGGATATAGCCGTCGGGATGCTCGCGCAGGTATTCATAGAGGTCGCGCATGATCTTCTCGGTCTTCCGCAGCTCCTCTCGCGCGGCGGGATTGTAATAGACCCGCTCGTACAGGAAATCCCGGAGCTCGACGACGGCCTTCATGATCCCCTCGCTCATGGCGATCCGCTCGAGGTTGACTTTTAGGCTGGATTCGACCACATCGACGACCATCTTGTCGATCCGGGTGGCGTGCCAGCGGCCGAGGACTCCGACGAGATGGCGGGGGATGTCGCTCTCCTTGATGATCCCCGCCCGCAGCGCGTCGTCGATATCGTGGTTGACGTAGCCGATCACGTCCGAAACGCGCACGATCTGGCCCTCGAGGGTCGCCGGCAGGTCCTCTTTCTTCCGGTCGAGGATCTTGCCTCGGCCCTTGGAATGGCGGGAGATGCCGTCCCGCACCTCGAAGGTCAGGTTGAGGCCTTTCCCGTCATATTCGAGCTTCTCCACGACGCGCAGGCTCTGCTCGTAGTGGCTGAACCCTCCCGGCAGGAGCTTGGCCAGCGTCTCCTCCCCGGAATGGCCGAAAGGCGTATGGCCGAGGTCGTGGCCGAGGGCGATGGCTTCGGTCAGGTCTTCGTTCAGCCGGAGGGCTTTGGCGATCGTCCGGGCGATCTGGGAAACTTCGAGCGTATGGGTGAGCCGTGTCCGGTAGTGATCGCCGAACGGCGCCAGAAAGACCTGCGTCTTGTGTTTCAAGCGGCGGAACGACTTGGAATGGAGGATGCGGTCTCTGTCGCGCTGGAACGCGGTGCGGAAGGCATGAGGAGATTCGACACGGACCCGGCCCTTCGAGTTCCGGCTCAGGCAGGCCTTGGGCGAGAGGATCCGGGCTTCGGTCTCTTCCAGCTGTTCCCGGATGTTGGTCATCGTTCCACTCCTCGGCTTCTTTATCTTAAAGGAAATGCGCGACTGAATAAAGCCCAAAGTGAAGCCGATGATCCGCGCTTGTGTTTTTGCTTCGGGCGATCCGTTCTGATAAGATTTTGATCATGTCCCTCATCGGAGACAATGTCGCCAGGATCCTAATGGAACTGCCGCCGGGCGTCCAGCTCGTCGCGGCGGCCAAGGCCAGGACGCCCGCCGAGATCCTCGAAGCCGTCGAAGCGGGCGTGGTGATCATCGGCGAGAACTACGTTCAGGAAGCGGCCGAAGCCTTCGCCGTCGTCGGGCGCCGGACGCAGTGGCACTTCATCGGCCATCTCCAGACGAACAAAGTGAAAAAGGCGGTCGAGGTCTTCGACATGATCGAGACGGTGGATTCGGCGGACCTGGCCGCTGAAATCGACAAGCGCAGCCGCGCCGCGGGCAAGGTCATGCCCGTGCTGATCGAGATCAACAGCGGCGAGGAAGAACAGAAGTTCGGCGTGCGGGCCCAAGAGGCCGAAGCTCTCCTCCGGGCCATCGCTCCGCTTCAAAACGTCCGGGTCCAAGGCCTGATGACGATGGGTCCGTTCGAAGGCGACCCGGAAGACGCGCGGCCTTACTTCCGGATCACTAAAGGGCTGTTTGAGGACTTTAAATCGCTCGGCCTGCACGGCGTCGAGATGCGGTATCTCTCGATGGGCATGACCAATTCTTACCGGAAGGCCATCGAAGAAGGCGCGAACATGGTCCGCATCGGGACCAAGATCTTCGGGCCGCGGTCTTAAATCAGGATCTCGTCCGTCCAGCCCAGCTTGATCAATTCGATCTTGCCGGAATCGCTCGTGCCCAGCTTGTGCCGGGTATCGGCCAGGGCGATATGGTGGGCGGACGTCTCGAGGGCCTGGTCATCATTGAAGAACTGCTTCCGTTTGGCCTGGATGACGCGATAGGCCATGGTATCCACCGCCACGACGTCCTGTCCGACGATCAGCCCTTGATAAGGCCAGAGATACTTCTCGTTGAAGCCGCTCGGGCCGATGTTGTGGAAGAGGGGCGTCAACATGACCTGGATGTTGAGCTTGGTTTTATCCTTGACCAGGGGCAGGTTCCAGATCGTAGCCAGGTCGGCGCAGGCATCGTTATGATACTCCGAAGGCTTGGGGACGAACTGGATGTAGTTCTTGATGCAGCTGCCCAGTCCGGACCAGTAATGGACGCGGGCGGGGCGGGCGTTGATCAGGACCGTCGCGTTCTGAAAAATGGGATTGTTCAACACGCCGCGGTCGGCGACCGCGACCTTCTCGGCGGGAACGCCGGCTTCCAGGACGCGCCGCTTGATCGCGTCCTCGACCTCTTTGCCCGTCGGCAACTGCCGCCAGGCGTTGGTCTTGATCCCGACGGTGTCCTCGGGCTTGACGATCTTCTTCCAGGCGGCCGCCGGGCTCTTTTCGCCGAACAACGCTGCGACGGCGTCATCCAGCATCTTCTGGATCACTTCGGCGTTGAGCTTCCGGTCGGCGGCCACGGCGTTCTCGTCCCGGACGAGAACGACGCGGGAACCGCGCGAAATGGACTGGATCGTGGCCATGCCTTTTCCGCTTCCGGGAACCGGTTTCGGCGCGACGGCGGTCGTGCCCGTGCAGCAGCAGCCGATCGCCCCGGCGAGAGGCGTGACGGCCGCCGCCTTCAAAAAATCGCGGCGGGTGATGATCTTCTTGGGCATTCGATGAACCTCCTTTTTTAAGACGCGGACACGCTCGATCTCAAGATATTCGAGACGTGTCTTTATTTCACTCCGGATTTGATCCTGCTTAAAACATCTTTCGCGGCCGCTTCCGAAGGCGCGTGGAAAACGACCGCGAGGAGCTTCCCTCGGAGCGCCGTCGCCGTCCACGTCTTATCTTCGGTCTGAACACTCCCCGGTTCCTTGGCGTCGGGCATGTAGACCCTCGAGAAATCGACGTAGACGTCCGAAGCCGTCTTTGCCGTCGGGTATTCGACCAAGAGGAGGACGCCCGTCTCGCCCTTCTTCCCGGGTTTCGACAACACCGCCCCGTCCGCCCGGCCGAGACCCAGGATATCGTCATGGCTGACGAAAAAATGCCGGTTGAGGATGATGTGGTTGTGGAGATACCGCACGGCCTTCGCTTCAGCGAACTCGGAAGGCAGGAGGGCCAGCAAAGGCGGTTTCGGGCCCTCCTGCTCGATGGACGCGGCGATCGAGCGGCCCAAGGAGAACAGGGCAGCCTTCGTCTCCTCCGTTTCCCGGTCGGCGGAGAGCGAGACGAAATAGCGGTCCTTCCAGAAGGCCAGCAGGCCTCCGTTATAGGTCGATCCCTGACCGAGGCCGGCCTCCTCCCCTTCCAGGTCGTTGCTGAAGACCCCGAAAGCGTCGTAGGACGCGCCCATGTCGAACAGGTCGGCCACGAGATCGGGCCTGCCGTCCCTCACGAAGCGTCGGGAGAGCAATCGCCGGAAGTTATAGGCCCGGTAGACCTCGCCGGCGCCGTCGATATATTCAAAGATGCTCTCCCGGTCATAGACCGCGTCCTTCGTCTCGGCCTTCCATCCCCGCACGTCCGAGGGCAGGAACGACTTCAACAGGCTATCGACGGCATCTTGGGCTGGGCCCATGACGGAGAACCTCCCGGTAAGAACGGTCAGGAGAAGGACCAGGACAGGCTTGATGCTCCATTTCATCACAAAGGGAATTCTATCAGAATCGCCACTTCTTGAAAACAAAGAAAACGGCGCCCGAGGAGATCGCCGGGTTATCTTTTCTTCAGGCGGGCGTTCACGTACTTGCGGAGGAACCGGACCGCCTCGTCCGAGCGGCGGAAGACGGAGACTCCGGCCGCCTCCAAATGGGCGGAGACGGGATCGTACGTCGCGCCTGCGTCGATATTGACGACGAACGGCTTGTCGGTCGAACGGAAGATCTCGATCAATCTCGAGGAGGTGCTCTCCACGTTGAAAATGCTCTCCGCGTGCCCTTCCCCCGGGGCCAGCGTCTGCATGGCCGGGGTCATGGGCACGAGCGAGATGACGGCGCAGTCGACGCCCGGATCGTCGAGGAGCGCCCGGGCGCATTCGCAGAAGACCGCGTCGTCGGCGACGGGGGTGACGTCGAGCGGGTTCTTGATGTCCTGGAGCTTATCGATGCCGAGCGGCGTCAAGGCCGCGGCCAGCCGCTTCTTCGTCGCCGCGGTGAACGCGGCCAGCTCGAGCCTGTCCCCGTTCTTAAGGCCGTCGGCCATGATCACGCTTTCGAACCCGGCGTTGCTCAGAAGGCCGACCCGCCTGCCCCGCAGGGTCTTCCCGGCCAGGTCGGTCAGGCCTTTGATGAAGTTCTCGAAATCAAAGAGGCTGTCCGCGACGATCGCCCCGGCCCCCTCGAGCACGGCCTTGCAGACGCCGTATTCCCCGGCGACGGAGGCCGTGTGGCTCGAGGTCGCCAGCCGCCCTTCCGGGGTCCGGCCGCTCTTATAGACGACGACCTCCCGCCCCTCGGTCCTGGTGATGTCCCGAATGGCTTCGGCCAGGAGATACCCGTCGCCGGGCTTGAAGCCCTCGATATAAACGGCGAAGATCTTGACCTGGGGATCATCTTTTAAATATTTCAGGTAGTCCGATACGCGCAGGTCGATCTGGTTGCCGAGCGAGACCCCGTAGAGCGGCTCGAAGCGATGGAGCCGGCTGACCCGGGAGATGAGGAAGGCGCCGCTCTGGCTGATGTAGGCCAGGTGCGACCGCTCGGTCTTCGGGAATTTCAGCTTGTGCTCCGGGATGAAGGTCGTGTCGTACCGGCCCGGTTTGGAGTAGATCCCGAGGCAGTTGCCGCCGTTGACCACCGGCGTCAGCCGGCCTTGACGGCGGCCGGCGACGATCAGTTCGACGATCCGCTCCTCCAGGGAATGAGCTCCCTGCTTTTCGCCCATCCCCCCGGCGATGATGATGACCGAGCGGGCTTTGCCGTGGGCGATCAGATCGGACATGACGCCGTAACATTGATCGGCCGCCAGGGTCAGGACGAAGAGGTCCACGGGCTCCGGAAGCGAGGCGACGTCCGGAACGCACAGGCAGCCGTCGATCCGTTGATGGCCGGGCTTGACGACGGTGACCTTTTCGCACGGGAAGCCGCTCTTCAGGATATTCCTGAGAATGAAATGCCCGAGGTTCATCTTCTCGGATACGCCGATCACGGCGATGGAATCCGGATGGAGAAGCCGGGCGATACCGGCGAAGGGGCGGCCTTGGATATCGACGTGCGCTCTCGAAAACCGGCACAGGCCGTCGAGCGGCAGGAGCTGTCCGTCCTTGATGACGAACGGATTGACCTCGGCCTCCTCGATGACGAAGCGGCCGCCGGGTCCGAAGGGCGAATAGTGAGCGGCCAGCCGGCACAAACCGAAATGGACATCGCGGAGTTCGGCGCCCCGGAGGACGGGGAGCCGCCCGCGAAAAGGATGGACCAATTTGTCGAAGACGGCCAGAGGCTCCAAATGGGCCAGGACGTCCTTCTTCCGGAGGAGATGGGCCGAGGCGATCGAGGCCGCCGCGCCCTCCTTGATCCTCTCGTTCATATATTCGACCTCGACGCCGCCCGCCCCCAGGGTGACGATCGGGCCGAATTCCCGCGAATTCCGGATCCCCGCCAGAAGTTCCGTCCCGAAGCCGAATCGGTCGAACTCGATCTTCTCGCAGAGGAGGACCCCCCGGATGTCCCGCTCGATCCCATCGAGGGTGAGCCCGCCGGCGTTCCTCTGCGGGTCAAATTGACGGGACCAGACCTGGAACCTTCGCGGGACCTCGGCCATCATCTTTCGGATGCCCGCGTTGACCGCCGAAGTCGAATTCTTGATGAACGTGACGCCGCCGACGTCGGTCTTATGCTGGATCATCGGCGCGACGATCTTCAGGACGAGGCCGGAGGATTTGAAGCCGGCCAGATCCTTGGCTCGGAGGCCTTCGCCCTTGGCCACGAACCTGAAGCGGGGCGTCTTGAAGCCGGCCGCCCGGAGCATCTGGTAGACCTCGTGCTCGAAGAGAAAGGTCCGGCCGTCCTTTTCGGCCTTATCGAAGAGGGCGTCGATGGCCTGGAAATCGATGCTCATGGATTTCAGCGGGCGGCCCGGCGGCCGAGTTCGAAAGCTTTGAGATTCGATTCCAGGATCTTCTCCCCGCGGGGCGCGAAGAGGACGCGAATGAACTCACGGAGGCCGGCCTCGCTCACGACCAGGTCCTTGGCCGCGGCGCCGAGCATGACCGTATTCTGGGCTTTGCTCGTTCCGGCCTCCTTGGCCAACGCGTCCGAGTCGATGACGACGCTGCCCGGGACCCGCCGGACCTGTTCGATCAGGGTTTCCCTGTCGGGATAATCGGGGATATTGACGAACGGCGCGCTGCTCGTGATGAGCTTCCCTCCCGGCCGGAGGAAATCCAGGTAGCGGAGGGCCTCGAGGGGCTCGACGCTGAGGATCAGGTCGGCCTCGCCGCAGGGGATGAGATCGCTGTAGACGCGGTCCTTCGAAAGGCGCAGGTGGGACTGGACCGCTCCGCCCCGCTGGGCCATGCCGTGGACCTCGGCCTGTTTGACGTTGTAGCCTTCTTTGAGCGCGGCGCTGTCGATGACGAAGGCGATGGACAGGATGCCCTGCCCCCCGACGCCCGCCAGAATGATGTCCTGTTTGCGGCTCGTGGTCATGGCGCCTCTCCTACTCCCTCTTGTTCTTCTTGCGGGCTTCTTCCAGGCATTCGCGGACCGCCACGATCACGGACACTCCGGGGTGCTCGATCTCTTCTTTCAGGACACGGACGTTCTGCTCGTGGAACTTGGGCAGGGGCGTGATCACCCGGATGTGGTCCTTCGGGACGCCGACGCCCTCGATGATCTTCAGGAGCCGGTCACCCGAAGCGAAGGACGGCTGGCCGCCGGTCATGGCCACGGTGCAGTTGTCGAGAACAATGGCGACCATGTTCGTGTTATAGACCGCGGCGCTGAGCAGCGCGGTGATGCCCGAGTGGCCGAAGGTCGAGTCGCCGATGACGGCGACCGCGGGAAAGACGCCCGCTTCTGCCGCGCCCTTGGCCATGCCTATGCTTGCGCCCATGCAGACGCAGGTGTTGATTGCGTTATAGGGCGGGAAATAGCCGAGCGTGTAGCACCCGATATCGCTGAAAACATTCGATTTCGCAAGCCCCTCGAGGGCTCTGTTCAGAGCCTTGAACGTGTCGGCGTGGGGGCAGCCGATACAGAGCTGCGGGGGCCGGCCGGCCAACTTGAACTCGCTCGGCGCCTGCCGTTCGAGAGGCTTCATACCGAGCGCGGCGCGGACGGACTCGGGCGACAGTTCTCCGGCCAGCGGGATGTGCCCGCTGAGCTTGCCGATGAGCGTCTTCCCGGGGATACCGAAAAGGCCGTTGAGGCTTCGTTCGATCAGCGGGAAGCCCTCTTCGGCGACAAGGACCGTGTCGACGTGGGCGACGAGCTTCCTGATCATCGCTTCGGGGATCGGATATGTGGCCACTTTTAAAACCGAAGGTTTTTTGGCACCCCCCCTGAAATTTTCCAGGACGTAATTGTGGGCGATGCCGGAAGCGATGACCCCCAGCGACCGGTCGGCCGTGTTCAACTCCAGGGTGTTGAAGCGGGATCCTTCGGAGATCCTGACCAGCTCCGGCTGCAGCTCGAGGACGCGCTTGAACTGGGCCCGGGCGTTCATCGGCAGGAGCGTCCAACACTGCCGATCGCCGTACCGGAGTTCGTTCTGCGGGCGGGCTTCGCCCGTTTCGACGCCGGCCCGGCTGTGGGAGAGCCGCGTCACCAGCCGGATCATGACCGGGATGTTCATCCGTTCGGAGAGGTCGAAGGCCTCCCGCGTCATATCGTAAGCTTCCTGATGATCGGCGGGCTCCAAGCAGGGGATCTGGGCGAACTGGGCGTAGAACCGGCTGTCCTGTTCGTTCTGGGAGCTATGCATGCCGGGATCGTCGGCCACGACGACGACGAATCCGCCTCCGACGCCGGTGAGCGCGGCGCTCATGAAGGGGTCGGCGGCCACGTTCAGACCGACGTGTTTCATCGAGACCAGCGACCGGCGGCCGGCGAACGAGACGCCGAGGGCTTCTTCGAAAGCCGTCTTTTCGTTGACCGACCAGGCCCCGACGAACGTCTTGGCCGCCCGGGCGGCCCGGACCAGATATTCCATGATCTCCGAGGCCGGCGTGCCGGGATAGGAGTAACCGGCCGTCAGACCGGCATGGACGGCGCCGAGGGCCACGGCCTCGTCGCCGAGCAGGATCTCTTTGGTCATGTCTGCGTCCTTTGTCCCGGGGCCGCACCGCGGAGGTCGGCACCTCGCCGCAGGGCGTGGGTCCCTGGGGAGTGGGGCGTCGACGGGGATGGCCCGGCCCCGCCCGTTAGGAAAAGAGAGGTTAGGATACAATCTCGGCCACGCAGAGTCAAGGTGCTCTTCGACCAAGTAATTCGATAATTCCTATAAATTTATGTTGAAATATTTTTTCGTCTGGGATAGGATGATGTCCAGAGCCGCCGGGACGGCCGTTCGCGAAGGAGACAGGCATGATCAAGCTTTCCACCAAAGGCCGGTATGGGACGCGGCTCATGGTCAATCTCGCCCGCCATTATAAGAACAGCAACGAAGCCATCATTCTGAAAAACGTCTCCGAGGAAGAGGGCATTTCGATCCGGTACCTCGAACAGATCATCATCCCCTTGAAGATCAACCGGCTCGTCAAGAGCATCCGGGGCGCCGGCGGCGGCTACATCCTCGCCCGGAAGCCGACCGAGATCAAGATCTGCGACATCCTCAACGCCCTGGAGGGGAGCTGCAGCCTGGTCGAATGCATCGAGGACGAGACGTTCTGCGAAAAGATCAAGACCTGCGGGACGTATGAGATCTGGAAGGGAGCCAACGATCTCCTGCGAGGCTACTTCGATAAGATAACCCTCCAGGACGCCCTGGAAATCTGCGAGAAGAAGGCCGTGGCCGCCAAGAAAAGAAACAAGACCAAGTAGACCGCTCGCGCGGCCTTAGGATTTCGGACCAGGTCCCTCGTTCAGTTTGCCGAGCCTGTAGCGAAGCGTATCGCGGCTGATGCCGAGCCTCCTGGCCGCCAACGATTTGTTCCCCCCCGCTTTTTCGAGCGCCTGGATCACCATCCTTTTTTCCGCCTCGGGGAGAGACATCCCTTCGGGGACGACCGGCCCGGGCGCGGTCCCGGTCTCGCCGGGCGGAGGGTCGCTGAGGCGGATGGGCACGTGCTGGGAGGAAATAAACGGATTCTCCTCGAAGATCATCGCCCGTTCGATGGCGTTTTTCAGCTCCCGGACGTTCCCCGGCCATCCATATTGGAGGAAGAGTCGTTCGGCCTCGGGCTCCAGCCCCTGGATGGCCTTGTTGAATTTCTGGTTGTACTGGACGATGAAATGCCGGGCCAAGGGCAGGATGTCCTCCTTCCGCTCGGCCAGCGTCGGCAGATGGATGGGACAGACGTTCAGCCGGTAAAAAAGGTCCTTGCGGAATTTGTCCTGGCGGCTGAACGCCTCCAGGTCCTGGTTGGTCGCGGCGATCACGCGCAGGTCGACCTCGATATCCCGCAATCCCCCGACGCGCTTGAACGTGTTCGTCTCGAGGAACCGGAGAAGCTTGGCCTGCAGGGACAGGTCCAAGCTGCTGATCTCGTCGAGGAAGAGGGTTCCCTCGTCGGCCAGCTCGACCAATCCCCGCTTCTGCTGCTTGGCGTCGGTGAACGCCCCCTTTTCGTAGCCGAACAGTTCGCTCTCGAGAAGGTTGGCCGGAATGGCCGAGCAGTTGATGGCCAGGAAGGGCGCCTCGCTCCGCCGGCTCCAGAGGTGAAGAGTCTGGGCGAAGAGGTCCTTGCCGGTGCCGCTCTCGCCCTGAAGGAGGATGATCGAGGCCTCGCTCTCGGCCAGCTTTTTGACCACGCCCAGGAGCTGCCGCATGACCGGGGTCTCCCCAACGACCGGGCCGCTGGCATACTTCGTCCTTTCGATCTCCCGATAGGCGGCGATCTTTTTCTTCAAGGCGGCCGCTTCCAGGGCGTGGACCACGGTGCTCTGAAGCTTGGCGTCGTCGATGGGCTTGGTGATGAAATCGTAGGCCCCGCGGCGCATGGCCGTCACGACGTCCTCGATCACCCCGAAAGCGGTGATCATGACGACGGGCAGCTCGGGCCAGTTCTTCCGGAGATTCTCCAGGACGTCGGTTCCCTTCGCGTCCGGAAGCTTCATGTCGAGGAGAAGGAGGTCCGGGCTTTCCTCGGTCAGCGCCCGCAGGCCGGCCGCCCCGCTCTCCGCTTCGACGACCTCGTAGCCCCAACGTGTCATCTTCTGGGCCAGCGACCAGCGGACGAGGCGCTCGTCGTCGATGACCAGGATCTTTTTTTTCTGCATGATCAGTCACACGGCAGGTCGAGCGGCAGCCGGATGGTGAAGGTCGTCCCCTTCCCTTCACGGCTCCGGACGGCGATCGTCCCTTTGTGGGCGTCGATGGTTTTTTTGCAGATCGAGAGCCCCAGCCCGGTCCCCTCCTTCTTTGTCGAAAAGAACGGATTGAAGATCTGGGACAGCTGCGATTCCTTGATCCCGCATCCTTCGTCGGCCAGAAAGATAAGCAGGGCTCGGTTGGGTACGACTTTTAAAAAAATGACGATGTTCCCTTCCTTGTCGATGGCCGCGATGCTGTTGAGAAGGAGGTTCAGGATCACTTCCTGCAGGCGGTCCGCGTCCAGACAGATCCGGACGTCCTGTTTGAGGGGATGGAAATGGAAGCGGATGGCCTTGCCGTGCAGTTGCGTTTTGGCCAGCCGGACGGCGTTCTCGACGAACAGGTTGGGGGCGACCCGGCTGAAATGGGGCGGCTTGGGCCGGGCATAGTTTAAGAAATCCTGGATGACGTTGATGATCTTGTCAATCTGAACGAGCATCTCCTGGAAGATCTCTTTCTGGGGATCGGCGCCGGTCGCGCTCTGACTGATGATCTCGAGAGCTCCCTTCATGCCCGATAAGGGATTCTTCACTTCGTGGGCCAGCCCGGCGGCCAGCTCACCGAACGCGGCCAGGTGCTCGGCCCGCTCGATCCGCTGGTTATAAAGCGTCTCGATTTTCCGGTTGGCCTCTTTAAGCTTCTCCACCATGAGGTTGAAACTGAGTGTCAGGCTGCCGATCTCGTCGTTCTTCAACGGATCCGGACGGACGGTCAGATCCCCGTCCTGGACCTTCTTCATCTTGTCTTTCAAGAACGAGATCGGACGGTTGATCAGCCTCTCGAAGAGGCGGAGGATGATGAAGGTCAGGAGGCCCAGGCTGAGAACGGCCAGGACGATCCCTTTCCACTGGCTTCTCCAGAGCAGATCCGAGGCCTCGCGGTAATCGAATTCCACCTCGAGAAGGCCGTTGATCCGGCGCTCGGCGGCGTGACAGGCATAGCATTCCGGCTCGTTCTCGACGAGCATGAAACTGCGGATGGTATGCTGCGATTTTAAGAATTTGGTCTGCCGCGCCGTTTTATCGGCGACCATCGTCCGGATCGTCTGTCGGTCCTCCATGGAGAGCTTGGTCCCCTTCTCCTCGATCCGGGTCGAGGCGAAGATCTTGCCCTCGGGCGTCAGGACGCGGATGCCGGTGATGCCTCTCGTCGCCGCCGCCAATTCATGGATCTCGGCTTGGGTGTCCTCGATCCGGCCGCATTTCTTGAGAAAGAAGACGCTGCTCTTGGTCAGAGACCCAACGAGCTCGGCTTCCCGCTGGATCAGAGCGTAGATGACGCCGCGCTGGGTCGTCATATAGAGGACGGTCAGGATGCCCGCCGAAACGGCGCCCAGGATGAGGACATGGAAGATGACCTTCGCCCGCAGCGTCCAATTCCGAATGCTCATGATCGTCTAAATTCTACTGTTACGATAAAATCGATAGGGAGGATTATAGCCGAGTGCGGGGCGCGACACAAGACCGGGACCTTGGCCCCGTCCAGAGGATAGAGCGGGGCGCCTATCGCGCTTTTGTCAAAAAACGAGGAATCCTCGTCAAAATAAATGGGCGGCATCTCACGATGCCGCCCCTGTCAGAAGCGATGGGAAGGGTCAGAAACCCTCGTTTTACCGCCAGGTGTGCTTGCTGATGTCGCCTTGGACATGCTGGATGGAGTCGACCAGGAGCTGGGCGACGTAGAGGGCGTTGTGGATGAAGCCGTGCTCGGCCAGCGTGCTCGTCCTGAGGTTGTAGCCGGCCCGATACCAGTTGGCGTTGCCCTGGTAGCGCTTCGAGCTCCCCGTTTCGTCGGAATCGACGATGCCGTTCCCGTTGAGGTCCTTGTACCAGTATCCGTCCGTATGGAAGACGATCGCGGTCTTGGCGGTGGTCAGGACATAGGCTTGGGTGGCCGTGATGAGCGCGTTCTCGAGCCCGTGGATCTCGTCCTGCAGGGATTCGCTCTTGTTCCCGTCCCCGTCATAATCGGGGATGTTGCCCGGACGGATCTGCTCGAAGTCGAACTTCTCCGCGTCGAAGCCTTTAAACGTCTGGGAGATGTCCTGGCCGTGGCAGCCGACACAGTATTCCTTCATCGGCTCGGCGACGTTGTGGTTCCGCATCGTCCAATTGTGCTCTTCCTTAACCATCGCGCTGCCCATGTGGCACTGGACGCAGGTGTTGAACTTGCCGCCGTGGTTCGGATAGGGCTGGCGGGAAGCGTAGGCCTTGCCCGCGAACTCGTAGCCGCCCTTGACCTCGGTTCCCAGGAACATGGCGGCCTCGGGGAAGTAATGGATATTGGTCATGCTGAACGGCCCGGCCGGCTTGGCGGCGATCGCCGTGTCGATCGTCACCTTGGCCGCTCGCCCCTGGTGGCAGACCATGCATAGGTTGCTGCCGTCATGGGCCAGATCCACGATCGCGCCCGAAAGAAAGAGGATGGGAGGCTGAGGGATGAGCGCCGGAGGGGACGTGTGGCAAGTAGTGCAGAGCATGCCGTTGGCGATGGGGTCCCCGTCGGTGAGGGCGACCTGCCCGCCGGCCAGGTATCTGGCCAATCCCGTGGCCGAATGGCACTTCGTGCAGCTCGTAGAGACAGTTTTGGTCGCCGAATCGTCCCAATCCCGATAGGGCATGCTGCCCCCGTTAAAATGGCCCTCGTCGTCCCGGCTCATCCGGCTCAAGTCGGTGGGGACAGCCAGTCTCGCGTTCATGTCCTCGATCCCGTCGTACAGGAGCTCGATGATGTATTTGCCGTTGTGGGCAAAATTGTTGGGGTCTTTCTTGGCCACCTGGTAGTTGTAGGCGGCTTTCAGAAGTCGAACCGAGAAAGCGTTGTAGCTGGTCGTGTCGTCCGCGTCGGCCACGCCGTTGCCGTTGTTGTCGAAGAACCAGTAAGGATTGAGATCGCCGTTATAGACGATGGGCTGGTTGAGAACAGTCCGGGCATATCGTTGGATCGTAGCATAGACCTTGTCCATGATATGTTGGATCTCGTAATACATCCCTTCGGTGATATCGCCATCGCCGTCATAATCGACCTGCGAACCGATGTAGCGGATGTCCTTGGGATCCTTGATGCCGACATGGCAGGTGTTGCAGGCCTTGAGATTGACCTGGAGCGAATGGGGATTGTGGCAGGTGTTGCAGGCGTTATATCCCGTGATATGGGAGAAGCGGGCGTCATACTCGTGTTCCGCGTATTCATATCCGCCCTTGACGAACGTGCCGAACTGGGAGGCCGCGGCGGCGAAATAATGGATGTTCGAGAAGCTGAGCTTGGTGCTGGACATGTCGTCGTTCGCTACGCCGGAGCTGGCGATCTTAGTGTCGATCGTTGACTTGGACGCCCGCCCTTGATGGCATTCCATACACAAGCCTTCGGGGCCGAGGCCGTCGATGACTACTCCGGATGGGAATTGGACCGAGGAGTTCTTTCGGAGAATGCCTTTTTCGTTGTCCGTATGGCAGACCAGGCAATCGACCGTCGTCCCGAGCGCGGCGGCCTTGTCGACGATGCCGCCGGCGGTGCCGTCGGCGCCAAGGAAATCCCTGAATCCGACGGAGCTATGGCACTTGGCACAGCTGGTCGGGATCGAACCCTCAGCGTCCCAATGTTTGAAAGGTTCGCCGGTCTTATCGGCGTGGCCGGACATTTTCCACAGCCGCTCAGCCAGCGCTTTCTTGGCGTTTACGCCCGCCTGGCTGTTCGAACTGGGGAAAGCCAGGAACAGGACGGCGGAGGCCAGAACCACTCCCAGGCTTATCAGAAAGGGTTTCTTTAACATGTCATCCTCCTTATATCTTATTCCCAGCAGTAGCCGAAGGAAAATTCCAGGATGCCGGCTTTATAATTGTTGTAGCCGCCGTCCTTCTCCTTGAAGTCATACCAGCGGTAGGCAAGCTGGGAAACGAATCCGCCCGTGAACGCATATTCGACATAACCTTTGAACATGGTCCGCTCGATGGGCCAGAAGCCCGAATTCTTGTAGCTGTTGACATAGCCTCCGACCTTCCAGTTCGGATTCAGGGCGTAGGAGACCGATGCGTCCAACAGGGTCGATTTTCCCTCATAGTTGATCTTCCAAAGGAAGGTGCCGCCGGGCCCCGACCAGTAAGGGTTATACTTGACCTGGCGGTTAGTGTTGCTTTTGAAGTTGATGAGCGAATAGCCGAGGGCGGCGCTGAACTTGGCCGCGCCGTAGCCGAGTCGAAGGTTGAATTGGTCGTTCGAGGACTTCCAGAGATCGCTGTAATTGTCGTCCGTGTATTTGACCCGGAAGTTGACCCCGCCGTCGATCTCGTTCTTGGTCCGCGACATCAGGTAGGTGGCCGAGACGTTGAAGCCCTTGATCTGGTACTTGGCCGTGGCCCGGAAGCGGTCGTACATCGTGGGCGAAATCAGGGTATAGGGATCGTCATAAGCGCCGTGCTGGTAGTCGAGGGTCAGCTTGAGGGCCTTGAGATCGAACTTGATATTGCCGAACAGGCCGTTCCGGACGGTGGCGTCGGCGTAGGTCGCGGTCTCGAAGACGGGCTCCGCGGATTCGCCCTCTTCGTCCTCGCTCCCGGGGCTCGTCAGTTCGCGCTTCTCATGGCGGTAGCCGGCGGTCAAGGTGAACTTGGGCGAGAACTGATATTGGACGCCGGCTTCGATCCCGAGGGTGTTGAACCCGAAATCGACGGTCTCGGCGGCGCCCTCGACGGTCAGGCTGCCGTTCTGGGAGAACTTGCTGTAGCGGATGCCGCCGATGACGGCCAGCTTATTGAAGAGAAGGTAAGTCAGGTCGCCGTCGTAGAGCTGGATCTCGCGCTTGAATTTGCCTATCCCGCTCAGGTCGGTCATGAAGCTGCTGTCGAGGTAATCGATCCCGCTCGCCTGTTCCGAATAGGACAGGTGCGTGTCCTGCTTGCTGAGCCGGGCCGAGCCTTTGAAGATCAGGTTATCGAGCGGGCGGGCGTTCAAACGGAAGGAGGTGATGTTGGAGGTGAAGTCGTAAGGCTGGTCCATCCGGAAATGATCCAGGGCGGACGGATATGTCGCCCCCGGTCCGCCGTCGACGTAGCCGGGCACGAAGAAGCTGTTCGTGTTCTTATATTCCTGCCGGCGCCCTTCGACGACCAGGCCGTAGCGGCTGACGTGGAGGTCCAGGCCGATGGCGACTTCGGAGAGCTTTTCCGAAAGGGGCTTGTCCGCTTCGGCTTCGAGACGGTTGATATCGAAGGCCACGACGCTGTCGCCGGATTTCGTATAGCGGTCGTAGTTCAGATAGACATTAATGGCTTTGCTCAGGGTCAGGTTGAAGACCGCGCTGTCCGAGATCCGGTTGAAATCGAGGCGGTGATAGTCGACCAGTCCGCCGCTTCCGTTCTCGTACAGGTCGCTGTAGAAATAATCGGACTTCTTCCGGTCGAACTGGAACTTGTAGGTCCCATACTTTTGGATGGATACGCGGAACGTCTCGAACGGATCGCCGCCGAAATTGGTGACGTTCATGTCGATCCGGTCGAACAGCGTCTTGAGATCGTCCGTGGCCAGGTAGGTGAGATTGAAGTTGAAGAGCCGGACGCCCGTGTCCAGATTGATGTGTTCCCGGTATTTTTCGTAGGCGCCGCTGGTGTCGACCGCACGGTAGCCGAAGGAGAAATTGCCGGTGAAATTCTTCTCCTTCTCCTGGGCTTGAAGGGCCAAGGCTTGAGAGAAGACCAGGACTGCGAGAAGGGCCGAGATCAGGAGGGTCTTTGTTCTCATCTCCGTTCTCCTTTCACTTGATGAAGATCTTGCTCAGGTTCGAGCCGTGGATCGTGGAGTGGCAGGTCGTGCAGTTGGTGGTCTTCTCGCCGAAGCGGCTGTGCCATGTGGGCGCGGCGACGTGGCAGCTGAAGCACAGGTCGGCGATGCTCTGGGTGGTCAGCATATGGCGATTCGGAGAACCGTGGGTCTCGTGGCAGATGGTGCAGCCTTCGATCCGGATGGAGCCGTGCTCGTACAGGTAAGGACCGCCCTTGTCGGTATGGCACTTCAGGCAGGCTTCCTGTTTGAAACCGCCGAGCCGCTCCCTCGCCTCGGGGGCGTGAGGATTATGGCAGGTCGTGCAGGTGAGGATGCCTTCCTGCAGCCGGTGCCGCTCGTTCAGGGCGAACTTGGCCATGACGTCCTGGTGGCAGGCGGCGCAGGACTTGTTCGCGCCCGCCTTGAGCAGGTTCGGTTTCATCGGCTGGGCATGCACGGAATGGCAGGTCGTGCAATCCAGGGAGGCCTTGCCGTGCGGGCCGGCCATGAACTGGGCGCTGCCGGCGGTATGGCATTTCAGGCAGGGTTTGTTCTTTTGGGCAGCCAGGTCGGTCGATTTGAAGGCGAAGATGTTCGTCCCGCCGCCTTCCTGAATGTGTTTCTCGGCTCCGGCGTGGCACGAAGTGCAGCCGGCCGCTCCGATCGCCGCGTGGGGCTTGTGGAGAAAGCCCTTGACGGCGTCTTCGTGGCACTGGCCGCAGGTTTCGGTGTCCTTCGCCGTCTGCGGACCGGGCTTGGCCGCGGACAGGACTCCGGCGACGAGGAGAGCCAAACCGAAGGGGGCGATCGTCTTGAGCGACAAGGCGATCAGCCGGGTGTGTCTTTTCGTTGGCACGTTAGACCTCCTTACGATTTTCTAGGATGATCATGTTCATCTTGGTCAGGACGCCGGACTCCCCTCGACGAGGATTTCGGTCCGAGATTCGGATGATCCAGTTCCTATTCATGTCCATGTTCATGTCCATGTTCATGAATGAGCGGGCCTTTTCTCGGGGCCGACCGCGGCGTTGACGACGGACCTGATCGTCTCGGACGTGAACGGTTTTTCGATGATGGCGTAGGTTTTGACCCCGCCCAGCGTCTGTTCCGCCTGGTCCTTAGGCAAGGCCGTGAGTGTGACTACGCAGGCCTTCGGCTGTTTGGAGATTATGTCGGCGAAGAATGACTTGGCCTGGTCGCCGCAGATCTCGAGGTCGGTCAGGATCAAGGCGTATTCTTTCGCGTCCGCGAGTTTCAAAGCATCCTCCGTGGTCGCGGCAGTATCGACCGCGTATCCCTCCTGGGAAAGGATCTTGTCGAGCGACCAGCGGATCAGCTTCTCGTCATCTAAAACTAAAACGCGCGGCATGCTCATATATACCTATTCGCCCTTATAAAGCATTTTTTGTGCCATTTTTATTATTTACCAATAAGTTATTGATATTAAAATAATAATGTTATAATTTGACCCCTTAAAAGAAGTCCCGCTAAAAAAAAGCGGGTGAAATCACCCGGGAGGTGTGGGTGAAATCACCCGCAAGTTTTTTTTCATAAATTCGGTTTTAATCCAACCCGATTCGGATCGGTTCGTGGACGTACGCAGGAGCGTGCGGCCCAAACTCGCCGATAGAAATGGGAAGATGACAGGCTCAATAGGCAATTTCGGAGTGCGACCGCGTCTTTGACTTTCGCGCCGCGAGTAAGATAGAATTTCCGGAAGGATGAGAGGAGGGCGGCGAGTAAAAAAAATCAAAAAATCATTTGCCAACGCACCTAGAATTCCTATATTATTACTAGCCTTTATCGATCCGTCCAACGGGACGGAAAGGACTCATCCGCGATGAAACGACTCATAAAGTTTTTTACCTCGATCAAGCTGGCCATCGTCCTTTTGATCATCCTAGCCGTAGCCTCGATCCTGGGCACGCTGATCCCCCAAGGCCGGAGCCTCGAAGAATACGCGGCCCGCTATGGAACCCTGTCCACGCTGTTCATCCGGCTCCAGCTCGCCGGCCTCTATCATTCGATCTGGTACTTGGCTCTGCTTGGATTGCTCGCCCTGAACATCATCGTCTGCACTTTGGAACGGCTCTCCCCCAAGTGGCGGCGGGCGACGAAACCCCATATCGCCGTCGACCCGAAAAGCCTCTCGGCACTCAAAACGAACATCCGCCTCAAACGGAATGCTCCGTTAGCCGACGTCCAATCCGAAGTGACGACGGTCCTGGCGAAGGCGCGCTATAAGGTCCGGAGCGAGACGCAGGGACCGCAGATCGCCGTCCTCGCCCGCAAGAGGATCGGGGGCATCTTCGGCTCGGACGTCGTCCACCTCGGGCTCCTGATCATCCTGGCCGGCGGCATCCTCAGCGGCGTCACGAGCATCCGGGCCAATATCGACCTCAACGAAGGCGACGTCAAACCCGTGCCCAAAGCCGACTTTGAAGTGCGCTTGGACAAGTTCACCACGGAATATTACCCCGACGGCAGCGTCAAGGCCTGGAAGAGCGACCTGACCGTCCTGGAAAAGAAGACACCCGTCCTGTCCAAGACGATCGCGGTCAACCACCCCCTGACCTATAAAGGCTATTCCTTTTATCAGACAAGCTACGGCTGGAATTGGGACAGCCCGGCGGTCGAGATCTGGGCCAAGAGCAAGTCCGATCCGGCCACCCTCAAAAAAATGACGCTCAAGGTCGGCGAGCGGGCCCTGCTCGAGGACAAGGGGCAGACCACGATCGCCGTCCAAAGGTTTCTTCCCGATTTCGTCCTCGGCGAGTCGAACCAGCCCGAGAACCGGTCGGACCAGCCCAACAATCCGGCCGTCTTGATCGAAGGTTTCCGCGGCGCCGAGAAAATCTTCTCGGGCTGGATCTTCGCGAATTATCCCGATTTCGCCCAGATGCACGCCGCCAACGACAAGGACAAGGGAGCCGAGACCGACCTGGCCTTCGAGCTCAAGAAATTCGAAGCCGGCCAGTACTCGGTCCTTGAAGCGGCCAAGGACCCGGGGGCGAACCTGATCTGGATCGGCTGCGCCCTGCTGATGCTCGGCCTCGGACTGGCCTTCTACTGGCCGACCTGGGAGATCAAGGCGGTCCTCGAGGAGAGCCAGGGCAAGACCGAGCTCATCGCGGGCGGCGTCGCCGCTAAAAGCCGGGAGGCCTTCGGCGCCGAGTTCGAAAACTTCGCCTCTGCCCTAAGGAGATCGAAATGACCGAATCGACCATCTTTCTTCTGACCTTCATTCTTTATATTATATCGGCCTTCTTCTACCTGGCCTTCCTGTTCTCCAAAAAGCCCGACCGGGCCAAGATCGGGTCGGTCATGGCCGTCATCGGCCTCGTCCTGCACACCGCGGCCCTGATCGTCCGGACCGTGGAGAGCGGCCACGCCCCGTTCACCAACATGTACGAATCGTTGTCGTTCCTGGCCTGGGCTTCGGTCCTGGCCTTCCTCATCATCGACAAGAAATTCGGCATCCCGAAGATCGGGCCCTATCTCATGCTGATCGCCATCGGCCTGGTCGCCCTGGCTTCCTCGCCGCTCATGCCCAAGGACGTGACGCCGCTCGTCCCGGCGCTCCAGAGCTATTGGCTCTGGCTCCACGTTTCGGTGACGCTCCTCGGCGAGGCGTTCTTCGCCGTCGCTTTCATCACCAGCATCATGTACCTTACGGCCAAGGAGCCGGAAAAACAGGACCGGATGGACTCCGTGAGCTATCGCTGCGTGGCCGTCGGATTCCCCCTGTTCACCCTGGGCGGGCTCGTCTTCGGCATGGTCTGGGCCTACAAGGCCTGGGGAACCTACTGGGGTTGGGATCCAAAGGAGGTCTGGAGCCTCATCACCTGGATCGTGTTCGCTCTCTACCTCCACACGCGGATCTTCAGGGGCTGGAAAGGAAAACGATCGGCGATCATCGCTATCATCGGCTTCCTGGCCGCCCTCTTCACCTATTTCGGCGTGAACTATCTTCTCTCCGGTCTTCATAGCTACGCTTAAGATAAATAGGGATATGTACCCAGAATTGCCGATAGAGCCTGTCATCGCGAGGAGCGAAGCGACGTGGTGATCTCCAAAAAAGATTCTTATCTTGGAGATCGCCACGGCACCTGCGGTGCCTCGCGACGACTTCGTCGGATTGCCACGCTCCCTTCGGTCGCTCGCAATGATAAGAAAATCAGCGACTTCCCATTTCTATCGGCAATTTCGGGATGTCCCGAATTTATTAATTCGGTGCGTGTCCCCGCCTTCATAAGGAATTATTATTATGGATGATCCACGCCCTCCCTTAATCGAATCGCCCGACGGACGTCCCGTTCCGCCCCCCGGCCGTGCCGAAGGATCTTCTCAGCCCGCCGCCGCTCCCAAGAAAAAGAAGCGGAAGATCCGGCCCAAGACGGTGCTGATCGCCCTGGGCGTCCTCCTTGTCGTCTTCGTCGCGTCGGTCGAGCTGACCTCGACATCCAAGTTCTGTTCGACCTGCCATTACATGAAGCCGTTCTATCAGAGCTGGCAGACCTCCTCTCACAAGGAGATCGAATGCAAGGTCTGCCATTATCCGCCGGGGATCCGGAACACCATCAAAGCCAAGATGGAAGGCCTGGTCATGGTCGGCCGCTATTGGACCAAGCTCTACCTGAAATCCAAGCCTTGGGCCGAAATCCAGGACGAGAGCTGCCTCCAGAAAGGCTGCCACGACAAGCGGCTCCTCGAAGGCCCGGTCCAGTTCAAGACCGTTGCTTTCGACCACAAGGCCCACTTCGCCGATCTCCGGCGCGGCAAGCAGCTCCGCTGCACGAGCTGCCATTCCCAGATCGTCCAAGGCCAGCACATCACCGTCACCGAAAGCAGCTGCTTCCTCTGCCATT
>Ga0315288_10001307_pt1 | contig 32098 bp, 26 predicted proteins | sample YL17G11_20_MG_FD_203454 | JGI IMG/M metagenome (GOLD analysis project Ga0315288, IMG submission 203454) | Sediment microbial communities from Yellowstone Lake, YNP, Wyoming, USA - YL17G11_20 | ecosystem: Environmental > Aquatic > Freshwater > Lake > Sediment | place: USA: Wyoming | collected...
ACCCATATATGGGAGAGAGATATGAAAAAATGGGGACAGTTTTCCCATTTTTTGAACAGTCATTCGGGCCAAGATTTGCTGTGCGAGTTCCGCAGACGCCGAGAAAGAACGATGAGGGAATGGCGTTAAAAACCCTGGGTGGGAGCAAGGCTCTTCTTGCCCTGCTCTGATCGCTACCCATACCAAATGGAAGAGAACCACCTGCATTATTCATAAACCTGGTTCCATATGGGGGGAAGGCCGGAATGGACTCGCTCCCGAAGTCCCACTATGGTCGCTTCGTCCATCCCGGCCTTCCCCCTAGGAGCATTCATTGAATCCGTCTCTCCAACATAAAATTTATGAATAATGCAGGTTAAGATATCCGGCTTAAGCCACACCCAGAATTTCCTGTCAAGGCCATGGGGTTGTGGCCAATATTCGAAATGGTCTCCGGTCGTGGAAGGATACTTCTCGTTCCGTTTCCCTATCGGCCGGCAGGGGGGATGAATCTTGACATTTCAGTGACTGATTCATATAGTTGAGGCGTATCGACAAAAGTAAAATGAGCTGGCGCGTCGATCGCGCCTCTCCGCCAGTCTGAGTGAAAGGAGAAGAACCGGATGGAAAAAATCGAAACATTGAAAGACGGGACGAAAGTGACCGTGAGGGAGCTACAGCCTGACGATCTTGATAAACTGATGAAATTTTATGAGGAGCTTCCTCTTGAGGACAGAAAATATTTGAGGTTCGATGTCACCGACAAAAAGGTTGTGACGAAAAGACTCAAGCGCACCGAAAGCGGAGATGATATCCGCATCGCCGCATTGCATAACGGCGAGTTCGTCGCTTCCGGAGTTATTGAACTCTCCGGCCTGGCCTGGAGTAAACATCAGGGCGAAATCCGGGTGATCGTCGCCCGCCCCTTCCAGCACCGGGGCCTGGGGATGGTCATGATCCGGGAGCTCTTTTTCATCGCCGTCCAGAACAACCTGGAGGTCATCACCGCCATGATGATGAGGCCTCAAGTGGGAGCCCAACATATTTTCCGGAAACTCGGCTTCCGCGAGGAAATGCTCCTTCCGGACTATCTCAAAGACCTCGAGGGCATCACTCAGGACATGATCATCATGACCTGCAATGTCAAGGATCTCTGGAAACAACTCGATCAATTGTTCAGCGAGTCCGACTGGCAGCGCTGCCGGTAATCGACGATCGGCCGCCGGTCTCCTACCTCTCAGAGAAGACGGAGGGATCTTTCTTCCAGGCGGCTCGACATGAAGCTTTCCTCTTCTTAACCTGCATTATTTATCAGTTTTAAGTCGGCGAGACGGAATCAATGTATGTTTCAAGGGGGAAGGCCGGAATGGATGAAGCGACCATATCGGGACTTCGGGAGCGAGTCCGTTCCGGCCTTCCCCCCAAAATGGAACCCGGTTTTTTTCTACCAGACCCCGGTCTTGATGTATTCGTCGATCGAGCGGGCGGCGATGCGGCCCATGCCCATGGCTAGAATCACCGTAGCCGCGCCCGTGACGATATCGCCTCCGGCAAAGACGCCCTTCTTAGTGGTCCGTCCGACCTTTTCATCGGCGATGATATTGCCGTGCTTGCCGACCTCCAGGCCCGGCGTGGTCTGGGGAATCAGGGGATTTGGACTTTGACCGATTGCGCAGACGACGGTATCGACCGGGATCAGATACTCCGAACCCGCGATGGGCACGGGCCGTCGTCTGCCGGAGGCATCCGGCTCGCCGAGCTCCATGCGCAAGCATTCCATTTCTTTGACCCAGCCGTTCTCGCCCAGATACCGGGTCGGCAGGGTCAGCAGGTGAAACTCAATGCCCTCTTCCTCGGCGTGGTGGGTTTCCTCGATCCGGGCCGGCATCTCGACCTTGGACCGGCGGTAAATGATCATGGATTTCTCGGCGCCAAGCCGTAGGGCGGTGCGGGCGGAATCCATGGCCACGTTTCCGCCGCCGACGACGGCCACCCGCTTGCCCCGGATGATCGGCGTATCGTATTTTGGAAACAGGTAAGCCTTCATCAGGTTGGACCGGGTCAGGTATTCGTTCGCCGAGTAGATGCCGTTCAGGTTCTCGCCCGGGATCCTCATGAACCAGGGAAGCCCCGCGCCCGTGCCGATGAAGACGGCATCGAATTCCTGGAGCAGTTCATCCACCGTCTTGGTCCGGCCCACGACGAAGCTGGTGACGAGCTTCACTCCCAGCTTGGTGACATAGTCCACCTCGCGCTGCACGATGGCCTTGGGAAGGCGGAACTCGGGAATGCCGTAGACGAGCACTCCGCCGGCCTTGTGCAGAGCTTCGAACAGCGCCACCTCATAGCCCAACTGGACGAGGTCGCCGGCCACGGTCAGTCCCGCCGGCCCTGAGCCGACCACGGCCACCTTGCGGCCGTTCGGCGGCGGCGGCGCCGGAATCTCAGGCGGACCCTGTTGGGCTTCCCAGTCTGCGATGAACCGTTCCAGACGGCCGATCCCGACCGGGTCCTGTTTTTTGGAAAGCACGCAGACCTTTTCGCACTGGTCCTCCTGAGGACAGACCCGCCCGCATATCGCCGGCAGCACGTTCTTGTTTTTCATGATGTGGACGGCGCCCCGGAAATCCCCCTCCGCGATCCGAGAGATGAACCCGGGAATGTCGATTTCGACCGGACAGCCGCCGATGCACAGCGGCTTTTTGCAGACTAAACAGCGCCGGGCCTCGGCCATCGCTTCCTCTTCTGAAAAACCATGGGGAACTTCGCTGAAGTTATGGATCCGCTCTTCCGGCGGCTGCTCCCGCATGGGGGTCTTCTTGGGACTCTTGTTGCGCTCGGCCATGTCACTTCCCTCCCGCTTCGATCTGAGTTTGACGCCACATCTCCAGCGCTTGTTTCTCCTCGGGTAGATAATTCCTCTGACGTGCCAACAACAGGTCGAAATTTACCTGGTGGCCGTCGAATTCCGGGCCGTCCACGCAAGCGAACTTGGTCTGGCCGCCGATTTCACAGCGGCAGACTCCGCACATGCCGGTCGCATCGAGCATGATCGGATTCAGGCTCACGATCGTCGGGATCTTGAACGGTTCGGTCAGCCTGGAGACCGCCCGCATCATCACCACCGGCCCGACGGCAATCACCCGGTCTATCTTCCGGCCGGACTCGATCAACCGCTTCAGCTCCTCAGTCACGAAGCCCTTCTTGCCGTAAGTCCCGTCGTCCGTGGTGATCAGCAGCTGGGACGAAACGGCGCGCATTTCCTCTTCCATGATCAGCAGCTCCTTGCAACGGGCTCCGATGATGGATATCACATGGTTGCCGGCCTCTTTCAAGGCTTTGGCCAGGGGGATCATCTCCGGCGTGCCCACCCCGCCGCCGATGCAGACGACAGTGCCGAACCGCTCGATCTCCGACGGCTTGCCCAGCGGGCCGATCAGGTCCAGGATCTCATCCCCCTCGTTAAGGGTGCCCAGATGGAACGTCGACTTGCCGACTTCCTGGAAGACGATGACCAGCACGCCTTCTTCCGGGCGAGCCTCGGCAATCGTAAGCGGAATGCGTTCGCCTTCCTCGTAAACCCGCAGGACGACGAATTGGCCCGGCAGGGCCTTGGCGGCAACGAGCGGCGCGTCAATTTCAAACATCTTGATATTGGATGCCAAAATTTTCTTGCGAAGAATCTTGTTCAAAGGCCTACCTCCGCCGCGTGGCTTCTCAACTAAAAAACCTTCAACCGGAATTCTATGGGCCGGCCCATAAAAAGGTTAGGGGCAATTCTACTTGGAAAGGAACTCGAATGTCAATCGGCCGGCCGATAGTTGGAGCCTCTTGGGTTTCCATAATCTCCATCGCAGAAATACCGGGCTCCTGTCGCGGCGCGTCTTTTCCAGCGACGCCGGATTATCGTGGACATGGAGTGACTTTCCCCGTCCGAAAAACTCAAAGAAGTATTGACTTGCCTATTTAAAGCGTCTATATTATTAGGTCATGAATTTTAAGGGCTTTTATATTCCCTAATAATATAAATTATGACGAAATTTTCCAATCATAAAAAGCGGGACTTGATTCTCATCCCTATCATGATCCCGCTTGATCAGCCTGAACGCCATCATCTCAAAAGCTCTTACCTTCCGGGCCCGATTCTGCGACCTGAGAAACGGGCTCTCGGCTAAAAAAGGGACTGCAGGGATAAAGTGAGCAAGAAAGGATAGGCCATGGCGAAACCGAAATTTGCGCTTTACTGGGCTGCAAGCTGCGGCGGGTGTGAAATCGCTTTTCTGGATATCCGGGAAAAGATCCTGGATTTCGATGCGGCCGTGGATCTCGTTTTTTGTCCTTGTCTCATGGACATCAAATATCAGGATGTCGAAGCGATGGCGGACGGCGGGATCGATGTGACGCTGTTCAACGGTGGCATCCGAAACGAGGAGAACCTCCATATGGCCAAATTGCTCCGGCAGAAGTCCAAGACGCTGGTGGCATTCGGGTCCTGCGCCTACGAAGGCTGTATTCCCGGCTTGGCCAACCTGACGACCCGGGAGGAAATTCTCGACTATGTCTATCGCCAATCCCCTTCCGTGGACAAGGCCAACAGGGCGATGCCTCAAGCCGTGACGGAAACCCCGGCGGGCCTGCTCACGCTCCCCACCATGTTCGAGTATCTCCGGACGCTGGAGCAGGTGGTGGATGTCGATTACAAAATGCCCGGCTGTCCTCCCGTGGCTGAGCAAATCTGGGCCGTGGTCGAAACAGTTCTGTCGGGCAAACTGCCGCCCAAGGGTTCCCTCATCGGGGTGAACCCGAAGACGGTCTGCGACGAATGCCCCCGGACAAAAGAAGAAAAGAAAATCAAGGCCTTCTTGAGGCCTCATCTGGTTAACCCCCGAGACATCGACCCCAAAAAATGCCTTCTGGAGCTGGGCATCATCTGCAACGGGCCGGCCATCCACGCGGGCTGTGGAGCCCTTTGCCCGCAGGTGAATCTCGGCTGCCGGGGGTGCTACGGCCCGGCCGACGGGATCCAGGACGTGGGAGCCAAGCTGGCGGGTTCCATCGCTTCGATCATCGATTACGATGATCCGGAGGACATCAAAAAGGTCGTCGATCAAATCCTCGACCCCATCGGGACTTTTTACCGGTTCGGCCTGGCCGGTTCAATAGTAGGGAGGCGCTTAAGATGAAGACCATCACCATCGACCCCGTAACCAGGCTGGAAGGCCACGGAAAAATTTCGATCTTCCTGGACGACGCGGGGAATGTCGCCGATGCCTTTGTGCAGATTCCGGAACTCCGCGGATTTGAAAAATTTTGCGTGGGCCGTCCCCTGGAGGAGATGTCGAGAATCACGACGCGGATCTGCGGGGTGTGCCCCGAAGCCCACATGATGGCTTCAGCCAAGGCCTGCGATGCGGCCTACCACATGGATCTCCCCCGCACGGCCAAGCTCCTGCGGGAGCTGCTGTATGTCATCTTTTACGTCACGGACCACGCCACGCATTTTTACGCCCTCGGCGGTCCCGATTTCGTCATGGGACCGGACGCCCCCAAGGAGCAACGCAATATTCTTGGGGTCATCCACAAAGTCGGCGTTGAGATCGGCCGCAAGGTCATCAACATGAGAGGAACATGCCACGAGCTCATTAAAAAAATGGGCGGTAAAGCGGTACATCCCATCGGGGCCATTCCGGGCGGCATGAGCAAGGGGATGACCTTGGAAGAAAAAGAAGAGAATCTGAAGGCGGGAAAAGAGGCTGTTGAATTCGGGAAGTTCACCATTCAGCTTTTCAACGACATCGTCCTGAAGAACCCGCAGTATGTAGACCTGATCCTCAGCGATTCCTTCACCCACCACACCTACAGCATGGGCCTGGTGGATGATAACAATCAAGTCAACTTCTATGATGGGCAAGTCCGCGTAGTGGATCCGGAAGGGAAAGAGCTGGCCAAGTTCAAGCCGGCCGATTACCTGGACCATCTCGTCGAGCATGTCGAGACCTGGACTTATCTGAAGTTCCCGGTGCTGAAGAAGGTGGGCTGGAAGGGACTGGTGGACGGGACGGGAAGCGGCATCTACAAGGCGACCCCCCTCTCCCGGCTCAACGTTTCGAACGGCCTGGCCACCCCCCTGGCCAACGAAGAGCACGACCGCATGTACAAGACACTGGGCGGGAAGCCAGTTCATCAGACCCTGGCGACCCATTGGGCCCGCATCATCGAGCTCTTGTATGCGGCGGAGCGCTGGGTGCAATTGGCCGGTGACCCCGAGGTCACGGGTCCGGAATACCGCATGGTTCCCGACCGGACTCCCGATGAGGGCGTGGGTGTCGTCGAAGCGCCGCGCGGCACGCTCTATCATCATTACAAGACCGATAAAAACGGCCTGATCACGGAGGCGAACCTGATCGTGGGCACAACGAACAACAATGGAGCGATCAATCTTTCGGTGAAAAAGGCCGCCCAGAATTTCATCAAGGCGGGGAAAGTGAGCGACGGACTCCTGAACATCGTCGAAATGGCGTTCCGGGCCTACGACCCGTGTTTCGGCTGCGCGACCCACGCCCTTCCCGGCCGGGGACAGCTCAACATCAAAATTTACGACCGTCATCAGCAACTCATCCAGGAATTGAGGAGATATTAGGGGCCATGAAAGTTCTCGTTCTCAACAGCGGCAGTTCATCCGTCAAGTTTCAGCTCATCCGGATGGAGGATGAGAGCCTTCTGGCGAAAGGCATCGTCGAGAAGATCGGTTCGAGCGATGCCATCATCAGCTACCAGCCGGAGGGCAAGAACAAGATCCGGGAGATCCGCGAAGTGCTGAACCACGGCGTGGCCATCGAGATGGTCCTCTCTCTGCTTCTCCATCCCCAGCACGGCGTCATCAAGGACAAGCGCGAGATTGACGGCATCGGGCACCGGGTTGTCCACGGCGGCGAAGACTTTTCGGAATCGGTGCTGATCACCGAAAAGGTCAAAGCCTCCATCCGCAAATGCATCCAGTTCGCGCCCCTTCACAATCCCCATAACCTGAAAGGGATCGAAGCTTGCGAGGCCTTGCTTCACGGGATCCCTCAGGTCGGCGTTTTCGACACGGCCTTCCATCATACCATCCCGCCCAAAGCCTACATCTACGGGCTTCCTTATGCCCTGTACAAGAAACTGAGCATCCGACGGTATGGATTCCATGGGACTTCGCATAACTATGTCGCCCATCGGGCCGCAGAAATCCTGAAACGGCCGACGAGCGAATTGAACATCATCACCTGCCACCTGGGAAACGGCGCCAGCATCACCGCCGTGGAGGGGGGCAAATCCGTTGATACAACCATGGGATTCACTCCGTTGGAAGGGCTGGTCATGGGCACCCGCTGCGGCAGCATCGACCCGGCGCTCGTCCCCTATATCATGGAGCGGGAAAAACTCGGGACAAAGGAAATCGATGCCATCATGAACAAGAACAGCGGCATGCTCGGCCTGACCGAGACGTCCAACGACATGAGGGAGATCGAGCAAGAGGCTTCCCGCGGGAGCGAGCGCCACAAACTGGCCATCGAGATTTATGTCCATTATGTAAAAAAATATATCGGAGCCTATATGGCGGAGATGGGGAGAACGGACGCCATCGTTTTCACCGGAGGGATCGGGGAAAATTCGCGCCTGGTCCGACGCCTTGTCACGGAAAGTCTGACCGGGTTCGGCATCTCCATCGATCCGAAGAAAAATGAGAAGAACGAGCCCGACATCAGCGCCGGCCGGGTCAAAATTCTGATCATTCCGACCAACGAAGAGCTGGCCATCGCCAGGGACACGAAAAAGATCCTCGAGTCGCTCGAAAAAGAAGAGGCCGTGCGCCCGTCCCCGGCTGCGGATAAGGGGCCGGCGGTCTTCAGCCCGGCCGAAACCGCCAAACTTGTCCTCTTGTGGGCGCAGAATCCCAAAGCGGACTTCGCCCGTCTGGCCGCGAAATTGGGCCGGGACATAGGCCGGGTCGTCGAAACGGAGGCTGTTCATAAAGAGCTAGAGCGATTGAGCTTGACGGCTGCGGCGATCCCCCAGAATAAGGCGAAATAAACCGAACAAAGGACGATGTCATGGATAAAATCAATAAAGAAGAAGCCGGCTGGCTGGTCGCGATTGCTTGGCTGAGCGCACTGGAAGAGACGGCCCGGGATTTCCACGGGACCCGGCCGAAGGTCTTCAGCGAACGGGCCTATGAACATGGTGTGCAATTTTATCTCCATCTCCTGGGCGACGAATACGGGATTCAGATCAAAAAATCGGACTCCATCCGGGCGGCCGTGGAGGACTATATCCAGATCGGCATCGCCGGAGGCCTGTTCAGGGAGGCCAGCAATTTTGAGCTCGTCGAGGTCAACCCCTTCCACCTGGAAATCACCGTCCATGACTGCGGCTATCTCAAGAGCTGCCAGGCCTTGATCGAACAGGGGTTTTCCGTCCGGGATCTGACCTGCGCCCGGATCGGAAGTTTCCGGGCCGCAGTCAGGGCCCTGGCGAATATCGACAGCGATTATCAGGTGACATCCTTCAACGTCGACGGGGATTGCAAAGGATACATCGAAAGAGTTTAATTTGGAAATGAAGGCTTCAAAACCACTGGATTCCATCTTTCAGATCATCCGCGACAGCGAGGACGCGGCGTCCGTCCGGGCCGCCGTCATGGACCTGGGCTACGAAAAGCGCCAGGACGTCTATCCCGTTCTGGTTGAGCGGCTGAATGATCCGAATCCAAGCGTTCAGCATGCCGCCGTGATTTCTCTGGGCCGGTTCGGCCGAGCCGAGGCCATCGAGGAGCTCATCAAGCCCAAAATCTTCAACTCGGCCATAGCTGATATCCGTTGGGCCGCGGTGGCCGCGGTTGGAAAATTGGGGGATTACCGGGTGATCGATCATCTGGTCAAAGCCGTGGACGACCCGGAATGGATCGTCCGGACCCAGGCGATCACCGAGCTTAAAGGTAAAGTCCGGGAGATCATCGACCGCAAGGATGTCCGTTTAGCCCGGATCCTGATCCACATGTTTTCGCTGGATAACGAAGAAATCGTCAACCTGGCCGCCGAGGGTTTTCAGGATATCGGTTTGGAAAGCCTCCATTCGCTCCACGAGGCGCTGAACAGCCCATCCCCGATGATCCGCAGCAACGCCGCTAAAGCCTTGGGCAAGCTGAAATCCCATCAATCAGTTCCATTTCTCATGGAGCTGCTTCAGGATGAGGTGTGGCAGGTTCGCGCCGGCGCTGCGGAAGCCCTTGGGCTGATCGGAGACAAAGCCAGCATCGAAGCCCTGGTGCTGAGAATTCAGGATAATATCGAGAAGGTCCAGGAGCAGGCCGTCAGTGCCCTCGTCCGGCTGGGAAAACGGGCGACGATCCCTCTCCTGAACGCCCTGAACCGGGAGCGGGATAAGTTTTCCCAGAGGGCATTTTTGAAATGCCTGGGCAATATCGGGGACCCCAAGTCCGCGTCGGCTCTCATCAATTACCTCCGGTCGAGCTACTTCGTGGTGCGTCAGACGGCGGTGGCCGCCCTCGTTCGTTTCGGACCTTCTATCATCAAGCTCCTTCTTCCTACCCTCTCTTACAACCATTCGGACATCGAGCCTTTCAGGAAAGACGCCTGCGACCGGGAGCATCCGGAACTCCAGCTCAGGGCGATCAAGGCGCTCGGAGGTCTGGAAGAACACCGGGCCGTCAAGCTTCTCAAGGAGCTGGTCGGGGAAAGTCTGCCGGACATCCAGGAAGCGGCCATGCAAGCCCTGACCCAGATCGGATGCGCCGCCTGGGGACGCGCCTGCGCCATGAAAGTCCTGGCCGAAGTCGGCGACGCCTTCCTGGTCCCTCAGATCACAGCCTCCCTCCAAGACAATTCCGATAACGTCCGCATGGAAACCGTCCGGGCGCTGGCCAAGATGAGCGGCCCCGAAGCCGTGAAACACCTCATCCGGATGTCCAAAAAGGATCCGTGCGATTTTATCCGTGCCGAGTCCATCCGCATGTTGAGGAGGATCGGCGTAGGACAGCCCGGAGTTGTTGAATCCGCACTGAGGGGCCTGAAAGACAAGTCACGGGAAGTCCGTTTTCAGGGGGCCCGTCTCCTGGGAAATTTTCTGGATAAAAAAGCCATCCTTCCCTTGTTGAAGGCCATGGCCGATCCTCACTGGAGCGTCCGGGAGAGCGCCGAGAACGCCCTCTTGAACTTCGGCAAGGATGCGGCCTGTCCATTGATAGATGCCTTGGAGAGCAAAGCCTGGACGACGCGTTTCCGCGTGGCCCGGCTTTTGGGAGAGATCGGTGATCCGCAGGCCGTCTCTCCCCTCGAAAATCTCCTCTCCAAAGGAGGTGAACGGAAAAAGGTTCGGGAAGTTACCGAGGCCTCTCTCCGCAAATTGATGAAATAATTTGTTGCCTTTTTAGGGAAGAAAGTACGGCCTCATTTTAAAAATAATAACTCCCTTTTAGGAGAGAGGACATGCGCGTCAAACTCAAAGCTGGACCCGAGCCGAAAAAGTTCATCGAGAGGGTTGAGGAGCTCTCTGGCGAGAACGTCTACGCCTGTTATCAGTGCGGCCGTTGCTCCGCGGGGTGCCCCGTAGCCTTTGAAATGGACATTCTTCCCAACCAGGTCATCCGCCTGGTGCAGATGGGCCTGGAGGAGGAGGTCGTCCGCTCCAAGACCCTATTCCTGTGCGCTTCCTGTTTTACCTGTCAATCCCGGTGCCCAAAGGGGATCGACATGGCCCGAGTCATGGAGGCCGTCCGGCATATCCTGGACCCGAAGGGAAAGGATGCCTTCGGACCGGATGAGATTCCGGTGGACCTGGCCAATGAACTCCCCCAGCAGGTGATGGTTTCCATCTGCCGGAAATTCAGCAAATAAGGACACCCCATGAAAGTTCATTATTATCCGGGATGCACGCTCAAGGAAAAAACCACAAATCTGGACAATTCCACCCGGGAAGCGATGAAGCGCCTGGACGTGGAATTGGTCGAGCCGGAGGGCTGGACCTGTTGCGGAGCCGAATACCCGCTCACGGAGGAAAAAATCGTAGGCCTCGCCGCGCCCATCCGGGTGCTGAGGCAGGTCCACGAGGAGTCAGGCGATGTCCTGATCACGACCTGCTCCTTCTGTTATGCCGTCCTGAAACGCGCCAATAAAGCCATTCAGGAAGATCCGCTGAAACACAAACGGATCAACGCATATCTTAAGGACGACATCAAAATCAACGCCTGGACCAAGGAAAGAACGACGGGCTTTGCCGAATACAACGGCGAAGTCAGAGTCCTCCACCTCCTGGAATACCTCCGGGATGCCGTCGGCTATCCGAAGATCCGCTCCCGGCTGAAGCGCGACCTCAAAGGCCTGAAGATCGCGCCTTATTACGGGTGCCGTCTTCTCCGGCCCCAGAAGGAGGTCGGCATCGACGAGCCGGACAACCCGCACATTTTCGAGGAATTCCTCGAAGTCCTGGGCTGCGCCTCCGTCGACTATCCCTTCAAGCAGGAATGCTGCGGATCTTACCTGTCCGTATCTCTTCCCGACGCCGCCACCGAGGCGTCCTACCAGGTCCTGCGCTCCGCCCAGCTCAACGGAGCCCAGGCTCTCGCCGTCAGCTGTCCGCTGTGCTTTTACAACCTGGACCGGCGGCAGGATCGTATCAAAGAGAAATTCATGGATTTCACCGGCCTTCCGGTTTTGTTTTTCACCCAGATCATGGCCTGGGCCTTGGGGGTAGAAGAGAAAGTCCTGGGGCTGGATCAGCACTTTTATCCTCCCGGCCCTCTGTTCCAGGAAGAGAAAAAAGCTGAGGTTGTGCTATGAAAGATAAAGAACCAAAAAAGCGGATCGGGCTGTTTATCTGCCACTGCGGCATCAACATCGCCGGCGTCGTGGACGTGGAAAAGGTGGCCAATCTCATGAAGGATTATCCGGGCGTGAGCTTTTCCACGAACTATGTCTACGTGTGCTCCGATCCCGGGCAGCAGATGATCATCGATACCATCAAGGAGAAAAAGCTGGATGCCATCATCGTTGCCGCCTGTTCGCCGACGCTGCATGAAAAAACCTTTCAGGAGGCGGCCAAGCTGGCCGGCCTGAATCCATATCAAATCGAAATCGCCAACATCCGCGAGCAGGACAGCTGGGTCCACTCCGACAAGGAAAAGGCCACCCGGAAGGCCGTCAAAATCATCAAGGCCCATGTCGCTAAAGCTCTCCGGAATGAAAGCCTGCAGCCGATCAAGGTCGACGTGAAGAAGAGGGCCTTGATCATCGGTGGAGGCGTCGCCGGCCTGCAGGCGGCCCTGGACATCGCCGAGCACGGTTATCAGGTGCTGGTGGTCGAGAAAAATCCCTCCATCGGCGGTAAAATGATCCAGCTCTCGGAGACCTTCCCCACCCTGGACTGCTCCCAGTGCATCATGACGCCCAAGATGGTGGAGGCTTCACGCCATCCCAACATCAAATTGCTGACTTACCATGAAGTCGAATCCGTGTCCGGGTTCGTCGGGAATTTCAAGGTGAGGATCAAAAAGAAGCCCCGCTACGTGGATGAGAAGCTATGCAATCTCTGCGCCGAATGCGAAAAGGTTTGCCCCCAGGTCGTCCCGGATGAGTTCAACATGGGCTTGTCGTTCCGGAAAGCCATTTACATGCCGTTCCCCCAGGCGGTCCCGGGGACCTACACCCTGGACGTACAGAACTGCCTTGGACTCCTTCCGGTCCGCTGCGGCAAATGCAAAGACGTCTGCGAGAAGAAAGCCATCGATTACGACATGAAGGAAGTCATCTTCGAGGAGGAGGTCGGCGCCATCGTGGTCGCCACGGGCTATGACCTCTACACCATGCAGGCCATCGGAGAGTACGGCGGCGAAAAATACGAAGATGTCATCAACGGCCTCGAATTCGAGCGCATTCTCTCGGCGTCAGGGCCGACGGGGGGCGTCGTGCGGAGGCCATCGGACGGCAAGATTCCGAAGCATGTCGTCTTCGTCCAATGCACCGGCTCCCGAGATACGGAAAAACACAATGCCTATTGCTCGAAGATCTGCTGCATGTATACGGCCAAGCATGCCATGCTCTACAAACATCGAGTCCCCGACGGTCAGGCCACCATCTTTTACATCGACGTTAGGGCTGGTGGAAAGGGCTTCGACGAGTTCTACCAGCGGGCCATTGAAGAGGACAAGGTTCTTTACATCCGGGGCAAGGTTTCCAAGATCTTTAAAGAAGGGGACAAGCTCATCGTCTGGGGTGCGGACACCCTGACGGGGAAGAAGGTAGAAGTGGAAGCGGACATGGTGGTCCTGGCCATGGCCATGGTCAAGGCCGACGGGATACCTGACCTGCTCAAGAAGCTGAAAATCCAGTCGGACATTCACGGCTTTTTGTCCGAAGCCCATCCCAAATTACGGCCGGTTGAAAGCCTGAACGCCGGTTTCTACTTGGCGGGATGCGCGCACGGACCCAAGGATATCCCCGAGGCCGTCGCCCAGGCCTCGGCGGCCGCGGCCAAGGTCGGGGATCTCTTCGCCCAGAAAGAACTCCTCCATGAGCCGACCATCGTTCCGGTGAACGACGAGCTGTGTTCCGGGTGCGCGATCTGCATCACCATGTGCCCCTACCAGGCCCGTTCCCTGGATCCCGAGAAGGGGATTGCCGTGGTGAATGAAGTGCTCTGCGAAGGCTGCGGGGCTTGCGCGGCCGCCTGCCCATCCGGCGCGGCCCAGCAGCGGAACCAGACCGACGAGCAGATCTTCTCCATGCTCACGGCCATGTTAAGCGAGGAAGAACATGTTTGAACCCCAGATCATGTGTTTCCTGTGTAAATGGTGCACCAGCGGGGCGGCGGACCTGGCCGGCACATCCCGCATACACTACGCGCCCAACGGGATCAACCTGCGGGTGATGTGCTCAAGCCGGGTGGATCCCCAGCATATTCTTTACGCTTTCCGGGCGGGTGCCGACGGCGTCTTCATCGGAGGATGCCATCCCGGCGACTGCCATTATGTGGAAGGCAACTACAAAACCCTCCGGCGAGTGACGCTTTTCTCGAAAATGCTCCAGGATCTGGGGATCGACCGGAAGCGGCTTCGCCTGGAATGGATCTCCGCCGCAGAGGGAAAGAGATTCGCGGAAACAATGGATGAATTCACTGAACAGATCCGGGCCCTGGGTCCGCTGGATCTGAAGGATAAAGTTTTAAAGAGAGAGGTCGCTAAAGATGAGTAAAACTGAACCCAAGGGGAAAAAGGCCGTTTCCAAACCGCCAAAAAAAGCGGAAAAATTTGTCCCGATTTTTATCATGGGGAAACGGTATGAAGTGCCGGCTTCTTTGACCATTCAGAAAGCCCTCGAGTACGCCGGCTATCAGCTCATCCGGGGGTGCGGCTGCCGAGGAGGGATCTGCGGCGCCTGCGGAACGGTCTACCGGTATCCGAATTCCTACCGGATCGAGGTCGGGCTGGCTTGCCAGACCGTGGTCCAGCCTGACATGTACATCGCCCAGATCCCGTTTTTCCCGGGCAACAAGGCCGTCTACGACATCGAAACGCTCCCGCCCACCGGGTCCACCATCGCCGCCCTGTACCCCGAGATCTTCAAATGCGTCGGCTGCGGAACCTGCACGCGGAGCTGCCCCATGGATATCGATGTGCTGGCCTATATTTCCAAGGCGATCCAGGGGGATGTGGCGTCGGTGGCGGAGAATTCGTTCGACTGCGTCATGTGCGGGCTCTGCTCGGCCCGGTGCCCGGCCGAGGAGGTCCAGTACAACATCGCCATCCTGGCCCGCCGGCTTTATGCCCGCCACCTGGTCCCCAAAGCCCAGCATGTGGCCAAGGCCGCAGAGAATATCGAGAAAAAGCTGTGGGACGAGGAATTGAAAGATCTGAAGATGATGCGCCAGGACGAACTCAAGAAGATTTACAAAGCCCTTGAGATCGAACCCGACATCGCGGATGAATTCTGGGTCCCGAAAGACAAGACCCACATCCATGAAGACTGAATGTCTGAACGTTTCCTAAGGGAGAGTGAACGATGCCATACACACCGGAATTAAAGGAACTCATAAAAAAAGTCGAGAAGACACGGGCGGAGCGCGCAGCCAAGAAGAGACAGGGCGAAGAATTCCCGGCCATGTCGCTTGAGGAGCGGAGTGCGATCCTGAAATACCATCCGGATTTCAAGGACGAAGGGCGGTCCGAGATCCTCGTCGGGCCGAGCAAAGGGTACCGGATCGCCAATGAAATGGTGAGCCTGCTCCACGCCAAGAGCCGGATCGACCCGGACACCCTGGACCTCTCGGCCCCCGATTATGAAACCGATGTCCTCATCATCGGCGGAGGAGGAGCCGGGACGGCCGCGGCGCTTCTGGCCGAGCAGCAGGGCGTGAAAGTGCTGATCGCCACCAAGCTCCGCCATGGAGACGCCAACACCATGATGGCCGAGGGAGGCATCCAGGCCGCCACTAAGAACGAGAAAGATTCCCCGTATTTCCACTATCTGGACGTCATGGGAGGAGGCCACTTCAAGAACGATCCGGAGCTCGTTGAAACCCTGGTCGTCGAAGCGCCCAAAGTCATGGCCTGGCTGGAAAAACTGGGGGGGATGTTCTCGAAATTCGAGGATGGGCGGATGAAGTCCATGCACGGCGGAGGAACGTCCCGGAAGCGCATGTACTATGCCGGCGACATCACCGGCGCGGAGATCATGCGCACCCTGCGCGACGAGGCCAAGAACCATCCCGACGACATCAAGGTCCTGGAGTTCTCCCCGGCCGTCGAGCTGATCCTGAATGATAAAGGGGCCTGCGCCGGTGCGGTTCTGTTCAACCTGGAGACGGAAGAGTATCTGATCGTCAAGGCCAAAGCCACGGTCCTGGCGACGGGAGGATCGGGCCGCCTGCACATCCAGAATTTCATGACCACCAACCACTATGGAGCCACGGGGGATGGGCTTGTCCTGGGCTACAGGGCCGGTGTGCCGGTCAAGTTCCTCCACGCCGTTCAGTACCACCCCACCGGCGCGGTCTTTCCGGAACAGGCCGAAGGGCTCCTCATCACCGAGAAATTCCGGGGCGCCGGCGCCAATGTCTTGAATATCGACGGAGAACAGTTTGTCTACGAACGCGAACCCCGCGACGTCGAGTCCGCGTCCATCATCCGCGAATGCCTGGAACGGAAAAAAGGCGTTCCGACACCCACGGGGAAATACGGTGTCTGGCTCGATTCTCCGATGATCGACATCCTCAAGGGCGAAGGCACCGTCCGGCGGGAGTTTCCGGGCAAGTGGATCCTCTTCCACCGCTACGGGATCGATATTACCAAGGAGCCCATGCTGATCTATCCGACGCTTCACTATCAGAACGGAGGTCTCGAGATCAAAAAGAATTGCGAGACGAAAGTCCCGGGGTTCTTCGTCGCCGGAGAGGTCAGCGGCGGCGTCCATGGCGAGAACCGCTTGATGGGCAATTCCCTGCTGGACGTGGTCGTGTTCGGCCGGATCGCCGGCTGCTCTGCGGCCGAGTACGCCAAGACGGGTTTCAAGGACGGCAAGCTGACCGTGGACCACGTCCGGAGGTATCACCAGGAGCTTGAGAAAGCCCATGTTCCCCTGGACGGACGCGTGGCGCCCATGATCCTGCCGGACTATTCCAACCCGGACGTGCGCAAAAAACAGTTGACGACGAAATATCTGGGAACGCTTCGATAATCCATGAGTGAGGTCAGCCGATGCAAGTGAGGTACAGGGAAAAACCGTTCGGGATTCAAAAGCCGGAAATTCCCAGGGGAGAAATCGTTCTTGCCGAAGAGCGGTGCAAGGGCTGCAGTTTCTGCATTGAATACTGCCCGCATCAGGTCCTGGTTCTTTCTAAAAGATACAACAAGAAAGGCTATCATCCGCCCGATATCGTCAAGCCGGAGCTGTGCGTCAATTGCGGGTTCTGCCGGATGATTTGCCCGGAATTCGCCATCTATACCTACGAAGCCAAGACGGGGGAAAAACCCTGAGGCAGGACGAACATGAAATGTCAAATTTATTGAAAGGGGACGTCTCGTGAAAGCTGATCCCAAAGGAGTTTTGACCGGGTCCCATTTTTTTGACGGGGACCATGCCTGTTGTGAAGGAGCTTTGGCGGCCGGCTGCCGCTTCGTAGCCGGATACCCGATCACCCCTTCCACCGAGGTCGTGGAACGATTCTCGCGGCGTATTCCCCTGGTGGGCGGGATATTCATCCAGATGGAGGACGAATTGGCCTCGTCGATCGCCATCCAGGGTGCGGTCTGGGCCGGAAAAAAAGCCATGACCGTGACCAGCGGTCCCGGCTTCTCGCTGATGATGGAACATATCGGCCTGGCCGCTATAACGGAGACGCCGTGCGTCTTCGTCGACGTCCAGCGCGGTGGACCCTCCACGGGACTTCCGACGCTTCCCGGACAGGCCGACATGATGCAGGCCCGCTGGGGCTCTCATGGGGATTATGAGATTATCGCCCTCGCTCCGAACTCCCCTCAGGAGTGTTTTAACCTGACGATCGACGCCTTCAATCTTTCCGAGCAGTACCGAGTGCCGGTGATGTTCATGATGGATGAATGCGTCGGCCATATGATGGAGAGGGTCGTTATTCCAGCGGCGGACCGGATCGAAATCTATCCTCGGAGGTACACCAAACTTCCTCCGGGAGAATACCTTCCCTTTAAGCCGGGAGAGGACCTTGTTCCCGACATGTTCAAAGCCGGGGATGGATACCGGCTTCACGTGACCGGGCTGACCCATGATTACCAGGGGTACCCAAACATGACCCCGGAAGTCCAGGAGCAACTCGTCCACCGGCTGGTGAATAAAATCCGTCTTAATGCAGAGAAGATCTGGCGTTTTGAAGAGATCGATGTGGCGGATGCCGACGTCGTCGTCGTCTCTTATGGCATCACCTCCCGTGTGGCCATCGATGCCATCTCCCTGGCCCGGCAGCAAGGGATAAAAGTCGGGATGTTACGGCTCATCGTGGTCTGGCCGTTTCCTGAAGAACGGATCCGTGAACTGGCCGTTCAGGGCAAAGCCATGGTCGTGGCCGAGATGAATTACGGCCAGATCTTCTATGAAGTGGACCGCTGCGCCCGGGGGAAAGTGCCGGTCGTGCTGGCCGGCCACGGCGGCGGCACGGTGCACAACATCGAAGACATCGCCCAAAGAATTGCGGAGGCATACCAATGTCGGTCATGAACGAATTGGAAAAAGCGGCGCTAGGACATCCGAAGGTTTCGGACATCAGCAAACATCCCATGGATGATTTCATGAGGATGGACCGCATGCCCCACATCTGGTGCCCGAGCTGCGGCATCGGGGTGAGCGTGAACTGTTTTGCCAAGGCTCTGGAAAAGTGCCAGATTCCCCTGGACCAGCTCGTGGTCGTTTCCGGGATCGGCTGCTCGGGGCGAGTGGCCGGTTATGTCAAAGTGGATTCCTTCCACACGACCCACGGCCGGCCAATCCCGTTCGCCGCGGGAATGAAGCTGGCCAATCCCAAGCTGAAAGTCGTGGTCTTCAGCGGCGACGGCGACATCGTCGCCATCGGTGGAAATCATTTCATCAATGCCGCCCGGCGGAATATCGACATGACCGTCATCTGCATAAACAATTTCAATTATGCCATGACCGGAGGCCAGGTGGCGGCGACAACGCCCGAGGGCGCCATCCTGCCCACTTCCCCTTACGGCAATTTCGAAACCCCTTTCAATCTCCCCTTCCTGGCCGAGTCGGTCGGCGCCGTTTATGTGGCCCGGTGGACTTCTCTCCACATCTATAATCAAACGCAGTCCATGGTGGAGGCCTTGAAAAAGCCAGGATTCAGTTTTATCGAGATTGTGGCTCCCTGCCCGACCATCTTCGAGCGCCAGCAAAAATTCGGCGACGGGCTCGACCGCCTGCGCTGGTATTGCGACAACAGCGAAATCAATCACAGCGCCAAGACCAAGGACGTGGATATCAAGCTTCGCGATAAAATCATCGTAGGAAAATTCGTCGACATCGAGCGGCCGACGTATCTCGACGCCATGAACACCCATTTTAAAAAGAGGCTGGGGGACAAGTATCAGCCTTACGAGGGATAAGATGGTAAAAACAGAGGTCAAAATCGGCGGGTTCGGGGGGCAGGGGGTTATCCTGACAGGTTATATCATCGGGAAGGCGGCTTCCATATTCGACAAAAAAAACGCCACCATGACCCAGGCGTTCGGCCCGGAAGCCCGAGGCAGCGCCTGCAGCTCCCAGGTCATCATATCCGACCAGGCCATCCTCTATCCCTATGTCAAGAGGCCGCATGTCATGGTCATCATGAGCCAGGAAGCCTTTACCAAGTTTTCCCCTCAGGTCGATCCCAACGGAATGATGCTCATCGAAGAAGAGCTGGTGGACCCCCAGGGACTTCCCCCCACGGTCAAGATCCTTGGTATCCCGGCGACGCGTATCGCTGAAGAACTTGGCAAGAAAGTGGTTTTGAACATGGTCATGGCCGGATTTTTCACGGCCGTAACCGGACTGGTTTCCAAAGAGGCTATGCGGAAAGCGGTTGAGACCTCCGTCCCTCGAGGCACGGAACCGTTGAACCTTCTTGCCTTCGAAAAGGGCTATGAATGGGGTCTTAAGAAAGTCTCCCCGTAATATCTCGTTTTTCCGCCGGCCATCTTTGCCGGGCGGTTCATGAGGGACCACGGGGTCCTTCTTATAAAACAAGCAAGGGTTTTAGCGATGTCATCCCGGTGGAAGGAAGCTTCCGACTTATTCCAATAAAGGGGTAAAAAACATGGTAGAATTTATCTATCGGGACATGTTTCCCAGCGGTCAAGATAAGACCGATTATCGGCTTTTAACAAAAGACTTTGTCTTCCTCACGTCGTTTGAAGGCGTAGAGATCGTCAAGGTCGCCCCGGAAGGGCTGACGCGTCTGGCCGAAGAAGCGTTTCGCGACGTTTCCCATCTCCTCCGGCCTTCCTTTCTCGACTCTCTGGCGAAGAGCCTCAAAGACCCTCAGGCTTCCGACAACGACCGCTATGTGATCCTGGAGCTTCTCAAGAATGCCGTCATTGCGGCGGAAGGCGAGTTTCCCCTGTGCCAGGACACGGGGACGGCCATCATCATCGGCAAAAAGGGGCAGCGGATCTGGACGGGCGGCCGCGATGAAGAAGCCCTTTCCAAGGGTGTCTTCAATGCCTACACTCGGAACAATTTCCGATACTCACAAAACGCGGCCCTGACCATGTACGAGGAGAAAAACACGAAGACGAATCTCCCGGCCCAGATCGAGCTCTACGCCACCGGGGGCGACGAGTATAAATTTCTTTTCATCGCCAAGGGAGGCGGCTCGTCCAACAAAACCGCCCTGTTTCAGGAAACCAAGGCCACGCTCAATCCGGAAACCCTGCCGAAATTTTTAATCAACAAGATGAGAACGATCGGCACCGCTGCCTGCCCGCCCTACCACGTGGCCTTTGTCATCGGCGGGACTTCTCCGGAGCTGACCTTGAAAACCGTCAAACTGGCCTCGGCCGGTTATCTGGACGATCTTCCCGGTCAGGGGAATCAAACAGGACAGGCTTTCCGGGACCCGGAGTTGGAAGGCCGATTGCTGGAAGCTGCCCGCGAGCTGGGACTCGGAGCCCAGTTCGGAGGCCGGACTTTCTGTCTGGATGTCAGGGTCATCCGGCTCCCGAGACACGGGGCTTCCTGCCCCATTGGAATGGGAGTGAGTTGCAATGCCCACCGGAACATGAAGGCAAAAATCAGCCGGGACGGCATCTTCCTGGAAAAACTGGAGACGAACCCCGCCAAATATCTTCCCCGGGTCGAGGCAACGGATCAGAATGTCGTCAAGATCGATTTGAACCGGCCCATGAGCGAAATCCGGGCCACCCTCAGCCGGTATCCGGTGGCCACGAGGCTTTCCCTCACGGGGAAAATCGTCGTGGCCAGGGATATCGCCCATGCCAAGCTCAAGGAGCGGGTCGACCGGGGGGAAGGATTGCCTTCCTACTTCAAAGACCACATCATCTTTTATGCCGGCCCCGCCAAGACCCCCCCGGGCTATGCTTCGGGATCCCTGGGCCCCACAACCGCGGGCCGCATGGATGAATATGTGCCCCTGTTCCAAAAAATGGGAGGATCGCTGGTCATGCTGGCCAAGGGGAACCGCACGAAAATCGTCAAGGAATCCTGCAAGACACATGGAGGCTTTTACCTCGGGTCGATCGGCGGCCCCGCTGCCCGGCTGGGAAAAGACTGCATCACCCACATGGAGGTCCTCGAGTATCCGGAGCTGGGCATGGAGGCCATCTACATGATCACCGTCAAGGATTTTCCGGCCTTCATCATCGTCGACGACAAGGGCAACGATTTCTACGAGAAGATTCTCGGCTGATTGATTTAAGAAGCACCCGGCGGCTAGGCCCCCTAGTCGACGGCCATGAGGGCCCTGGCCACAAGACTCCGGAGCTCGTTGGGCAGGAAGGGTTTGGGCAGATAATCAAACGCTCCGATCTGCATGGACTGGACAGTTGTTTTCATGGTGGGATATCCCGTGATCATGATGACCCTGGCGCCGGAATTCTTGGCCTTCAGGGCTTTGAGGAGGTCGATCCCGCTGAGTCCGGGCATCATCAGGTCGGCGACGATCACGTCGTATTTTTTTTCGTCCTCTTTTTTGAGCGCTTCTTCGCCGCTTAAGGCCATGTCGACTTCATATTCATTGTTCAGCAAGGCCTGGCGGATGCTTTTGCAGACCGTGATCTCATCATCCACGACGAGAATTTTTTTTCTGTTCTGGGCTGTCATCGGGCCTCCTTTATGTCCTTATCGTCCTCTCCCTTTTCTTCTTTAAGGGGTAATCTTATCGTAAAAACGGATCCCCGTCCAACTTCGCTCTTGATGTCGATCGCACCGCCGTGTTGCTGGATGATTCCGTAGGAGACGGCTAGTCCCAGGCCCGTTCCGGCGCTCTTCGTGGTGAAGAACGGGTCGAACAACTTATGGATGTTCTCCCTGGGGATACCGAAGCCCGTGTCGGCAAAGAGGACTTCGATCTGCCGGCCGGTCGCGCCCAGGCGGCTGGTGATGGTGAGGCTTCCGCCTTCGGGCATGGCCTCGCAGGCATTGATCATCAGGTTCCAGAAGACCTGCTGGATTTTATTCTTGTCCAGCGGGATCAAGGGCAGCCGCGGGTTCAGGTTCGTGAGGATCTTGATGTTCCGGACCGAGGCCTGCTTGTCCAGGAGCTGCACCGTGCGCTCGACGACCTCGTTGATGTCGGCTTTCGTCTTTTGCGAGGGGGTCTGTCTCGCGAATTCGAGCAGGCCTTTCACGATCTGGGCGCAGCGCGAGGTCTCCTCCGCGATGAGCGTGAGATTTTCCTGGAGATCCTCCTTCAGCTCGCCTTTCTCGAGCATGAGATGGGCGTTGATGAGAATCGAGGTCAAGGGGTTGTTGATCTCATGGGCGACGCCGGCCGCCATTTTGCCCAGCGAGGCCAGCTTCTCGGATTGGATTAAAAAATCATGCATCTCGCGCAGCTCCTGCGTCCGCTCTTCCACGCGCTTCTCCAGCGTCTTCGCCCATTGGGTCAGGTTCTCGTTGGCGTTTTTCAGGTCTTCGGTCATCCGGTTGAAGGAGCGGGCGAGCTGACCGATTTCATCCTGGAAATCGATCTCCACCCGGTGATCCAGATCGCCCTGCGCGATTTTATCCGTGGCCATGACCATGACGCTCAGCGGCCGGGTGATGGTCGTGGCGAGGAAGGACAGAAAGGCCAGCAGGAAGATCGTGCCCAGGGCCGCGAGTAACAGGTAAGTTTGCAGCACGCGGTCGCGAATGTCGATATAGGGTTTTTCAAGCATGCCGACATAAAGCATACCGATGATTTTGTCATCGATGTCTTTGATCGGCTCATAGGCGGTGATGTACCACTCGGTTACGACAAAGGCCCGGTCCACCCAGGCCCGTCCTTCCTGGAGTACGGCCTGGTTCACCTCCCGGGAGACGCGCGTGGCGACGGCGCGGTTGCCCTGGATATCCATGACGTTGGTGGCGATGCGGAGGTCGTTCTGAAAGATGGTCGCCGTGCCGATGTCCTTGCCCTTGTATTTTTCGCCCTTATAGACGATCCCCTTGACCCGGTCCACGATTTCGTAGTTCCGGCTGAGGAGAACGCCGCCATAGAGAACGCCGAGGAGCGTGCCGCTTTCATCAAGGAGAGGCGCGGCCGCTTTGAGCATCATCCCGTTTTCTTCATGATCCTGGGGACGCTCGGCGGCCTTGGGCGTCGGGATAAAAGCAAAGTAAGCCCTCTGGGCGAGGTCCCGACCTTCTTGGAGGAGGTTCGCACGGGAGATGATTTGTGTGCCCTCGATGATTTCTTTGCGGAGGGCGCGTTTGATGAGCGGATCCTCGGATAGGTCGTCGCCGAAGGATTCCGGATTGCGGCTCCGGAAAACGACTCGTCCCCGGGCATCCGTGAGCGACAGGATATCGAAGTTGAATTCCCGGCGGATAAAATCCAGGTATTTTTGCAGCAGGTCCCTTTTTTCCTCGACGAGCGCTTTCTGAATCGTTTCCCGGGCTGCGTTCAGGCGGATGATATCCCGGATACTGTTCAGCTTTTCATTGTAGACCATCCAGGCAGAAGCCAGGTCATGTTGAACCTTGGCCTGGGCCAGGGAAAAAATCGTCTGGTGTTCGAGCCGGGTGCCGATAAAGAACGCGACGAGGCCCCCGGAGATGATGACGACCAGGAAACTCAGGATCAATTTGCGCCGCAGGGGAAGGTCGAGAAAAAGGCGGCTGAATCCTTTATAAGCCATCGGCCCCTATATCATACTCAGGAAAAGAAAAGGACACAAGTCCCCTCTTGGAATCCGGGAAAAACCGGCGGCGCGATGGGTGAATGCTCCCCTCAGCTCTGGTAGTAGTCGATGTTCTCAGAGGTCACGATGTCCAGCTGCATCATGGTCTTTTTTTCGACCGCCTCCCCGAGCACGACATGCCGGTACAGGGAAAGGATCCCCTCATAGCCCTGCTTCTCGGACTGCTGGCTGATCAAGAAATCGATCACGCCCCGCCGGAGGTATTTCACGTTATCCTCGATCAGGTCATAACCGATGACCCGGATTTTTTCAGCCCGCTTCCGGGCCTGGAGAAATTCCGCGACCTGATGGGTGCTGGCGTTCGTCACGAAGATCCCCTTCAGGTCGTCGAGCTCCGAGAGGATCCTCTGATAGATCTTGTAGCGGAGCGCCTGGCTCTTGTGGCTGTCGATTTCATAAACCCTGGCTATAATCTCAGGGCGGTTTTTACAATAGAACAGGAAGCCGCTGACCCGGTCGTTGATATGATAGTCCTCTGGGAGCATCTTGATCACGGCGACCTGGCCCCGGTCCTTGATCAGCATCGTCATGAGTTTCGCGGAGAGGCTGCCGCTCTGGAACGAGTCCTGGCCGATATAAGAAATGTAATTGGCGTCGGGGATGAAGGAATCGAAAAAGACATAGGGCAGATCTTCCGGGACCTCGCGGATGAACCGGTCGAAGACATTGGAAAGGACGGGCGCGATGAGCAGGCCGTTCAGCCCGGCCGACAGGACGTTCTGGCTGACCTTGTCGAAGGACGGCTCGTAGAACTTGTCGTAGAAGAAATATCTGACCCTGACCTTCTGCGAGGACAGCTCGCTCTGGGCCCGGGTGATGCCCCGGACGGGCAGGGTCCAGTAGCTGCTGTCCTGGAAGGGCTCCGGCATGAGGACGCCGAAGGTGAACGTCTTGGAGAGCTTAAGGTTCTTGGCGAAGATATTCGGCCTGTAGCCGACCTCCTCGAGTATGCGACGGATCTTGTTCTCGGTTTCCCGGGAAACCCGGCCCCGCCGGTGGATGACCCGGTCCACCGTGCCGATGGACACGTCGGCTTGCCGGGCGATCTCTTTGATGGTTGCGATGGCGCCTCCTTCTCCCTGCCAAACGTTTTATCACTAGGACAAGATTAATAAATATTCCCGAGTATGATGTCAACAGATTTTTTCGACAGGAGTTACCTCATTTTTTATTTGTAGCAGAAACCCGGGTCCTGTCACGGTCGGGCCCCAAACACCCTCGCTCAAGACCCACCCACCCGCCACAATGAGCTTCGGGTGTTATGGGCCCGGCCGCGCCACCCGGGCGCTAGTCTCAGACTGACACTTTATTTTTACTGCATTTCGTTGTCCTTCAGGGAGTTCCATAAATTATGAATAACAAAATGGGGAAACTCCTGATTTTTTCGATGGAATGCATTTCCGATTCCGAGATATCGGCTTATTCGTGGGTAGGGTCCTGTCGCGGCTCCTCCCCGGCCGATTATGCTTCGATTTCGGGGTATTTCTTCCCGGCGAATCGCAAGAGGAAGGATAGACTGACGACGGACAGGGCCAGGGAAACCGCCAGCAGCAGGAGATAGATAAGTATAGCCGGGATCTTTTTCGAGATCAGGAACGCGCTGAAAAAACCCAGCGCCGCCAGAACGCCTAACTCCGCCACCATGGCGATGACCACGTTGAGATTCTGTTTAATGGCCCTCTGGGGGTTGGTCCAGTTCAGGAGCGGCCGGTTGAGGTCGATGATCATCGCCACGGCCGTGAAGAAGACTGAGGCCACCATGGCCAGGATGAGCGCCGGCCCCAATAACCTCAGCCGCAGCTTGAAGCCGATGAGGAGGACAAGGGCGGCAACGGTGATGCCCAGCAGCGAAACAAGATAGGAATGGAGGAACTTGGCCAAGATCTGACGGTGCCAGGAAACAGGGATGACTTTGGAGATCCAGAACTGCCGGCCTTCGCGGGAAAAAGTGGACGAGGCGGTTCCGTTGAGGCAGCCGCTGATCAGGAAAAAACTGGCTGCGATCAGGGTGACCGCCAGCGGGCTGGACTTTGTCAGCCAGTTCAGGAGAAAGGCCAAACTGCCTTTCTGATTCCCGATACCGGCTATGATGATAACCGCCGGGATGATGATCACCGCCAGGATCCCGTTGAGGAGGAACATCGGCGTCCGGTTCATGAGCCGCACCTCCCGCCAGAAAATCGCGCGGCCGGGATGGCGTCCCGCCAGGACCTTCCGTTCGATTTCGCGGCTGCTGATCTTCCGACGCTTGGCTGTGATCTCGCTCAGCCCGATGACACCTTCGTAAAACATCTTCTTGGACAGCAGGACCAGGCCATAGAAGAGCAGAGCGGAGAAACCGGCCAGGAGGAGCCAATTGAGAGGGCCGGACGAGGAGAAACCCAGGGCCAGGGCCTTGGAGGCCCAGACGGCGGGCGGAAAATTGCGGCCGATGATATTCATCAGGGAATTCCGGTCGCTGAAGAACTTGAGGATCGCTTCGCTGCTGTCTCCCCCCGCATTCCCGCGCACGCGTATCTGGATGAAAAACTGCATGACGATCAGGAACAGACAGCCGATGATGATCAGAGCATCCTTCTTCCGGGAGAGATTAACCAGGCGCATCAGCCCTACGGCCAGGAGCGCGGAGATGGATAGGGGGATGACGGGCAACAACAACATGATGGGAGTGAGGAGAAGCCAGTAAGATATGGAGGCATGGGACAGGATGCCGAACATGATGAACAGGGGGAGGAGCGGGGGCGCGAGGAAGATGAATTCGTTGGCCAGGATGACTGTGAACTTGGACAGAATGATCCAGTGGGGCTTGACCGGCAGCGGAATGAGGACGTCCAGGTCGCTGGAAAAGTAGAAAGCGGAAATCACGTAGAAAAGCCCCAGGATGAAAACCAGCATCTGGCCGACGATGACCGCCAGGACGAGCAGGGCCGATTCCTGCCCCATCGGCTGCAGGATGCGGAAGGCTTGTTCTGTCAGCATCAAGTAGGAGATGAGGAGCGGGACGAGGGCCAGGAGCAAAAGGCCGACCAGCGGCAGGTAACGCCGGTATTTCTTTTCCATCCGGAATTGCCGCCACAGGAGGGAAAGAGAGAAGGCCGTCTTCAGGTCCACCCGGAGAAGCGCCCAAATCGGTCTCATTTCTCGGTCAGCTCCAGGAAGATGGTTTCCAGGGACTCGATCTCGCCGGTCCGCCGCTTGAGCTCGTCCATAGTCCCGCAGGCGACCAGCCGGCCCTTATGAATGATGCCGAGACGGTCGCAGAGTTTCTCGGCCACTTCCATGATATGGGTGGAGAAGAAAATCGTGCCGCCGCGCCGGCAGTGCTCGTGCATCGCTTCCTTTAGGGAGTGCGCGGCGCGCGGGTCCAGCCCGACCAGCGGCTCGTCCAGGACGATGGTCTCGGGTTCGGGGAGCAGGGCGGCCATGAGGACGATTTTCTGGCGCATACCGTGCGAATAGCTCTTGATCGGGTTTTTCACCGCCGCCGCCAGCTCGAATGTCTCGAGCCAGCGGCTGATCCGCTCCACCCGCTGAATCTTCTCAACGCCGTAGATATCGCCGATGAAATTCAGGTATTCCAGGCCGGTCAGGCGCTCGTAGACGTCGGGATTATCCGGCACATAGGTGGTCATGGACTTACACTTCAGCGGCTCTTTCTGGTTATCGACGCCGTTGATGACAATCGTCCCCCTGTCCGGCTTCAAGAGTCCGACGATTATCTTGATGGTTGTGGTCTTGCCGGCGCCGTTGGGGCCGAGAAAGCCGAAGATCTCACTGCTTGGGACGGTCAGGTCGAGGCCGTCCACGGCTTTGACTTCGCCCCGGTTGAAGCTTTTCGACACTCCGCGGATCTCGATCATGGTATCCCCTTTATGGATTTGCCCCGAGGGGCCGGCTCATCTCGGCCTATTCTTTTTTCGTTCTCCCGGCCTTTTTTTCCTTTTCTTATCTATTGCGTATTGTGACGAATCCGGTTTAGCTTCAAACAGCGTCCAGCGGAACGCTTCATCGATATCGGCGGCCGGGTGATAGCCGTGTTAGAAGACGATATCTTGCGGCGCTCCTTGTTTCCCGGCTTTCTTTATACATCAGTTATTCCCTGCGACTCAATAAGAAAAGACTCGGCCGTGCGAGACCGATACGGGAGTTACCCCACTTTATTATTTATAATTTTTGTAACTCCCTGAAGGACAACGAAATGCAGTAAAAATAAAGTATCAGTCTGAGACTGACGCCCGGGTGGCGCGGCCGGACCCGGTTTTCTGCTACAAATAAAAAATGGAGTAACTCCTGAGACAGATAGGATTGACAGGGAACGATGACGAGTGATATGTTTTTAAAAAAGGATTTTTCCTTTGGCGGACCGGGCAAGACATGAAAGATCGGTCCTTGCGGAGCCGCGTTTATGTTTCAGGTTCTCGGAATTCGCGATATAAGCCTCGAGAATTATTGTCCTCCGGAGTTTGATCTATGAACGAACACAGGCTGCTGGTTCAGGGGAAATGGAGAGAATCAAGCATCATCCGGGAGATCGAATCTCCTTATGACCGGAAGGTTGTCGGCCGCGTTCATTTCGCTGAAAAAGCCCACGTCGAAGAAGCCCTGGCCTCCGCCTATTCGGCTTTCGAGAAAACCAGAAGACTTGCCGGTTTCGATCGCTCCCAGATGCTGGAAAAGGTGTCTCAGGAGATCAGAAGAAGAAAGGAAGAACTGGCGCGGTCGATCACCCTCCAATCAGGGAAACCGATCAAAGACGCCAGGGTGGAGGTGGACCGCGCTTCGGGCACTTTCGGAATCGCCTCGGAAGAAGCCAAACGGATCGGCGGAGAGATCGTCCCCCTGGACCTGATTCCGCAGACAGCCGGCCGATGGGGCCTGGTCAGACGGTTTCCCCTCGGCGTCATATCGGCCATTACTCCCTTCAATTTTCCCCTGAACCTTGTCGCTCACAAGGTCGCCCCCGCCCTTGCTTCCGGCAATAGCGTCGTCCTCAGGCCGTCCTCCCAGGTCCCGATCACCTCTCTTATCCTGGGCGACATCATCACCAATACGGACGCGCCTGCGGGCGCGACGAACGTCATCCCCTGCGGATACCGGGAAGCCGAGGCCCTTCTCACGGATAACAGGGTTAAGATGGTAACGTTCACCGGAAGCCCGGCCATCGGCTGGGAGATCAAGAAGAAGGCCAACCTGAAAAAGGTCACCCTCGAATTGGGCGGGAACGCTGCCGTAATCGTGGAGCCCGACGCCGACCTCGATTTCGCCGTCGCCCGGATCGTGGTGGGTTCCTTTTCCTATTCGGGGCAGATCTGCATTTCCATCCAGAGAATTTTTCTCAGCCAAAAAATTTATGACCGCTTCATGTCCGATTTCATTCCAAAGACGAAAAAATTGAACATGGGAGATCCGCTGGAGGAAAGCACGGATATCGGCCCGATGATCGACCTCGAGGCGGCCCAGAAAACCGAGGAATGGGTCGCCGAGGCCTTGGACCACGGAGCTCGCCAGGCGTGCGGCGGAAGCCGGCAGGGCGCCATGTTTGAGCCGACGATCCTGGAAAACGTCGATCCCGGGCTGCGCATTTCCCGGCTTGAAGCCTTCGCGCCTATTGTTGTCGTTTCTCCTTACCGGGATTTCTCCGAGGCCCTGAATTCGGTCAATGATTCGATCTACGGATTGCAGGCGGGAATTTTCACGAACGACCTCAAAAAGGCTTTCCGGGCTTTTGAAGTCCTGGAGGTCGGCGGCGTTATCATCAACGACATCCCTACCTTCCGTGTCGATCATATGCCCTACGGGGGCGTCAAGCAGTCCGGCTTCGGACGGGAAGGAGTCAAGTACGCCGTCGAAGAGATGACTGAGCTCAAGCTGATGGCGCTCAATCTGGGAAAAAGCTTCTGACCTCTGTTTTCACGGCCGGGTTTTATTTTTCTGTTTTCCGGGCGATCAGCTCTTTGACCTGGTTGATGATTTCGCTGACCGTGGTTTCCACGATGACCCGGCCTTTTTCGCGGGAGGCCAGCGTCGGATCGCCCCAGATCCCTGTGGGGCTATAAGTTCCCGAACCTTTCGGGTCCCGGGTCAGGCCCTTTCGGTTTGGCCGGGCGTCGTAATCCTTGACGGCCTTGGACATATCGACGAGGTCCGGGGCGATATAGAGCATCATAGACGTTTCCCCTTCATCGGCGTGTGTTCCTCCCTCCTGCTTGAGAAGCCCCGGGGGCAGCTTTTTATCGGTCTCCAGGAGATTCAGGTAACGCATCAAGAGGCCCGTTTTCGCCAATTCCTCCGAGGCCGCCTGCAGGGGCGGCAGCGTCGAAACGCCCGTGTTGAGGACATAGAACTTGCGGACGCCGTGGCCGCTCATGGATTTGCAGATGTCCGTGACCGTGTTCTTGAACGCTTCGGCGCCGATCGAGACCGAGCCTGGGTATTCCAGGAAGGACGGGTAGTAGCCATATTCCAGGGTCGGGAGCACCGCCACAGGCACCTCCCGCACCACCCGGTCTTTCAGGTATTCGGCCAGGATGTAGTCGGTCTTGAGCGGGAGGTGAGGGCCGTGCTCTTTGGCCCTCGCGCCGATGGCGAATAGCACCACTTCACAGTTTTTCAGTGCCTTTTCCGCATCCACCCAGGTCAGGTTTTCCAGAAAGATCGCCTTGGCCTGTTGCCTGGAAGCGCGGCAAGGGACGGAGGAAAATATCAAGCCTGCATTATTCATTAACCGGAAGGCAGATGGGGGACGGCCGGAATGGACTCGCTCCCGAAGTCCCGACATGGTCGCTTTATCCATCCCGGCCGCTCCCCGGAGAAGATGGCGATTCATGCCCTTTAACATGAGATTTAAAAATAATGCAGACAAGCTGACCAGAAAAAGCCGAGTCGACATTTTCAACATTCTTGACCCCGAAACGTCTTGGGCTGCGCCGGCTTTACTTGCCTGCCGGCTTAGCCTTCTTGACCGCCTTTTTAGGCGGCACAACCCAGTTCTCGATGAACTTCTTGGGACCGCCCTCGCTTTCCTGGACCAGGGCCTGGAAGATGGCTTTGAGATGCTCATAGGGGAGCGTGCCGATGACCATGCGGTTGTTGATGATCATAGTCGGGGTGGAGCGGATACCGTGGGCGTACTGTGTAGAAGTCTTTTCGTATTCGACGCCGGTCGTGATGATGCGCTGGAGCAGGTCCTTGGTCTTCTTGTCCGTCAGGGCAGCCTCGACGCCGTATTTGCTTGCGAGGGCCTGACGCCACTCGGGCTTTTTGGCGTCCTGGAAATTGCTGAAAATCTCGTCGTGGATCTGGAGGAACTTCGACGGGTCGTACATGGTCATCAGGGAAATGTCGCAGGCGCCGGGATGGAGGTCCTTATCCACCACCGTGTTGCATTTCGCCTCGAGGGGGAAAAACTGGAAGGCGATGTTGATCTTCCCGGCGAAATCCTTTTTCAACTTGTCGAGCTGTTGGTAAAGATAAAAGCAGTCTGGGCACAAGAAATCGGCGTATTCAACGATCTGGATGGCCGCGTCCTCAAATTTCTCCGTGGATTTCGCCGACCAGTAGGGAGAGATGACGCTCGGCGAATTGACTTTGGGCAGCTCGTAATACTGCTTGACGATCTGCATGGCTGTGCCTGTCTGGGCCGCTTTCTTGGCGTTGTGGAAGAGCAGGACGCCATAGGCGATAATGAGCGTGATCGCGCCGAAGGTCACCAACATCTTGAAGGAGGGCCGGACGAATTTTCTGAAAAGGCCGCGTTGATCATGGTCGATGCCGTATCTCCAGAAAAGGAAAAAACTGAGAAGAGAAAAGATATAAAAGCCGGTGCAGAGCAGGCAGAGGCTTTTCAGGAAGAAGACGGAGTAGCCGGCCAGGGCCAGGACGCCCAGGGCGTTGGCCAGCGAAATGGATTTATTCGTCCTCTCGAAGCTCGGGGAAGGAAAGACCGCGCCCAGGGCCGCCAGGGCGCCGACGATCATGCCGAAAGTGCCGATGGGCACGCCCGCCACAGCGGCGATCGAGGAGAAGGCCGAGCTGTCGCAGTTGAAGAAAGCGCTGATGTCGCAGAATGCTCCCTCGAAAATGGAGGTAGGGTAGTTGGCCAAGAAAAAATGGCGCATGGTCATGATGGAGGCGACCATCATTCCGATTCCCGAGATGAAGCTCGCGAACCGCCTTCCGGTCAGGCCGTTGAGCGTA
>Ga0315288_10001308_pt1 | contig 32081 bp, 33 predicted proteins | sample YL17G11_20_MG_FD_203454 | JGI IMG/M metagenome (GOLD analysis project Ga0315288, IMG submission 203454) | Sediment microbial communities from Yellowstone Lake, YNP, Wyoming, USA - YL17G11_20 | ecosystem: Environmental > Aquatic > Freshwater > Lake > Sediment | place: USA: Wyoming | collected...
ACACTATCCTGGCAATGAACTGGCCTGAGATACTCGGCTGGCTTCAACTCCAGCTTGAGAATCATGATGAACTCACTTCAATAGCTGAGACTCTTGACGAGACCTCAAGAGTGGGTCCTTTCACGATCACCTTCAGAAGCGGTACGACATTAGGATGCTATTCGTTTCCCATGAAACAGAATCAAGAATCGGTCGGGCGCGTCTGGAGCTTCAGAGATGTCACGCAGCTCAAGAGGGCGGAGGAATCAGCTACGTTGTACCTGGACCTGATGGGCCATGACATCCGCAATCAACTTCAGGGCATGAGTGCAGGCATTGATCTCCTTGAGTTGAAGGGGACAGATGGAGACTCCACGGTGATTCTTGATGAGATAAGGCAGACAATCAACAGGTGCGCCGGGTTGATATCTAAGGTCAAGGCTACGGAACACATGAGCGAGATTCCGCTGACTGTGATGTCGCTAGGGCAAGAAGTTCGCAGGGTGGCTGACATCTACAAGACGCTGCTTGAAGGCGCATCCGTGGAGGTCAGCCCGATTCACACGGATGCATACATCTTAGCAGATCACTTCCTGAGCCTCCTACTGACGAACATCATTGAGAACGCAATCCAACACAATCCTCGAAAGGAGAAGCGAGTATGGATCCAGCTTCTGGAGGGGAATCGTGAGTATGAATTGTCAATTGCTGATAACGGGCCCGGAATCAAGGATGACAGGAAGAGACAACTGTTTGATAGGGGACGGCGATTTGGCGGTGTAGGTCTACACCAAGCTTTGTACATTGCTTACAAGTACGGGGGACGCATCGAAGCTCGGGACCGGGTACTGGGTGATCCTAGCCAAGGTGCAGATTTCCACATCTGGTTCCCTAAGCAGGTCGACATGCAGCAAGAACCATCAGGAAAGACAGAGAAGGTCAAGCAATGACGCCCAAGAAAGCAAGCAAGTCGAAATCAAGCCAACCACCGCAGTCTGACAGCGACGGTCCTATCGCCGCTCAGCGAACTCTCTCTGGTCACCAGCTCGTTTGTCTCTCTACTGCCAGAATGATTCTCTCAGAAATGGAAAGGGACACGAATGATACTCTGAACACGTTTATTCATCTCGTCACAGAGGGGTGGCAGTATCCAGGTTCGGCTTGCTCCAGAGTCACGATTGAAAACCTCTGTGTCCAGTCAGTCAACTTCCTCGAAACACCTTGGAAGCTATCGAGCGACGTAGTGACATCCGAGGGAAAGGTTGGGCACTTGGAAGTGTGCTATCTTGAAGAGAAGAGGAAGTTGGATGAGGGACCTTTTCGATACAGTGAAAGGATGCTGATCGATGCTCTTGCCGATGAGCTTTCGGTTTTCGCTCAAAGGCTGCGTGTGAGGAGAGTCGTGGTCCAGCAACAGCGGGAACTGGAACTCTATGCTTCTCTACTTCGCCATGATCTGAGAAATGACCTAGGGGTTATTCTCTCGAATGTGGACCTGCTTCGTATGATCACCAGCAAGAGTGATGGCGATGTTCAGCAATGCCTAACATCAATAGAGGCGGTTTCCGGGAGAATGATGAATCTACTGAAAGCACTCGGTAGACCCTTAGGCTCGATAGAGCGGAACATCGCAGCGCTTGTCAGGGCAGTGTCCATACAAGCAGAACAGGCTTTTTCGGGCATGAAAGTGAACGTGGTTGTTGATGAGGGTGCTGAAGGCTTGAGAGTCGAGGAAAGCAGGCTTCTGCCGGCAGTGTTTGACAACCTATTGCGAAATGCAGGAGCACATGCAGGTCCGACTGCCATAGTTCAGATTCATGTTTCCCGAGTGGCGGGCTACGCTCAAATCGTCGTTTCAGACAATGGTCCGGGGATACCGGAATCGGTAAGAGATAAGCTTTTTCAGAAGGGCGTTTCGACAACGGGAGGAGGACTTGGACTGTATCTCTCCAGAGAGATCGTTGCCGGGATGGGGGGATCGATTGAGCTCATTGAACCTGAGAAGGGATGCGGCGCGACCTTTAGGATAAGGCTGGCTGCGCTATCGTAGCTTCGCAATGAGCCCAGATTGCCTTCTTGACTTCCACTGCTACAAGGCTGTGTCCATCAGGTGAGAGATCCAAGTCCTGCGGCATTGGTCTTCCGCAAGCAAGACAATGTCCTTATTCACACGGGATGCCATCAGTGGATGATGCTGGATTCTATCAATGAGGTAGCCGACAGCTTCGTACATATTATCCAAGTCGGCCGGAGTCATAGTATCATCAATCACACATCTGGCGGTCAAGTTCCTTCTGAAACGGATCCTTCCGAGCATTGGATGCTGTTCGAGTCCCCGGTTGCAGGCGATTTGGCAAAACCGTCTTGTCCTCGCCGGACCCACAACCCTCGCAAGCACTGCCATGAGTCGTGACAGCACACATTCATGCAGTAGCACAAAGCGTCTTTCAAGCGGAATCCTCTGAACGTATCCTTGATTGATGAGGGTGCCGACCTCGAGCAGAACCCTGTCGGCATACCGAGAGCCCACCCGTTTCAAAAGGGAGGAAACGGAATAGCGGCTATTCAGAGATGCAAGCATCTTCAGAGTTGGAGAGGAGATTTTCATGGGGTTTCCCGGACTCAGAAGCACACTAGATGACTTCTCCGACAGGGCCAGAATGTCATCGTCGGCAGGAATGTACTTCATGTATACTAGGTTTCGCCACACCGCCTCTGACACAAGGCTCTTCACTTCCTGAATCGATAGACCCTGTGAATGAGCGGCTTCCTTGATTGATTCTCCACTTTTCAGGTAGTACAGGAACTTCGTGACCTTGAAGCCGATGCTAGGACTCGGGTACCGGACATGGATATCCCGCCAGTCGGAGCCCTTCAAGACGACGGAAGCCTCTGACAGTCTGTCTTCAACAAACACCCGCATAACGAACATGTCAAACTGGCTGAAGATGGCGTCTTCTACGCCGTCTGCATTTCTGAGAAACGCGAAGCTTTCTTCGAACTCTCTTACAACACTGCGAAGCTTGCTTCGCATTTCACTCGTTTCCCTCATCACCATAAGAACCCCGACTATCCACTCCCCCCCTTCCACAACAAGAGTCGAGCTCGAACCAAAGACTGTTTTCCATCGAGTTTCCTGAAGCCCTGTGACTTCACCCATGAAACTTGACATAGCCGCGACGAATCCAGAAAGGAGCTGCGGGTCGCTTCCGCCAAAAACGAATTCGTGAGAATAGGGAGCGAGCCCAGAAGATCTGCTGAGCAGGAATATTACCTTCTCATTGGATTCCTCAGAAAAATCGGCTTTGGGCGATTCAGGTCTTTCCGCCACTGAGCATTCAGCTAGGGACTCATGTTCACATGAGGGATTTTCTCGCGCAACCCCCCCTGACCGAGGAACTCCTTCCTGACCGCGATTCCCATTCAATCTGTGGTCAGCCTCTAAGAGTCACTTCGATTCGCGGACGATGCGTACTTGTTTATCATCTCGAACAGAATCGCACTGCGAATCGGCTTTGTGAGGAAGTCAAGAGCTCCTGCAGCCATGGCTTCTTCCCTTACTGTTTCATCAGCGCTTAAGAAGAGGATTCTTGAAGAGGGGTCCAAGTGCTGAATCTGACGAGTAGCCGTGGCACCACTCATCATGGGCATTCGCTGGTCCATGAGGATGATGTCAGGTTTCGGGTTCATTTGCACGAATTTCTCAACAGCTTCTGCACCATCGAAGGCATGTCCCGATATGCGAAAACCAGCCGCGACCAGCAGGCGTTCCAGTACCTTGTGAATTAACTGGTCATCATCAACAATGAGAACACTCACCACTATACTGCTCCCCCTTTCTGTTGTCGAGTGGGACTACTTCGCAGCAAGAGAATGAAGTTGGCCCCTTTCGTGTGATCGCCTTCCACTCTGTCCTCCACGTTTATCTGACCCCCAAAGCCTTCAAGAATCTCCTTGACCAAGGTGAGACCGAGTCCCAACCCCAAGATGCTCTGTCTTCTATCGACGATTCTCAGGAATATCTCGTCCTTCTGCTCATCGGTAAGTCCGCACCCGCGGTCCTTGATCTGTATCTTCAGAAAGGGAGTATGCGAAATGCTAGCGGCCTCAACATCAACCTCTACCTTCTTTCGTTCATCAAACTTCATTGCGTTGTCTAGTAGGCTGTAGAACACGTCTCTGAGGTAGCGGTTTGCCAGCACGGAGTATTCGCCAGAGGACAGATTGGTTCTCAGCAAGAGACGTTTGTCACGAAACCTCGCTTGGACATCTTTCGAAGCTTCGCGAAGAACGTCTGCGGGGTCGACCTCAACTATCTCGGTCTTCTCCCCATGAAGTTGCGAAAGCTTCTTGACATTGGCAATCAGGGCCGCTGCCCGCTCTGTTTCGGCAAGGCCTTCTCTGACCAATTCATCCATTTCTGGGGATAGGGCAGAGGTCTGCAGAAGCAGCTCAAACGTCGACAATACCTCTTGATTGATGTTCGTAAGATCATGAGTCATGATATCAACAAAGAACCCAGTACGGATGCGCTCTTCGCGGGCAATTTCCTCTGCCTGCTTGCGCTCCGTAACATTGCGATAGAACCCCTGTGTGCCATCCATCCTGCTCCCCTCGTAGCGGGGATATAGATTTCCCTCGGTATGGACTATGCGGCCTTCCTTCGTCACAAAGGTGACCTCAATGCTGTCGAGACTCTCTCCTTTCATGACCCTGGCCACATACTCCTGATACTGTTTCAGATGGGCGGGGTGGATGACATCGCTCAGATGGAGATCCGGGAACTCCTCTGATGTGTATCCGAGCGTTCTCAGCCAAGACTTATTGACGTACTCGAACGTGCCATCCGATCTAACGCTTTGAACTAGATCATTGGTTCCTTCGATGAGTGTCCAAATCATCTTTGCGCTTTCCACGCGGTTTGCCTCCTTTCCAAGGCCGGTGATTAGCATCAATAGAGGTGATGGTGTTGGTCCTTGTCAAGTACAGCTTGTCCAGCCCGGCCCTGCTTGGTTGATGTTGAGCTTTCGTACCACATTGGCATGGGCACATAACACTCCCTGCCATGAGAGGACTTAAGATTCGTCCGTGGCATCTTTAATAAAGTAACTTCTGATTGACGTCGAGCCGTGTGGAGGATGGCCTGTCCGCCGCAAGGAGAATGATAACATGCGAGAGTTCAGTTTCTGAGAGGGCCCTTCCTGTCGCTGCTGAGAAGTGACAGCAGTCAGGCTCAACATGTTGCTATGATGTTGAAGATACTCGTAGAGCATGCTAAGGAACGCATTGGAGAAGTTTTTTGACTTGATCAAGATGGTTGAGTAGCAGTCCCCATAGCACCCCCTGCCTCCGTTGGTCATCGCGCCGATGCACCCACGCACTGTGTCAACAATGTTCGCTGAAGAGAAGCCACGTTAAGTAATCACTCAATCAAGGAAGGGCTCTATGTTGGAGTCACGCCAATCGGTCCATGAAGACACTTTGGCAGGCGTTCACAATAACTGTGGAGGTTGGAGAAACGCAGAGATGTCCGGAGAACAGAGTGTGTTCAGACGTAACGAGAGGTACGAGATCAACAACGCCTCATTCCAAGAGATTCATGTCAAGCAGGACTGGGTAGTCGCAAGGGGTGGATCGTGAATTGGATTCGAACTACCTGTGTCATGCATCAGTGCGGCCTAGACGCAGAAAGCTGGCCGCTTCGGTGGAAAGCTCTTTGCCGCAAGAGCCGTCGTTCTCATTTTCCCATTCTGGATGACGCTACTCATGGGCTATGGGGCGTCTACGTCGATTTCGTGTCCATGTTCCTTGGAGTACCGTTGATACTCATCTGGATGGCCGTCAGGTAAGAGTCAGTGCTGATGTTCACACCTAGCACAGTCTTGAGGCCTGAGAGGAGCGCAGGCTTCGTGGACGCATTGTGGGGACCATCGGTGCAACACAGAGGTTTCAGTAGTTGAGGAGTGAGTAGGTGCGCGCCAGCTCTCGGGTGGCCGCTCAAACCCTCCTACCGGCGAGTCCCGTCTGTCAGTCGGGAGGTGACACACGAACATCGAAGAACCAGACCGAGTCGGCGGGAGACCCGTGTACGTAGAACTCCATGAAGAATCGATCTCTTGCCTGAGCGACCACTGTCCAAACGTGTCCATCGTGACGATAGTACCTGTAGTCAGAGCTGCTGTACCTGACCTCGACCACAGTTTCATCAGGAACGCAATCAAGGTCCTTCACACTCAGTTCGCTGCTGTCCGCCATGGGTTCCGAGACGAAGAAGCGGAAGACGCTGTCGTCCGTGAACTCAAGTAACGCAACGTGTGGACGGTCGACCGGGTTCCAGCGCTTCGGGACAGGGAGTCTTCTGTACGATGAGGCGCCCATAGCAGACTGCATGACCCTTAGCATACTCTCGTCTATCAACTGGACCTCCACCACATTCTGCTGCATTGAGGACACAGAAGGAAAGGGGAGCTCAAATGCTACTCATACCGATTGAATAGTATATAATAGTTCATGATAGCAGATAGAGAATGAAGCGGCCAGAAACATGAGCTCTCTTGCCTCTTAGGGGTCAATGACGACCAATCCTGTCAACAGCCTGTTCCTGTTGGCACTCCACAGCTCAGTTTCGTGCGTTGAAAGCAGACTTCAGGGCAAAAACCTTGCACCCGGTCTTAACAATCGGTCACCACGGAGTCCTGAGTAGGCAAATAGCGGATTCATTCCCGGACTCACAGCATCCCACACTGTGGGATTCTGGTGCTTCCCACCGAAAATGGACATAATGAAATCATCCGAAGCCTGTTTGAGGAGTCGACCACATGAGGCTCAATGGCCGAACAACAGGGTTTCATCAACACGCCATCGCAGTCTTTAAGAAAAAGCGAGCTAAGGAAGAGCACATCCGTTTGGGGGCTGATAGTGTGAACCGCTTTGAGAATCGAAGAGAGAGAAGTAGGCGTAGTGTATCCAACCGCAGGGTGAGAATCTCTCCACTTATGATGTGCGCTATGTTACTTATTGGGGCAACAGCAGCCATCACCAGCCCCTACCTGACAACAATGAACGAGAATCAGATCCGACCGAGTGTTCCTTTGTTGGGTTTGAACACTGGTCAAATAGCTGACGAGTACGTGCTTCATGACCCAATGGCAATCACATCCGATGCCGACTTTGCCAGTCAAGGATGGCCGGGAAGCGGCACGCCCGAAGATCCCTTCTTGATTGAGCACGTCAACATTACAGGTGATCAAGTCTGTATCTCCATACATACCGTTTCAGCCCACTTTGTGATCAGGGACTGCTTCCTGAAGTCGTTGAAGGGCGGTGCCATGTGTTGTGTCGAACTCTCGGGAGTTACAAACGGTTTGGTGGCTGATTGCCACATGGATTCTGGGTATTCCTATTCCTGGGCTGTTGAGGACGTCGTATTCACTACCTATGGTTATGGTGCCCGTGTGTCGTATTCTGAGGACTGCGTTGTTCGGAACAACACAGTCTACAACAACTACTATGGTGTAAGTGTCGCGTGGTCCAACTCCTGTGCGTTCCTTGACAACCGCATTAGTGAGTCCTGGATTGGAATCAGTCTAACAGACTCAATCGGGTGCCTGCTCGACAGGAACGACCTGTCTGGGAATGAATATGGAGCCCTACTCACGCGTGCAGATTCAAGTACCGTCGTCAATCAGACTGTCGACGGCGTAGGCGGCAAAGCAGGCATTGGTCTTGCAGAGTGCAGAAGCTGCAAGATTCACGATAACATATTCAGCAACAGCGGTCTGAGCATCGAGTTGGCGATTCCACTAGATCGACCAAGCTATCTTGAGCACTGGAATCATTCCGTAGTTGGCAATACTGTGAACGGTAAGCCTCTTGGTTACTTCTGGAACTGTTCCAACTCGACTATTGACGCTACGCCCTACGGACAGGTGATTCTCGGAGGATGTAAGAACGTCACAGTTCGCTGTGCTATGATCTCCAATTCCTCTGCTGCAATTCAGCTTGGCCACTGCATGAACGTCACGCTGGTCGACTGTTGTGTATCGAACAACACGCTTCGTGGCGTGAGCCTTTGGTGGTGCGAGGGATGCAACGTCCTGAACAGTACCATGACGAACAACTGGATTGGAGTCCATCTCAGGAATGTGAAGGATGTAAGGATTGCGTGCAACATCTTCTCTGGCAACAGGCGGTCTCTGGATGCTTGGTACGTGGACTCCTCCTCTTTCTGCAACAACAGTATAAGAAAGGCCCTGAATGGCATATATCTTGAGTACGGCTCGTTCTGTTCGATCGAGAACAACTCGGTTGCAGAGTGCCAGATAGGTATAGACCTGTGGTTCTCGGAGCATTGCCAGATTGTAGGTAACAGGGTTTTCAATTCCTCACAGGTGGGGATCCGGTTGACGGCGGACTCGCAGTACAACAAGGTGTACTACAACTCCATTGGATGGAATGCGGAGAATGGTGAAGACCGTGGCTCGTCAAACACCTGGGACGATGGTTCTTCACAGGGAAACAAATGGACTGACTACTACGGGACTGGTTGGTACAGCATCCCAGGAACCGCGGGCAGCTGGGACCGGTTTCCTTCCAGACTGGGCGACTCGACGCCTTCTACGCAATTGGCGGCACTGCTTGTGCTGGCAGTCATCGCCCCGACTGTTTCAGTGGTCGTATACTCGCGCTACAAGAGATCACAATGATATTTCGAAATGCATAAGCTTTGCCGGGAAGATGACCTAGAGCACTGGCTCCGTCTACCCAATCTTCTTTGGATGGAGCGGTTTTCTCATCGTGCTCGCCGCTTATGGTTAACATGCGCTCTGCTGTGTCTCGTAGGACGAGCGCTTGGGCATCGGCAGGGGGTGTCGTCTGGATTCGTGTCTTTTTCATGGAAAGCGCAGACCACGGCATACAAGGAAGCCACGGTCTGGGGATTGTCGCAATGCCCAATGATGCGCGCAAGAGTGAGAAGGTGAGTCAGTGGTTGAGCGAACGTATCAAGCTGCCGCTCTCCGAGGTGGGGACGGATCTACTCTGATTGTGTTCGTCGCACACATTATCCTATATATCCGCGGAGGAGTTTCTTTGACTATGGTCAAACTTGAGACCTACACTCGTGATACAATCGACATCAGAGAACTGGGAGCTTTCACTTTCGGGGTCTACCAGTTTCAAGCCCAACCATACAGGTATGGCAACACAGAGGCAGAGATTGAGAGCCTCCTATCCGATAAGCGAAACTGCCCAGACTTTCTTGTAGTCGCGCGAGGAGATGGTGGGGCGATTCAAGGTTGGGCCGGCCTATATCACTGGACCGATTCAATGCCCTATCTATTGAGCTAGCATCCTCTACTGATTCCATTCAGCGTAGGAACTGCGCAAAGAATCCTGCTCGAGTGTATACGACACTCCGAGGAATCGGGCCGTAACAGGATGGAGGTCTTCCTCATGAATCTGACTGACGACCAGAGAGGATTGGCAAATCAGTACAAGGAGGTCCATGAACGGGCAGGGATGAAGCAGGGCTACGAATGGAAATACATGGAGGCTGAACTGGACTCGCTAGATCTGAGAGCACCTCGACTACCTCGGCGTCTAAGGATAAGGCCCCTTGTCGAAGTCACGAACGAGACCTTGTGGCCGAGCTATGATGCCGTATTCATCAGCGGAGGCGATTGCCGGTATGCTAGTCAGTCGCCGAAGGAACGACGTGAGAACTTCGAAGGGTTCTTCTCACGAAGCGTGCCAATCGACGAAAACGCCTCGATCGTGTTCTACGATAATGAGCACATCATTGGATTCGTCAAGATTGATCTCATCAAGGAAGACGCCTACGTGCATGGAGTAGGAGTTGTCCCAGAATACAGGAAAGGAGGTCTTGGCAAGATGATTCTTGGGACGAGCATGTCCCGAGCTGCAGAAAACAACCGGAAGAAGATGGTTCTCGAGGTTGACGTGGATAATCTGGCGGCAATCAGACTCTACGAGAGTCTGGGCTTCAGGCAAGTCAAGGGTTCGATCAGCTATATCTGGCAGAAACTGGGACAGACCACCTAGGCCCCATGATTCTGCGATACGCAGTGTGTCCTCATTTCAGGGACTGCTGACAGTCGCTGAAACCTCGTGCGCCTCCGTCTCCCCTGAAGGGAGCTGGTCAGCACGACAACATGGACGGGCACACGCGTGTCTGTCATGAGTCTAGGCATCTTTGATTTCGAGCTCACGGACATGCGGACGGATTAAGCTCGTTTCCTCGACGATGCCCATGAATCGCAGGCTTAGCGTCTGGTGGGACTAGCAAATTGTCAGGAAGAGTGATCCGGTGGAGGTTGAGCGTTCTACTATAGATCTGAATCCAAATGAGTTCAATCCTATGAATCTACGTGGACGGGAATTCGTACCGAAAGGCCGACTAATCGAATGACGAACACGAGTTTCAGCAAGTTGCCGAGGTCGTTTTCTTTTTTTGGTAGCTCTGGAAAGAGGCGCCAGAGGCGATGTACTTTGGCTTCTCAAAGGTTTCTTCACTCTTCTCAGCAATTGTGAGATTCGCGATGATTGGCCTCTGGATTATGTTTCTTTCTACCGGGCAGGTACCAGAGCTCTTGACCGAGCCATATCGTATTGCTGCTCATATCCTGGCTGAAGTGGTGACTGCAGCAGTACTGCTCATAGCATCATTTGGGACAGCTACCAAGAAGTCATGGGCACGGGGAGTGTTCCTGTTCGGCTTGGGAGCTCTCTTCTACACGGTGATTGCTAGCCCCGGATACCACCTGCAGATGGGTGTCTTACCCATAGTAGCTATGTTTGCCGTGATTCTCATACTCGACTTCGTGTTCTTCGCAAAGGTTCTGAGGGACGAGTCTGCATTATAGAGCAGCTCAGCGGAACTGGAAGAGCGCCTCAAGGGACTGCTTGGAGCCAAGCTCGACTCTTCCGAGCATAGAACACATGCCAAAGATGCATGCCTAGATGTTGGTCCAAGAAGAACAGATGATAATCGAGTGGCCCAGCGACCGCGTAAGGCTGTCACCCTCCGAGGGGGCGAGTCAGCATTACAACATGGATGGGCTTAGAGCGTCTGAATGCAAGCATCAGCGGGATTCTATCCATTCTGCGAGGCATCTCTTGCCTTCATTTGAACCCAAGATTCCAGCTGACCTCTCTTGAACCTATGATTCCAGCCTTCAAAGAGAACATACCAAGAATCATGGTCGTCCGATGAACCCGTGCCGCCTCCTGGTCTTGAGTATGCTGCGAAAACATGTTGCATCCCACCAAGGTTGCTCTCAGAATGCAGGCCGGAAAGTCGAAAGACCTATCAACAAGCATGTATCGTGATTCTTGAAACTGCGATTCTTCGGCCCCGGCAGGGGAGGGTTGAGTGATGGTTAAGAACGTTCCAATTCTGGGAAATCCTTCTTCTGGGAAGACGACATTACTCATTGCCTTGATTCACAAGCTCCAGTTGAACGGATGGATCAAGTCAAGAGTGAAGGACCTTCCCAAGGAATACCCTATGTGGATTGCTCGTCTGATGGCAGGCGAAGAGATACCTACAACCACTGAGTTCAGAGAAGTCAGGTTGCGGCTGAATTCATTCACATACAAAGGATCCAAGGTGAACTTGGGTTGGGGTGGTATCAACCTGTCCGTCAGAGACATGAAGGGCGACGACTATCGCCGCAGAACGAACGTCTTCCGGGACGCGGTCAAGGAAGCTTCTGCGGTGCTCTTCACCGTTGATTGCACAAAGGATACCATTCTCGGTAGAGCTATATCAGGTCAGGTCGAGCCATTGTTGGAGGGACTTAGATACATCTGCGAATTCGAGCACGAGGTGAAGTATATCGGCCTGGTGTTCACCAAACGAGCGCTTCATTCATTTCCTATCGAACAGATACGGCCATTTGTGACTGAGCAGTTCGCTGTCATGTTGTCATTTGTGCGAGATGCTAGAATCAGATTTGGGATGTTCGAGGTGGAGAGCAGAGGAAGGACCAATGAGCTCAAGCCATGGGGAATCGAACCCGTAATCTATGACTGTTTCTCAACGATTGGCAAGCTGAAGGGGAAGCGTCTGGACGTGACGCTCGGCCCGGATGCAGACTGGGCAGAGAATCAGCGGCTAATCGACAATGGAACCGCAAATCCTCGATGAGGAAGCCGGCCATGACAACAGCATATGTGAGAATCCTGTTCCAGCAGAATCCGGTGGTCTTGGGAAAACTGGACACAAGGACTCTGGAAACTCTGACTGACAACGCCATTCCAAATGATCTGCCAAGGGACTGGTTCAAAGATAACATGTTCAATGTCCATAGCATAATACCGGTGAACCCCGACACCTATGCAATCAGAGTCGTAAGGAAAGGGCCCAATGACGCCGATGGACGACCCAATCTCCTCTCTCACATAGTCGTTGACGATAGCCCCAGCTTCATGGTTGATCCCATCACCCCTCTGCACTGGCTCGCTCGCATTGGAGCGAAGTCGGACATGCTCACTCTGGAGCAGCTGTCTGAGGTCGTCGAACACTCTCGGATGCTCATGAATGAGGGCGCGTGGAAAACCTGGGTGGCTATGCTTCGTCACAGTTGCACTGAAGCCTTCTTGTCAGAAGCTCTGTCTGCTCTCTCATCACAGGGAATTGTGTATATTACATACAACGAGCTTCAGGAGCTGTTTCAGTTCCTCCGCCTCTTCTTCATGGTGACTAGACCTTCTATGAGAATGTATGCCGCCATGGACTCGGACTGCCCTGCGAGGTTCGAGTCCTCCTCCGCCGCACGAATCAGGTGCATTCTGGTACCTAAGGGCTCTCCAACCATTGAGGACGGCGATTCTCAGTTCATCAAGAAGCAAAAGGCCTCCTTGATCGATTTGACTGATAGCAGTGTTCGTACTAGCGTCAAGAGACGGAGGATTGACGAACTCCTCGTTCAGGAGGTCCTTGGTCCGAGCCTCTTTGGCCTGCCGAAGTTCCAACACATCATGATGCTACAGTATATTCTGAAGCTGAGGGATCTGAAGAAGGTCTCCCGTGATACTAAGTTTGACGACTTGGCGGGCGTTTCGCCGGCACTGGACGATGTGTTGTCATCAATCCGCAGACTGAATGATATCCTTGGCAATCTGGAGTAGCATTTCAAGTCTGATAACGATTTGAGCTGGGGAGAGGGTGTGGACGGTGACTGGGTCTTGACAAGGAAAGTGGCGCTTGTTGGTCTGCCAAGTTCTGGCAAGACGCTCTTCGTCATCGGAGTCACACTCGCGTTGGCCGCCAGCAAAGTTGGTCGCATGAGTCCCATTCACCCGGACTACTGCAGGATCGCCGATGAGGCAGTAGCAGGAATCTCTCCGAGGATTGCGACGGATGCGTCTGATGCAAGCTACCAGTTGCGGCTCCGTCAGCAAAGGACGATTGAGTTCGTTGAGAAGGTATTCACTGAACAAGAGTTCATACATGAACCAAAGTCAATCGCAAAGGCGCTTCTCAAGTACGACGGGCTTCTATTGTTCCTCGGACGTCGCTCCACAGGCCGAGGTGTCAAGCATCTAGAGCAAGAAGTCGGCGGAGATGCAGCTGTGTCAACTACAGCTACCAGACTTGCTCCCGTCCTCGATGAGCTATTCCGACCTTGGAAACTGCGAAGGAGCGTGGGTTTCGTCATGTTTGTCCTGACCAATACCAGTCTTGGCCAGTTCAGCCCTGCCGATCTCAAGGCGTCGGTCGAAAGGGTGTATGTGCGGGAGCTACGCCACCTCAAGAAGAGGAAGGTGATTTGCAGCTTCCACTGTATGGAGCTGATAGGAGAGGGAATTGACCTGAGAGGCGGCCTTCAAGACGCTCTGGATGAGATATTAAAGCGATTCGCCTGACAACCAAGTCCTCCGAGCTTTCAGTATGCATCTCCTATTCTTCACTCCCCTTCTGCCTCCTCCATATGTCAACCCCGAATTCTTTGCAGGAAAGGAGGTAGAATCTGGTCAACTATCTGACATTGATCAGGGAAATCGCATCCGGACCTTGCAGGAAAAGACTGGAACCCACTTCCTTGATACGAGAACACACCACTATATTGCTTTTCCCTGTTAGCACGCGTTCTAAGCATGAAGCCGCGTGCAAGAACAGTGAGTCTACACGTGCCCGGTCGCTTTACGGTTCTCGCTCTAGTAGCAGGAAACGACCATGAGCACATGCACTGCGCCTACTTGCCATGATAACTGTAATAATGACGTCTGGCGCATGTGTCCGAGCAGAAGACCTTTGGGCATGTGCGGCATCCCACAGTGTAGTTACCCATGTAGCCACCACATTCCGGGCATACACCTGCTCTCCGGTAACTACTTCGCTCCTCCTTCATAGCTTCGTCTTCTGCACAGTATATTAGGCCGAACCCTATGAGAGCTGGGACCCCCGCCAAGACCCAGAGGAAGGGGATTCCCGGGAATACTTGCAAGGACCAGAATCCCGGGAATGGATCATATCCGAGACTTCTAAAAAGCAAGTAGGGCATCATGTAGATCAATCCGCCGAACAAGAGCAAGATGATTCCGCCGCAGCACTTGTCCAATCTTCCGATAGCACGCTCCTTCAACGATTCCTGACATCCTTCCAGTACGAAGGAAGGCACAACACAGACCGATGACTGTTGTCATTCTTTTAACACCCGAGGATTGTCCGGCGATATGACCGGAAACTCTCCTCGTTCGGGGGCGTACACTTCACGCGTTGAATGTACTGAGGTCCGATGCTGGTTGTTTTGTCGAAAACGGAATGAGCCTCCAGCGCATGTCCAGGAGTCTGCATGCATCACTGAGAATGATGACCACGATGTCCTGCTCCTGAGCGATGTTGTATCGTGGGGTCGGATCTGCTGTGACCTCGGTGACCACGAAGTGGGCGACCAGAATCTCTTCAGGACTGAAGACACTGAAGCGGCCGCACACGGGAGCCAATCAGCTTCTACTCACAAAAGGTTTCAGGCATCGACGACCATGGAATTGCGTGATACATGTTTCAGGATTCTGCACCCCACAGGGGACTGACACACGGGGACTTCGTTGAATGATTCCTTGCTCTCGTAGGTCCCAAGAGCGGGGTCCGAGCAAGGTGATGTCAATGATGTGCAGAGTCACAACATTGTTACTTACCTGAGCTAGTATCCACCGGACTCTCATATGGTCAGGGGAGTATAGAACCATGCGCGAACACAAGGGAAAGATGACAAGACTGAATGCGTAGAATGGCTCAGACGCCGGACCGGACAACAGAAAGAAACAATAGGGAGGACTGGGAGCCATTTAGGTTGTAGGGTTTGGGGCTCAACATGAAGGGAACTGATTTCATCGTAGTGTTTGTGCTTGCAGTCGGGGCACTTACGCTTCTTGTCGCGCTGTTGGAGTTGGCATCCCTCTGGAGACTTCCGCGTGCCGCTCCAATGGTCGAGCGAGAGGTACCATCGCAGACCATCGTGACTGTTCCCACTTGGAATGGCCTATGTCCATTCTGTGGTCAGGGCTTCCTTTTGCCCGGAACACGGTTCTGTCTGTATCATGGACACCGACTCACATTGGCTCCGGTGTGACTAATCTGAAATATAGAATACAGAACGCGCTGGTGAATGATAGGTCGGAGTCATTTCCCCATGAGCTGACGGGTCGGAGTCATCCTTGCTTGAATCTTACCGTTCTCTCATTAGGAACAGGCAAGTCAGGTTCGCGTAGCACCATCGGAATCGTCCCCAGATGCTGCGCCTCATCAATTCATCTCGCTCTGCCTTCTCAAACATTATGACACGCCTATTGGCTGGGATGACAGACCTGACGCAACACGGGCGGCGTTACAATGATTCCGACTGGTTTCACATAATGAGTGAGAAGATTTATCAAATGAAACGACTTCCGCTTCATGGAAGTGGGCATGTGAGAGCACAGAAGGTTTCGGAGGTCCGTTATGACGACACGAGAGGGATGGGCTGTTCTAGCACATGCATCGTCCTCATCCTCCTTGGGCTCGTCTTCCTGGTGTTCTTCGTTTCCTATGGGACTACAGTCTTCGTGGACCCTTCCACTCTTGTATTCATAGTCCTCGTCTGCGCAGTGGTCATTTGCCTCATTCTGGCGGCAGCGAAGCTCAGTGACAGTCTGCGAGAACCGGAGTGACAGAGTCTGCTATGCCTAGCAGTTCGACAGCCTTGCTGTGAGTCTGCCGATAGCATTCAGGAACAACGACTTGGCGACTGCTAGACTCGTGAGCTCTGTGTTTCCCAGTGATTCATTTCCTGAGTTGATGATTGCCGTGACTTGAGCCGCCCCTCAGGAAATTCGCAGAGAAAGGAGCATTTCTGTATCGCAGTGACTGGCTCCTCTGGAGGCTCTTGGGAAGACTTATGAATACGTGTAGGAAGGAGGAGCGGAAGGAATCGCTGATGTCGTACAGACAACCGCCGCCTTTGACACGGGAGGAGATGGAGGCCTTCTTTCGGGAGGCCAAGGTCGCACGGTTCTGCAGTATCAACAAGGATGGTACTATCCATGCTGTGCCGGTGTGGTTCAGATATGAACGAGGTAGGTTCATGATTGGGGCACCAGCACACGGCAAGAGAATAGGCAATATCAAGAGAAACAAGAACGTGACGCTCCTCATCGATGTCGAAGGGCCGCCCACAAGGGGTGTTATTGTGTATGGTGAGGCCGAGATCAGCAATGACAATATCGAGGAGCTCGCAGTTTCGATATTCAAGAGACACATGCCTCCCAAGGAAGCGGAGGTCTACCAACGAGGACTATTCAAGCTGACTCAGTGGGTCGGTATGTATGTGACTCCCAAGCGCTACTCGTCCTTTGACTACGGGAAGGACAGCGCATATCGGGCGGCCACCAAGGATGAGCTGTAGTTGCATGGGCGATCTGACTATGTACTGAAGTTGATGAGCCCGTGAATCATCAAATGGACGGCTCATCTGCCAAGAACAGATCAAGGGACATACCAGAGGGGAGCCACCACGGAGTTGTGTGTCAGATAGGTCCACGGGATATCGCGTATCAGTGTCATATCCAGCATCACCTGCGTTCTTCCCACTCGGTCAGGCACCTCTTGCCCTCATTTGATGGGTTGTTCACGTATGTTGACACTCTGTATGCTTCCATCTCCTCAGAAGGAAACGGGTCGAGCAAGGCCTTGAGCAGAGAAGCATCAACCTTCTCCTTACTCAGCCACAGCTCGAACTCGCCGTCCGATAGAATGACTGGCATACGGTTGTGGATCTCAGAGAGCAATGCGTTGGGCGTTGTTGTGACGATGGTCGCGCTGGCAATGACCTCACTCGTTGGAGATTCCCAGAGGTCATAGAGCCCTGCGAACGCAAACGGCTCATGCGACTTGAAACGGATGAAGTACGGTGCCTTCTTTCCAGCCGCGCCCTTCCACTCATAGAACCCGTCTGCGGGGATCAGACATCTGCGGTTCTTGAAGGAGTTGCGATAGGTAGGCTTGATTTCGAGGGTTTCGGCCCGTGCATTAATCGTGCTGAGGTCCGAGGATGGTTGCTTGGCCCAGAAGGGAATGAGCCCCCAGCGCATCTCATCAAGCTTCCGTGCATCGTTCTGAACAATGACAGCGATATCCTGCTCCGGCGCGACGTTGTATTGTGGGGCCAACTCTGCTGCGATCTCCGTGATCCCGAACTTAACAGCCAGACCCTCGGCAGGACTGAAGAAGGTGAAGCGACCGCACACAGCTGGTATTCTAGGTCTGTTCACAAAAGCCTTCAGGTGTGGCCAAGCCACGCACCAGCACAGTGCTCTCTTCTGTTCTAGAGTCGGCGACTTGAGCACACTCTCACAGAAGCCAGAAAAGAAAAAAAGCTGGAACGTTGTAGATAGTATCTGTGAGCATTCGAATCACAATCCCGGCAGTCACCAGATCGCATGTTTTCCGTAATTGGCCAGTGGCATGTATCGGCTGCGGAAGCACTCAAGAGGAAACACTCACGCACATCTCGCATGTGTTCTCAGAAAAGGAAAAGGGACCCAACGAAGTGATTACGGCCTCGGCTGAGGCGGACCTCTATATCTGTCCCAGTTGCCGAGAGCGGGCGAAGGAAGGTGCCCAAGGGAGGCCCACAACAACTTGCGGCGACGGAAAACTGATTAACTTGCTGGACAATAGGCTGGTTGGATACCTGAGGGGATGTCTGCGTGAGAAACACACCGCTTGTCTTTGTCACCTTACTAGTTCTGTCACTAGCGTTCTCATCTGGACCTGCACAGCCGCCCGAGCGGTTCGAAGGGAGGAGTGAGTCAGGCGAGACTCCACAGGTGACCTTGACCGCCGTATCCTACACACCTCACTCACCCATCACCATCTCCAGCAACGAAGACTTCTTGAGCCAGGGGTGGCCCGGCGACGGGACCAGTGCGGATCCGTACCTTATAGAGAATCTTAACATAAGATCCTTGGAAACGTGCATCAACGTTTCGGATACAACAGTCTTCTTCGAGATCAGCAACTGCCGCGTGTCTTCCTTCATCTCCAAGTCCAATACTGGGATATGGCTCGACAATGTGACTCATTGCTCGATCCATGATTGCGTTCTTGTGGAAAATGGCCGAGGAATCATTCTTTACTCGTCGGCCAACTGTTCATTGACCCGCAACGCAGCAACCAAGAACACATACAGCGGTTTCGTTCTTTCTTTCTCCGAAGGGTGCAGGCTGACGAACAACAATGCGACCCGCAACATCGGTTTCGGAGGCCATCCATCGTACAACTCATTGATGTGGAACATCTCAATCGAGAACAAGAACGCAGGTTTCTCTGTCTACAGCTCCGAAAACTGCACGCTGATCAGCAACATCGCAGCCAACAACACGGATTCGGGTTTCTATTTCGGTAATTCTACAGGCTGCACGCTGACCAGTAATACTGCAACCGGCAACACATACGAGGGTTTCTTCCTCTGGCAGACAGTCAACAGCACTATGACGAGCAACACTGCGACCGGCAACAAATACGATGGTTTCTTTCTCTCTTTTTCCTATTACTGCATGCTGACCAGAAACAATGCAATGGGCAATGCACACTATGGCTTCTATCTCAGCGATAGCTGGGTCTGCAAGCTGTTCCTCAATAGGATTGGGCCAAATGGTAGGGCGAACGCTCTGGACTATGGAATGGATAACACATGGGACGACGGCGTATCACTGGGCAACTATTGGAGCGACTATTCTGGCATCGGGGTCTATCCCATCATGGGAATGGGGAACAGCGAGGACCGATTCCCGCTCTCAGACACTCTACGGTGGGGGCATACAGTCTTGCTGGTGGCCACAGTCGGTGCGGTCACCGTTTTGATCGCCTTGCTCGTCTTGTTCAGGAATAGACAGGCGCGGGGCAAGGAAACAAGACAAGAGAGAGCTGACGGCAGTGGACTGGCTGGTCAGAATCTTGGCAGGTGGAATTTCCGACAGTACATGTCACCAAAGACGTGATTGGATGAGCGATCGAATGATCACGCCCCAGACCTGGGGCTCCTACTGGGACTACTTCGGAGAGCATCTTGTAGATGTCGCACGCCCGCATGGAGGGGCGAGCGTCCTAGATGTTGGAACGGGCGGGGGCTCCACGCTCTACCCTGCGGCTCTAGACGTCGGTCCCAGCGGACATGTCACTGGCATTGACATGTTTTTTCCGAGTGTCATGGTAACATCAGCTGAAATCAAGCGCTGCGGATTCTCGAATGCTGACATGCTCATGATGGACGCCCGGAACATGGGTTTCGCCGACGAATCGTTCGACCTGATGATCAGCGGTTTCATTGGGTGGGACGATTGGTTCGACTTTGCGACATGCAAGCATATAGCTGAAGACCGTATCATGGAAGCGACTTGGCGCATTCTCAAGAAGGGCGGACGGGCCGCAATCAGTGGTTGGGTCGTGCAGGAAGACACGGAGAAATTCAGAGCGATTCTTGCAGACTATCTGTCCGAGCGTGCTAGCGACCCGACCACAGACAAGGTTCGGCTTCCTCTCATGTACAGCAAAGAGAATGACAAGGGCTGGAAGATAATCATGTCTTCTGCTGGGTTCAAAAAAATGAAGACTCTTACCTTAACAGGCTCCTTCACAGACGAGGATGCAGATGCGCAGTGGAAGAGGATGATGCGGTCGGGCTGGGGGTATCACCTTAGTGGACTGAAACGAAGCCAAGGTCTTGACCTCAAAGACTTGAAGAAGTATGCAGTGGATGAAATTGTGGGGCTCAAGGGTCTAGGTGCAATCGGGTATGAGAGGACTGTAGTATTCGCCCTGGGTGAGAAGTAGGATCTAGGCTACCTTACTAATAATCCATCCAGATTCAAGCTGTTGTATGATAAGATGGCTTCAAGCTTCAGAGAAGTCCAGGGCAATCTGCTGGCGTGGTCTCTTCGTGGGTTACCTTATCCTTTGTCGTGATGGCTTGGCTGTGTCACTGGATGAGCTCCAGTTCAACTACATACTGATAGTGTTCGATTGCGTCCCAAGCCCAGAATCTGGAGCTGAGTGGCACACCCGTTGTCAGAGTCACGTTCCCGCCCCACCCATCCGCATAGTCGGGGCCATAAAGAGTATAGCCAAGGTAGAACGAAGCATTGTCCAAGACTGACAGGTACCAAGTCTTCATGAACGGTGGGTCTGGACTCGAATCCTGATACAGCGCATCAAGGAGCGTCCAGTTTCCGGTAGGCAAGAAGGTTCTAGATGTCAGATCTACATAGCACATAGAGAACTGTGGTGGCAAAGCCGAACCGTTCTCAAACTCCACTTCTGTCTTTTGATAGTTAATGATGTCGTCTGCAAAGGTTTCTGCATCTACCAGACTCGGTAATACAGGGAGGTGGGAAACCGTTACATAGATTCGGGTGTTGTTCATGGGAGACCACAGTAGAGTAGCATCGGTTTCGGAATAGCTGTCATTGCCCGGATTGTAGATGCGGGTTACATTGTGACCAAAAACGTGAATCTCATACAGGTATCTATCTCCCACTTGGACACCCCATTGTAGGTTGGATGATTCGGTCCCAGTGGCCAACAACCCATAGCAGAGAATCGCGGTGGCCAGAACCGACATCACCATTACCCCTGTCACTGCCTTGCTGCGTGCAATCATTCTGCATCGCTCCTACCGAGGTTCCCATATTGTCTGCTACAGCTTTTGTAGCTTTCCATTCACGATTTCGCTTGCTGCCTTGATGGATGCATCATCGTGTGGACAGACGGATAGAGGACAGACAGACTGCGGACAGAGGTCTGGGTGCAATCGAGCATGAGAGGACAGTGGTCTTCGCCCCAGGTGAGAAGTAGGGACTCTGTTACGAGACACATGTTTCATTTAGGCTCCAGCTATACTATGAAGAGATGGCCTCCAGCTTTGGAGAAAGCCGATGAGTTTACATGGCTCCGAAGATTCGAATGATTGGCGTTTCCGATGGCTAACGGCAAAGCAAGGTACGTTCTCCCAGCACTTTTCTGCTTAGTAATAGGAGGATCTGCAGTCCAGATTATACTCCTCGTCACGTCCAGTATTCCGCCCGGTGAAACTCTGGGTACATTCAGCATGCCTGTGTCGACCTTCATCGTTGTGCTCCTCGGAGTTTCATTGCCCATACTCTTTGTGGAGTATCTCTTGCTGGCCACTCCCATCGCAGCCGCCTTTCTATTCGTAAATCGGGCAGTGAAAGCGGCATCGTACGATATGGACATCATGAACATAGGACCCGTATTCGGAGGCAGGCACATGATTCGCAGGGCCGCCGCACCTGCGCTCTTCAGTGTGGCATCAGCTAGCATGCTCCGCAATGTGGTTGCCGGCTACTTGGCCATTGGGCCATTTCCTGATAGCCCCTTCATCGGTGAGGCAGCGTTGTCCCTGATGAGTGCACTCCTGTTCATGCCCATAGCTCTCCTGATCTTCATGCCTACTTGGGTCCTCAACGACTCTGGCATTGTGACCCACCTGAAAAGCAGCAGACTCGAGGTCCGACAGTGTCCTGATACGCAAGGAGTCGGTCGCTGGATCAGCAACATCTTCGGGGGTTACGCGTTGATTGCGTTCCCTATTACGATGTTCACAACCTACATCTACGAGCCCTACGTCCGCGTCGGAATGATCCCTAATTTCCCTGAACTGCTCGGTGCTCTCACTCTCGTGGTCGGGGTACCTCTGTTCGTCATGGCGTTCATTGTTCCGGTTGTGGTGCTAAACGAACGTTCCCAAGAGAAAATCAGAAGGAAGATGGGACGCCTAGCCATCAAGCTGGGTGCCACTGTTGTCCAGAAGGAAACGATCAAGAAGACGACCCGGATTGTTGATGAGGGCATTCTGACTGAGGCTGCCGGAAAGGAGATCGTTTCAACTGCGAAGACTCTGGACCTAGAAAAGAGAATCAAGCTAGAGCAGCAAGAGATTGTTTCCTCTCAGAAGAGAATCAAGACTCGGAAAGATTCGAAGGGCAAGAAGCAGAAGAAAACCTAGGATTCACCCGACCACAGGGACTGATGGTTCTTTCTTCTAAGATAGCCACCGTGAAAAGAAAGACTGATGAGGAGCGCGCCCCCAAGGTCACGATATGGCTATGCCCATCATCGAACGGCTTGAGCGGCTTGACAAGAGAGAACGAAAGGGCAAGTTGATGTCTGCCCCTGAGGCTGTGCGGCTGGTCAGGCCAGGGAGTACCGTGCATCTTGCGACCACGCACTCGGTGCCGTTCGGTCTCACTTATGAGTTGACTCGCCAGTTCTGGGGTAGAAGACCGGGCTTTCAGCTTGTCACATTGGGTGCGAGTGTGAATGTTCAGGTCATGATGAGAGATCCCGGCTTTCTTAGACGAGTCATAACATCCTATGCGGGAAATGTGTATCCTGCTCCTTCGCCCGCAACAGTGTTTCAGGAGAATTACCGTTCAGGAGGTGTTACGATCGAGAACTGGTCGCTGCTGACACTAGTCCAGCGGTTGATGGCTGGAGCCTTAGGATTGCCATTCATTCCTACGAACAGTCTGTCGGGCAGCGGCATGGAAGCAGAGAACAAAGGAACAGGTCTGGCTAAGGTTTCCAACCCGTTTGCCGATGGCGATCAACTTGTGTTGTCGGCTCTAGCACCTGACTACACTCTGGCCCATGGATGGGCGGCAGATTCCAGTGGCAATATTCTGGCAAGGTCACCTTGGACTGAGAGCAACTACGGCGCTATGGCCGCCCGTGAAGGTGTGATTGCATCTGTTGACCGCATTGTGGGTTCTGACTTTGTGAGAGCTCACAACGATGATCTCTTAGTACCCTCTTCGCAATGCATTGCTGTGGTTGACATGCCATATGGCGCTCATCCCTCGCCTTGCCGCGGCTATCCTCCAGAATGGGGGTATTCAGAGGATGAGCAGTTCCTTCTGGACTTCAGGAACTCAAGCAAGGACCTCACCAAGTTGGACGCTTGGGCCAAAGAGTGGGTGCTGGCAACCGACCAAGCTGGATATGTCAAGAAGCTTGGTCTGGCCCGTATGAATCTGCTGCATGAGAGGGCGTTTCCGGATGCTTGGAAAGGACAGACCTCGAATGCGATGAAAGGCCTCGACCTGAATGCACCACCCAAGCCGGTTGAACAGATGGTCCTTGCTATGGCCCAAGTCTGCGTGGAGCAGGTGCGAGCCAAGGGCTATCGGTCAATCCTTGCTGGCCAAGGGACATCGAACTTGTCTGCATGGATGGCATACTACATGCTGGCTGAGGAGTGCATAGATGTCGACCTCATGGCCGAGATAGGTCTGTACGGCTACTCCCCTCGCCCGTCCCAGCCCCTCATCTTCAATTCTGCTAACATTGCCACATGCACAGGACTCGGGTCGGCACTGGATGTGCTCGGCGTGCAGGTCACCGGCGCTCGAAGACAGAAGTGCATCGGGATGCTGGGCGCTGCGATCGTCGATCAGTATGGCAATGTGGACTCAACCTGCGTGCCTGGGATGAAGACATGGCTGCTTGGCAGCGGTGGAGCTAACGATGTGCTGAGCGGTGCTGCCGAAGTTGTGGTATGCTGTCCTCACGATGCCCAAAGGCTTTGGCCACAGGTACCGTATGCGACCGGCTTAGGTGGCAGAGTCACAGCGCTTGTGACGACAAGAGCTGTCTTCCGAAAGCCGTCTAAAGGTGGTCCGTTTATACTGGACGCGCTGATTCCTCCAACAGGCGGGGCCGACCGCATTTCGGAATCCCTGATTGCTGACATTCGAGAGAACACCGGGTGGGAGGTGGCAGCAGGCGTCAGGGTGTTATCGCTACCGAAACAAGAAGACCTTCAGCTGCTCAGGGCGTTCGACCCCCAGTGTCACTACCTTAGATAGTCCACGCCAGCCGGATTCTCTCATGTCTTCCTTTGGTGAATTTCAGAAACGAAGCGGAGTCGCGTCGTGCCTTTGGTAAGACAAGCCAAATGCATATCTGGTAGTGCGCCTACAATCAAGACATTGCTCAAGGACATAGGAGTTGTACAATCTTGAGAACCTGTCCAAAGTGTGGAAGAGCCAATGATGTTACACGCAAGTTCTGCGTCAGATGTGGGGCCTCTCTTTTTGCCGCGGCAGAAACCGCCAAGCCAAAGACTTCTGCTGCAGTCGTTCCCGAAACGGGAAGGGTGACAACCGCAGCTAGCCTTCGGGGCGCCAGAGAAGTGGAAGAACTGACCGAAAGAGAGGAGCCAAGCGGCGCGGATGAAACACGGGATCTTACTGTGGGCGCCCCTGAAGAAACCGAGGTGACCCCTTCCGCCGATGAGATGCCACCTGAAACAACAAGGGACAAGGGATCGGCCAAAACAACAGAAGTTGAGTCCGAGCAGGGCAAGGAAATCCTGAAGCTGGTAATGGAGAAGGTGAAACAAGCAGAGGCTCGTGCAAAGGTGGAGGCAGGTGCGCCAAAGCTGGAGTCTTCTGTCGGAGTCACTGAGATGGCTGCGACTGGGGAGGAGGCTGAGCCTTTGCTGCCAGAGCGAGAAGAGCTTGAAACTGCAGTGGGCTCATCAGCTGAGAAACCATCAGCTTCCGAGCCAAAGGAGGAAGAGATCGAAGGACTGGTTTCCTCAGCCGCCGCGGCCGCAGCTTCAGTCACCCCGGATGAGTACCTCAGAGATGAGAAGACTAGAAAGATCGATCTCGATATCAAGGCGCTTGGCCTCGAACGTAAGCAGCTTCAGTCAGATATGGACAAGCTGCATGCGCGTCTTGATGTAGAAGTGGAGCGATACCGTACTGCCGTAGATGCCAAGAGAACGCGAGCTGAAAGCATTGAGCGTGAGCTCAGACTCGCGAAGAAAGAGTGGGATGAAGCCGACAAAGAATACAAGAATGCAGAGAGCCACAGGAAAAAGGAGCTGTCGGCTGTGGAGAAGAGCATTGACGACGTAGGCAAGCGTACAAGGAAGGCTGAGGAAGCAAAGAGGAAGCGAATCGAAGAGATAGAGAAGCAAAAGCTCGAAGAAGAGTCAAAGAAGACTTAGCACCTGAGCCCTTCTGATGTGATGACGCATTTGGGCTCCGGTTTCGAGGCGGCCAGGTTGCCTTTGCAGAGTCTGCGCCCGCAAGTTGTGAAAAGCTATAAGACGAGAAGCGTCTTGTGTTTCGTCTGTTGGTGTACGGAGTGAGGACCCGTGGATAGAGCAGCCAAGTTCTGTCTAGTGTCGTTGCTGTTGCTTGCCTTGATGACTTCCCAAGCCGATGGGGCGAACACTCAAGGCTTTCGCTGGGGGCTGAAGATTGGCGACAGACTCGACTATGTTTTCGTGGCGCACAGTAACTACTCCTATGGTGTCGCTTCGGTGAACGAGAGGCTTTGCATAGTCGTGAACGGCATGCCCCCACTGCCAGATGTCGTGACGAGTGTTCTAGAGGTGATATCGTATAACCCGACCGCGTATTGGGCAAATGGCTCACTAATAACGTATGGCGGCGCGATGATGGGGATACCGTTCCTCATATTTGTTGCAGTCGGGAATTGGCCTCTGTTGGCAGATCTTATGTTTGTCGGTCTTTCCTCTGATTACGAGATTGTTGACGACCCGTCTCTGTGGGGGATAAGAGGCGGCTACTCCATGGGATCTACCCTGGCCAACACGAGTATGCTCTTCTCAAAGTCAGACGGAGCAATGTACCAGTACTATGTACTCGTGCGTGACCTAGTCACAGACACTGAGGTCTTCCACAATGAGGTCAATCGTCTGGTAGAGGGAGTCAGCACGCCCGTTCTGGTGTCTGCTGCAATCATTTCCGCTGAGATTGTGGTCGCCGTGCTGATCATCAGAAGATATCACCGTTAGCATCGGCAGTGCCTGACATTAGTCAAGATCACAGTGTTTCCGCGACCTAGCTACTACTTGCCTCATGCAATCCCATTATTACAGGGATTCGGGGCTAGGGCCATGGCCCGCAGACCATGCAGAAAGTACCAGTCTATGTGTACAGGTCCTACATCCTGTTGATACTGACAATGCTGATCTGGGGTGCATGCTGGGTGGCAGGCAAGCTTGCTGTGACAGCGGTTCCGCCGTTCACTGCCGGGTTCTTTCAGTATTCGTCGGCAACTGTTCTGCTTCTCTTGCAGCTGCTTCTTGTCGGTCCGAGGTCGAAACGTCGCTACGGGCGAGCAGAGCTGAAGGCTTTCACCGTACTAGGCCTGACTGGCATATTCGGGTATAGTGCTCTCTTCTTCATAGGTGTGCAGTTCACAGCTGCGAGCCAAGGTTCCATAATCTCAGGTTTCTCGCCTGCCGCAGTGTTCGTCTTTGCACATCTCTTGAACAGGGAGTCACTTGAATCTCACTGGCAGTACCTTGGTTTCTTGCTGAGCTTTCTGGGTGTCATGCTTGTCATTGGGATCCAAGCTTTTGTCGACTTCCAGCCGGCGCAGTTCGTAGGTAACGTAATAATACTGGGCGCCATGTTCGCATGGGGGCTCTATTCCGCAATCGGCAAGAGAGTGATGGACACAATCTCACCACTCGAGGCACTGACGGGTGCAGTACTCGCAGGGACTCTCATGTTTGGTGTCGGAGCCGTTGCGGAGCAGTTCTGGTTTCTGCCCGGACTCCTTGAACCGGCCTTCTGGCTCAACATACTCTTCCTCGGTGTCATGGGGTGCTACGTCGGCGACTTGCTGTACCTGAAGAGTGTCGAAACGATTGGACCTACAAGAACTGGTGCCTTTCTGAATCTAGTGCCGGTGTTCGGAGTCATTCTGTCAGTCATTATCCTTGCCGAAGTGATCTCCTGGAGTTCGCTCTTCGGGATGTGCCTCATTGTTGCAGGCATACTCGTGATTAACCGCAACCGAGTGTCGGTTTCGGCTGTTTGATCACTCTAAGACGAAGACCTTATCGTTTTCATGCACTGCCTTTGTGACCTTGATAGCTATCTCTTGGCCAGGCGTCCCTTGCTGGATCTGTTTGCGATCGATCTGCATGGAGTCTACTACCTGTTCAAGGGATCCCGCTGGTCCTTCTATTGTGATCTTGTTCCCAACAGGTAGCGGCTGTTCAAGCTTGATAGCGGCAACGCTAATCTTGTCGAAGAACCGTGTCACTGTACCGACCTGCTTCTTCTTGGGCGCCTTAGCAGGTGTTTTCGCTGGTGCTTTTGCAGACATACAGCATCCTTTGGATCAACTCACTGAAAAGTGCTACGCCTAATGATTCTGGACCGCTTCATGGGCCTTGACTGACTACTTCGACCCCGGACTGAAGATCGTCTTCACGAGTGCATCGGCTGCCCCAAACTGAGAGATCTCCCCGCTGAACTCTTTGACTGCTTTCCCGAACACGAGCTGGAACTTGTCTGCGAAGTCCTTCACCTTTCCGAGTAAGACACGATAAGGTTGCTTAGCGATAAGTACTGCGGCGAAGCTGGCCTCATGGGCGAACAAGATCTCGAAGTCCCCGACTGACAGGTTGTTGAGACCTGCCTTGCTCTGTGTTATTTCCTTGAACAGCTCCTGCACGCCTGTGATGCCGGCTGCCGTGAGGTTCTCGTCCGTATTCATTGCCGATACGAACTTGTGATGGAAGATCAACAGGCCGCTAACATGAATGACATAGAGCTCGAGCATCTGATCGGTCCAGTCAAGCTCATCCAGAGCCGGGGAGCCGAGTATCGCGGTGCCAAGAATCAGCAGGCCTCCGGCCAGCATCAGACCACCAGCGATGTAGACCACAGGCCCCAAGCTGGCATAGATGAAGTCACTGCGACCCAAGTACCCTAGGAATCCGATGAGAAAGCCATAGAGGATGAGTCGCATGCTGCTTCTCACCAGGCCTGTTGTGTTTCTGACGAAGTACACGAAGAAGAGTGCGAGCATGCCGAAGGCGGCAAGTGAAGCCGTGAGGGCGAGGGCGGTCAGCATCTCTCGAGGAGCTAGGAACGTAGCTGCAACCACAATCGTGCCCGCTACTGAGAAGAAGTGATGCAATCGATATGGTAAGATTCTCTCGAGCGCAAAAAAGAACCCGATCAGTGCTACCATCATCGAGATGTAGCCTGCCTTGATCCAGAGCAGTGACTCAAGGTCTGATATGAAATAGAAGTCAGACATCGTGAATGAGAACGAGTTACATGCCATCCCGAACATGAAGACTGACCAAGCAAGTCGCACATCCGCGAGCTTCCTCAGGGGGCTCTTCAACCAACCGTACACAAGCGTGGCCGCGAACAGCAGCCCATACAGGACGACTGCGGAATCAAGGACTAACACGATATCCCTGACAAGACTGGCCTCTTCGAAGACTGGCATGCTAGTTCTTGCTCCTTGAGCCTCGACCGCTCCTATTCCGTGCTGAATTCCTATTCCGTCATGCGAGCGCTGCGCACAAGAAGCTTCTGTGGATAGAGGCCAGCGGTTAACTACATCTTTGAGAACGGTGCGACCGCAAGACCGGGATTGGGAGGGGGTTGTACCGTGTAAAGGGTGTTCGCGGTTTTACTCGCAGAACAGCTGGGCTTTTCCGCCGACTATGAAAGGCGGTGTCTGCTCAACATCCTCTTGGCATGTCTGGTTCGCCACTACCTCAGGACTGCCGGCCGCAAACCTTATTGAGTTACATGCCGAGAATGAGCTGGACGATTGGATTCGGTCTGGAGGAGAGTCATACGGAATCCGGTTCCCTGAGTAGAAGGCGCTTCGCGGGCAAATGCTTGCTTGTAGTCGGAGCCATTATGGTTTCCGTGGTCGTCCTGTTTCTGTTGGCAGGATTGGTTTCTGCTATGGCCGGTCATCTGGAGATGATTCAAGATAGTGCACAGTTGCTGGTGCCAATGCTCTTGATTGGACTGCTTTTGTCGATGGTGGGCCTTTTCGCGTACAAACTTCCTGAAGGCTACTCAAAAGAAGCAGTATGGGCATGGAAGACCGGGCCTTTCAGATGAATCGTCTGACGACCCACAACATAGCTTCGATGCGAGAGGCAGTCCAAAGACACAACGTCAACTTTAGGTGGAACAATGTGGCTCTGTGAACAGAGTCTGATAGCGGAGAACCAACTTGGATGGCCGTCACAGGTGTTGTCACGAATATCCAGCGGTGTTCAACAGAGGATGGGCCAGGTATCCGCACAACTGTATTCCTCAAGGGCTGCCCTTTGAGATGTCTATGGTGTCATAACATTGAGAACATTGACCCAAAGCCGCAAGTCATCTGGTACGCCGTCAAGTGCATCGGCGACCAGAGCTGCGTGCGAGCATGTCCTGAACACGCCCTCGAGCTTACACCCAGTGGCATGAAGATTGACCGCACCAAGTGTACTGCCTGTGGAGACTGCGAAGCCGCTTGTCCAACAAACGCTATGAGGGTGATGGGCAGACTATGGAACTCTGACGAGCTTGTCAAGGATCTGCTGAGCGACAAGGTGTTCTTCGCGGCCTCGGGCGGTGGCGTCACGTTGTCTGGTGGTGAACCCTCATACCAACCCGAGTTCGCGTCTGAGGTCGCGTTGGGGCTGCGAAGAGAAGGTGTTCATGTCGCCGTCGAAACCTCCGGCTACTGCAGCAAGAGGGTCATGGAGATGATGATATCATCTGTGGACCTCGTGATGTACGACCTGAAGCAGATGGATCCTGACAAGCATGTCAAGTACACAGGTGTCTCTGTGAAGAGTGTGCTTGCCAATGCGCGCTTGGTCGCCTCAAAAGATGTGCCGACTTGGGTAAGGACTCCCGTGATACCAAGCCACACCGATGACGAAGCGAACATCCGGGGGATCGCAAGGTTCATTGTGAAGAACATGCCCCGAGTGCAACGCTACGAACTACTGGCGTTCAACAACATGTGCGTAGACAAGTATGCTCTTTTCGGCCTAGACTATCCTCTGAAGGGTCTTGAACCGCTTTCGAGGGCGACGATGGAGCACCTGGCCGAAGTGGCCCGGCGTGAGGGACTGGAGAATGTCGTGTGGTCCGGCTTGACACGGAGAGAGAGTGCTCAATCACAGACCGCATCCACTGCTTCGGACTCCTGTGGCCGGCCGCCATCCGTGTAGCATGTCCTCCGTTATCTGGGTCACTGCCCAAACCAGGCTGGTCAGACCACAAGCCTTTTTGTTTCCTCACCCGCTGACCGGCAAAGAGGTCTTCTCTTGAACACATGGAGTTACCAGTCAACGGATGGTCGATCGGTCACTGTTCGCCAAGCGAGTGTGAATGACGCGAAGGTACTCCATGATGCGTTCTGCGATGTAGTGAACGAAGGTCAGTGGCTGCCCACCTTCGTATCGACCGCGACTGTCACTGACTGGATGAATTGGATTCAGAGGGCGTCCTCAGGCAGTGAGGTCATCCTTGTTGCAGAGATAGGGGATCAATACGCGGGTCACCTAACTCTTCAGCCTGAAGAGTGGATGGCCTCTAGACATGTCGCAAAGCTAGGAGTCATCGTCGCAAAAAGGCACAGGCAGCAAGGTGTCGGAAGGAGTCTTATGAGAAGTGCCGAAGAGTTCGCTCTCAAAAGGCAGTACGAGAAGATTGTCTTGAGCACTTTCGACGACAACGAGGCTGCAGTTGCACTGTACACCTCTATGGGCTACCGTGTGGTCGGCGTTCGGAGGAACCAGTTCAAGATGCCGAAGGGATATATCGATGAAATCCTTATGGAAAAGGAGCTCGAAACCCATGACCGACCATCACGATGACCATGTCATGTGGCGCATGATCATCGAACAGTTCCGTGAATCTCCAGGGCAGCTGAAGGTAGCCCAAGCCATCATCCGCCATGGCTTTCATGTTGAGTCACCCGGCGTTGTCAGATGCAGGTTGATACGAATTCCTATGAAGTCAATAGCAGACGCACTCAGCGTTGACAGGCGCACAGTGCGTGCTACAACCGCTGCCATCTGCGCAATTCCAAAGCTGTTTGAGTTCTTCTCTCGGCTTCAACCTGCTGGACCATCTTTAGAGAAGGTGAGCAGGTTTCTGGGGTACGGCGTTGTGACGATATATGTCGAGTCGCCAGAGCTTCCAGGGATTCTCTCTGAGGTCACGACCACAATCGCGGGCTATGGCATTCCAATCAGGCAGGTGATCGCCGAGGATGTCGCGATCTACAAGGACCCCTGTTTGAAGGTAATCACCCAAGAGCCCTTGTCTGGTTCTATCATCCAAGCCCTGACAGCGATAAAGGGCGTAAGCCGCGTGATAATCGAGAAGTGAAGCCAAGCTGAACAGGCAAGTGACAAGCCTCAAAAGGGTGGGCTTATGGCCCGGCAGAGGCGCAACCATTTGGGCGACATGGAGTATGGCAACCACAGGACTACGGATTCAGAGGTTTCCAGACGGAGTACTGTGGGCGGAGAACTGCATCAGGTGCTGATGCTTGCGGTTTCGCTCAGCATACTTCAAATGGGCTTTGGCATTGTAACGCCTATTTTCCCGTACTATGTGATCTCACTGGGGGTTGGGGGCATTGAGCTCGGTATACTCACTGCATCGTTTGCGGTCGCGCAGATCCTCTTTGCAGGACCTTTCGGTCATATGTCAGATCGTGTAGGACGGAAGCCTGTGCTGGCGTTCTCTCTGACGGGGTT
>Ga0315288_10001309_pt1 | contig 32070 bp, 53 predicted proteins | sample YL17G11_20_MG_FD_203454 | JGI IMG/M metagenome (GOLD analysis project Ga0315288, IMG submission 203454) | Sediment microbial communities from Yellowstone Lake, YNP, Wyoming, USA - YL17G11_20 | ecosystem: Environmental > Aquatic > Freshwater > Lake > Sediment | place: USA: Wyoming | collected...
TTTCAGACGTTATGCGTCTAATCGATAACTTTGCATCTCTTCTTGAAGTCAATAATACTATTCTTCGTCGTGCAACAAATTACTTGAATAAGAATTATGAAAAAGAGGTAGCAGATGCATTCAAGGCAGAACTTCTCGATTCTTACGGAACAGAAATTGGAAAGTCAAAATCTGAAATGGAAGATGATTTTCAAGCTCCCAAGGCAGGAGCAGCAGGTCCCGCCGGCACGACAGGTGCATAATGTCTTATGACATATTTGTAGAGAAAAAATGCGTCCATATCAAATTTGATAAAAGACTTCATTCTGCATTGCGTCAAAAGCTATTTCTACATGACATATCAATGCAGCAAGCAATTGAAGGCATAGCTGAGCTTGTCTTGGAAGACAATGCTTTGTCAGACAGCATTCTTAAGCGTATTTCACGACTAAGAATGATTCGATCATTAGAGAAAATTGATAGACGCAAAGAACTAGAAAGCGCAGACAAAGAAACATTGTATAGTTTATTGGAAACGCAGGAAAAGTATGACACAGGAATCAACAAAAAATGATGGTGCAATGGCTTTCATTGCGACTCTTTTAAAGAAGAGTGCAGCAATTCCGGGCGACATCTTCTTTTTATCAAATTCTGTTCAAGTCTTGGCTGAACGAATAATCGATTTTGGCAAACGATTTACACGTTTAGTTAAAGTTGTCAATGATCATACTGAAAAAATTGAAAAGCTAAGTAGGACTCAGACTGCACTCCTAAATAATATTCTTGCACAACAAACCACTGATTTCACAAAATTGAAATCGTCACCTAAAAAAATCGATAAACCTAATTAGGAAACTATGCTACCAATTTTAAATATTATTCTGGGATTCATCAAAGGTCATTGGCAGCCAATTCTGATTGGAGCTCTCGTGCTGGGAATCGTGGGAGGATTCATGTACCATAATCGATCTGCAGACGATTTCACGAAGCGCATCGACGAATTGCAAAACATTCATGATACAGAATTAAAAAAGATTATCTCTGCACACGATGAGGAAAGAAAGCAGCACATTCTTAATGTTGCTACGCTTCAGATTCAACTTGAAAATTCAAAGAAACAATATGAAGATGCTGTAATCGAACTTGACGAGAAGAAGAAGAAGACAGTTTCAAAGATTGTAAAAGATTATGGTGATGATCCTGTTGCACTGACAAAGAAAATTGGAGAGATGACAGGCTTCAGAGTAGTTATTCCTGTAGAGGTACCTGCACAATGAAGAAGCTAATCGCATGCATCATGATCGCATCACTTTCATTGCCAAGCTTGGCGTATGCTGCTGATACTGTCACAGATGCAGTAATATCACCACTCAAAAAGAGCCAACCAGCACCATTCTCTGGTGTTCTTTTTAATCCCAGAGCAGCAGCATCTGTTGCGACTGAAATCAGTACTTTATCAGATCGAATAAATCTTGAAGTGAAGAAAGCTGTAACAGAGACTGCTGCAAAGAAAGATTTCATTCTGAATGAATCTACTGCTCAATGTACTGCTGATAAAAAGACGATACAAGCAACATCGTCAGCCAGTATAGACAAAATCAAGCTTTTAGAAAAAGATGTGAAAGCTTCACGAAAAGCGGCCAAAGATGCAGAGGATGCAGCACCTAGTCGAACACTGTGGATGAGTCTCGGTGGTGTTGGTGGAGTACTCGTGACAATTGCTGTTGTTTTTGGCGTAAATCGAGCGTCCAAATGACGAGTTGCAGCCTATTTAGGCATGGTGAATCGTCATGTCAAATGAGACTATAAAGAAAATTTCTTCGCTGTGGATTCGTAATACTCAGGGTGAGCCATCAATATCAGCAACTTTTGCAACTGTTGCATTTGCTGTTACTACACTAGCATACGTTGCTGCTATATTTGAAAAGATAGGCCCACTGTCAATCAGGCCATTTGATCCAACTGTATGCGCTGCATATCTAATGCCAATTTTAGGCTTGTATGCAAGTCGAAAATTAACAGATGCAAACTTTCCTGATAGCAAAGCACCAAGTGATACAGCTACTCCGCCAAAAGGTTGATTGAAAAATGAAAGAGAAGTTCATCGTAACAGAAAAAGCCGTCAGAGAGTACATAAAGGAGATGATGAAAAATCCCGATGTAGGATGGCAATCTTCTGGTGAAATTTCAGATTCGCCTGCCTCAGTATCTGCATGTGTTGATACTTCAAAAGCAATAACAAATCCAATGGATCAAAATTTCAAGCCGCACAATAAGGCAGAGCTTCATGTTGCATTAACGACACTCGTAGACGATGTTGCTGATGATGATGCAGCAAAATTCTATCAAGATATAAAGGACACACTAAGGAAAAGTGACGAGGATAAAGAAATGAACAACAAGAATATCGAAGAAACAATTAGGGCTGCTGTACGCAAGATGTTATCAGAAGCAGAACTTCCACCTGTTAAGAAAATTCCTATGGGCGTCCATGGTGACGAGTATATGCGCAAGTTCAAGAAGACACGTGATGATCTTAGAAAAGAGCTGAAGCGATTGCCCGCAATGGACATCGATGATACCGCCGCAGGAGATCCTGCTGATCGTGAACCATCAGATGTAAAAAAGAACGTGATGGCCTCAGAATTGGGCGGAGCATCACTAAAGGATATCTCAAAAGAGCTTGGATTCAAATCTGAGAGCGGAGCAAGACAATTCATCGAGAAGACACTTGAAAAGGCAAAGCCAAGAATTGAAATGGATCCTGACGAACTAGATATCTTTGTTTTGTCAACCATGAAGGACTATATAGACACGATGGCGAAGACAGGTGAGCTAACTCCTGCTGACATCAAGCTTATGAAAGATCATCCTTCGATTGTCGAAGATCTTGATAGCTGGCGAGATTATCTCAATTGGGCGTTTAAGCAAGTTTCAAAGGCAAAGTTGAAGAATCCACTTGGCGAATCGAAAAAGAAAATTAGTGAAACAATGGGAGCGATGGGCGCAATGTCAGGCGGAGGCGCAGCTCGTCGTCGAGCAATTACTGCACGTATGATTGCTGCAGATTCTAAGAAAGATTCAAACGATCAAATTTGTGATTCTTGCGGGAAGCCACTGCAAAAACAAAACAAACCAGGGTTCATGAACAAAGTAAAGCAATATTTCTCTGATTCAACAACTTGCGAAGATTGTGCAAAAAAAGAATCAGCTGATCCCACTGTTTCAGAGGCAAAGTTGAAGAATCCACTTGGAAGCAAGTGGTATGAGAAGCCTCAATATGATCAAAATATTCCAAAGTGTGATTCATGCGGCATTCGCATGAGCAAGCGGGATAAATCAGCATATGGATCAGCAGGTGGAGAAGGTTGGCCGTCAACTTGTGAAGAATGTGCAGAAGCAATGTCAGCTGATCCCACTGTTTCAGAGGCAAAGTTGAAGAATCCACTTGGAAAATCAAAAAAGAAGCCAATGCCAGGTTATGACAATCCAGGTTCTTATGAAGCTAGACTCAATGGAATGTTGGGAGCTCGCGATCAAGCAACCGCAGCCAGTACAAATAATCCAATGTGCGATTCATGCGGAATTCGCATGAGCAAGAATGATTTATTAGCCTATGAAGAAGCAGGGCATGGTAAAGGATGGCCAGCAATATGTGAAGAATGTGCAGAAGCTGAATCAGCTGATCCCACTGTTTCAAAGTGAGTCAAATATGCAGTCTCCCATCGTAGCAGCAGTTCAGTTTGCACCAACATTTAATGATGTACATGCGAACTTAAAGATAGGGCAGCAGTTAGCATTCGAGGCAGCTGCAAAGGGAGCATGTCTAGTTGTTCTGCCAGAGCTATGTATAAGCGGATACAATCTCAACAAGAGAGAAGCTGCAAACTGTGCACAAACAAAAAAAGGCTTCCAGACTGAAGCATTCGTTGATATAGCGCGCCGCTTCAATACACACATCGTGTTTGGTTACGTAGAGACTTTCGAAGGTCGTCTCTATAATTCTGCTGCAATTGTTGGACCAACCGGATTCGTAGAGAACTGTAGAAAGAAGAATCTTTGGGGACCTGATAATTTATGGGCAACTGCATCTGAGTCTCTCAGCCCAGTAATATTGACACGAGCAGGCAGAACTGGCGTACTTATATGCAGAGATGTTATGAATAATTTCAGGGATTCATACAAGTTCTACAAGTCTGAAAATCGATTCTATAAATCTGGGACTGCTGACACGATTGCCTTGCTCACAGCATGGGGTTCAGACTATGGATATCCTGATTCGTCATGGCTTGAACTATCAGAAGAGACATCTGCAAATATTATTGTCTCGAATCGTGTCGGAACAGAAAAGGATCTAAAGTTTAAGGGTGGTTCTGCAATAATTGATAGAAATCGTAATGTTCATACATACGGTTCATCATTTACAGAGAATGCTGTTGTTGGAGGTTATATAATACTATGAAAATCGAAATCAAACAATTAAAAAAGATTATCAACGAAGTGCTTACAGAAGTATCATCTTATCCGAAGTCTGTTGGTCATCTCTATGCAAATATAGCAGGTGATTCTCGATATTCAGATACTCTCAACATAGAGTATAATCCTACTGATGATACAGTAACTGTGTCGATTAACTCGGGCTCGCCTTCGGGTGGCATGGATTCTTTTGCTCCGACTGCATCTAGCAAAGACTTCACACGAACTGTACCTGCTACAGCAAAGGATGTCATGCCTGTCATCAAAAGGATAATCTCAAATGACCAGTGGCTTTTCAAGCAATATGGCAAGCCTACAAAGAAATTTCGCTGGAATAACAATTCACTTGTCGGATTGAATATGTCAAATCTCGCTTCTGCTATTGCAAATGCAAAAGGTCAAGAGTTCTAATGAAACTTTCTCATCTTCATGAGGAATTTATGGCAGCAGCCCGGGCTCCAATGATATTTGGCAGATTACCTGTCATGCCTCGTGAAAGTGATGTTCCATTGATTGCTGTCAATCAATGGCAAACTATCAATAAAACGCTTGTCAAATCATTTCAGTTTAGACTAAAAGATCAGCGGAATAATTTCATAAAGGAAATTTTAGATCACGAAGAAAAAGTTTGCCACAACGCAAAAATAAAAATATGTGATGACACAGTCGAGATCATGCTACAGACACAAGACATCAATCAAATTACAGAATTTGATAAAGAATATGCAGCATATGCTGATGAACTATTCAAAGAAGTTGTGTATAGTCATGACACATGATTGAAGATCAAGAAAACAAGCTACTGATGAGTGAATCACTCATAGGCCAGATACCAGAACTTGAGAATGATGATACAGCACGTTATTCTAACAATTTCGTGCTTGTTGCATTGACATTTACGAATAGTGATGTCATTGCTGGAAGTCTAGTAGGTATTTCTCACGAGGATCAAGCAGGAAAACAGATTATCAAAATCGATATGAGATGTCCGTTGCCTTCGACATATGACAGCTTTAGAAAGATCAGTGACAGTGTCGAAATAGGAAAAACACAACTATGTGCACAGTGTTTATTGACACTTGCTGATAAAGAACATCAGATTCCAGGCATATTCATTGTTAGGAACCCAAGAATGTTTGATTTTGATCATAAGAATTCGATGTCGACATTGAGCGTCGATCTTGTGAAGATCACTGATAGTTAATGAACGGCGGTACGAATGTCAAATCAAACAAAAATCAATTCAGGCAAGACGCTTGGCAGCGCAATTCAGAAAATAATTGAACAAAGTTTCAAAGCCAAGCTATATGACAATGCACTTAAAGAAAAGGAACGCCAAAAGGGTTTTCTAGGTGAAGAAGATGACGATGTTGTAAATGATGCACCTGCAGATGATTCTAAGCAATCAGCTCCGGCGCCGTCAAAGACAATTGACGATGAAAAAGATAAATTATCAAGCGGCGAAATTGAACCTGCTGATGTAGTTGATAAACTCAATACGATTAGAAGTGGCAAGTCTTTCAAAGACGAATCAATTAGTCGTAGAATGGAAGAATACGTAAACAGTCTTTCAAAGGCAGAAAAAGTTGCCTTGTTGTCTTTTCTAAAGGGAATTGCACAGATTGTTACAGGCGAGATTGAAGCAAAAAATGCAGATGAACCCGGTGATCATCCCGCTGATATAGCGATGCAAAAGGGTGAAAAGAAACAGTCAAAGTCAATTGAACCAAATGTTATTCATGCACCTGCAAAAAAGACAGAAAAGAAACCGTCTGCAGAGAATACAGACGGACCTACACCGATTGTGCCAAAAAAGAAGTGAAATCATGGAAGTTATTAGAACAATTCAAATTCCTCTAAAAGACGGAACAACAATCACGCTTGATTTATCGCGTAAGCTCATGAATGAAATCAAGTCTGCGTTTAATTTGTCACGCGATGAAGACATCATTGAAAAACACATAAAATATTATCTTATTTCTTCAATGAAAAATGCAATGGAATTTGAAGATGACAAATGAAAAAAGATCTGCAAGCCGAACAGTTGATATTCTTCGAAAATTCGTTAAACTTGTAGTCGAACAACGCAAGATGCGTGAAGCCGATATTTCAGATGGATCACGTGTTAAACATGGATCATCGAAACATATCAAGGATCTTGAAAAGCGTATTGCTGATTTGAGTAAGTGGAGAGATAGTCAACGCAAGGGAAGTGAATCAAGGGCAAATTACGCAAGACTAATATCTCGTCTCAAGAATGAACTTGCATCTGCCAAGCGTGCATCAGAGAAAACTGTAGATAAGAAAATTGTAAAATGACTAACTTAAAATCACTGCTATCAGAAGGCGGAGCCGTAGGACATCTTCGAAGTCTTCATGAAGCGCGCGAACTCTCTTTCAAAGAGATGAAGATGATATTGCGCAAAGCAGCCACTGGTCGTTTGGAAAAGGTCACAGAGAAAATGGACGGACAGCAACTGACATTTTCATATGATGCATCGACAGATACAGTTCTTGCTGCAAGATCTGCAGGAGACATTAAGCGCGGCGGCATGAATGCTGATGAATTGGCTTCAAAGTTTGCAGGAAGAGGATCAGTTGAAGATGCTTTCAATATGGCATTCAAAGTCATCAATGGCGCAGTAAGAGCTCTTCCACAGAAGGCTCGACTAAAAGTGTTTGGTTCTTCTGCGAATCGTTGGTATTCTGCGGAAATCATCTATACAAAGAATCCAAATGTCATCAATTACGATTCTGACAGCGTTATCTTTCATGGCTGGCCTGTCTTCAAAAAGTCAAAGTCAGGAGAAGTCGAAATGTCGTCTGATGATGACGGAAGTGTCGATATTCTCACAAATTACGTCGACAAGATGTCAGAAGCTGTAAAATCAACAGGCTGGAAGGTAAAAGGTCCTGCACTTGTTCGAATGAAGAAGCTATCAGATGGAACAATATTCCAGAATGCAATCGACAAAATCGAAGCATCGATGACTGAAGCAGGTGTCAATGATGCGAATACAATAGAGGACTTCCTTCGTTCGCATCTTGAAACAGATATCTCCGAAATGGATCTTACTGACGAAGCAAACCAGATGATAGTATCCAGGTGTCTAGAATTGGATGGTGCACCAGGTCTGAATGACATCAAGAAAAAACTTGATAAAACCGACATAGAACAGGTCGTCCAATTTGTTCGGAATTCTCCCAATACACTGAAGGCCTATATTCGGCCAATTGAATTGGCAGTGTCTGATTTTGCTGTTGATCTATTGAAAGGTCTTGATTCTACACTCATCGCAGACACAAGCAAAGAGGTCGAAAGACTGAGAGGTGAGGTCAAGAATGCGATCAATGCAATTGAAACAAGTGGCAATGAGGCAGCAATGAGCATTTTGGCGAAACAGATGGCAAAATTGAAATCTGTCGAGAATATTACAGCACCGCTTGAAGGCGTCGTGTTCATTTACAAGGGAAATGCATTTAAATTTACCGGAAGCTTTGCGAGTGTCGGACAGGTTTTGGGACTATTTAGATACGGTCGTGCAGGTGTTGTTTTAGATAAATGAATTCTAAATACATTTTAAACTGATAATTAAGGAAGTCAATGTCAAATAATACCCTTCTTCGCAAAGTGATAAAGAACGTGATCAGTGAGAATAGATCAGCTTCAGATATTGATCTTGTCAGACAGCTTGTTAGAGAAACACTTCTCACTGAGAAGTCATCTGCTTCTGAAGAATTTGCTGCAGAGGAAGCAGCACTTGCTAGTGAGCTCAAGGCAGCTGAAGATCGTCTAGTAATTTGGGATGCTGAAAAAAAGAAGGAAAATGCTTTAATAGCAAAAGCCAAGCAACTTGGTGTCTCAACTAATACAGCAAAAAAACGTTATCCTGAATTGGCATTTAAATATAGCGCAAAGTCTCGAGAGAGCCTTGTGAAAGATGTCGAAAATGCCCGTGAAAAATATGGTCAATTCGAGCCTGCAGCGGTTGGTTATCGTAAGTCCAAAAAAGAAGATTCTATTAAAGCAGTTGATGATTCACAGCCAACAAAGACAAAGTCTGCTTTACTTGATTGGGATCCTGTAACATTTTCTGGGCAATGGACAAAATGGCCAAAGAACATAGCTAAATATTCAAAAGTTGGATTTGGTAAGCAGGTAAAGGGTGAAGAAACACGCGGCGAGGCAATGGGAACAGGCCCTGGTGAACGATGGCTAGCTGTAATTTTTGGCGGCAAAATTATGGGCGGAAGCGTCAGCTATGACGTAGAAATTCCCGATGGAACAAAGTGCGAAGTTAAGGAACTTGAACAAGCTTCTTCACTTATCAGGCCTGGAACTGAAGGAACTGCTGCCGTAGAAGCTGCCAGAGTAAAACTCAGCACAGTAATGCTTCAGATAAGTGATTTTCTTGAATCATTCAATGCACAAAAGAGTGTGCTCATTGCAAGTATGTCAGATCAGGACAAACAGATAATAAAGTATGTCAAGACGTTTGTAGATGAAAATTATGAGAATATAGTCAGCAAAGGTGAAATTTCACGTGGAAGAATTGCAGAGTTACGTTCTGCAATGAAAGCAATCAAAGTTCTCAAAACAGCACATAGTACTTCTGCTGATGTAAAACCAGAAGTCACGCTGAATAAGAAAACTGTCACTGTTCGACGTCCTGTCTTTATAGACATAGCAAAGAAGGTAGAAAAGGAAGCTCCTGAGGCAGATATTTTATCTGATTTTGAGACTTGGGACGTTGTTATGAATGCACTAAAAGATGAAGCATTTACAGACTTTGAAAAATTCATCGATAACTGGTATTCAACAACAAAGGCGTCTGAAGTCTTTCGAAAGGTTGACGGCGTCTTTGTCGTTAACCTGCAGTTAGGCTTCTATTGGGTCCCAAGAGCTAAGCTTAATGCTATGTTCAAGTTTGAGAAAATATCTCAAGGCAAGCCGAAATTTAGCTTTGCAGGATTTTAATATGTTAAATCATATCTGTCGTTTAACGACAGCAGAAACGTAAGTGCGTAAAAGAGATTCATTTGTAGAATTTCTCATCAGAATATCATAGATCTTTTTTCCATCCGATTGAACTTCAGGCGGCAAGAAAGAAATGAACTTCTTGATATTCTTTGAAGCAAGAAACGATCTCATTTTTGTTCCTGAGATGTTAACAGTCTCTGTTCTTTCGACTATTCTTTTTTCTATCTTGCCATTTTTAAAGATGCTAGGCGCAGATCGTGCTAAAGACTTGTCAATAAATCTTTCCATGTCAACAGGATCAGAATAGATCACATAGACATTTTTCGTATCATTTGCATCTTCTGCTTCTTCAAGCACACTGAAGATGCTCTGTACAGGTGTCGGAATACTCACAGCATATTTCACGTCGACATTTCCTGGAAGTGCCGGTTCAAGATACTTGTTCCAGATTAGCTTCATGTCTTTCCCATAAATTGGAAATTCTCCTGGGCGCTTTCTATCTGATAACGAAATGAATAGTTTGACTTGATCACATTCGTTCGCTGCCAATTCGATCAAGCTGAAGTGACCTGAAGTGATCGGCTTACCCGAAATGCCTAACAATCCTATTCTTGACATGTCTTTAACGTAAATATTCAAGACAGTGTATATTTAGAAGAGATATGCGACAAATTGACAAAGACACAGTTCTTCTTAAAGAGTACGTAAGACACATTCTTCTTAAAGAAGATGAAGGTGACAGTGCAGCAATGTCAGGTGACGTAGGTCTTGGAGCAGATAGTCCTTACGGAATATCATTTGGAAGCAAAGAGGACATGATCAGCACGTTCATCTCCCCATTCACAGATGTATTCAAGACTGCTGTCGGGAAATCAAAAGAGATCTCAAAAAAGACACAAACTCTATTATTTGTTGGAATACAGACAATTTTGACAACTCTCATTCCTATCTACGGTTACAATTATGCAGAAGTTTTCGATAAAGAAAAAGATGCAATAGGCAAAATCCGCGGAGAATATCAAGAAGTCTACGACAAGACTGATAAGGCACTGTCGAGCAATGATGCAGCAATGTTGGCATTCATGGCATCACCAGGGATAGTAATGGGTGCAATCGCAGCCAAACAGGCACCCAAAGTTGCAAAAGCATTATTTTCAGTTGTCACAGGCGGCGTTTCTGACAAGATTTTTGATGACGCAAAAAATGCAGCAGTTAATTCAAATCGCTGGGCTTTAGGCGATGATGAAGGTCACAGTTCGTCTAGTAATAAGAAATCTAAGCACAGCGGACCAGCTGGATTCGACTTCGGTGGTGTAGGTGAGTCACAGATTAACGAAGAAGATCAGGAAAAGCCAAATGGAAACATAACACCAAAGAAGATCTTGACAAACAAGAAATTCATTGAAAAGTCAATGGAGTCGCCCAAGGCAAAGAAGATGCAGCAAACTGCAACGCAGATCTATAGAAAGTCACTCAGTGACGTCTTCTCACAGGCTCAGTCTGTCATTGGTAAAGCAAAAACAGTCGATGATCTTGAACGAATTGCAAAGAAAAAGCTACCAGAAGCTGACAAGATAAGAAAATTGCAAGGAAAAGAACGCGCTGCCGCTGAAAAGGCATTGATTGATGGAGCTCATAAAGCAATGAAAGATTTTTACTTAAAGAATCTCAATGATCAAGTCAACAAAGTGACAAAGGCCGGTATCCCAGACGAAGCCCAATATGTCAAAGATTTTAAGTCTGTAATCCAAAAAATCTCAAGTCTATAAACAAGACAGCGTGCTGTGTATAGTATTGTTGTATGGCTAAGAAAACTCAAGCTAAAAACTACAATATCGCTATTATGCAACCTACGGAATTGAATGCGCTTAAGGCGCTTGTCAAGGAATTTGTCGGTAAGATTGAATCTGTCGATAGTGAGGTTGAGATGTTAAAGGAAGGTCGCAAGGAAATTATAGAGGAATATTCTGAAAAACTTGACATAAAAACGTTGCAAGCTGCACTCAAGACGATCAAGATCAAGAGCGAAGTGATTCATTCTGATACTTTTGACATGTTTATTGAAGTTTTGACAGATCCTGCTTCATGAACGAAGATAATTGCGGTGTCTGCTACGAATGTCTCTACGAGATAGATGCGTCTAGAGACATTAAGACAAATCCATACGGTATGATTGGGGAAGTATGGGGCAGGATGATTGTATGCACAGAATGTGGAAATAAGAGATGCCCAAAAGCAACAAGTCACAAGGAACAATGCACAAAGTCAAACGACCCAGGTCAACAGGGAAGTCGGTACGGAAAATTCCAAAGCGAGAACCCGAAGTAAAAAATGAACCGCAGCCAAAGAAGAACATTATTCATGAACTTCGATTAACAAAGTTTGAATTACTTCATGTGAGAGATCTTTTTAGTGTGATGATGCCAACAGATCTCAAGAAGACAATTAGTCAGTCTTTGGCAGAACTTGAATCACGATCTCTCATAGAATCTGCACTATGGAAGAAAATATCAGAAGCTTGTGCAGCTGCATCGATCCCAATGGACGAGTACGCACCAGATTATGTCATTGCGCCTGTTGGTCCGCCGGCTCTTTCTGTATTTCACCTTGCATCAGAACCGCAAGGAACAGAAGAGCATGTAGATAATGATAGCTTCCTAAACACCGCCGAGGAGGACTGAAAGTTGAAATCGTATTCAATAGGTCAGGTAATTTTTGTTGTCTTCTCAAAGAAGAATTCAGTTTCACCAATGCAGATTTCAGAGATTATCACAAAAAAGACGCTGTCTGGCGAAGTAACAACATATATGTTGCGTGGCGGACATGTTGACAATGTTGTTGAAGTTGCACTTGATAACATAGAGGGTGAAATTTTTGATTCTGCAGAACTTGCACGTTCAACACTCACAGCTAGGGCTGCATCACATATCAACAAAATAATCGATATTGCACTTTCGAAATCGAAAGAATGGTATGGTGTCAATATGAAAACTGTCACAAATTCGGACTTTGATAACATGTTGTCTGTAGGTGATCAGACATCATCTGTATCTGTTACGATGCCTGACGGAACAGTCGCAAGTGTAAAGATGCCAGATAATGTTTAAAGTGCAAATGTGCCTTCCTGCATGTTATAGTTGATAATATGTTGATAGAAGAAGATTCCTTGACAATCAAGGAACAGATTTTAGACTGGGACAGGCGCATGAAGTCTTTTCCAACTTTCGAGGAATTCCGAGACGTGGAATGGATTCGAAGATCTGGAAAGATCAATATGCTTTCCGGCGCTCTAAAATCAGAACTTTTCAACAATTGTCGTTATGATGGCTTTGCTTGGATTACTAGATGCAGGGAAAATCATTGCAGCTGGGGTTCATTGTGGGATTTGGCAATGAAGACGTATGTGGCAAAGCACGGACCAGCAGAAGACTGGTTTGATGATCAGCTAATCAACACGTGGGAGAATGAGTCAATCGATCGTGAGATGTTTCAGCTTGAACAACGAAAGAAAATTCTTGCAAAAAAGAAACATCGTATCGTAGTAAAGTGCAAAACTTAGTTTGCGCATAATACGATTGAATCATGGGAAGCGGAAAGATTGATCTTCAACTTGCTGAAAAGCTAGCAAATGACGTGTTGCAATTGATTTCTCCTGCAATGCAACGTGCAGAGATCGCCGGCAGTGTGCGCCGCCGCAAACATGTTGTCGGTGATATTGAAATCGTTGGTATCCAAGCTGACCAAGAAAAATTGGTAAAATTCTTGCAGGAAGTTGGTCAGACGATTAAACCGGGAGTTCCTGGGATCATCCCGTGGACACCGAAGCCTAATGCACGTTACATCCGTGTTAGACTTGATGCCGGCATCAATCTTGACCTATTTATGGGCCGACCCGATAACTTTGGTGGGCTATTTCTCATGCGAACTGGCAGTGGAGCAGGACCGAGTGGAAAACCTTTTGATGGCTTCACTCCCGGATGTTTTTCTCGCTTTAAGAAGTTGTCTGGTGGCGGTCGTATGACTGAGGCAATGCCAACGATGCCAACAGGTGAGCAGCTTGCTGTCCCAGAGGAACAAGACTTCTTCGATATCCTTGAAATGAATTTCGTACCTCCCGAGGAGCGCATTTCGAAGAGTGTAATCAAACAATATATTCGTAAGTCAAATCATTCATGAAGGAAACAGCTAAGATGTCTAAAGAAAAACTTTCAACCGGCACAATTAAAAAACTCATTAATACTTGGTTGTCAACTGAAGAAGTTGCGAACGTCATCAAAGAGTTTTATTATGACGATGGCAGCATTGATAAATCTGCAATTGTTGCAAAGTTTTCAAATGGTTCTCAATGGTCTCGCATTGAAAAACGTCGCTTGGGATCACAATGGAATGATTACATCAATCTTATAACATTTGACATTAAAACGCTGAATCAACTTGATAAAAGTCAACATTATCCTATGTTCACGTGGGATACATTTGGTGGTGAAAATACAGAGCTTGTAAAAGAAATGTACAACAATTCTACATGTGCAGAAAAGTGCTGGCTTCGAACATTTATTCCAATTGATGAAATGCTATGTGACAATTTTCAACTAGTAGTTATGACATGCCCAGACGATACTGAAATAGTTGGCTGGTCTGTTATATCGGATTGAACATGTCAGAAGAAAATAAATTTAGCTTCTTTGCACGTCTAGAGCCCAGACTTGCTCCGTCTGAATTGACAATGATCAAGGCTGCCTATTATTTAGCAAAGTTTGGTCATCGAGCACAGGTTCGAAAGGAAGTTGATTCTGCAGGAGAACCGCTGCGTTACTTCGAACACTTGCGCCGAACAGCAATTATTCTTATGGATGAGGCAAATGTCTATGAACCAGAACTGATTTGTGCTGCTTTGCTGCATGATACGCTTGAAGATACTGATGATATTGATGCTGCAATCATTGAGAAGATCTTTGGATCAAAGATGACTCGCATAGTCAAGACATTGACGAAAATTCAAGGTGCACTTAAGGATGAATATGTCAAACGCCTGCAGCACTCAGACGAGGATACAATCCTGATAAAGGCATGTGACAGACTTGATAATCTTCGTTCACTGAACTCAACTTCTGAAGAGTTTAAGGCACGAAAAATTACAGAGACAATTGAACAGTTTATTCCGATCTTCAACAATTTTCTCTATGACACTGAGCGTGGTCATCATATTTACCAGCTTATTCTTCATAACGTAAAAGTAGCAAGTTGATGGAAAAGCCAAAAGAGCTACCTAAGAATAGACCAATTTCTGTAGGTGACATTGTTGTCAGCAGGACGATGCCAAATTGTGTACAACGCGTTACAGCAGTAAATCCATCGCCTGAGTTACACAATAACGGCAATTTTGTATCGTGTAAAACGATATGGCGCTTAGATGGTAAGCCCTTGAGCAAAAATACAAACATTGCAGCTGAATGGTCATTCAGACGAGCATCAAAACAAGAAATTCAGGATGCAATCATCAGATTGCAAGCAATAGCAAATCAGATTAAGTAATTGACATGGCAAACACAAATTGCATATTGGCACTGGACGGGATGAATAGTTTTCACAGGGCTCGTAGTGGTTTCACTATGGGACCTGCACCCGTAATATTTAACTTTGCAAGACAACTTCGTGCACTTGTTGAGAAATTTAATCCTAGCAAAGTCTATATCGGCCTTGAAGGTCATCCTATTGCTAGGCATGCGGCTCATGCAGATTACAAGGCAAACAGAGTCATACTTCCTGATGATCCAAAAGCAGAGGAAATGAAAGTGTTCTTCGGACAAGTGAACATTATGGTAGATCTCTTGTATAAGCACTTTCCCGTCTCTGTCGTGCGGCATGCAGAACATGAATGTGATGATACATTGGCAAATCTTGTCATGCGATCATCAGCCGATATTCCATGGATCATTGCATCATCTGATTCTGATTTCATTCAACTTCTACACGATCACAAGAATCTTAAGCTATACAATCCTATCCAGAAGGAATTTGTTCAAGCACCGCATGATTATGACTACACAGTCTGGAAGGCTCTTCGTGGAGATGCAACTGATAACATTCCCGGTATACCTGGCATTGGTGATAAAACTGCTGCAGTCTTGGCAGAAGATCCTTGCAAGCTTGCAGAATTCCTTCATGATCAGACAAATGCTGAAATATTCACACGTAATTACGAACTAATCAAATTTGTTAATTGGACAGATGAAGAACTCGCAATGATGACATCTTCATCACCTACAAGAGACTGGGATGCTGTAAAAACAGTATTCACTGATTATGGTTTCAAATCTATTGTGAAGCCAAAAACATGGGAAAAGTTTGTTTCGACATTTGATCCACTTTTTAACGACTCACATATTTAAAAGAGGATACTAACATGAAAATTAAGGTAGGACAGCTAAGAAAGCTAATTACAGAGATAGCAGCATCAGGGGATATTCCATCGAGTGGTGATATTTTCATTTATCCGTCGGAACCGGAGTATGGTGGTGAAGAGATAGGCGAAGAGCACATTGACGATGCAGGAGATCTTTCGACCGCAAAAGATGAAGACTTTTATGACACGGGAGGTGGTCCTAAACCGGGTGAACAGGGTATTTGGATTTGGTGTCATGACATGGCCTGGACGTTTAATCCTGGCGAGCTTGTTAGTGTACCCAAACACGATAGCGGCACAGCAAGGGCATGGGCAAAGAAGAAAAATGTACAGAAGTTAGGCGAACTTCTTCAATCCCGCTACGGGAGTCCACTTGATTCAAGTATCTTAAAGATACTTGGTAGTGTAACAACTTATGGAATTCCATCACTCAATGCAGTAAAAGCATTTTCAATTCGACCACGAAAAGATAGTATCTACTTTCACTATAGTGAGTTTGGTGGAATTGAAGGCGCAATTAATCAAGCTGATATCAATAAGCTCAAAATGACTATACCTGAGTTAGCAGAATGGATGTTTGCTCATGGTGCACGTAAAATCAAGCCACAGAAGCGCACACGGTCGACATCTTACTATGATTGAAGATTAATCAAGCATAGCATTCACTAAATGCACGATCGACATATTTAACACGTGGAGGTCACACGATGTTGAATACGATCAAAAAATATCTTGGATATTTATGGGCATCGCCCATAACAGTTGCCGGCCTAGTTTACGTTCAATTATTTACACTTGCAGGTTGGTATAAGTATAGCGGCAAGTTTGGGGATTCGCTTGTATGGCAAGTGAATATAATGAAGTCACCTATCTGGCTATTAAAACGATGGCTTAGTTGGGCAGGTCATACAGTAGGCAATGTAGTCGTCATGAAGCATGATCCGAATGTAGATGTAGTGACTTTGACACATGAATCAAAACATGTCAACCAGATGATGAGGCTTGGAATATTTCAGCCAATTCTTTATGGCCTCTGTTATGTAGGAATTAAGCTTGGTTGTCCTGGAAGTGATCCTTATTTTAGCAATTCTTTTGAAATCGATGCTCGGCGCGCCGCAAAACAGGTCATTGACGTCGAAGGCATTGTGAAAATGCAAGAAGAAAGGTATGGCAAAAAGTGAAAGATACTGATTTGCTAAGAGAATACGTCAGTATACTGCTCACTGAAAAAGGATTTATTAGAAAAAACAAGGAGCACGACAAGAAGCCAAAAAAAGCCGGCCCAGGTTTCATTGATAAAGTAAAGAAGTATTTTACTGGCACGTCGGATTCAGACGCTGCTGTCGAAGAATGGATAGAAAATGCCGAGGCAAGTTATGGCATAGAAGAAATGCCTGACACAATTTCAAAATCTGCAAAAGCAATTAGTCGCCGTTATTGGCCAAAAGCACTTGCAAGAAGCAAAAATGATAAAGACGCTGCAATTAGACGCCTTCAAAAGGCTCTCAATCAGAAATTTGGACATGCATTGAAAAAATTGGAGAAAGAACTTGACACGGATCTCTTTTCAGACGATTAAGCAGCGTGTAATATCTGAAGTCATAGGAAATTATAGCACAAAGGGTGTCAACAGCTTAGATGCTCCCAGAAACATTAGAGCAGGTTCACAGATTAGAGGATCTCATCAAAGTCTAGCGATCGATGTTGCAAATGATGTATCTGTTCAAAATCAAGATGATGATGCACTTCCGAAGTCTGCTGTTGTTCTGCTGACTAAAGGTGACAAAGTACTCGCAGTTTCCAGAGGCGAGAATTTGAATGACATGAACATGCCGGGTGGCCATGTTGAACTGAATGAAGATTCACAAGATGCTGCAGTCAGAGAATTGTGGGAAGAAACTGGCATAAAGGCAGACGAGATATATTCGCTTTATTCAAAGCCAGACAATGGTTATCTTGTGACTGTCTATAGAGTCACACGCTATCATGGGAATCTTAAAGATTCTTCAGAAGGATCTGCAAGCTGGCAATCACCAGATGTGTTAAAGTCATCATCTTTCGGAAAGTTTTTCGAGGATATGCTTGCATCAATCCCGGGCGATTACATTTCAAGTAAACACGATCAATGAATTGAACTGTTTGATGTGAAGTATTATAATTGAAACGTCATGCGAACAGTTTTTTCACCAGGATTCCTTACATCATTACAGAATCAGCTATTGTCATTGCCAGTTGAGTTGCTGGAAACAGTCAATAGACATGGCGGTCTAGAGACTTGCGAATTACTCAATCTTGTTGTCTCAACTCAGTCTGCTGATATGTTGTCGCCTGATTTGCAAGACGCTGATGACATTTTGCAATGTGATTATAAGAAAATGACAAATGCAGGCATGCTGTCTGCAAATTCTGGTGAGACCGCACTTTGTATCATCGCTTCGGGCCGCAGTTCAGACACAGACAAGCCACTTTCAATGTTGCGTATGAAGAATACACTGACTAGTCTTCTAGGAATGAAACTATGTCAAGCATCTTCATTCAAAACAATATGGATCATAATCGATCCTCGAATGCGTCCTGAAATTGAACAACACATGACTGACTTCATGGGTTCATATGACAGATCAGTGCTAGTTGATCAACATGTTTCGTTCTATTTGACGCCCGATAAACGTCTAGATGAAGTTAATGGTGTGCACAACTTGCATACATGTGGATCTGGTGATGCATTGATTACGCTTGAATCTGAAGGTATCCTTGATCGATTTCGAACAGCAGGTGGCAAAAATGTCGTCTTTTGTGACGTTTCAAAACCGTACGTATTTCCTGCGCATGCGATCATAGGTCATCACATCGACAGCGGATTGTCTGCAACATACGAGATAACTTCTCGCATTGAAACAGAACGCGGTTATGTGTTATGCAGATACGAAGGCTGGCCGCGACTTATTCATACAAATCGAATTGATCATACTGATGTAAACGATGAAAATTTTCATTTCATAGGAACAGGAGTAACAGTATGCAATGTTGAAGAGAAATTTGATAGAATGAATCTTCCTTGGCATCGTGTCAGAAAAAATGTCATGAACAGGATCTCGATTGGTTATGAACGAGATCTAGAAGATATAACGATGAGATATCGTTCTAGATTTATCATGACACCGCGAACATGGAAGACAATGACGATTACTTCACAAGCTTCTTTAATACTAGCAGATGAAGAATCAGCAGGAAATTCAATCGACAAGATCTGACTGCATACCTACCACAATTGGTCTGCTTAACTTTGAAAAAAGAAGTGCATTAAACCTCATTAAGTTTTATCGGAATTATCTGATGACATCCTGGTAACATGAGATTAACTGTGTATAGTAATTTGTCAAAAGAGTACAACTTGAAGTAGTATGTGTATGGAGATGAGTAAATGAAGTTCGAAGATAGAATCAAGAATTTTGGTGCCGGCATTTGGTGGTGGTCACGAGTTGTTGTCGGAATGTGCATGATGCCACCCGGAACAGATCATCGAAAGTGGATTACTGATCTTACGATTGAACGCACAGATCGTGAATATACAAGAGACAAAATAAATGTCTGAAGAACTAATCGAAAAGATTTCAAAAGCACTATTTGAGCCGGTAATATTGCCCGCAGGTTGTCCTAGCATTGAGACTAGAATTCTTGCTAACATTGAAAGCATGTATCAAGAACTCGCAAAGTCTTCGATGTTAGAATTTGAATCATCAATGGACTTGATGCGTTCTGAACAGAAATTAAAATTGCTTGAAAATCTGTTTGCTAAAGCAGATTTGAAAACCTGGATATCAACTGGGGACTTTGCTGCAGCAGAAGAATTTACAAATAATGTAAATGCTGCATTATTCGAACAGACAGCAGATACACCAGTACCCGATACTGACCCAGAATATGAAGGACGTGGTCCATCAGGAACAGACACGTGGGTTTGTAATGACTGCGGCTGGTTATTTAGAGAGTGCACGTGCGAAGGTAGTAATAATGGATAATTTGCAGCGCTTTGAGTGTCAGTGTAGTTCATTTCATCACAGCATTAGATTCAGTCTCGATCTAGACGGTGATCTGTTTGTTTGTGTTGCACTGAATACTTGGTTGCCCTGGTGGAAAAGGCTGTGGCGTGCAGTAGTTTACGTCTTTCATCCAGGACATTCTCCTTACGGAGAATATGATGAGATAATCCTGCGTCGTGAAGACTATAAAAGACTACGTGAACTTCTTTCAACATCTGAATCTTTATTTGACAAGTCAATAGACACTGCATCCCAATGAAAAGCAAAAACATAATCAAGCCAAAGAAGGCTTCAGCAAAAAACACAATTCGTTTACCAAATCCGAAACTAGATTTAAGTCGGCTGCTAGATGCTGTCATTGATGGTGTTTTTACAGTCCCAGTAGGTGGTGAGCTTCTTGTCGTAAAGAAGCGAGACGGAAAGATGATGAGATCACTTTGTGTTGTTAAGAAGATTGGCGAAGATACAATCGATACATTTGATGAGACGAAGCAACAGTGGTTTTCATTCGAACTATCAAAGCTGTCACAGCACGATGTAATCATTAAGAGTCTTAGTATTCCTACGGTGTAATTGATCGATGCTGTCATTTACTGCTGCAGCGTTTTTATGTCATTGTTTGCAAGCAACACACGTACCAATTAAAAGCGGGACAACAGTTTTATTGGTTGGCGATTCTTTAGCAGTTGGAATGACTAATGAAATCAGATATCAATCAAAATCATCAGGATTTAATACTGCTGTACATGCGATTGGCGGAACATCGACACATCAATGGTTACACTTGATTACAGCTGATGTTAAAAAATATCGACCAACGCTAGTGCTTATATCACTTGGTACAAATGATTCTGCAAGAAATTTTGACAGTACAAAGAGAAGTACAGCTGTCTATAAGACACTGTCATCATTAGCAGGAAGTACAGGTGCCCGCGTAGTATGGATTGGTCCGCCGGCGCTTCCACAATTACTATCAAATTCATCAAAAGTCAAAGATGCTATTAAGCAGACAATGATCAACAATTATTTTGATTCAGACAAAATTGTAATTTCTATGTCTCATGATAAGATTCATCCGACGACTGCAGGCTATACATTTTGGACTCGAGAATTATGGAAGTGGCTGAAGTGTAAATGCATTATCTAATTTGATTGCTACACATTATTTGCAAACAAAAAATCTCAAATCATGAAAAGCTGCTATGACACATAATAAAGTAAATTCAATGGAAAAGAAAAACTTAACACGAGTTATTGAGCGATCGATGTCTGGTGAACTGCGCGATTTTTTCAATGTAGGAAAGGTCAAAAGACTTTTTCACGTAGGTGCAGAGATCTTTGTTGCAGTTCAACCATTTGTTAAAAAGCCAACACTGTGGAATTGTATGCATTCTGCATTTGCAGTTGGAAAAGTTATTGTCGATGACTTTGAGATTTGGCCTGATGATTTCTTTGATGAAACTTGGGAATCACCTTATCCTTCTGATTTTACAAATATTATTCATAAGACGCTGCTTAATAAGCCGTATGAACTAATCAAGACTTCTGATCCTACGACTGTTATTCATAAAGTTACTTTTGAAGATGTCGAATTTGGATTTTCTTTTAATACTAAAAACAACTACGTTAACAAGATATATGTCAAAGCTAACAAACTTTTGATAGCAAAAGAGATCATCAAGAAGGAGCTGTGGCGTCTTATGAAGGATGACAATGTTGTTCTTAAAAACACTGCAAAAAAGCAAAAAAATGGCTATGACAGTGAAATGTCATCGATTGAGATTATCGCAGACGACATATTTCAACAAATGCCGTCGCAGAGATCAAATGAATATTCTGCTTATTTAAAGAAATGCATCGATGCAGGTGTTCCCAGATCTGTTCTTTTGTATGGCCCACCAGGAACAGGAAAATCAACGATGGCACGAACTATCGTGAGTAATTTGGGAATGCGATCATTTAGAATTCGCGTGGAAGATATCGGCAATATCGATACGGCGACGATCTTTGAGGCAATTAACATCTTCGAACCTGATGCAGTCATACTTGATGATTTTGATCGATCTAGTTCACAAATTACGCTGCTTGAGACACTTGAATTCTTTCAGAAACATGTCAAGCTAGTAATAGCAACTGTGAACAATAAGAATCTTCTTGATGAAGCAATATTGAGGCCCGGCCGGTTCGATGAGCTAGTACAAATAAAGCAAATGGATGCAGATGTTGTGAAATCTGTTCTCGGCGCCGAACATGAAGATTCATATGACCTTGTGAAGGACTGGCCTGTTGCATTCATTCATGAATATGTAAAGCGTAGAAGATTCATGAATGAAAGTGAGGCAGCAAAGTCAACAATAGAGCTTGCACTTAGAGTAAAACGACTTGCATCGAAATATGACGATGAAGATCCGGATGAATCAATCGATAATGAAAAATTGCCCTGGTTTGAAACACATGATGTGATACCTTCAAAACCAGTGCACAAAAATCTTGGATCTGACTTTAACAAATTCGTAAGTAGATTAAATTCATTACATGATAATCGTGTATTTACTTCAAGCAAGAGAAAGAAGTGACAACATTAGCTTTGAAGCCATTTTTACCGGGCGATATTATTAGGCTCATAGGGGAACAAAATACAACTGGTGTAGTATTGCAATTACGACAAATCAGAGATTTATACCATGAAACTTTTGGTGGAACACCATTCATAGCAGCAACAATTCTCTGGTCTGATGCAGGCTGCTCTAGAGAGCTAAAGCATGTCCGAGAGCTTATGAACATGCGTGATATTCTTCCTGTTCCAATTTCAATTATTGAACATATCAAATGAAATGTACTATTGAATTTGGCAGTATGGTAAAACATCTTGATCAATCAAAGAATGGTACACCTATCACCGGTGATCTTGTTCAGCATACGTGGGATGCTGCGACCATTGGTGTTGTCACACATACACATGCTGAAAAAAATAAACTTGGTGATTCATTTATGAATATATTATGGTCAATATCACCATTCAATTTGACTTGAGAAAGAAATTTAAATGACAAGTAGAGATTTTTGTTACTGGTTACAAGGATATTTTGAGATTGCTGTCGCACCGATTGGAGAACTTGATAAAAATCAGATTGATTGCATACAAAAACATCTTGCGCTTGTATTCAAGCATGAGATTGACCCGTCTGCAGGATCATATGATCATCAGGTTGTCTTAAATGAAATACATGACGGAATCAAGACAGAAAAGAAACGAATCATGCCGCATGCTCGCGATAATATCCCTTATCGCTGTTGATGTTATTAAAGAAAAATTGTCAATCAATATACACGGCGGGAAATCAAATCGTTCAAGTCGACTAATTGATTCAATCAAATCACTTCCTGCAGGAGTTCGAAATCGTCTGACGCTTGAAAATGATGAACGCTGTTATAATGTCGTCGATCTTCTTTCTGTGAATCTCGCAACTTCAACACCAGTATGCTTTGATTCACATCATCATACCTTTAATGAAGGCGATCTCACAATGCAAGATGCATTTGATGCAGCATGTGCCACATGGCCTGGTGGTATTAGACCACTTCAACATATTAGCAATACAGATCCAAGCCGTAGCACAGGATCTTTTTTGGAACGACGTAAACATAGTGACTTCATTCATTACGTTCCACAATGTCAGCTCGTAGGTCTTCGCTCTGGGCTCATCGATCTAGAAGTTGAAGCGAAACAGAAGAATATGGCAGTCTTCAAGATGGCAAAAGATTTTGGTTTGGAGCTAACATGAAAACATACAACACAGAATTTGACGTGAAGCTTAGTCTAGATGAAATAATGGATTCGTTGTCTCAGCTTCTGAAAGCTGATCAAAAAAGCTATAATGAATGGTTTCGGCGTCTTGCTAATTTCAATGATGACTTGAAAGTTGAATTGAAGAATGCAATCAAATGGTCGCAAATGCCGCCATGATGATCAGTTAATTCAGAAAAATGTCACGAAGTTACATACCGAAGAATTCTTCGGAATATTCTGCATATCATTGCGAGACGATGTAGGCCTCTTTTGTTTAAAGCTGGCGATTTAGTTAGATTATTTAGCTATGAACATGAAGAGTGTGGTATAACATCGAGTACATTCATGCTTCCAATGTATGATGAATGGCTTAGCATTAATTCTGTTTCATACGAACACCTGTCTTATAGATGTGATAGACTTGTGATAATCGATGCATCGCTCATTCAATCGGGTGGAAACGGAGTGCGTGTATTAACAACAACTGGTAAAATAGGATGGGTGCATAGTTATACGTTAAAGCGCGTATAGAAATGTTCAGAGGCGACCTCGTCAGACCACTACTTTCACCAGGTGATTGGTGGTTTCGACTTTGGTCAGAGCCTGTGCATACTTCTGGCAGTCAACTTATTGAGACTGACAAATTTTATTCAGGCGAATTTGGAATCATCTTGGAGATTAGAAGCATGTCTATACAGCGAATAGATGTACGTGATCGTGTTGCTATTTATGTACAAATACTCACGTTGCGAAGTCTCAGCGGCTGGACAATCATTGAAAACTTGGAGTCAGTAAATGAATAAAGGTTGTCTTGTTAGACCGAGGGCCGCAATTTGGGCTATATCTCCTCGAGATGCAATTATTCCGCTATGGAACTCTTGGACGCATGGCAACAGTCTTATTACTTCAAATTTTCCAATCAAAGATTTTGCAATTATCATATCAGAACCAATTGAAACTCGAGGAATTGTCGGAGTCAATGTCATAACATCGACAGGAAAATCTGGTTGGTTACCTGCAGGACAACTTGAAATCGTTAAATGAAAATGTACAAAATTAGGGATATAAAGACAGGTCTTTTTTCTTCGGGAGGTATGTATCCTTCATGGTCAAAAAATGGCAAGATATGGTCGACTTTGGGAAAGATGAGTTCTCATCTAAAATATTTTGATGAGAACAAAGTATTGTTTTGGGAAGCTGTAGAATATGATGCAATTGAATCTGGAACATTTGCTGTAAGAGAATTGACAAAACGCAAAGTTACATAATGCAAAAATTTAAACAATTTATGTATACATACAGGCAGTTTGACGTCAACATCTTTAGCTTTCCTGAAAGAGGACATATCGGACATTCTTTGCGTGTTTCATTAAGATTTTGGAGAATACACTTACTGTTCACGCTGTCATCTAAAAAGCTTAAATGAAACAAGGTAATCTTATTAGACTTAAACTCCTGCTCGAGCCCGGAAGAAATTCTTCATCTATCACAAGAGGACCCTTAGGTCAACATGGGGAGTGGGATGCAGTTGGCAATATGCGAGAGAAAGACTTTGCAATAGTAATTGAAGTACCTGAACATTATACGGGCGATTATAATTTTGGCCCTGAAGATGAAACAGCATGCTTAAAGGTTGCTCTATCTAGTGGCATTACTGGCTGGATAGAAGGTTATCATGTTGAGTCTTTGACATGAGATATGGCGACTTGGTCAGATTAGCGCCCGGGCGCCCGCGGGAGGTTGCTATTATTTGGCCCGCTCCGCGAAGAACATTTTATAGCAAGCCAGGTGAAATAATTGGTTATATTCGAATAACTGACTTTGCTATATTTTTAGAAGAAGTAGTATCTGCAGCAACAGGATACAATAACAGTATCTTTCCATATCATCAAAAAAACACAGCTTTCTCAAAGCTCATCTTGTGTAATGGTAAAATAGGATGGATTGAGAAAGATGAATTGGTGATTGTATGAAACGCGGAGATCTGGTAAGAGTAATTTACTCAACAACATGTGCACCAAATTTATCAAAAAAGGCTCTAAAAGTGCTCTATTCAGTAACTTCTAATGTTCATCGCATGCCCGTGATTAAGAAGAATACGTTGGGCGTTGTTTTAGACATAGATGATGATGCTGATCAAATTTTTGATCCAAGCATTTTTGAAACAATCAGAGCACGAAGAATCCGTGTTTTATTTCAAACTATCGATGGTTACGTTCTTGAAAATTCACTTGAAGTCATTACTACGGAACAACATTGATTATCAAATAACCGACTGTATCAGTGTCAGCTGCGAGGCTAGACATTATCTGAAAAGACCCTGAAGACAGTGAATTGATAACAAGAGAACCAGACTGAGAATGATTGTTCGTTTGCTTAGTAAGCATAACTACAGAAGTTGCTTTAACAGTACTGTTTGTGACTGTTGCCTTCGATGGTGTTGCACCGTCTAGTTTGATTTTTCCAACTGGGCCATTTCCTGTTGAGCCTAATGTTCCACTTCGAAGGCTAACAGATCCGCTACAGATTAAGTCGCCTGCCAAAACTGATCTGAAATTGCTAGTTGATTCTATTCCGCGCCTTATTGAACCAGATACATAGAAATAATTGTCAGTACCAATTGAACTTGTTGTTCGTAATTGACTGTCAATCGATATTCCGTCTTTAACAATCAGTGACCCTGTTACTTCAGCGCCACGCCGCTCAATTCGAAAGACGTCTTTTCTATCAATTACTATACCAGCATCGCCATTACCAACTACAAACAACGAATGTGTGTTATTTTCTGAATTTGCCTCACCAATTACTGTTTGCAAATTCCCAGAAGCAACTGTAAAGTAGCCATTTGCATATGATGAAGATCCTATTGCAACTGTATAATAACCAGCTGCGTGGGATGCAAGGCCAAAGGCTAGTGTGTTAGCTCCCTCAGCATGTGACGCCTCACCAGCAGCGTTAGTCGCAGATCCTTCGGAATGCGCGTATGCGCCTACTGCTAAAGTCTGATTGCCTTCTGCATGTGCATCGGCGCCTGCTGCAATTGTTCCATAACCTTCAGCGTGAGAGTACCCGCCAGATATAGCATCTGCTTCTGGGATATCAACACCCGTAATATCGCGCCCAGGCGAAACAACGACTCGTAATATTGAAATAGTGCTTATCTGATATGGAGTGAAAAGCGTGTTATTATTAATATCAATTTTTGTTCTATCTGATCCCGGATATGTTGAAGTAACTACAGTTGCTATCGCCATAACGGTGGTGGAGCCATCTTGTAATGTAACAATAGTCCCAGGTGCAAAATTTGCTGTTTGATCTTTATACTTCTGGTCGATGTAAAACGTCCCCGCTGCTCCGGGCCCACTAGTAAAAAATCCTCTTGCGCCTGCTCTTGTGCTACCGCCTTCGGCATGCGCGCCGCGACCATAGGCAACTGTTATCTCACCTTCAGCGTGTGAAATATCTCCATATGCTTCTGTTCCTGGATATAGGCTTGCAATAAATGTGAGATCGTCTGTACCACCTTCTGCATGTGACACTTTGCCCGATGCAATAGATGATAAACCCTCAGCATGAGATATAACCCCAGTAGCACGAGATCCAATTCCTTCTGCATGACCTGCATAACCCAGGGCTGTTGTTTTATAACCCTCGGAATGAGAACCACCAGACAATGCATATGTTTCAAAGCCTTCAGCATGTGCACCCCAGTACTGTCCTGTCAATTCTGGAAATGGTGCCTCCAAGCGCGGCGGCGTCGAATTAATTGATGTTAATGTATGCGCTGATCCAACAGCTAACCAGCCGGCGAAGCCCAGCAGCTCAATGTTGTAATCAACTATTTCAATGTAAGTGTTACCACCAGCAAAGTAAGGAGCTGCACCTGTAGGCCTGACTTGATACGATCGCGCAGCTGCGGTCAGGTCTTTATTGTTATTGATGAAAATGAAGTCATCTGCTGCAAATGAACCTGTAACGTTGCCATGTATAGAATCTATAACTAGAGATCCTGTTCCTCCAAATGACCCAGAAATTACTCTACATGAATACCAAACAGAACCTGCAATAGTTGATTTTCCCTCAGCATGACTTGCATCTGCTATTACTGTTGTTGAAGCACCTTCGGCATGCCCACATCCAAAAACACTTATTGCAGTAGCAGTAGTCGACGCGAAGCCCTCAGCATGACTAGCATGTTGTGCTGCAATTGTTGTAATTCCTTCAGAATGAGATCCTAGTCCAACAGAAATTGTTAAAATTCCTTCAGAATGTGAGCCAAGATTAAGAGAAAACGATCCTGTGCCTTCAGCATGCGCAGCCATACCATTGTTAATGTTACCATTGACATTATTAGGGTGATCGATTGGAATTATTATGAGTGCACCACCAGCACCACCAGTTATATTTTGCCCCCAAAGAACTATTGTGTTCACACCATCCCAGTATGAATCAATTATTATTCCATACACAGCCGGAGCCGTCGATAACAAATCAGGATCACGAGCGAAAATATATTGTCCTACAACGAACAAACCAGTTACATCACCGTGATGTGCACCTATTATAATTGAACCAGATCCCGGACCCTGTATTCCATCAAATGCTCTGCCTGTTGCGACTGTTCCGACACCTTCAGCGTGATCGGCGAAGCCGGCACCAGTAGTGTATGCACCTTCAGCATGAGACCCTGAGCCTAATGCTTGAACACCTACACCTTCAGCATGCGAAGCATCTCCAAATGCTTTAGTATAAATTCCTTCAGCGTGTGAAAATGTTCCGCCTGCGTAACCAAAGTTTCCAATAAGATCATAAGAATATCCTTCAGCATGAGAGTAATCTCCCAATGCTATTCCGGTGCCTTCAGCATGTGAGCCTATGCCCAATGCTAAGCCTAGTGCACCTTCTGCATGTGAATACAGACCCCATGTTTGTGAACCTGGTACAGTTGCAGTTACATCAGCTGTATTGTTGTATGAAACAACTGCACCAAAGTTGAAAGGAATATTTAGATCAACGTCATTCGTGTACAAAAGAGTATTTGTTCCCGACCAGCTCGAAGACTGGATAACATGACTTGAACCATTTCTACCAAAAAGTGCACCCTGATTAAGAACAATCGCACTATCTAAATCTACAAATGATGAAGTTACATTTCCGTATGGTGAATCAATAATGATTGTACCCGTTATTGCTGTGCATACATACATGCATGCTCCGGCAGTGCTGCCTCCGCCTTCTGCATGTGATGCTATTCCTATTGCAGAAGTAAATGCGCCGCCATCTGCGTCATTTCCGCCCTCAGCATGAGAATAACTACCTGATGCACGGGCGCCGGCGCCTTCAGCATGTGAACCCTTGCCTGATGCATATGTGTTAACACCTTCAGCATGAGAAGCATAATAAAGGTCACCAGGGAAGACACCTGCCTGTGTTCCAAGGCCTTCTGCATGTGATATGTCTCCTGCAGCAATTGTTGATTCGCCGATTGCATTCGAAGCATAGCCCAATGCAATTGTATTAAGGCCGCCGGCACATGATGAGCTGCCATCTGCTACTGTACCACTGCCATAAGAGAATGCTGTATAGCCACTCGCTGCTGTGCTAAAACCGATTGCAAATGAATCTTCGCCAGAAGCAGTGTTTGAATCATTTTCAGCGCATGCATATAAACCTGTAATTGTAAGATTATTTGTCGTACATGACGCGCCGCCGGCACCGGCGGCATAGACAGGAGCTGCTCTTGGTCTAGGTCTATAAAAAGAATAGATTTTTCTGTATCGTTCTGCGTCTCTGGTTGAACTCATTGCTATGCCACTCTTTCTCTAGGTAACTATGATGCACATTGAGAATGGACATATCTTCTATCATGTAACTTGATGAAATGTGTTAATCAATGTTTCTGCAAGTATGTTTATATCCAAAAACTTCATTGCAATATCTCTGTTTTTTTCTGCCATTTTGTCACATGTCTGTGAATCAAGCACTGATAAAACTGCATCGTGGAAGCTGTCTTTAGCTTGTAGGCATAACCCTTGACAGCCCAAATCAGCAAACATCTCTTTATTTGCACCTACAGATGATGCAACTACAGGTAAACCAGCAGCCATATACTGTGCTATCTTTAGTGCACACTTTCCAACTGTCGAGAGATTTGCTGGGAGCGGAGCAATTCCTACTGCTGCACAGCTTAAAGCGATCTTTTCAGTTTTGGAAGTCCATGGAATAAAATCAAAATCAAATGGCAATTTTGGCTTATTGTCACATACAACACGTAACTTTATGCCTGCTTCATTTAGACGAATCAAGTCATCACGGATATGAAGAAGATGAGGTATCGTACTCCAGCTACCAGTCCATACCATCATTCTTTCTGATCTACTGCTGATCGGATATGAGACAACATCTATGCCTGTTCGGAGCAAAGATGTTGATTTTGCACCACCCAACAATGCGTAGTAAGACAGCATTTTGCTTCCACATAATACATCTGCAGAAGCAGAGACAACATCGCGAAAGCCCGTTCTTAAGAAAAGCGAATCATCAAAATCATAAATGATTGGACAGATTTTTTGCAAAGTCTCAAGAATTTGTTTAGGAATGATTTGTCGTCGAATCCAAATTGCATCATATTTTGTGTCGTCAAATGACTGAGCAGGAACACCTTCAATCATGTCGACTTCAAAACCTGCTGAATTTAGGTACGGAATAAAAGGTAATGCCCTAAATCTAAACGACGGATCTTTGCCCATTTCCTCATTGATGCAAAGAATCTTTTTCATATTTAGTATTACACGAAGCCTTCAAGCGTCAGCAGCTGATCTCGAATTGCTAACAACAGTGAACGAAGTATAACTTTTTGTGGATTAGTTAAGTCAGTGAAATCAGTTAGAGGTCTATCAACATTAATCACTACCTGTTCATTACGTTGCAAATGTCCAACAACACGCGGAATATTGCCCGATGCAGAATCACTAATGTAAAAAGTGACACGAAGATCATTCGCACCAGCATCAACAGAAATAATCTCACCCGTCGGTTTAGTTTTCATATTATACTCCTGCCTTTGTATCTACTGCTTCCCAAATTGCATCCTGAACTCTTGCGATCATTCTACTTAGCGGATACGGCAGCTGTGCCATTCCTGTAAGTTTGCACTGTTCCTTCAGGTAATCTCGTTCTTCGTCTTCGAGTTGATGAAATGGTGTTGGATTTGCTTCTAATGAATCAATCTTGTCACATATGCTTTCAAATCGTTTCACATCTGTTTCAGTTTGTCGAGCACTTGGCTGAGCAAGAATTACTTGTCGTAGAACAACAATGTAATTTAGTTCACCTAGCGGCTTCGGTATTGTAATCGTTTTCATACAACAATTATTATTCTTTGTAATGTTGTGTAAATCATTGATTTAAATAAAATTGTATGTTGATGCTATGTTTCTGCATATTATCAATTGTCAAACAAGATTTTAATCAGGAAACTTTGTGATATACTCGACTTTGAGGTGTGTGAATGATCCTGTGAATTGTTGTGACGTTGCTGATGAGTCTTGTGCACACAATAGAATCCTTGGCTGCGTTCCTATCCACATAAGTGGCGATGACATGTTCTGTTGTTCTGAGGTTTGGTAGTTTGCCATCGTGCTAGGAAACGACCCAGAAAAAGTATTAGCGAGCGAACTCGAAAACACACCTGACGACGCTTGAAATCCTTTGGGTGCTTCAAACACAATACTCAGCACATTGTCCGTATAATTCGTGGTGGAATTGAATGGTGTTGTTGCTACGGCATTGATACACGACTGCACTATCCAGGTCTGTACACTTGTTGAGTACCCCTTGAAGATATGGTAAGCCTGGTTCGTTGGAGAAGTGGTATCCTCGAAACCTAATCGCACCCCCTTAGCCGAAGCGTTATCACCTGACTGTGAAATACGGACAGATACACGAACGATATGCCTTGATGCAGAGTAAGTGGGAAATGCTGCAGAAAGTGGAAGAACAATGATTGGTGCAGCGCGCACGGTCGGGTTGCCGGTTTGCAATGAATTAATCAAAGGTGCTATTACGATACCTCTGCCGTTTGTCACTGTAGCTGTTGTGCTGTTCGCGTCATTGGCCCATGTCCACGTTTTGCCATCGATAGTTTTTGATCCATTCCCACCAGTCCTAATGTTCGAACTAGACAGCGTTGTGAAGTCAACACTATATGCAGTTGTCCAGCTAGAAGCAGAAGCACTTACAGCACTTATAGCTTCGCTTATAATTGTATTGCCTGATCGCTTAAAAAATTCACCGTCTGTGATTGTCCCAACAATTAAGTTTGTTGGACCCAGCGTTTCTCTCAGACCATTTGCGACACCGGTGTCAGCTTGCGTAGGATCGGAACCGTAAATTG
>Ga0315288_10001310_pt1 | contig 32057 bp, 27 predicted proteins | sample YL17G11_20_MG_FD_203454 | JGI IMG/M metagenome (GOLD analysis project Ga0315288, IMG submission 203454) | Sediment microbial communities from Yellowstone Lake, YNP, Wyoming, USA - YL17G11_20 | ecosystem: Environmental > Aquatic > Freshwater > Lake > Sediment | place: USA: Wyoming | collected...
CATTTAGTGACCCCAGGTGTTGATTTAAGGGGTAAGGTCCTGGTGTGTTGGACCTGACCACTATGGGTGTCAGGCATGAGTGTTAACTGGCGGGGGTTGTTAAACCATTTAGTGACCCCAGGTGTTGATTTAAGGGGTAAGGTCCTGGTGTGTTGGACCTGACCCCAGGTGTTCGAGGAGGAAGAGTGGGCGATGAAGAGGACTAAAGCCATACTGCACATAGACATGGACGCGTTCTTCGCCTCGGTGGAGAGGCTGCTCGATCCGTCGCTGGAGGGGAAGCCCGTAGTGGTTGGCGGGGACCCTTCACAGCGGGGCGTGGTCGCCGCGGCCTCCTACGAGGCCCGCGGGTTCGGGGTGCGCTCGGCCATGCCGCTCGCAACCGCTGGGAAGCTCTGCCCGGACGCAGTCTACCTGCCGGGCAACTTCCAGGCGTACTCCCACTACTCCCGGCTGGTGCGCGACATCCTCGAGGAGTACACGCCGCTGGTCGAGCCGGCCGGCATCGACGAGGCGTACCTCGACCTGACCGGCTGCCGCCTGGCCTTCGGGAAGCCGGCCGGGGTGGCGCAGGAGATAAGAGGGCGCATCGGGGATGAGCTCGGCCTGCCTTCCTCGGCCGGCCTCTCCGCGGCCAAGGTCGTGAGCAAGGTCGCCTCCGCAGCCGCGAAGCCCGACGGGTTCCTCGAGGTCCCGCCCGGCGGCGAGCTCGAGTTCCTGGCGCCGCTCCCGGTCGAGAGCCTGCCCGGGGTAGGCCCGGTGTGCCGCGCCGCCCTGTCTGACATGGGCATACGCACGGTGAGGGACCTCTCCCTGCTGCCGGTGGAGGCGCTGGAGAGCGTGCTGGGGTCCTGGGGGAAGGTGCTCCACGAGTACGCCCGCGGTATCGACCGGCGCAGGCTCGAGGAGCGAAAGCTGCCGAAATCGGTCAGCCGCGAGACCACCTACGAGACCGACACCATCGATTACGAGCTGGTGCGCTCGACGCTCCTGCTCCTGTCCGAGAAGTGCTGCCGGGCGCTGCGCGGCGAGGGCCTGGCCACCACCAGGGTGGCGGTCAAGCTGCGCCACTCGGACTTCAACACTTACATGAAGTTCCGCACCCTTGCGGTCCCCACCGACCAGGAGCAGGTCATCCACCAGGTGGCTTGCGAGCTGTTCGAGCGGCTGCTCGGCAGAGGGGTTCGGATAAGGCTCGTCGGCGTCGCCCTTTCCGCGCTGGTGACATCGGGGTGCCAGGGGGAGCTCTTTCCGGACGCGCCCAGGACGGACAGCCTGCGGGCAGACAGCCTTAACGGCAGCGTTGACCGGATACGCGAGCGCTACGGGTTCTCTGCGATTCTAAGGGGAAGCACCCACGGGCTGGTGACTCCCACGAGGGCCGGGGTGATGAGCCGCGGCAACGGCGGCAACGGGCACGGTGGGGGCCTCCAGGGCAGCCCGCGGTGCAGCTGAGACTGAAAGGAGCCCGCAGTTGGCGGGGAGCTCGCCTATCACCCCATAGGTGCTGCCTTGATGCTGAACCAGCAGCTTGCCAGCATCCAGCACCTATGGGGTCGATCAGACAAGAGGCACTATACAAATATGGATTTTGTACACCTGAACTGTCACAGCAACTTCAGCCTCCTCTTCGGCGGGAGCCCCGTCGAAGAGCTCGTGGCGCGCTGCGCGGAAGCAGGGATGGACGCCCTGGCGCTCACCGACCGGGACGGGCTGTACGGCGCGGTAAAGTTTTATGAGGCGGCCTCCGAGGCCGGAATCAAGGCAATAATCGGGTGCGAGCTGACGGCTGAACCGGACCCGGCGGAAAACTGCGATGACGCGCGGCGCCTGATACTCATCGCCAGGGACGACGGGGGTTACAGCAACCTCTGCCGGGCCGTGACCGAACGCCGGCTCGGCGAGGCTCCCCTCTCGCTCGAACAGCTTGCCAGGTACACGGACGGCCTCTTCGCCCTGTGCCCGGAGCCCGGCCTGCTCGAGCCGCTCCTCTCTATATTCGGGGACTCGCTCTACGCCGAGCTGTCCAACACCGGGACGCGCGAGAGCCACCTCCAGGCCGAGGCGCAGATAGACGCGGCCCACCGTCTCGGCGTGCCATGCGCGGCCACCAACCGCGTGGCATTCGCCCGACCCGACGACTACCAGCTGCACCGAACCCTCAACGCCATACGCCTGATATGCCCCGTGACCCGCATCCCCCCCGGCGAGGTGGCGGACCGTGAGTGCTGGCTCAAGCCGGCCCGCGAGATGGAAGAGCTCTTTCTCGCCTACCCGTACAGCAAGGCGCCCGACGCAATCCAAAACACGCGCGATATAGCCGGTGCCTGCGAGTTCCGCTTCGAGCTCGGCGGGCAGCTGTTCCCGGAGGCCGACCTCCCCCCCGGCGAGACCCCTTTCTCCCACCTGACCAAGCTCTGCTTCGAGGGAGCCGCCAGGCGCTACCGCCCGCTCACCGCCGGCGCGCTCGAAAGGCTTCACTTCGAGCTGGACACCATCGAGGGACTGGGGTTCACGCCGTACTTCCTGGTAGTGCACGACATCGTCAACTTCTGCCGGGAGCGCGGCATCCCGGCCGCCGGGCGCGGCTCGGCGGCGGGAAGCATGGTCGCCTACGTCCTGGGCATCACCTATATCGACCCTTTGAAGCACGACCTCTACTTCGAGCGGTTCCTCTCCCCGGCGCGCGAAGACCCGCCCGACATCGATCTGGACATCTCCTGGTGCCGGCGCGACGAGGTGCTCGATTACATCTACCGCCGCTTCGGGGAAGACAGGGTCGCGATGATATGCACCTACGCCACCATGAAGGCGCGCATGGCGGCGCGCGACGTCGCAAAGGCGCACGGGCTTTCCCCCGACGAGGTCGACGCCTTCGCCAGGAACATCCCCCACTGCCACGCGAGCCAGATAGAGGAGGCCGCCTCCGCAATCCCGTCCTGCCGCGACCTCCCGTTCGACCGTGAGCCGATGAGGAGCATCCTCGAGGTATGCAACCGGCTCGACGGCTTCCCCCGCCACCTCTCGATCCACGCGGGAGGGGTGGTCATCGCCGACCGGCCGCTCACCGACCTGGTCCCCCTGGAGCGCGCCACAAAGGGCCTTGTGATAACGCAGTATGACATGGGGCCCATTGAGAAACTCGGCCTCATAAAGATTGACATCCTGGGGCAGAAAGGTCTCTCGGTCATCGAGGACACGGCGGCCGACGCTGCCCGCAACCACGGAGCGCGCCTGGACCCCGACAACTTTACGCGCGACGACCCCGACACGTTCCGGCTGCTCTGCGAGGGCCGAACGCTGGGCGTCTTCCAGATAGAGAGCCCCGGCATGAGGTCGCTGCTGCAGGCGATGAAGCCGAAGAGCATCGAGGACCTGACGCTATCCATCGCCCTCATCCGCCCCGGCGCTTCCGGCAGCGGGATGAAGGAGTTGTTCCTGCTGCGGCGCGCGGGCCGTGAGCCGGTCGTTTACCTCCACCCCGACCTGGAGCCGATCCTCTCGGAGTCGCTCGGAACGTTCGTATATCAGGAGCAGGTGATGCGCGCGGCGGTCGCCCTGGCCGGCTTCACGCCCGCCGGGGCCGACGACCTCAGGCGGGCGATGACCCACAGGCGCTCGCCGGAGCAGATGGAGGCGATAAGGGCGAGGTTCCTGGAGGGCGCCGGGGAGCGCGGCCTGCCGCCGACGGTGGCGCTGGCGCTCTTCGAGAGCCTGGCGAAGTTCTCGGGCTACAGCTTCCCGAAGGCCCACGCCGCCACCTACGGTGAGTTCTCCTACCAGGCCGCGTACCTCAAGGCCCATTTCCCCGCGGAGTTCATGGCCGCGGTGCTGGCGAACGAGGCGGGCTTCTACCACCACTCGGTCTACGTCGAGGAGGCGAAGCGCCTCGGGGTCAGGGTGGCGCTCCCCGACGTGAACCGCAGCGAGTCCGACTACCGCGTGCGCGACGGGGTAATGTACTTCGGCCTGCTCAGGGTCAAGGGGATCTCCCGCCGGGCCGTGGACTCGATACTGGAAGCCAGGCGCTCGTTCCCTTTCACCTCGCTGTCGGATTTCCTGTGCAGGGTGGGCGTAACGGAGGAGGAGACCGCGTCTTTAATAAAATGCGGCGCCTTCGACTCGCTCGAGAACACCCGGCCCGAACTGCTCTGGAAGCTCTCGATGATGTACCCGGAGGCCCGAGCGGCACGGAAGCGAGGCTCGCCCCCGCCTGCTTTCTCCCCACTCGCGGGGGAGGACCGAGGTTGGGGGGATTACCAGCTCCCGCTGGTCGCCGAGGCCGTAAGGGTCAGCCCGCCCCATGCGCTGCCGAGGCTCCCCGACTACTCCCGGGCCCAGAGGCTCGAGATGGAACTCGAGTACCTGGACGCGAGCGTGTCGTGCCACCCGCTCGAGATCCTGGTGCCGGGCGAGATCGAACGCGCCCCGGTCAGGAGCACCGACCTCGCCAGCCACCTGGGCGAGACGGTAAGCATGGCAGGATGGCTGATAGCCCAGCGCCGCGCGGTGACAAAGAAACAGCAGTACATGCAGTTCTTGACCTTCGAGGACCTCCACGGGACTTTCGAGGTCACCGTCTTCCCGCGGGAGTACCAGCGGCTCGAGGCTCTCGTCGGGACCTCGCGCGTCTTTCGCGTCACCGGCCGGGTCGGGGACCGCACCGGCAGCGTGACCATCACCGTCTCCGACCTCGAGCCACTGGCCCCGTTCTCATCGGGGCGTGAATCGGCAATCTCTGAAGGCGGCGTCGCGGGCTGGGCGGATTGAGAATCCAGGTCTTTGTTTAACAATATTATCTGCAATATTATCTACAATTATCTATACTCACTTCGGTGTTAATGATGAAAGCCAAGTCAACGACAGTCCGAGTGGATTACGAGACCAAGCTCGCCCTTGACGAGATAGCCTCGGCGCAGGGAAAGCCGATAGCATCCGTTATCGCGGAGTTGGTCGAACCCTACAGGAAGAAATCCCTCCTGGACTCCATCAATAAATCGTTCATAGCCTTGAAACACGACAAGAAAGCATCTCACGAAGCAGAGCAAGAGGCGAAAGTGTTAGAAGGAACTCTGATGGACTGCCTTGAGGAATGTTGATTACCGCGCTAGAGTCCTAGCTCTCTTAACCCTCGAACGGCTTGGGCGTTCTCGTCGGCTCGCAGAGGTGGGCAGTCATCGACGCGCAGACTCCCTTCCGATATCGCGACGGCGAATGCCATGCAGCTCGCGACGCCGCACTCCCCGCAGTTGGTCTTGGGAAGCAGCTTAAAAACCTCCAGGACCTGTGGCGCCGTCCTCTCCTCGTAGTCCGGAGTTAATTCGTCTCTTTTCTCCCATACCGCGTTGATCATCGCCAAGGCTTTGCCCAATAGCTCCTGCGCCTGCCGCCGGTCAAGGACGTTGCTGATCGCCAGTTCGTCCTGGCGAAGAGCGTAGGTCCGCCCCTCCTCTTTCCACAGGATGAACTGGTTGCCCCTGCCGTAATTGGCACGCTCCAGAGTCACGTTCAGATACGGCATTACCTCCGACGCATCATCCGCGAAGTGAGCCTTGGCGCTGTAGATAGCCCCCTGGGCCTCCGGCACGCAGTCAACATCGCACAGCTCGACATCGTAGCCCTCGATCAGCTTCTTACTATCCACTGTGCCCCCCCGTCACGGGATTCCGCTCACAGACCTGGATGTGATCCCCAACCTGCTGCGGAAACGATCGTTGATCATCTTCAACTCCTGCTCCGAGTCCCACCCCAGATAAGACCATAGCGGGGTCATCTATGGGGTCATCTATGGGGTCAGGTCTTGAATCGTGAATTTTTGCCATACCTGGCACCTGGCACCACATTAAATCGCATAAATTCACGATTCAAGACCTGACCCCTTCTTGCGGGCGAGCGGTGACATGGCGCGCAGGCGCTCGACAACCGGCGGGAACTGCTCGAGGACGTAGTCGATCTCCTCATCGGTCGAACCGCGCCCGAGCGAAAAGCGCACCGAGCCCAGCGCGTCCTGCGGGGCAACCCCCATCGCCACGAGCACGTGCGGTGGCTCGAGCGAATCCGTGGTACAGGCGGACCCCGTCGAGGCGCAGATGCCGGTGGTGTCCAACTGCAGGCACATCGCCTCGCCCTCGATGAACCTCACACCTATGTGCGCGTTATTGGGAAGGCGCATCACCGGGTGGCCGTTCAGGAACGTATCCTCCATCGAGCCGAGCACTCCTTCCACAAGCCGCCGGCGAAGCGACGTGATCCTTTCGGCCTTCTCTTCGAGCCCGGCCGACGCCGCCTCCGCGGCGACCCCGAACCCGACTATCCCGGCTATGTTTTCGGTGCCGGCTCGCATGCCGCGCTCCTGCTCGCCGCCGTGTATGAATCGGCTTACCTTCGTGCCACTTCTTATATAGATAGCCCCCACCCCTTTCGGGCCGTACAGCTTGTGCGCGGATGTGCTGAGCATGTCAACGCCGAGCTCATCCACGTTCACCGGGATGTTGCCCACCGTCTGCACCGCGTCCGTATGCAGGTAGACCCCGGCTTCCCTGCATGCCCCCGCTATCTCGCAGATCGGCTGCATGGTCCCGACCTCGTTGTTTGCGTGCATCACCGAGACAAGCACGGTGGTGGGCTTGATCGCTTTTCGTATGTCGCCCGGGTCGACCAGCCCGCTGGAATCGACCCCCACGAAGGTCACGTCGTATCCGCGCGAGGCAAGGAACTGCGACGTCTCCAGGACCGCGTGATGTTCGATCACCGTAGTCACCAGGTGGTTGCCTTTCCCCTCGTTGGCAAGCAGCGTGCCGACCAGGGCCATGTTGTCGGACTCGCTTCCGCCCGAGGTGAAATAGACCTCATCCGGCGCCGCCCCGATGAGAGACGCAACCTTCTTCCGCGAGTCCTCCACCGCTATGCGTGTCTCCCGTCCCAGCCTGTACAGCGCGGATGGGTTGCCGAACTTTTCACGAAGGTACGGCTTCATCGCCTCCGCTACCTCGGGAAGAGGTGGCGTCGTCGCCGCGTGGTCAAGATAAACATACTTCATGGTCATCACCTCGAAGGGGCCAGCCCGATAAAACGGCCCCCTCAGCCCTCCTTTTCCTACTACTTTTGAAGCTCGCCCCAGCGGACCCTCAGGTCCTCCAGGGTCTGCCCGGCCAGCACGTCCCTCATCGCTCGCGCCATGTCGCACCAGAGCTCCCTGGTGACGCATTCCTCGGCCCTTTCGCAGGCAGAAGGGTCGCCAACACACTCGACCGGAGACAGCGGGCCCTCGAGCGCCTCGAAGATCTCGTCGAGCCTGATCTCCTTCGCGGGCCTCGACAGCCGGTAGCCGCCCCTGGCGCCGCGGGTCGCAGTCACGAGCCCCTTTCCCCTGAGCCTTGTCATCATGTGCTCCAGGTACCTCTTGGACAGGTCCTGCCTCTCGGCGATGTCTCTCAAGAGAACCGGCCCGTCGTCACCGTTTGCGGCAAGGTCGAGCATCGCCCGCATCCCGTACCTCGCCCTGGTAGAAAACTTCAATTCGCCTCCGAACACTGGATTGTCTGCGGGGCCCGCGTTACAAACGCCTTTACACCCCGCCGTCGCAATAATCTACCACGCCGCTAGGAAATCGGTCAACGAGAACGGCCGGTGTCATTAACAGGGAAAGGCAACCCTTGCGGCCCCTGGCCATCCCGGTGTTCCAGGCATGACCCTGCCAATGAGCGCACTTCCACCCGGACAACCTGCGCCCTTGAAACCGTTCTTCGATTCCTGAAGGCCATATGCCGCGTCCTCAGGAGTCCGGCTCCAATAGCGCCGTGGTTCTGCGCTGTAACCTCGGGACATCCCCCGAATACCCCCGCGACCAGATAGCAGTGGTAGAGGGCGACAACCGTTTCCTGAACGGCAGCGTTCGGGGGGAAACCACCTACGTATACAGGGTCGCAATCTTGAAAGACGGTGCCGTATCCCGGGCAAGCAACACGCTGACGGCGGAGGTGCCCGGCGCTATATCCGCCTCGTTGAGCAGCACTACTGAGAACGGCGTTTCGCAGCTTTCCTGGAGCACCAGCATATCCGGGATAAGCCCGTGCATAACGCATTACGTGCTGATCCGTTCTGATGAGAGCCCGGCCGGGAGCATCTCTTCCAGTGCCGGGCAGAAGACGTATTCCCTGGGTGTTTCACGCCGGGACTTTGTTGATTCGGGGCTAACTCCGGTACGGACCTACAGCTACAGGCTTGCCGTCTGCCGGGGCGATTAGGTCCTGGTGAACAGCAACATCGTGGAAGTGAGAATGCCTTAGTACCCAGTCCCATAGATACGCTTGCATTCGATCGCCGCTGCATCCGCCCCTGCGGCGTTCCGCTTCCTCGCAGTACTCACCGAGTACTCCTCGGTCGCGCGCCTTGCAGGAACGGCGCCCCGACGCTCTCGGTACGACACCGTATCTACCGGACGGGGTACTTAGCAGTGATAACCGGCAGGCAGCAGCCGGCCGCTGTCAGCCCCGGGCAATATCAGCATCCCCCGGTGCCACACGTTTTCCGCCCGGACCTTTTCCCCTTCGTGGCCGAATCGGCGTGCCCCCATGAACGTGGACGGCTTTTGTTATAGAATATATGAGCTTTGTAGACCTTTAATAATCGCCCGGGCAATGCGGGCGCAAGGAGGTAGTGATGGAAATTACCTTGAGCATCATCAAGGCGGACGTGGGCGGGTTCGTGGGGCATTCCGATGTGCACCCGGCTTTGAGGGAAAAGGCCGTAGAGCACATGGAGAAGGCCAAGAAGGACGGCTTTCTAATCGACTACTGCCAGGGCGAGGTCGGTGACGATATAGCGCTTATCATGACCCACACCAGGGGAATCGAAAACGAGGAAATGCACAAGTTCGCCTGGGACACTTTCACCGATATGACAGAGGTCGCCAAGAAATACGGCCAGTACGGCGCCGGACAGGACCTGCTGGTTGACGCGTTCTCCGGAAACCTCAAGGGGATGGGCCCCGGGTTCGCAGAGATGACCTTCGAGGAGCGGCCGGCCGAGCCTGTCATCGTGTTCCTGGCGGACAAGACAGAGCCCGGCGCCTGGAACTTCCCCATATACAAGATATTCGCCGACCCGTTCAATACCATCGGGCTCGTAATCGACCCGAACATGCACGAAGGGTTCCGCTTCGAGGTCCTCGACCTTATCGGCGACCGCAGGATCATCTTCAGCCTCCCCGAGGAGATGTACGACATGCTCGTCCTGATAGGGTCGCCTTCGCGCTACGTCGTCAAGCACGTCTTCCGCAAGGGCTCCGACGAGCCGGTCGCGGTCTCGTCCACCCAGCGCCTTTTCCTGATGGCGGGCCGCTACATCGGCAAGGACGACCCGGTTATGGCTGTCCGTTGCCAGAGCGGCCTTCCGGCTGTCGGTGAGGTCCTCGAGCCTTTCTCCTTCCCCCACGCGGTAGCGGGCTGGATGCGGGGCTCGCACCATGGCCCGCTGATGCCGGTGGGGTTCAGCGACGACACGCCGACCCGTTTTGACGGCCCGCCCCGCGTGGTAGGGCTGGGCTTCCAGCTCAAGGACGGGATGCTCATCGGGCCACGCGACATGCTCGGCGACATAAGCTACGACAACGCGCGTAAGTTAGCCCTGGACACCGCGGACTACCTGCGGCGCCACGGCCCGTTCGAGCCGCACAGGCTGCCGCAGGACGAGATGGAGTACACCACCATGCCGTCTGTGCTGAAGAAGCTGAAAGAACGCTTCGAACCGGTGTAGGCGTTTTCATGATCCGATAAAAAGGGCGGCATGGCCGCCCTTTTTGTTGCGCGCGGCCAGAGGAGCAAAAGGAGCTTTCCGGATGGAAGTAAAAGTCTGGATACTCGACGATAACATCTCCGGGCTGCCGCCCTTCAAGGCGGAGCATGGACTCTCGGTTCTGCTCGAGGTCGAGGGAAAGAGGTTTCTCTGGGACTGCGGTTTGAGCGACCTGGCCGTCTCCAACGCCGGCATACTCGGCATCGACCTCCGCTCAATCGAGGGTATCGGTATCTCACATGGCCACCTCGACCACGCCGGTGGCCTCCTCAGGGTCCTTTCCGCCTCGGGCCCCAGGAAGATATACCTGCACCCCGACGCCCTCGTGCCCAGGTACCTGAAGCTGGGCGAGGCCAGGATCTTTGTCGGCATCCCATTCACCCGCGAGGCGATCGAATGCGCCAGCCTGGGCATCGAGGAGTCAACCGGGCCGGTGGAAGTGATGCCGGGTGTCCGCCTTACCGGTGAGGTCGTCCGAGTGACCGACTTCGAGGGGCCGGAGCCCCTGCTCTTCTGCGAGCGCGGCGGCGAGCTGGTCCCGGACCCGTTCACCGACGACCAGGCCCTCGTCGTCGATACGCCCGAAGGCGCGGTAGTGCTGACAGGCTGCGCGCACTCCGGCCTGGTCAACATCCTGAAACACGTCATCGCCGACGCCGGAAAGATAAGGGCGGTGGTCGGTGGGACCCACCTGGGCATGGGAGCGCCGCTTTCGAAAGTCAAAGCGACAATGGACTTCCTCGAGGAGGTAGCGCCCGCGAAGATCATAGTGAACCACTGTACCGGCGCGGTCGTCATGTCGAGGATGATGGACCGCTTCAAAGACCGTTTCATACCCGGAGCGACCGGACTGGTGGCCAACCTTTAGACCCGGGGTAAAAATAGACCTGCCCCAAGGTGTTGAATGAAGGGGTAAGGTCCTGGTTTGTTGGACCTGACCACCATGGGTGTCAGGCCAGAGTGTTAACTGGCGGGGGTTGTTAGACCTTTTCGCAAGTTCAGAGACCTGACCCCAAAAAGTGGCAAAAATTCACGATTCAAGACCTGACCCCAGGTGTTGATTGAAGGGGTAAGGTCCTGGTGTGTTGGACCTGACCCCAGGTGTTCGCAAAAATTCACGATTCAAGACCTGACCCCATCAGATGACCCCATCAGAAGCCGCGGAGCATGGCCTCCCACTCGTTGGCGAAAAGCAGCGATGCGAATTTCTGGTATCTCGAGAACGGCACGTTCTTTCCAAGCCTGACCAGGAACAGGTTCGCGGAGTCCATGGTCACGTTGGGCTCGTCGGTCGCCATCTCCATGAACCCGTACTGGCCGAACAGCTCTATCCCGATCATCCTGTACTGCATCTTGTCGAGCCCCGTGTCCTCGAGGTCCCAGTGCCACGTAAACCCTGTGGTAAGGACGACCTTGTCCTCGTAGAAAGGGTCGTCAAACGCAATTTCCAGCATCGCCTCGGCCAGCCCGATCCGCCTGTAGCCGCGGCTGACCTCGATCGCTCCGAGCTCGAACAGCCAGGGGTAGTCGGGCTTCCCCCAGCGCTCTCGCTCCGACGGGGGGTGGATCCCGATGTAGGAGACAAGGCTGCCGTCCTTGATGCCGGTGATCACATTCCCGCCTTCCGCCTTGCTGACATTTACCAGCGCTTTCTTCTGCCTGCCGGGATTGTTGCGGCTGAACATGCATATGCCATCGTCTACGGTGAGCTTCTCGAGCTTGTCGGTAGGGCAGTAATTCTCCAGTTCAATAGTCCCTTTCGAGGTCTTCAGCGTGCCCGTGTTTTTCTTCGGCGCCTCGCCCGTCGGTTCTGCGGCCCCTTCGGTTTCTTTCAAATCTGCAACCGGGACCGCGCCATCCCAGCCCCCGAGAAACATCGGCTTCTTAATATCGTCTTGCGGCTTTTCAGGATGGGTCCTTTTCTTCGGGCCGCCAGCTCCCGCGTCTTTCTCGCTCTTCTCACGCTTCAACACGCCTGCCATCCTTTTTGACTCTGTTCCGGGCGCCGCGGAACCGATTACTGTTGGAGATGTCGCGTTGCCCGGGAAGCGGTCGTGCCACTTCGTCGTAGAAGTATAATCGCAAAAAGTGATATAAATTCAAGTGCGTGGTCGGGAGCGTACTGCTGCCTGCCGCCGATCATGAAGAATAGCATCCGAGTCAGGGTCGCGGCGCCGGTGCCTGCTGAGAGCGCCAGGCCCCATGGGAGGTCAGAAGTGAAAGTCAGCGATCGCATGTCCGGGAAAGTGCTGACGGTCAACGCGAACGATCATATCCGCAGGGTGTGGGACCTGGTGGAGGGGAACAGGCTGCGGCGTTTTCCCGTCATGGATGGGGAAAGGCTGGTGGGGATCATCACGGACCGCGACCTGCGCAACGCCACGGCCTCATCGGTGGTGCTCACGGAAAAAAAGTACCACGACTTCCTGCTGGATACGATCAAGGTGGAATCCGTGATGACTGCTAACCCGAGGACCGTCTCCCCTGACACGGACCTCTTAGACGCCGCGCGCATAATCCTGGATTTAAAAGTCGGCGGCCTGCCGGTGGTCGAGGGCGACAGGCTCGTCGGCATAATCACCGAGACCGACCTTGTAGAGGCGCTCATAGAAATACTCCCCCGGAGCTTTCGCGGCGAGGCCCGGCAGGAGCATGATCACCGATGATGAAGATCGGCCTTGTCGGTGACACCCACATCCCCGGGACTGCAAGTGAGCTTCCGCCCGAGCTCTTGAAGGGCCTGCGGGGGGTCGACCTTATACTGCACACAGGCGACATCTGTGAGCTCGGCGCGCTGGGCGCCCTGGAGGAGATCGCCCCCGTGCGCGCGGTCTGGGGCAACATGGACCCTCCCCCGGTGCGAAAGGCCCTGCCGGAAACCATCGAAGTGGAGGTGGAGGGATTCCGCATCGGGCTCACGCACGGTACCGGCGCGCCGCTGGGGATAGTCAAAAGGGTCATGGAACAGCTTAAGGGGTTCGACTGTATCGTGTTCGGCCACACCCACTCGCCGCTGAACGAGACGCGCGGTGACGTGCTCGTCGTGAACCCCGGGACGCCCACCGACCACAGGTTCGCCAGCGTTAACACCTACGGGATACTGACCGTTGATGAAGGGCTTTCCGCCAGCATAATCGAGCTCGCCAGGCCCTGATTACCCCGCGTATTCGCGCATAGAAAAAGGCGGGCCGAAGCCCGCCACTTTTTTTTCTGGACCTCAGCCGAGGCTGATGTCAACGTACCAGACGTCGCCGATCCTGACCGTGTCGAAAACGGGCCTTTCCACCTGCTTCATCTTGCCTATGTCCCGGGTGTCGGTCTTCCACTTGCCGAGTATCCTGGCGGTATAAGTGGTTTTCCCGCCGATGAGGGAAACCCGCGCCCTGTTCTTGTTGTTCTTGTCGTAAGTGGTCTTCATCTTTATGTCGCTGAACTTCACCTTGGTCTGGCCGAACGCCTGCTTAGCCAGTTCCTCCTGGTCCTTTGTCAGCTTGGCCTTCTCTGGTGCCACCGCGGCCTTGTACTCGTTCCAGTTCTGGGCCTGCCACGCGTTGAGGTATTTCATCACCGCGCCCTGGGGATCACTGCTTCCACAGCCCGAGAGGGCCAGTGGCGCCGCCAGCGCGGCGCACACGGAGACTGCGATCATAAAAACGTAAAGCCTCTTAAGATTCGCACCCATCATCTCTCGATCAACCCCTATGCCGGGACCCATCAACAAGGCATTATATCATCCCTGCGAAAGACGGCGCGCCCCTTAAAAAGAAGCGCTCGCGGATTGAGCTGACAACAGCGTTTCACCGCGCCGCCGTGAAATCGGAAAAAAGACGGGCCCGCTGTAACAGGCCCGTCTCGACACCCGGGGCTTCAGCCCTGCCTCACGGGGCTGGCGTGCTGCCCTGTTCCGGCGACGGCGCCTCGGAAGGTTGCGGTGCCTCCTGCGGAGCCTGCTGCGTCTGCGGGGGCACATCACTCGACGCCATCGGGACGTTTACGTACCAGCTCCCCTTGAACTTCTCTGCCGGGATGCTCGGATACTGGCCGGTCGTCTTCTTGTACTCCGCGATGGTCATGCTTTGCTTCTGCCCCGATTTCTTGTCCGAGGTCGCTATCGTCCCCGCGGTAATGGTGACGGTTGCCTTGTTCTTGTCTTTCTTATCGTACTCGACCTTGAACTTCATGCCTTTGTGGGTTTCCTTTATGTTCTTGAACTGCGCCTTCCGGTCTTTGGTGTCCGCATCGGTCATACGCCGCACGTTGTCCGGGAGCACGGACCCCACGTACGCGTTCCAGTCGTTATTCTCGATAGCCTTGAGGAAGCTGTCCACCGCTGCCTGCGGGGTCGAGGTCCCCCCGCCGCACCCGGTCGCCAGGAACGGCAGGACCAACGCGATCGCCACGGCCAGTCCGATAACAGCCCTCAAGGTCATCACCTCTGCATTTGAATGTCGTCTCAAGAAAACCTCCTCGATAGTCAAGCTGCGCTGCTCGCTTTCGTCACCGCAAACCGGCCCGAGTCACCACTCATCGAACTCCCTGTCGTGTCAGGTCGGACGGCTTTAACTCATCGTAGATTATACCACTTATGGTTTCCGGCCAAGAGCGTGAGCCCTCGAGGGACAGCTTCTCAGCCTTTCCGCTGCCAAGGCGTAATCCCCGCCTTAAAAATCACGATTGACAACCTCAGCCTGTTGCTACGCCGGTGGCGGCGGGGGGGGCGGTGGCGGCCCTCCGCTCCCTGCCGGTGGCGGCGAGGGGGGCGGTGGCGGCCCTCCGCTCCCTGCAGATGGGGGCGCGGCTGGTGGAGGCGGTGTCGATCCCGCAGGTGGAGCCGGCTGTGTCGGCGCTTGCGGCGCGCCTGGAGCTCCCGCGGCGGGCGGCGGTGCGGGCTGCGGCCTCGCTGCCTGCGCCTGCGCGATGGCCTCCTGGATCCGGTTGTCCAGGTCGGCGACCTCCTGGCAGGCGCCGGCCAGCTCCTGCTGCGACAGCTGCCCGTTCAGGTACAGGTTGTAGACCTGCTCTCCCACGGCCTCAATCTTCTGCTTGCGCTCTTTCTTGAGTTGCATATCTTGAGCTTTCGACTTGGTCTGCTCGGTCGCGCTCGTGATAGTATCCTGGATCTTGTCTAAGAATCCCACGTTTGCACCTCCTGGAGTTCACGGTCGCTCACTTGATCAACACCCGCTTGATTCGCGGTAATCGAGCACTCTCTATAATAACAGGGGGGCTACGCCCAACCAATACAGGCCAGGCTACCCTAGCTTCAGGTCGAGATACCTCTGGCGCAGGTCAACATATGCGTTGCTGCCGCTCTCTACGGCCACCTTGAGATTGTCTGAGACCGCCTTGGTCTGCTTGCCGGGGACCCCCGCGACGACCATCCCCGGCTCGACCTGCGTTCCCATCGTCACGACCGAACCGGCTGACACTACGCTGCCCTCGCCGATTACCGACCCGTCGAGGACTGTCGCGTTCATACCAACCAGGCACCCATCTTTGACAGTGCAGTTATGAAGAACCGCTGCGTGGCCCACGGTACAACCCGAGCCCACGCTTACTCCGCCCATCATCGACCCGTGAACGACGCAGTTATCCTGGATACTGGTGCGCTCGCCGATCTGGATCCTGTTCCAATCCCCGCGAAGGACAGCCCCCCACCATACGCTCGACTTGCTCCCGACGACCACGTCGCCAATCAGCACGGCGGTCGGCGCGACGAACGCGTCCGGTGCCACCTGCGGTTTCTTGCCGTTGAACTCGACCAGCATGGCCCCTCCCGGTACCTCAAGTTTGCCCTTGTTCTTGTCGTTAAAGTCTATAGAATACCAGAGATCGGATGAACCCGGGAGCTGGTCCCGATGGCCCGCAAAGCGGATGCAGAGAGCAGCAAGATGTCAGGAGGGACACGCATAAGAAAGGTGAGCCGCTTCACTGTCGAGCCGTCCACCTCCGCCCTCTCCACCGTGCGCGAGTTCATCAGGACGTCCCTGAGGCCGTTCACTGCTGACGAACCCGTCGTCTTCGACATAGTCGCCGCCACACACGAGGCCGCAAAGAACGCCATGGAGCACAACCCCGGAAGCGAAAGCCCCGTGGACGTCATCTGCGAGGTGCGCGACGATTCTGTTGTCGTCGAGGTCTGTGACAGGGGATCCGGCTTCGACCCCGGCATCCTGCCGCCGGAGCCGCCCGACCCGACGTTGCCGGCCGGAAGGGGCCTCTATCTGATCTACTGCCTGATGGACAGGGTCGAGGCAGAAACCGGAGTGGGTGGCACCCGGGTCAGGATGCAAAAACAGCTGGTGCCAGACCCCCGTTGAAGTTGACCCTGGCTGAAACCAACACACTCGAGTACAAACCCCGTACTAAGGCTGGAGCACCTCTTCCGCCGGTTGCCCCTCGACGGTTATCGCGACCGTGCGCACAGCGGGGTCGTTCGCCTGCACTGTCTTCGTGATCTGGTCGATGATAGCGGTGATCCTGGCGGAGCCGCCGCCGAAGTTGAGGATCTCGCGCGAGAAATCGACTTTTGCCGTTCCGTCCTCCAATACGTCACATTTCCTAAGCGTGGTTCCCTCCGGGATTGCCGTGCTTAACCCCTCGGCCTGGCTCGGCCCCTTGAGCAGCTCAAGTAGCGCCTCCCGCGGTCCTGCCATGTCAACCTGCCGCTTCACCGGCACCCTTTCTTCGCCGCGCAGGAAATAAACGTTTACCGTGACCTTTTCAGAAGGCACGGACGTCGGAGTAGTCTGCAGCTCGTTGGGAGTCGTTTTCGGCCCACCCGTTTTCCCGCAGCCGGTCGCGACTACCGTGATCAGCAAGGCCACCAGTGCCGCGATTACCGTTGCTCGCCAACTAGTGCGTGTTTTCATCATGACCTCCGTTGTAAGAGCCCCCCCACCTTAATCCTCCCCCGCGAGGGGGGACGAGCAATCATTTTCAGCCTCCCCCGCGAGGGGGGAGGAAGCAAACCATAAATCATTATATAATTACCGCATGGTTAAAGTCGGCATTCCCAGGGCGCTTTCATATTACAGGCACTTCCCCTTCTGGAAGACGCTGCTCGAAGGCCTGGGGGCAGAAGTCATTGTCTCGCGGCAAACCGGCAGGCGTCTCCTCGAGGAAGGCACAATGCACTGCGTTGATGACATCTGCGTGCCGGTCAAGCTCTACTACGGCCACGTGCTCGACCTCAAGGACAGCGTCGACCGGGTTTTCGTGTCGCGTATGGTATCCGTGGAGAAGCGCGACTGCGATACGTATACCTGTCCAAAGCTCATCGGCCTGCCCGACATGATCAAGAACTCGTTTGATGATCTCCCGCCGATAGTCGATTTCGTGGTTGACGTCCAGAACAGGTCGTTGAAGAAAAGCGCCGGGCGCCTGGCAGCGCAGCTGGGGGCACCTCGCTCCTCGGTCAGGAAGTCACTCGCGGCTGCCCTCGAGGTCGAGCGCAGTTACCAGCGTGAGCTCCTGCGCGGCCTGGACCCCGAGTCGGCGATGAAAGTCGTACTCCCGGCCACCGACAACGGAAACGGGGCAGGCTCCGGCCCGGCCGGCCAACAGGGAGAAGCTACGGGGCACCCTCTCAGGCGGCTTGAGTCTCGTGACAACCGGTTTCCGGGGCGGTTGAGCTTTCCCTCTGGCGCCGCAGAAGGAAAGCGCGGGAACATCAACATAGCGCTCGTCGGACACGAGTACCTGATCCACGACCCGTTCATAAGCCACAACCTTCCCGCCAGGCTCGAAAGGCTGGGGGCGAACGTCATACTGATGACGCAGGTGGCTCCCGAGGTAATTGAGCGAGAGCTCAAGCGCTACCCGGACATATCCTGGAGCTACGAGAAGGAGCTACTCGGGGCCGCTTCGCACTTCCTCGGCCGCGAAGAGGTCGACGGGGTGATGATGGTGATGGGCTTCGCCTGCGGGCCGGACTCGATTATCAGCGAGATCATAATCAGGGAGGTCCGCCGGGAGGATAGCCCTCCTTTCACGACGCTGGTGCTGGACGAACACACCGGCGTGGCCGGGGTCAACACCAGGGTCGAGGCTTTCGTCGACCTTATCCGCAGGTCCGGCTCGAGAACATGAGGGTCTCATTCCCGCACATGGGAAACGCGTACATCGCGCTCAAGGCACTGCTGTCAAACCTCGGCGCGGAAGTGATAGTCCCGCCGCGCCCGACCCGGAAGTCCATTGACAGCGGGGCGCTGCACGCGCCCGAGTTCGTGTGCCTTCCATTCAAGGTCAACCTGGGGGACAACCTGCGGTCGCTCCAGATGGGCGCCGACGCCCTCGCCATGGTCAGCGGGATGTGGGCCTGCCGTTTCGGGTATTACGGAAGGGTACAGCACCAGATACTGCGGGACGTTGGGTTTGAATTCGACAGCATTCTCCTGGGGCGCGACGGGCTCGGCTCCGTGTACAATAAATTCCGCACGACCGTGGACGGAAACCTGACCCTCGGGTGGGCCAGGGCGTTCCGGGCGTTCAAGCGCAAGGCGGAGGCCGTAGACAGGCTCGAGAAAAAGGCAAGGGAGATCCGGCCGTACGAGAGGGAACGCGGGTCCGCGTCGCGCGCGCTCACAGAGGGGCTGGAGCTCATCGATAGCGCGGCCACGCTCAAGGAGACCGGGGGGGCGTCCGCGGACGGCCTGGAGATCCTGGCCGGGGTGGAGCTCGAGAAAAAGCGAGAAGAGCCCCTGCGGGTCGCGGTACTGGGGGAGATCTACGCGGTGCTGGAGCCGGCTATAAACTTCGATGTCGAGCGCCGCCTGGGTGAGATGGGCGCGATGGCATACCCCTCGCTGAGTGTCTACAAGTGGCTGTTCAGGCCGCTCAAGACCGATCCGGGCATCATCATAGACGAGTACCGGGCCAGGCGCGCAACCAGGCCTTACCTTCCCTACGTTCTCGGTGGTGAGGAGCACCAGACCATCGCCGGGACCATAAACGCGGCGCGAAAAGGTTACGACGGCGTGATACACCTTTACCCGTTCACATGTATGCCCGAGAACATCTGCCGTACCATCCTCCCCGGGATCGAGGCCAGGTACGGGATACCCATCCTCAACCTCTGTCTTGATGAGCATGCCTCGCCCACGGGGATCGCTACCAGGCTGGAGGCGTTCACAGACCTGCTGCGCCAGCGCAGGCGGAAGAGCCCGAACGTAAGCAGGACGGCAATCAACTCCCAATGACTGGAGACGGTCAGGCAAGTCAGGAGGTAAGGAAATGAAACCGGCACTGGTCACAGGGGCGTGCGGCTTTTGCGGCGGACACATGGTGAAACTGCTCGCGGACGAGGGTGTGCCCGTCCGGGCCACCGACCTCGAGAGCGCCGCCGGGGACCCTGGGATCCGCTTTGTCCAGGAGAACCTGGGCATCGACTTCAACCGGAAGGGCGTCGAGTTCGTCCCGTCGGACCTCACCGACAAGGCGTCCCTCAAGGCGGCCTTGAAGGGCGTTGGCACCGTTTATCACACGGCCAGCCTGTACGACTACTCGGCCCCCATGGAGGCTCTGGAGAAGGTGAACCTGTACGGGACGACCAACCTATGCGAGGCGATGGTCGAGGAGGGCGTCGACAGGGTCATCCACTGGTCCACTGCCGGCGTGTACGGACATCCCAACCCGCCGCGAAGCTTCCTCAACCCGTTCCGGGTGTGGTACGAGATGTACGATTTCTTCTTTGGGCGACCTTTCGACAAGGGCAGGCCTTACGTTCGCCCGCAGGGACATCCCACGAACCAGCCTTTCACCGAGGAGGGGAGTACTCCTCTGAATACCCCGGGGGACCAACCCAAAGGAACGTGGCTTGTAAACGACTATTCCATCACCAAGTGGAAGCAGGAGCAGATAGTGCAGCGGTTCGGGAAGGAGCAAGGCCTCAAGTGGACCATCATCAGGCCGGCGCCGCTTTACGGGCCGGGAAGTGCTTACGGGATCGGAGGGATCATTATCGCGATCGCCGAGGGCATGACGAACGTCGCCTTCCTCGACCTCCGGAACTACCTGATGGCCAACTGTCACGTCAGGGACATCGTGCGCGCGGCTCATTTCGTGGCACAGAGAGATGACACGGTAGGCGAGGATTACAACGTGTCCGACCCGGACGTGATAAGCCAGCTGGACCTTGTGATGGACAGCGCGCTGTTGCTGGGCCGGAAGATGCACCTGATCCCGTTTCTTCGCATGCCCTGGCTTGCGCCGATCGGGATATGGATATCGCGGCAGGTCGTGAAAAACGAGAAGAAGTTCCCTAACTACGTCAGGACGAGGATGATCGAGGAGTCCAGCATTCGCTACCTCTCCTCGAGCTACTGGATAAGCTGTAACAAGCTGAAGGGGCTCGGCTTCGAGTGGGAGTACCCCGACTTCCGCATCGGCCTCAAGGACATGGTCGAGTGGTTCGTCCGTGTCGGCTGGATAAAGTAGGAGCCCCCGGGAAAAACAGGGTAAGGTCCTGGTGTGTTTTCTGAAGGGGTAAGGTCCTGGTGTGTTGGACCTGACCCCAGGTGTTGAATGAAGGGGTAAGGTCCTGGTGTGTTGGACCTGACCCCAGGTGTTGAATGAAGGGGTAAGGTCCTGGTGTGTTGGACCTGACCACCATGGGTGTCAGGCCTAAGCGTTAACTGGCGGGGGTTATTAAACCTTTTCGCATGTTCAGGGACCTGACCCCAAAAAGTGGCCGTAATTCACGATTCAAGACCTGACCCCATTGTCCTGCAGCTGGATCCTGCGGATCGCCTTTTCGGCGTTCGAGCTCACCATCATGCCGGGGTCCTTCGCAGCCTTCACGAGCACGGGCATGGCCGCGCTGTCGCCGATCGTACCGAGGGCTATACAGGCGGCGGCCCTTACCTCGTCCGGCCTTCCCTTCTTGAAAAGACCGCCCTTCCCGATGAGCTCCAACAGCTGCGGCACCAGCGAGGGGTCCCTCAGGTCACCCAGAGCCAGGACTGCCGCCTCGGCGAAGCCCTGCTCTTCTTCCCTGCCCCGCGGGCCCGCGCTGTTGATTATTTCGATGAGGTAACCCGTCACGCTGGAATCGCCGAACATCCCCAGCACCCGAACCGCCGTCCGCCTCACCGCAGGGCTGTTGTCCCTGGTCGCGTTCAGCACTATCGGCAGAGACTGCGGCGCCCCGATCCGCGCCAGGCTCCACACGGCCTCGCGGCGGATTCTCTCGTCCGGATGGCCGGCCATCTCGTTAACAGCATCCAGCGCCTCGACGCGGCCTAGCCCGGCCAGCAGGTTAAGGACGTTACGGTGTACGTACCAGGGGTTCTCCTTCTTGAGCTCAGCCGCGAGCGCCTCCACCCCAACCTGCCCTGCAGCCTGCAGCGCTTCAAGCGCCCTGTCCCTCAGCTCGACCTCGCCGCGGTCCTTCACCATGTCCACCAGCGGGGCCAGGGCGTCGGGCCCGAGGCCTGCGAGCGCCCTTACCGCGTCCAACCTCTTTTCCTCGTCTTCCTCTGAGAGAAGTCCCACCACGTCAACGACGCCCTCCGGGCTCTTCAGCCGTTCGATGACACTCGAGGCATGCTTGACGAGTTCGATCCCCTTGCCGCTCTCGGGTGAAGCCTGCCGGCCGATGAGCTCGATAACGTCCGACGCCTCGTCAACCCTTCCAGCCCTGATGAGGAGCTCGGCGGCAATGGCAAGCGACTCGCACTCATCGGTGAAAGCCCGGTAGTCGTTTTCAGCGGTGACGGCCTCGATCAACCCGGGCCTCAGCACGTCCGCAGCGAGCAGCGCCCCGCCGGTTTCCAGGGCCGCCAGCGTATCCTTGATCAGTGCGGCGGCGAACCTCCTGACCCCGGGTGACTGCTGCGAAAGGTTGTCGGTCAGCTTCAGCAGCAACCCCGCCGCGAGGTCGTCCTCTGACATCCCGTACAGCTGTCCGATCTGCCTGGGGACCGTCCCGTCGATCCCCTCGCCGAGGTCGGGCAGGGCCTCTTCTTCCAGTGGGCCACCAAGCAGCTCGTAAGCTGAAAGCACCCGCGCGCCGGTGCTCGCGTCGCGCTCTTCGGTGATGCTGGCCACGTCGAGCTTCTCGTTTATCGTTTCCGCCAGGGTATCCCCTCGTGCGCTTCCCCGCACCTCCAGCATCAGGTCGTTCAGGCTCTTCAACCTGTCCCGCAACCAGGCCGTGTCCAGTTCCCCGGCTTCTTTCTTCATGTCTATGTACTCGTCGATCATGGAGTCCACCATGTCCATCAGCTGCTCGTCCTTGAGCATGGTGATGACGTTCTGGCGGACGTGCCTGATGTCGAAGTCCTCGGGCCCGTGGCTGGAAAGGATGCTGGTCATCTCCCCGGGGCTCATCTCGGAGACGATGCCCGAGACCTGTTCCTGAAGTGACTGCCGAAGGCCCTCGTCCTTCACCGCGTCGACCATCTCAGAGAGGCGGCCAAGCGCCTCGTCGGCCTTCTTGCTCCTGACAACGACGCCTTCCCCCGCGCCTTCCTCGGCCAGGAACTGAGACATCAGGCCTCCGACCTTGCCCCGGTCGGACAGGACCTCGACAAGCTCCCTGTCCTCCACCCCGCTCAGGTCGACCTTGCCCATCAGGTACCTGATCAGCAGCTCGTCCTTGAGCGCGTCCAGCGGTGAGGCCTTTCTCAAGGGATCATCGCCGGCATCGACAGCCACGTACACCCGCTGGTTAACGAAGATGTTCGTGATCCCGCGCTCCTCGAGTACCCCGGTGAGCCCTTCGCGGAGCTCCATGTCGGCGAGCAGTTCCCCCAGCAGCTCGAATACGCTCCTCAGCTCATCACCCGTGACCCCGGCATTGAACTCGATGCTGGTAAGTCCCCTCTCACCCATCCAGGAGACGAAAGACTTGATCGGTGGCTTCTGCTGTTCGATGTCCTCGAGGCGGATATCGTTTATGAGGAGGCTGCTCTCGATGGTGCTTACGGTGAAGGTATCCATTTGCTGGAACAGCTCATCCAGCCATCCCATCGCCTTCTCCAGGGTCTCCGTGACCATGGAGCTGGTAGGCGGGTACAGCTTCATGTTTACGGTCGCGGCATGCGCGTTGACGACGAACAGGACCGCTTTCTTCAAGTAGTCCTCAGGAACCGGCACCCTGTCGCCGCTATCGAAGTCGCCGTTGCTCACGCTTGCTCCAAACCATACTTTTCCGCGATGGCCCGCTCTTTTCAACCCCGGTCATTACCTTGTCCGCTGCGGATTAATTATAACCCAAAAGGAAGCCGGCCACGCCGGGGGGACTGGTCTGCTTCGGGCCCCTGCCGCCCGGTCAGCAGGGCCGTAGCTTCAGAATCCGCATCAGCCGCGAAGACCCTGAGCGGACGAGCTCCGCTGCTCGCGCCATCGCTTCCTGCTGGTCCACCGGGCCGGGCAGTATGCAGAAGGTGGAAACGTGAGGCGGGAGCGACCGCTCGACCGCGCCGGATATCCGCCCCGCTACCATCACCACGGGAACGCCCATTTCGCCCGCGATGCTTGAGACCCCCGCCGGGGTCTTACCGTGGGCGGTCTGGTCGTCGAGGCTTCCCTCGCCGGTCAACACCAGGTCGGCGCCGGCGATGCGTTCCCGCAGTCCCACCAGCGCGGCGACAAGCTCGACGCCGCTGACTATCCTCGCGCCGCAGAAGGCGGCCAGCCCGGCCCCGAGGCCACCCGCAGCCCCCGCGCCCGGCAGGTCGAGCACGTTAACGCCGAGCTCCTCCCTGATCAACCCGCCCAGGCTGAGCAGGCCCTTATCGAGAGTTCTTACCTGCTCCGGAGAGGCTCCCTTCTGCGGGCCGTAAACGGCCGCGGCACCGCTGGAGCCGACCAGGGGGTTGTCAACGTCGCTGGCGACAAGGAAGCATGAATCACCGATTCGCCTGTCGCTCCCGCCGGCTTCAATCGAGTCGATGAGCTCCAGCGCTGCTCCTCCCGGCGCGAGCTCCCGCCCGTCGGCATCCAGGAAGCGGTAGCCGAGCGCCGCCGCCATGCCGGTGCCGCCGTCCACCGTGCCGCTCCCCCCGATGCCTACAACTACCTGCCCGCAGCCAGCGTCGAGTGCGGCCGATATGAGCTCTCCGGTGCCGCGCGTCGTGGCCACCATGGGGTCGCGGCTTTCAGGAGGGATCAGCCACAGTCCCGACGCCTGCGCCATCTCGATCACGGCGGTCTTCACACCCGCAGAAAGCATCGCCGACGGCATTCCGCCCGCGGCGCCCTGCGAGAGGCCCACGGGGAGGAGCGCCCACCGCGCCTTCACGCGCTGGCCCGGCAGGGGCCCACTTACATCCGTCTCGATGACACCGGCGCCGGTAGCGGCCACGACAGCGTCAACGGTCCCCTCGCCGCCGTCCGCCATGGGGCAGACGACGACCTCCGCCTCCGGCTCAGAGTCCATGACTCCTTCGGCCATCGCCCTTGCCGCCTCGACCGCGGACAGGCTTCCCTTGAACTTGTCCGGCGCGACCACGACTTTCACAGCGTCCCCCTGTCCCGGGTACCAGAGATCGACATTACGTTATTATATTACCCGCCCACGGACAAAGCAGGCGACTGGCATTTGTGGTAGTGCTATCATTCTGTAGTAGCCTGAAGGAAGGATGATATCTTGAAGCTGCACCTGATAGCCCCGACCAAGAAGGGGGAGACCTACCTGTTCAACAGGGGCCTGCTCGCGCCGCTCGGCCTGTTGTACCTCGCCGCCTACACGCCCGGGGATGTCGAGTTGCAGCTGATCGATGAGAACGTCGAGCGCGTCGATTTCTCGGATCGCCCCGACCTGGTGGGCATCACCACCATGACCGCCACCGCGCCACGCGCTTACGAGATCGCCGATAGATACCGCAAGCTGGGCGCCAGGGTCGTCCTGGGGGGAGTTCACGCGTCGATGGTCCCGGAGGAGGCCCTCGAGCACGCGGACTCGGTTGTGATAGGCGAGGCCGAGGGAATCTGGCCGAGAGTGCTGAACGACGCCGGCGCGGGCCGTCTGGAGCCAATCTACAGGCAGGATGGCCACATCGACTTCAAGCGCCCTCTTCTGCCCAGGAGAGACGTGATAGACCCGAAGCGGTACTGGAGCGCCAACGTCGTCCAGACATCGCGCGGCTGCCCCCACGACTGCAACTTCTGTTCAGTGACCGCCTTCAACGGTCGCGGGTACCGGTCGCGGGAGATTGACAACGTGCTCGCCGAGGTGGAGACCCTCTCGAGGAACAACCTCATGCGGCGCAAGGCGGTCGCGTTCGTCGACGACAATATATCGGCCGACCCGAAGCGGGCAAAGGAGTTGTTCAAAGCGCTCATCCCGATGAAAATAGCATGGGGCTCGCAGGCCTCGATCACTTTCGCGAACGACGAGGAGCTCGTCGCCCTGGCGGCGGAGAGTGGCTGCCACTTCCTCTTCGTCGGCCTCGAGACCCTGTCACCCAAGGCGCTGACCGAGATGGGGAAGCGGCAGAACAAGGTCGAGCGGTACGCCGATGCCCTGCGGCTGCTCAAGAAGTACAAGATCAACGTGATGGGCGCTTTCGTCTTCGGGTTCGACTCTGACGATGAAAGCGTCTTCCAGGACACCCTGGACTTCGCTATAGAAAACAAGATCCTGGTGGCGCAGTTCGCGACTCTTACCCCCTACCCGGGCACGCGCCTCTACAAACAACTCGTCGAGGAGAACCGCCTGGAACCGGGCTTCTGGCACGACCCGTCATGGGTCAACAGGGTGGTGTTCAAGCCCGGGAAAATGAGCGCCGAGAGACTGTTTGAGATGACCCGCCAGGTACAGCGGGATTTCTACTCATACCGGTCCATAATGAAACGCATGTCACTGCGGAGGCGCTGGAGCTACTGGCTGGCATTCAACCTTCTTTACCGCCAGACCATCGTGGCGGGCCGAACGCGCGCCGTGGAACCCCAGGGGGCTTTGCCGGATTCCGCCTGATGGCGGGTAGCTCCAGACAGGAATATGCCACGCGAACCGTTCAGCCGGCGAGCTCCTCCGCGAGCCTTACCGCTTCCTCAGGGGTCGCCGCTTTCACAACACCTGGCCCCTCCACCCGGCCCTCATCCAATCCCCACGTCTCCAGCCCCACCACCGGCCTGCCCATCTTCAGTGCCAGCGCGATCTCGGACAGCGTCCCGAAGCCTCCGCCTACCGCTACAAGCGCGTCTCCCGCGCGGGCTACCAGCGCGTTCCTTGCGTGGCCCATGTCGGTAGGAATCGCCACCGTCAGCCACTTCCCGGCAGGGGAGCGGTCCGGGCCCGGCAGTATGCCGACGACCAGGCCCCCGACATCGTGGGCCCCGTGCGCCGCGGCGTCCATAACCCCGCCAAGTCCACCGCAGACGAGCACATGGCCCCGCCTGCCGATCTCCCACCCGACCTTATAGGCGATATCGCTCAGCCCGCTCTCGCACTCGGCCGCTCCTATAACCGCGATATACAAGTTCCCACCTCCAAGTTCACACCTGGGGTCAGTTCTTGAATGAAGGGGTAAGGTCCTGGTGTGTTGGACCTGACCCCAAAAAGTGGCCGTAATTCACGATTCAAGACCTGACCCCATCTCTATATTCAGCCTATGTCTCGAGGCTTTTCCCCCTTCTGCTGCAAGCCGCGTAGCGCCACAGGGCGCCGATCGCCCGTAGCGCCCTCTCGGGCGAAGGATACGTGGGGAACCCCGAGGTCTCCAGCGACCGCTTCCACTCCGCATGCATCCCCGCGTCGCCGGCCATCATCACGGCCGCGAGCGGCTTGTCGGGACAACGCTCCCGCAGGGACTCGAACAACTCGAGGACGTCGAACCTCGACTCCGGGATCAGCGTGAATATCATCATGATCGAATCGATAGAAGGGTCACCCGCTATCGCGCCGGCCACGGCCCCGTAAGCCTTTTTCGGCCCGTGCGCCTCGATCCCCGCCCAGATGTCGGCCGGGTTCGAGATCGGGAACCACTCCGGCAGGACCTCCCTGGTCTTCCTCACGGTCTCCTCCGCCGGCAGCGGGATCTCCAGCCCGAACCGCGCGGACGAGTCCGCCGCAAGCACGCAGCCGACCCCGGTTATGGAGACAACCCCCACGCGGTTGCCGCGGGGGAGGGGCTGTGAATCGAAAGCCTTCGCGCAGTCGAAAAGCTCCTCGAAATCGTTGACCCGCACAGCGCCGGCCTGGGAAATCAGGCCCGAGTATATCCCCTCGCTCCCGGCGAGCGCGCCGGTATGGCTCGCAATCGCTCTCCGTCCGGTGGCAGTGCGGCCGCTCTTCAAGAGCAGCACCGGCTTCCTTGCAGAGACTTCACGCAGCACCCCCGCGAAGCGCCGCCCGTCGGCGACACCCTCGGTATACACGCCGATGACCCGGGTTTCTTCATCTCCCCCCAGGTATTCGAGCAGGTCGTTCTCCTCCACGTCGGCCTTGTTGCCTAGGCACGCGATCTTGCTCACACCGAAGTGCTCCGTGGTGTCGATCCAGCGGGCGATCCCGCTCGAGAACATCCCGGTCTGGCCGAAAAGCGACAGGGAGCCGCGCCTCATACGGTCCAGCGTGACTATGGAGGTCGCCAGCCTTCCCGCCGTGCAGACGGTGCCGATGCTGTTCGGGCCCATCACCCGCATGTCGGCCGAGCGCGCGACCGACATGACCTCCTCCTCGAGGCGCCGGCCCTCCTCCCCCGCGTCGGAGAAGCCGGCGGCCGGTATTATGACGTGGGAGGCCCCCCTGTCCGCGCACTGCCGCATCATGCCAAGGGTCTGTTCGCGTGGCAGGACGCCTATCACCAGGTCGGGCACCACTGGAATATCGTCCAGGCTCGCGTAGGCGCGCAGCCCCAGTATCTCGCCGGCTCCAGGGTTCACAGGATATATCCTTCCCTCGAACCCGAACTCCAGTATATTCGCGACGACGGTGTGGCCGGCCTTGCCCTCTGTCCTCGAGGCGCCTATCACCGCGACCGATTCAGGATGGAAGAAGCTGTCAAGCCCCGCCAAATGAATTCCTTTCGGGAAATCCGGCTCCGGATGACATATTATATGCACAGGGGACGGCGGAAAACCTGCCGCGGCGCTTGAAACGATCCGCTACGGGCACTACCAGCGATAGAAGCGGCAGCCGGGCCGATCAGATCGAAGGGAGTATACAGGCCTGGAGATCGAAGACCGCGAAAGAAGAGCGCGGGAGCTGGGGGTCAGGGGTATCTTCAAGAAGCCAGCCGACCCGGCCGAGATCCTGGAAGCGATAGGGGAAATCCTGTCGGGCGGGCCGGGGGGCGACTCGACCTGATACTCTGCGCGGCACCATCTGGAACCTTACTCTCAATAAAACCGATGTGGAACCCGATAAACGCCAGGAGCAGGGAAAAAGCTGACGGTTGGACAGGATTGTCCTGAAGGACACGGCTCATGAAGGTTCTGCTGATCGAAGACAACCCGGGCGATGCCCGCCTCATAAGGGAGATGCTCGTCGAGGACGGCGGGGATTTCGAGCTGTTTGTCGCCGGAACCCTCTCTGAAGGCCTTGCCAGTATTGAAAGCGGCGGCATAGACATCCTGCTCACCGACCTCGGCCTGCCGGACAGCCAGGGCCTGGAGACGTTCACCAGCGAGCACTCACGCGCTCCCGATGTGCCGATCATAGTCCTGACCGGCAACGACAACGAGGAGATGGGGTCTGTCGCCGTGCGGGAAGGCGCGCAGGATTACCTTGTGAAGGGCCGCGTGGACGCGGACACCCTGGGCAGGTGCATCCGCTACGCGATAGAGCGCAAGCGCGCGGACGAAGCCCTCCGGGAACAGGAGAGGCACTTCCGTTCCCTCATCGAGAACGCTTCGGACATAATCGTGATCATCGACGAGGAGGCGAACTTCCATTACGCAAGCCCTTCCATCGAGCGGATCCTTGGTTACAGGCCCGAGGAACTCGAGGGGGGAAACGCCTTCGACTACATCCATCCCGACGACGTCCCGGCGGTCGCCGGCGCGGTAGCCCTGGGGGTCAAGAGGAACTCCGCCGAGACCGCCGAGTTCCGCTTCAAGCTGAAGGCCGGGGGCTGGCGCTTCTTCGAGGGCATCGGCGCGGTCCTGCCGGAAGAACAGGCCGGAGTACGCATCGTCGTCAACTGCCGCGACATAACCGAGCGCAAGCAGGCCGAGGTCGAACTCCGCAGGATAAACGCCGAGCTCGACGGGTACGCGCACACGGTCTCCCACGACCTGCGCGGGCCGCTGTCCGCGATCAAGATGGCGAACGACATGCTCCAGGAAATCCTCAAGACGGTGCCGGTGGATGACATCCCCCCCGAGACCATGGAAGTGGCAGACATCATAGACAGCAGCGTCGACAAGTCACTCGCGCTCGTCCAGGACCTTCTTTACCTGGCAGAGGCAGGGCAGGTTCCAAAGACCATCGCGGAGGTGGACATCTCCAGCACGGTAGCACGCGTGCTCAAGGAATTCGCGGGGAGGATCCAGGAGAAAGATGTAGGGGTGAACGTCTCCGGGGACATGGGAACGGTCCTCGCCAATCCGACCCATATATACCAGGTGTTCCTGAATCTTATCAGCAACGCCATCGCTCACAACAACAGCGCGGAGCCGGTTATCGAGATCTCCCACCCGGGAGACGACGGCGAAGGCGGCCACCGGTACCTGGTGAAGGACAACGGCCCGGGGATCCCCACCGACGAGCTCGAGAATATATTCATCCCGTTCTTCAAGGGGAAAACCGGCGGAACCGGCATCGGGCTCGCGACGGTGAACAAGATCATCGGCGTCTACGGCGGCAATATAAGGGCTTTTAACGACAACGGGGCCTGCTTCGAGTTCGTGATCCGCGACCTCGAACAGGGGTAGCCCCGCAGTAGGGGGCCCTGCATCCGGGTGCCCTCGGCCCCTTCTTCATGTCCAGGCTTCTTTAGCCCTTCCACGTGGGCGGCAGCCCCGAATCCTCGATGCTTAAGCCGTGGGGGCTTCTGGCCGATAACAGTAACCGAGGACTGAGAGGCGCCGTGCACAATATTCGGAGGCCCGCCATGCGGTTCACCAATGGCAAGAAAACAGGCCGCCAGCATAATGTGGCCGGTAACCGCGGCCGGCAAACGCAGATGAGACTCCTGACTAAGAGCCACGACAGTGGCGAAAAGGTGCTGCCGGACGATCACGCCCTCTGCAACTCCCTCCTGGACTCCCCGAACGCCCTGGTCGTGGTCCTGGACAGCCGCGGGAGTATCGTTCTGTTCAACCGGGGTTGCGAGCTTACAACTGGTTATTCATCCAGGGAAGTGAAGGGTAAACCGTTCTGGGAACTCTTCGTCAACCCCGAGGAGAAGCTCATGGTCTCCTCGGTGTTCGAACACCTTAAACCCGGGCAGTTCCCGATTGAACATACGAACTACTGGTTGGCGAAAGACGGCAGCCGCAGGCTTGTCGAGCTGTCGGGCACTGCCATACTGGACGATGACGGGTCTGTCGAGTACGTGGTGGGAACAGGAGTGGACCTCACTGAGAGTGTGCGAGCGAACGATGAACTGGTCCGTACCAGGGAAATGTGGGAACGCACTTTCGAAGGAGTCAGCGAGGGCATGTTTATCCTGAACTGTGACTACACGATACTCGAGTGCAACAACGCCTTTGCTGAACTGCTGGGTGAAAAACCCGGGGAGATAGTCGGCAGGAAATGCTATTCCGTGGTCCACGAACTTGATTCACCGCCCGATTTCTGTGCCAGCCGTATCGCTCTCGAGGAGAGCAGAGGCGTACACGCCGAGCTGTTCGAACGTTTCCTGAAAAAACACCTCGAGGTCCTGGCAGACCCTGTTCTTGATCCCGGCGGAACCCCCGAGTTCATTATCCATACCATCAGGGACGTCACCCGGCGCAAGGCGGCCGAGGAGGCACTCGCGTTATCGGAGGAGACCCTGAAGACGATATTCGACTCGATGCCGGGTCTGGTCTTTTTCAAAGACAGGAACAACGTAATCGTGCGCGCAAACAGGACCCTTGCCGAAGCGCTGGGCATGCCGGCAGGAGAGCTCGAAGGCAGGTCGCTCTCTGAGCTCCTCCCCGGTCGCTCGGAGGAGTACTGGAAAGACGACCTTGAAGTCATGGAATCGGGCGAGCCCAAGCTCGGTATAAAAGAGCCGCTTGAAACACCACAGGGAACACTGTGGTTCCAGACTGACAAGGTGCCGTACAGGAACGCCGACGGGGAGATCATCGGCATTATAGGCTTTTCGGTTGACATCACCGAGCGCAAGGCGGCCGAGGCGGCGGTGAGAGAGAGCGAGTCAAAGTACCGGGAGCTGGCGGAAGCACTGCCGGACGTCGTCTTTGAGCTTGATAACAAAGGAATGATCTCCTACGTGAACGAGATCGCCCTCGAGATGTTTGGTTATACAAGGGAAGAACTCACAAATGGAATCCCTTCTCTGCAGATAATCGCGGAGGCGGACCGCGAGCGGGTGGCCGGCGCCGTCGCGAAGATGATGACGGGCCAGTCCACCGGAGCCGTGAGGGAGTACCTCGCCAGGAGGAAGGACGGAACGACCTTCCCGTGCGTGGTCCATTCAACCCTGATAGCCGATGAGAACGGAAACCCGGCCGGCATAAGGGGGATCCTCACCGACATCACCGAGCGCAAGATGGCCGAGGATGCGGTAAGGAAGAGCGAGCAGAACCTCAAGAACGTCTTCGAGAGCTCGAGCGACATGATACTGGTACACGACCTCGAAGGGCACTTTATAGATTTCAACAGGGCCGCTTACGAGAACCTTGGGTACTCGAAAGATGAGTTTATCAGGTTATCGCTGGCGGATATCAACTCCCCTGAGTACGCGGAGATGGTGCCCGGACGCATCCGTGACCTCCAGGAGAAGGGGCACGCCGTCTTCGAGAGCATCCACCTGGGCCATGACGGAAAGGACGTGCCCGTTGAGGTCAGCGCCACCGTCATCGAGTACGCGGGGCAGCCGGCCATAATGAGCATCTCGCGCGACCTCACCGAGCGCAAGGCAGCCGAGGCCGCCGTCAGGGAAAGCGAGGCAAAGTATCGCACTCTCGTCGAAAGCCTCAACGAGGGCATCTGGGTCATAGACGAAGACGCGAAGACCACTTTTGTGAACAGGCGCATGGCGGAGATGCTGGGGTACACAGTAGAAGAGATGACGGGCGCCCCCCTGTTTGACTTCATGGACGAGCGAGGCAGGGAGCTCGCAAATATGAACATCGAGCGCCGCAAGCAGGGCATCGAGGAGCAGCACGACTTCGAGTTCATGCGAAAAGACGGTACCCGC
>Ga0315288_10001315_pt1 | contig 31991 bp, 26 predicted proteins | sample YL17G11_20_MG_FD_203454 | JGI IMG/M metagenome (GOLD analysis project Ga0315288, IMG submission 203454) | Sediment microbial communities from Yellowstone Lake, YNP, Wyoming, USA - YL17G11_20 | ecosystem: Environmental > Aquatic > Freshwater > Lake > Sediment | place: USA: Wyoming | collected...
CGGCGTGCGAGTGGAAGAGGGTGACCGCGCCCGGCGCGAGGGCGGCTTCGTAGACGCGCGCGTGGGCATTCGTGAGCAAAGCGGTGTGCATCGGCTCGTCGATCCAGGGGACGAATTCGACGGGGGGAGCATTCGTAAAGGCGACGCGCCGCGCCCCGCCCTCCCGCGGCGCCGGCATCGAGGGTGTTGACTGGAGCTCGGTGCGGGTGCCGAAGCGTGGGTGGAAGGGGGTGGGAGGGAGTGTGGAGCTGGGCACGGGCGCCGACGCGAAACTCCTCGCGCTCGACGCCGGCAGTTTTCTATGGACGCCCAGCCCACGCCCCGCCCCCTGCGAGAAGCCGGAGCCAGCCAGCCCGCCTTTGCCAGCGCGCTGGCGGCGAACCCGGGGGTCACCGCCCTGTTCGCCGTCGTGTCGACCGTCGCGCTCACTCTCTGCATGGCCTCCCTGGCGGCCATCGCCGCCCTGCGCCGCGGCTGGCGAGCGAGGGAGGTCGATGCGGAGCGGGCGCGAGTTTCGCGGCCGCCGCGCGCGCGAGCGCAGTGCTCGTGCGCGGTGTCCCTGTCTGCAACCCTGGGGGCTAGGTGGTGGCGTGTAGACCGTGCCAGTGATTGCAATGTTTCGTCGACCCTCACGCGGGGGCGGCGGCAGGCTCCCGGACGATGAGCGCGCGCAACGCGGCCGCGGCCGCCGCCCACCCCGCCGCCCCCGGGTCGGCGCCTGCGGCAGCGACCGCGGCCGCGCCCGCCGCCGCGCCCGATTGCAGCGCAATCTCCGGCGACGCACCGGCCAGCAGGGCGGCGAGGACGCCGCCGGCAAACGCGTCGCCCGCGCCGACCGTGTCGACGACCGCGACGGACGCCGCGGGCGCGGCCGCGGTGCCGACGCCTCCGCGGCTCGTCTCATCCCTGAACGCACACCGCGCCCCCGCCGCACCCAACGACGCGACCGCCATCCGCGCCCCCGCGCGCACCGCGGCGTCGAGCGGGTCGCCGCCGCCCGCGGCGGCGGCTAGCGCCGCCGCCTCCTCCTCGTTGCAAAACAGGATGTCGACCAGACCGGCGGCGATGGCGGCCCACAGGGCGTCGCCGCGCGCGGCGACGACCTCGACCGACGCGCAGTCGAGCGAGGTGGTAGCAGTCGGGCTCGCCCGCCGCACCTCCTGCAGCAGCCCCTCCACCAGCCCTTGCCTCCACAGCGCATATCCTTCCACGTGCACCGCGGTCGCGCCCTGCGCCCAGCCCGCGGGCGCGGCGGTCGCCTCCCGAAACGAGGCCGCGGCCCCCAGGCTCGTGCGCATCGTGCGCTGGCCGTCGGGTGTGACGAGGGCGAGGCAGACACCGGTTGTGGTGGATGGAGGGGGGGGCAGGAGGAGGGCGGTGACGGACGCGGCGGTCAGCCCGGACGCGTACTCTGCCGCTGCCCCGTCGTCGCCCGCGGCCCCCATGAACGACACGTCTTCGTCTGTCAACGCGGCCACCGCGCGCGCCACGTTGGCGGCCGACCCGCCGGGGCAGCGCCGCTGGGCCGCGAGGGGGACGCCGGCGAGCAAGGCCTCCAGGGCCGCCGCGTCCACGGGCACGCACCCGCCCGCCGTCACGCCGGCCGGTAGGCCGTCCACGGTTGCCACAACGTCCATGATCTGAAACGGGAGAAAGGGTGGGCGGCGCACGGCGCGGCGCCAATGGCAGGCGCCCATCGGGGCGTCCGCTCGCGTACCGGGTCGCCCACGCAGACGACGCGTCGCTTGCTCATGGTGGGGAGGAGGCTTGGAGGGGCGAGCGGGGAGGAGAGAGAGTGTGGCGGACGCTGCGCTTTGCACGGTCACTCTCTCGCCCCCGAAATCACACGGCAACGCGCCCACGCATTCCGCACACGACCACTCATCTCTCCACATCACCATCACGACGCGGGCGCGGGCGCGGTGGAGCGGCGCTTGCCGCGCGCGTCGACCGCGGCCGCGAGCGCCGAGTCGAAGAGGTCGCACCGGATCGGCATCTCGGCCTCGTAAAACGGATTCTTAAGGACGTAGTCGGCGTACAGAGGGTAGACGCTGCAGGAGAGAGGAACGGAGGAGGGTGGTTCGCGCCGCGTCCGATTTTGTCGCCAAACTCAACGACCCCCTCCTCCCCTCTCCCACACACATCTCCCTCAAAAACCTCGCCACGTCGGCCGACCCCGGCCCCGCGAGCGCCAGAAACTTGGCCCCCGTCGCGGCCGCGAAGCAGTGCAAGTCGAAGCCGTCGCCTTGCAACAGGTCGGCGCCGGTGCAGCCGGGCACGGGGGAAAGCTGGGCCGAGATGGCGTGCAGCGAGTGCCTAGAGGAGAGAGGAGGGAGGTTGGTCGGCGATGGTTGGCGGCGCAATCGGCCCTACGTCTCCTTCTCCTTCTTTCCCTCTCGCAAACCAGATGCTGGCAACGCGCAGCTTGTCGTTGGTGCTCAGCGACGCCATCGGCGCGAATTCCTGAAGAGGTGGGACGGGCGCGTCGGCGCCCATCGCACGCCGCGCCCCCACCGCCGACGCTTTAGCCTCCCTCCTCCTCTCACTCGGTTGTACACGAGGCTGCCCGACTTGTTGATGAGGTAGATCGCGTACAGGGCGGGAGGGGCCATGGCAGCGCGGGCGGCCGGCACTGGGGAGGCCGTGGTCCGGCCAGCGGCTGCGGCTGGCCCGCTGGGACTTGACTGGGGGCGCGGCGGGCGGGCGGCGCCGCCGGCGGCGGGCGGCGAGTGTGGGTGGGGCAGAGACTGTCACACCTCGCCCCGGGCCGCCCTCGGCCGCGCGAGCGCCGCGCGCGCGCGCCCGGGGTCGGGCACCGCGCCGCGCACTCCCGCTGTCAACGCGGCGTGATCGTGTTCCAAGTGCGGGCAGTGGAGAGGGCGGCGGCTATCCTCCCCCTCCCCAACACGCGCCCGCGGCCACCGCCAGCCGCACGCCCGCCGCCCCCGTGGCCGCCACCGACACCAGAGCGCAGGCGGCGGCGGAGAAGAGGTTGAGGCGGTCGCTAAAGGTGGTGGCCACGCCCGCCGCGCGCCGGTGCGCGACGTGGAACAGTTGCGGGGCGCAGAACGTGGCGGGCAGAAACAGGGCCGCGCCGACGAGGGCCATGACCTCGCCGAAAAAGGGGAGCGCGACCGCGGCGGCGGTCACGCACGCCAGGTACGCCGCCCGCCCCGCAGCCGGCCCCAGGCGGGCGGCGGCGGCCTGGAAGCAGGGTTGGGAGAAGAGGTGCAGGCCGGCCGCGACGTGGAGGACGACCGCGGCGTTGGCGGCGGCGGCGAGGCCGCGCGGGCCGGCTCCCGGGGAGAGGAGGACGTCGTCCGCGACGGACCCGCCAAACGAGGCGGCGCCAGTGACGGCGACGGCGCCGTAGGCGGCCGCGACAAAGAGGTAGGACGACGCGACCGCGGCTGGCGCCTTTGCGGGCGACGCCATCGCCGCGCGCGCCCCTGCCACGACAAAGTGGCCGCCGAAAGCGAATCCAACAGTGCCTACGGCCGCAACGCGGGCAAGAAGGGAGGGGGAGCCAAGGATCGGAGGCGTCGGCGGCCGCGCCGGGTCGGCGAGCGCGCGCGCGGACGCGACCACCGCCGCGCACACATACAGGCAGGACGCCGCTGTGCCCGCGGCCGACACGGGGGCGAGGTCATGAAAATCGGGGGCGAGCACGGCGACGGGGAACTGAGAAGCGGGAAGAGGAGAGAGGGGTCGGGCGGGTGCGCGCCAGGCACCGACCTCGACCTCCCCTCCACCCTCACTCGGGCCACGGGCCACGGTCTCGCGGGCTGCAGTCACCTGGGCCACGCCAAAAAGGAGCGTCCACAGCGCGGGCCCGCCGGGCGCGAGGGCCGCGGCCGACGCGCCCGCCGTCACAGCGTACGCGACGCTGAGTCCCGCGGCGGCCACTAGTTGCGCCGCGCCCGTCGCGGCCGCGGCGCGCGGCCCCAGGGGCGCCGCGAGTTCGGCGTAGGTCGCGCCCGCGTTGGGCAGGCGCGCGAGGAGCAGGGCGGTGTGCAGGGAGAGGGCGAGCGCGGCGCCCAGCGTCGCGAGCCCGCCGCCCCACCCCAAATCAGCCACAGCGCGCGGGAGACCGAGGACGCCGACGCCCACAACTGCGGCCGTGATGTGGGCGGCAGCCGCGAGGCAGGAGTCGCGGCCAGCGGGCTTGGAGGGCGACGGGGCCGGCGAGATGGAGAGCGGCAGCAGGGCGCCGCGTTCGCTCGAAGGTGCCGGCGGCTGGCGCGGCGGGGCGGCCGCGGCCGCCGCCATCGCGGCCGAGAGTGAGGTCAGCGCATCGGCGACCGCCGACGCCACAAAAGAATGGCTCCCCGCCGCGCCAGCGCGTCCGCGGTCGCCTTTGTCTTCGACATCGACGGCGTTCTGCTACATTCCAAGTCCCCGCTGCCCACCGCACGCGCCGCGCTCGCCGCGGCGACCGCCGCGCGCGCGCCAGTCGCCTTTCTGACCAACGGCGGCGGTGTGACCGAGAGCGCGAAAGCGAGGGAGTTAGAGGAACTGTTAGGGAGCCCCGTGGCGGAAAATCAGGTCATCCTGGCGCACACGCCGTTTCGGTCGCTCGCGCCGTCGTTTGCGGCGCGCCCCGTGCTCGCCGTCGGCCGCCGGGAAACAGTTGCTGTAGCTTCCGGTTATGGCTTCAACGCGGTGTCGCCCGCGTCGGTCGCGGCGGCGCACCCGCACGCGACGCCGCTGGCGCCGGCACGGAGCGGCGCGCCGCCTCCCCTTCCCCCTCCCGGCGTCGGCACTTCCGCCAACCCTTTCGCCGCAATCTTCTGCTTTGCCGACCCCGCGTGCATGTCGACCGATTTGCAGATCGCGATCGACGTTTTGGTCGGCGGCGGCGACCTCCACGCTCGCCGCTCGCGCACCCACCCCCCGCTCTTCTTCTCCAACCCCGACCTCCTGTGGGCCAACGCGCACCCCACCCCCCGCCTGGGGCAGGCCGCGTTTCGGGCGGCGCTCGAGGCGGTGTACGAGCGGGTGGCGGGGCGGCCGCTCGACGCCGACAGAGTCACGACGGTCGGCAAACCGACGCGCGCCCCCTACGACCTCGCCCGCTCCGCCCTGGCCTCCCACGCCTCGCGCCTGGGCGTGCCCATGCCGGCCCGCATCGTGGCCGTGGGGGACAACCCGTACGCTGACGTGGCGGGCGCGCGCGCGGCGGGGGGCGGGTTTGAGCCGGTGCTCGTCCTCACCGGCGTCGCGGAGCGCGACTCGACCGTGCACCCCGCCGACCGCGTGTGCGCCGACGTGGGGGAGGCGGTCGCGTGGGGGCTGGCGGGCGGGTAGGGAGTCAGGTGTTTTCTTTCGTTTTGGTTTCTGCTGCGACAAGCCCCGCTCCACCACTCACTCCCACTCCCACGCGTCGTCGCCGCCGGCCTTGGTGGCCGAGGCATCGGCGGCCGGCGCGTCGGCGTCGGCGGCCGGCTCGACGCTGCCCGGCACGGCGTCGGCGCCGTCAACCACCGCCGCCTCTCCCTCCGCCGCCGCCTCTCCCTTCTCCTCCTGCGCCGTCAACGACGCCAACGCGTCCCGCACCCCTTCCGGCAGCACGCCCGCCAGCGCGGCCGCGGTGTCGGCCAGCGCGCCTGGCGCGGCGGCGACCGCGCCGCCTGCCGCGGCGCGCACGCCGCCGCCCGCCGCGGCGAGCGCGGGCGCTGCGGCCGCGAGCGCGGGCGCGGCAGCAGTTCTCAAGTCGTCGCCGGCTTTGGCGAGGGCGGGAACGGCCGCGGCGCGGACGCCGTCTGCCGCCGCTTTCACGCCGCCCACTTCCGCGCCCACGCCCCGCGCAAAGTCGGCGGCCTCGGCTTTCCAGTCGGTGGACGCGACCGCGTCCACCAGGTCAGCGACGGTCGCGGACGCAGCGGCCGCGGTGGCGGCCGCCGCCGCAGACGCCGCGGCACCCGCCCACGACCACAGCGACGGCGCCGGCGCCGCCGGCGGCGGCGGGTCAGAGTCCTCGCTCATCACGCCTTTTCGTCGGGCGCGACGACGTCGAGCACGGCGTCGGCGAGCGGCGCGAGCGCGCCGCCCGCGCGCGCGGCGGTGTCGAGCGCGGCCGCCGGGTTGGCCGCGTCCAGGACGGCTGCCGCGGCAGCACGAACGTGGGAGTCGGCCAATAGGCCGGCGAGCTCGGGGGACGCGGCTGGAGGGGAGGGGACGGGGTGTGAGGGGACGCGGCGCAGAGACCAAGGCACGCCAACCCCGCCACCCCGATTTCTCCCTCCCACCGAGCGCGTCAAAGTGGGCCCGCGTCAGGCGGCAGCCGAGCTCGTCGGGGTCGAGCGCGGCCTCGGCGGCGGCGTGGAGACCTGGGAATAGAACAAGGGAGAGTAGAAGTCGATGCCGCGCCGCCGCCGCCCCTGCCGGCGCCCCCGTCTCGCATCCATCGGGCTACATGCGATCTTGAGCCTCTCTGGCCGGGTTTTCGTCTGACGATTGCGCCCCCCCCCCAATCCCCCAATCACCTTTCGGCGGCGGCACGCGCGGCGCAAGCGTCGGGGCAGCCACCGGCTTGGGCGGGTCGAAGCGAACCGACACGCCAATCACGGCGCCGTCGGCGCGGCGCAGCGTGCGCACGCGGCCGGCCGCGCCGGCGGGGGGCCGGACGGCGCCGTCGGGCAGCGCCCCGATGCGGGCGCCGCCGTCGGCCAGGCACACGCCGCCGTCGGCGGACGCGACGACTGCGGATCCGGCGCGGGCGGTGGGGGGGAGGGGGGCGGCGAGAGCGACGAGCTCGAGGTCGGCGCCGACCATCGGTTGTGGCCGGCGCCACTCTCCTCTCTCTAAACTCTTCTCAGCGCCCCGCCCTCGCGCGCCGCGCCCGACGCCGGCCGTCGGCCATGGCCGCCACCCGGTCCCGCTCCCGCGGCGCCCGCCCCCCGCCCGCGCTGCGCGCGCTCACCCTGGACCTGGAGACGCAACTGGTCGACTACGGCTGCTACCACGCCCACCCCGGCAACCAGGTGGGCGGGGAGTGGGGGAGGGGGCGGGGTGCGGGGCGCGTTTTTTTTCAGGCGGCGACCGCGTCCTCCCTTCGACCGCCTCCACCCTCACTCGTGCTCCCGAGATCGTCCACTTCTTCTTCGTCCCCCCCCTAATGCTCACCGTCGCCGTCTGGCTGGCGCGTCTGGGGCCGTGGGGGCCGTCGCTCGCGCCGGCAAGCGCCCCGCCGCTCCTGGCCGCGGCCGCGCTCCCCAACGCCGCCTTGGCCGGCTTCGCGGCCTACGTCGCGTACTACACCGCCCTGGACCCCGGCGCCGGCCTGGCCTGGGGGGCGTGCGTCGCGCTGCCGTCGTGGCTCGCCGCGACCGCGTGGGCGTCTCGCCCGCACGCCGCCCTGGAAGCGCTGGCCGTCCACCTCGCCTCCTGGGCGGTGCAGGTGGGCGTCGGCCACGCCCTGCTTGAGAAGAGGCGCCCCGCCCTCGTTGACGCGCTCTCCCAGTCGCTCGTGCTGGCAGGCCTGTTCGCTTGGTTTGAGCTCCTCTTTGCCCTCGGATACCGGCCCGCCCTGCGCGCCGCGGTCGACGCAGGCGTGGCGCGGGACAGGCGCAGGAGGGGGGCCAAGTAAGAGAGCGCGAGAGAGCGAGCACGGCGCCCCTTCGTCACACACTCCGCCCGCCCTATCTCCCCGCCTCTCTCTCTCGCCTCTATGCGCCGCGCGCTGCTGCGCGCCGCCGCGGCCGCGGCCGCGGCGGCCGGCGCTGGCGCGACGACGCGGGTGCGGCGCGGAATGCGGAGGGGGCGGGGGCGGGGGCCGCGGCCGCCGCCCGCCCGCGCGGCACGGCGAGGGTGGCGCCGCGTGGGCTTCCGCGGCGCGTGCGTCGTGCGCGCGCCTCCCCGCCCCCGCCGACCGACGCGCCACCTCCCACCCTTCCCAGGCCCTGCCCGCCGCCCCGTCCCGCCCCCTGGCCGGCCTTGCCGGCACGTTCGCGCCTGCGGGGCGCCCCGTGGCCCCCCGCCCCGCTCCCCGCGGCGCGCGGGGCATGTTCGTGCAGACGCAGACGACGCCCAACCCCGCGTCCCTCATGTTCCTGCCCGGTGAGAGAAGGAGATGGGTGTGGGGTGGTTGGGGATGGTGGTGGCGCTCGCTCGTGGCGGGCCGGCTGTTTTCGGCGCCGCGCGCGTCCCGACCCCCGCACGCCCGCCCCTCCCCGTCTCCAGGCGAGCCCGTCATGACGTCCGGCGCGTCCGCCACCTTTGCCTCCGCCCGCGACGCCCGCCCCTCCCCCCTCGCGTCCGCCATCTTCCGCGTCGACGGCGTCGCGTCGGTCTTCTTTGGGTCCGACTTCATCACGGTGACCAAAGCCGAGGCCGCGGCCTGGGACGCGGTGAAACCGGGCGTGTTTGAGGCCATCATGGAGCACTATGCGTCCGGCGCGCCCGCGGTGGACCCGAACGCGGCCGCCGCTGCGCACCCGTCCGACACCGCCCCCGCCGACGACGACACCGACACCGTGGCCATGATCAAGGAGCTCATCGAGACCCGCATCCGGCCCGCGGTGCAGGAGGATGGAGGGGACATTGATTACGTGTCGTTTGACGAAGCGGACGGCACCGTCGTCGTGCGCATGCGCGGCGCGTGCGCGGGCTGTCCCTCGTCCGCCATCACGCTCAAGTCGGGCATCGAAAACATGCTCGCGCACTACGTGCCGGAGGTGCGGCGCGTGGTCGAGGCGGAGCCCGACGCGGCGCAAAACGCGGGCGACGCCGCGTTTTCCAAGCTCGAGAAACACCTGAGCAATTGAGTCGCAGGGGCGGGGGGCGTGCGCGCGTGTGTGCTTGGGTGTGTGAAACACTGGGCGGCAGCTACAGTCGCGGCGGCGGCACAGAAAACACGCTCCCCTGTTCACGCCACCGCGTTCGTCGCCCACACAGCGGCGCCATAAATCGCAACCCCAAGCACTTGCGCCCCCGCCCACGTCACTGCCCCATACGCGTACCCGCCCACGTGGGCGGGCGCGGTGCGCAGCATGGCGGTGAGCTCGGCGGCGAGCGTCGACACGGTCGATAGCGCGCCCGCGACGCCGAGCTGGAGCGCGGCGGCGACGATGGAAGCCGCGGAGCCAGGGGCGGGGGGCGACACAGCTAATGCCGCCGCGACGGCGTACGTGAGCGCGCAGCCGGCCATGTTGGCGGCCAGGGTGCCCGTGGGGAGAAACCGCGCGCGGCCGGGGAGCGAATAATTCAGCGGAGACAGCCCCCACCGCACCAGAGCCCCCACGGGCGACACCAGCACCGCGGCCCACACGCCGCGGCGCACGGGGTGGCCGTCGAGGGCGGTGAGGGTGGCGGCCGCGGCGAGGCACGCGGCGCCCGCGGTCGCGACGACCGCCTCGGTCTTGGTCACGCCATGGGGGAGGGAGGGGCGCGACAGGCGCCACTGGCGACGCCGCGAGGGCGGTGCGGAGGGTGTGGCGGCGGCGGCGCCGTCGGCGGCGGCCGCCGCGCGGGGCGCGCGCCGCGGGACGGTCGGCGCGTCGCCCTCGACGGCCGGCGCGCTCGCCGGCGGCGGCCTCGCCGCCGGCGCCTCAGCCATCACCATACCCGCCGCGCGGGCGGCGGCCGCGATGGCGCCGACGGAGAGCGTCGCCTCGCCGCGCGCCACGAGCGCGCGCCCGGCCTCGGCGGCCGCCGGATCCGGCAGGCCTTCCTCCTCGTCGTCCGACGCGAAGAACACGCCGGAATGCCGCTCTCCGATCAAGTGCTCGCCCGCGGGCGAGCGCGCGGCCGCCGCCGCCGCGCGCGCCGCAGGCCGCGCGTGCTCGGGCCGCAGCCGGTCGTCCAGCAGGCGCGCCACGTGCTCGCCCAGTGCGTAGGAGGCCAGGGCCGACGCCGCGCCCACGACCCAGCCCCAGAGCCACTGCGGCCAGCGGCCGCCGAGCCGGCCTCCCCCCCCGACGAGTTGTTGGACGAGCGCCAGCGCCCACCCCGAGAGCGTCGTCATCGACCCGCAGAACCCGGTGCGCACCCCGATGTGCAGCGCGGGGCGGGCCTGCCACGGGTGCGAGGCCGGCAGCGCGGCGACCGGTTTGGGCGCGCCGAGCGCGAGCGTCGACGACGCCGCCGCCAGGCCCATGACGAAGCAGCCGACCGCGTTGGCGGGCAGGTCCCGGAAGTAGGCGCCGAAAGGGTCGCCGGCGAGGCCTGAAGCAGGGAGGAGGGGGGGCGTCGGCGGCGGCGATGCCGCATGCCGGCGGCGCGCCCCCGCCCGCCCCCAATCCCCTACCCAGGCTCGTCAGGCACGCGCCCCAGCCACCCGTGCAGCCGTCACCGAGCGCGGCGTCCACGCCGGCGCGCGCCGCGACGCCGAGCTGGGCGAAGAGCGCGACGTGGACCACGACGGACGCCACCTCCCTCCTGCGGGCGGCGTCAGGCGAGGGCGGAGACGGCGGCATGGCGGGCGCGGGGTGATCGGGCCCGCCGCCGCGGGCGGCGGTGAATCAAAGTGTGTGCACGCTGCACGGCCGCGCGCCAACCCCTCGCCCTCCCCCCTCCCTCACAGGCTCTTGACCCAGTTCTCCACGATGGCCATCCCACCGTCCGTGATGATGGATTCGGGGTGGAACTGGACCCCTTGGATGTGGGGGTGGTCGACGTGGCGCACGCCCATCACCGTGCCGTCTTCCGTCCACGCCGTCACCTCCAAACAGGGCGGGCAGGTGGCCCGGTCAATGACGAGCGAGTGGTAGCGCGCCGCGTTGAAGGGCGAGGGCAGGCCGGCCAACACCCCCGCCCCAGAGTGAAACACGGGGTGCGCCTTGCCGTGCACGACGCCGCCCGGCGCGCGCACGACGGCGCCGCCAAACGCTTCCCCGATGCACTGGTGCCCCATGCAAACGCCGAGGAGGGGGACGGTGGGGCCAAGGCGGGCCACCGTTTCGAGCGAGACGCCCGACTCGCGCGGCGCGCCCGGCCCGGGCGAGACGAGCACGCCGGCGGGGTCGAGGGCCGCGAGTTCGTCCACGGTGAGGGCGTCGTTGGGGTGGACGACGTAGTGCGCGCCGAGCGCGCCAAGGTACTGGCGGCGAGGACGGGCGAGGGGGGGGGGGGTCGGCCGGCGCGCCCTCGCGCTCTCAACCCACCCGCCACCCTGCCCCATCGCCCAACCACTCATCACCTGGCACAGGTTGTACGTGAAGGAGTCGTAGTTGTCGACGACGACGACGGGGCGCCGCCGGGACGCGGACGCGGCGACAGAGCCGCGGCCCGCGGGTGTGCCTGCCCTCCCGACGTTGACACTGGGCCGTCGGGCGCGCAATGCGGGCGCGCGGCGGGGCGCGGGGCGCGCGGCGCGCGCCGGCGCTGGCGCCGCGCGCGCCGCCGCGCGCGCCGCCGCCATTGCGACCGCGCGGGCGGCGGGGTGGGGGTCACCCGCCCGGGGGGAGGGGCGGCGAGCGAGGCGGGCGGTGTGGGTAGTGGGGAGAGCAGCGACGCCGGCCGACGGCCGCCCCGACCCGAGCGTCGGCCTCAAAGGTCGCACCCGCCGCGCACACCGCCCGCTGACGGTCATGGCCGCGGCCCCGCATGCGCCCTCGACGCCCCCGGCGGCGGCCGCGGCCGTGCCAGCCGCCCGACCGCCGCCCCCCTTCCAAAAAAAGAACGGCGACCCCCTGGCCACCGCCCGCCGCGCGTTGACCGACGCCGCGACCGCGGACGCGGCGTCCCTGGAAGCCTGTCTACGTGAGGCGCGCGCCGGCCTGGCGGTCTCGGCGCGGGCGCGGGAGGAGGTGGGGGTGCGCGTGCGCGCGGCGATGAAAGTGGCGGCCCTGGAGGCGGCGAGCGCTGACGCCGTTGAGCGGGAAGCTAACTCTGCTCGCCGGGACCAGGACGCGGCGGCGTCTGAAGCGGCCGCCGCGCGGGACGCCGCGGCCGCGGCGCGGTCGGCCCTCGCCGCCGCGCGCGCCGACGCCGCCGCCGCGCGCGACGACTGGCGGGCCGCGATGCAGGCCAAAGCGGCGTCCACGGAGGCCGCGGCCGCTGCGGCGGCGGACGCGGCGGCCGCCGAGCGCGAGGCGGCAGGGTCGGGACGCGGCGTGGCCGCCGCACGCGCGGCGGCCGCCGCGGCGGCTGCCGACCTGTCGGCGGCCCTCACCGACCTGGAAGCCATGCGCGCCGACGTGCGGGAACATAACATGCGCCGCTTGGAGGCCGACGCGGCGGCCGACGCGGCGCGCGGCGCGCAGGAGCACGCGCGCCCCCAAGTCGCCGCCGCCCGCCTGGACGCCGCCCAGTTGACCGCGGCGTGGCAGGCCGAGCTCGGGGCGGCCGCGGAAGCCGACGTCGACGGCGACCGTGCGCGGGAGGCGCGGGCCGACGCGGTCGCCGCCGCTTCTCTGACCACCACCCAACTCGCCGCGCTGCGCCGCGAGGCAGCCGCCGCGGCACGCGACCGGTCGGTGCTGGACGGGAGGCGTGGTTGGCTGGCGTCGGCCGTGGCGGCGGCAGAGGCGCGGGCGGCGGCGGCGCGCGAGCGCGCGAGGGGGGCGGCCGAGCGCAGCGCTGCGGCGCACGCGCACGCGCCCTCTGCTCGGGCCGCCGCCGACGCGGCCGAGGCTAGCCTGCGTGACGCGCGCGCGGCCCGACGCGCCGCAGAGCACGAGGCGGCGGCGCTCGAGGCGGCGGCGCGCACCGCGGCAGCGGACGCGGCCGACGCGGCGGCGGGGGGTGGGGCTGCGGCGGCTGAGAGGACTGGGGCCGCGTCCGCCGCCCTTGCGGCGCACCAGGAGGCAGACAAGGCCGAGCGAGAAGCTGTCGACGCGGCCGTGGTGGCCAGCGAGAGAGAGGAGGCGGCCTGCGCGGCGGCCGCTACCGCCGACGCGGCCGAGCGTGCTGCGGCCACTGCCGAACGCCGCGCCGCCCTCGCCGCCGCCGATCTCGCCGCCGCTGAGCTGGCTCTCGGCGCGACGCGGGCTGACACCGAGCGCGCGGTGCGCGCGCTGGAGCGCGCGCAGCGCGCAGCGCCAGCTGCGGAGCCACGCGACGGCCGCGTTGAGGCCGCGCGCGAAGCGACAGCGGCCGCGCGCCGGGCCGCCGCCGCGTCCGCGACCGATTCTTCTGCGGCTCGGGCGCGCGCGAGGGCGGCCGACGCGGCACGCGCGACGGAAGCCGGGGTCGAGGCGGCCGACGCCGAAGCCGCGGCGGCGGCGCTCGGCGAGGCGGCTCTGTTGCGGTCTCGGGCGGCCCGCCTTGGGGCTGCCGCCGACGCCGCCACGGTCGACGCTGCGGCTCTGGCCAAAGAAATCGCTGCCCTGACCGCCGACGCCGACCGCCTGGCCGCCGCGGCCGCCACGGCCGACGCGTCCCGCGGCCAGCGCTCGGCAGTCACCCGCGCGGAAGCCACCTCCCGCGCCCGCGAAAGCGTGGCCAACGCGGAAGCCGACCGCGCCCGCGCCCGGCGCGCGGCGGCCGCCGCGGCCGAAGCGTCGGCGACCGCGGAAGCGGCCGCCGCCGCCGCCGACGCCGAACGCTGGCGCCGGCGGGTGGACGGCGAACAGGCCGCTAGAGCGGGTGTTTGTGAGGCCAAAGGGGCGGCCGCGGCCAAGGTGGCGGCCGCGGCGGCGACGGGCGCCGCGCGCGCGGCGGCGGCCGACCGCGAGAACGCCGCGGCCGCGCTGGGGCGCTCGGTGGAGCGTCGGGCGACCGCCCAAGCAGCTGCGTCCCGGGCGGCAGGCGGGCGGGGCGCGGCCGGCGACAGGCGCGGCGCGGCCGCGCGCTCGGCGCGCGAGCGGGGCGCTGCCGAGGCCCGCCTGGCGGCCGCGCGTCACGCGCTCGAGGCCTTGCTTGACGAGCTCGAGGGTCGGGAGTAGCGAGCGAGTGGGGTGGTTGGGGCGAGTGTTGCACGGCTCGAGCCAAAGGGTCGAAGAAGGGGTGGGGGAAGGCAGGCTGGGGGAATGAAACGGGCAATCACACAAGGTCGCGCATCGACGATCACTCGCTGCACTCGCCGAAGCGGGCCGGCCGGCGGCGCCAGCGCGACGGCGCGCGGCGCGAAGGGGCCGCGGCCGCGTCCGCGCTCGCCCGCAGCTTGCGCGCAGGTTGGCGCCCATTACGCACCGGCGTCGATCCCCGGCGCGGCGTGCCGGGCGCGGCGTCGGCCGCCGCGCCGTTCTCGCTCCCAGCCTTTGGCGTCGACGCGCCGTCGTCGTCGCCCGCGGGCGCGCCCGCCACCGCGCCCGGGTTGACCGCGACCTCCGGCGGCGCGTCGGCCGCCCACGCGACAAAGAGGGGGGCCAGGCCGGCGCCGCCGCCGCGCGGGCGGTCGCGGCCGAGCACCGCGTCAAGGCAGCGCGTGTCGAGCGAGGCCAGGGAGCCGAATGAAGGAAAGGAGCGTGTCGATGCCAGGCCGAACGCGGGCTGGTTGGGGAGGGGGTGGGGAGGGGGGTTGGCGGGCGGTGGTGGGCGAGGAAGGCGCCGGCGACGGCGCGCGCGACGACGCGGCCCCGCATTGACACGGCACGCCTCGCACAGCCGCCCGCAGACCCACTCCTGCTCGCGACGCGTCACGCCCACGACCCAGGACCCCGTTTTTGGCGGCTCAACGCACCGGACGGGGCGGGGGCGGCGGCGCGCGCGGCACGGCCAGCATGTCCGCGGCGGCGCGGGCGGCGGCGGAGGGGCGGCGGCCGAGGGGCGGCGGCGGGGACCCCAGCCCCGGTGTCGGGCGGCGCGGGGCGGTGTCGGCCGGAGTTTCGGGGGCGGGGCGCAGCGCGCGCGAGGGAGACTGCGGTACGGTCCGGCAAGCGCCCGGCACCCACCACACACGCACGCCCCCCCCCGAAACGCCCCCCACCCCCCTCCCCCACCTCCCCTTCAATACGGCACATTGCGCGGCAGGTTGCGGTTGACGTTGCCGCGCAGGGCGGCCCGCATGTCGACCTTCTCCGCGCGCACGCGCGCCTTTTGGGCCTCGCGCCGGGCCGCGATGCGCACGGGGTCGGACTGGGTGGCGAGGACGCCGAGAGCAGTGTAGCTGGGGATTACGGGTGCGTGGGAAGGCGTCGGGGGGCGCGCGAGGCGGCCAGCGCCAACCCCCCCTCGCCTCCCTCTCTCTGCGTACCGCGCCACCAGCGCCCCCCGCAGCGCCGCCCCCCGTCCCGCCTCCCGGACCCGGTGCGCCTGCTTGTAGTAGCGGGCCAGGTGGCGGGAGCCGAGCAGGGCGCCGGACGGGAGGGCGAGCTCGTACTCGGCGAGCGCGGGCGGATGGGTCGCCCCGCCGTCGACCACCATCGCCGCCTCCGCGCCCCCGCCGACTTCGTCCGCCGCGTAGTCGTAAAAGTCGTCGTACTCGCCCTCGTTGCCCTCCCATGCGAGCTTGCACTGGGGGGGGGGGGGGAGAAATGCAGGTTTGTTGGTGGCACCAGTGGCGTCAACACAACCTCGATTTCCTCTTTCCTCCTGTCAACCCTCCGCCCCCACCCTTCCCGCCTCCCACCTGTCCCGAGTCGACCATGTGCCGCTGCACCGCGTGCAGGGACGGCCACACGCGCGCCCCCGCGTCGTCGCCGCGCGCGTGGAGCGCGACGCGGCCGTTGGCAAGTTTGGAGCCCAGATAGGACAGGAGCCCCTCCGCGTCGGCCAGGAAGGCCGCGTCGGGCAGGTAGAAGCCGTACGTCTTCCACATGTGCTCCAGGCAGGCCTCGACGCTGGGAGAGGGGAGGGGAGGGTGGTGGAGGGGTCGGTCGTTGCGGCGGGCGCTCCCGCCATTCCCTGCACCTCGTCCCACCCCCCTCCCTTGCCTGTCAAACAGCTTGTTGTCAAACAGGGACCGCTTGGGGTCCCACTCGACCCAGTCCGCGGGCAGCGAGTCGCCCGAGTCGGACGCGGTCTCCCACCCGGCGCCGTCCGCGGCGGCGGCGGCGGCGTCCGCGGGCGCCGCCGCGTCCGCTGTGCGCGTCTCAAACGTGGCCCCGTTGGGGACGTCGACCCGGAACCCGGGGGCCGCGGCGGGCGCGCGCGGCGGCGCGGCCGCCGCCTCCACGGGCTCGCGCGGCGCGTGCGCGGTCACCACCGGCGCCGGTGCGGGGCCGCCCGACGCGCGCACCAGGTCCTTGTACTTGTTGGAGGCGACGAACGTCTTGTAGGTCGCCTCGGACGCAAACCGCTTGCGCGTGAGCGGGTCGAGCCACGACCGCGGCCCCGCGTCCGCGCCAGCGCCGCCGACGGCCAGCGCGGCGGCGCGGGCGTCGTACCAAGCTTGGGTGACGGGGGGGAGGCCGGCCACCTTGCGGCGCAGGTTGTAGCTGGGAGAGGTGGGGAGGGGCGTGGGCGCGTCTCCCGTGCCCGCCCGCCGGGCTAGAGCGCAGCGGGTGGCTAGCGGAGCGTGTACGCGGCGGCTGGCGCCCAGCGGCGCGTCCCCCGCCGCGGCGGGGCCGGCCGCCGCATTCGCGCCGCGCTGTCCGCCCGCGGCCGCCGCCCCGGCGCCATGCGCGCGGCGCCCCACGGCGCCACGAGACGCGTCACGGCGCGCAGCCACCCCCCGACCCTCCTCCCCTCTCACCGGTGAAAGTCCGACTTGTAGTGCGCGTGCAGGGACGCGGCGTCCGCAAAGTAGGTGCCGCTCGTGGAGCAGTAGAGCGCGTCGGGGCTGCGGTCCGGCGGGGGGGCGAGAGGGGACGCCATGGCGGCGGGGAGTGCCGGCCCCGGCGGGGCGCCACCCTCCCCACTCTCCCCTCGCTGCATGGCCGGCCCGCCGCCTCCTCCCGCGCCGCGCCCCCGCCCCCATATCGCTCCTGGGCCGGCGCACGTCACCGCGGCCGCGGGCAGCCGCGCGTTTCGCGCGCTCAACTTTGAGCTCTACGCGGTGAGTGCGGGGGGATGGGCGGGCTGGGGTGGGGTGGCAGGGATGAGAGCAACCTTGGCGGGCCGTCGATGGGGCCGATGGCGGCAGCGCCGACTTCGCGCCGATCCACCTCCGTCGCCCTACCCCTCCCTGTTCTTTCAGAAACCGGTCGGCTTCGTGCGCACCCTCTCCTTTGCCGGCACCGCGGCCGCGGCGGGCGTGCTGATCTACTTCTGGGCGCAGGGGAACAAAAGGGAGGCCGGTCGCCGCGCCGGGTGATGTCGTCCCTCACGCCGCGCGGCGTGCGCGATGGGGGCCCGTCGTCGGACGCGGACCAGCTGATTCAGGCGGCCAGGGAGCAGGTGGGAGTGGGGGCAGGGGCTGGGCGGGGCCTTTCGCAGCGTCGCGCGGCGTCCCCGACCCCTCCCTGCGTTCTCCCCAGATCCACGCGCTGCGCGCCGAGGCGACCGCCATGCTGACCGCCATCGCGGCCGGCTCCACCCCTGCAGAAACCGCGGTGGAAGCGTCCCGCGCCGCGCGCGCCGTGCGCGCGGCCGCGCACGCGGCCGACGCGGCGGCCGCCGCCCTCGCCCAGGCCGGCCTGCTCGCCCCGCAGCCGCGCGACGACGACCCCGACACCGTGGCCGACGCGGCGGCCGCGAGCTCGTTGGCTGCCGGCCGGCTCGCGGCGGCCGCCGCGCTTGCGGCGGTCGACGCCGCGCTCTCGCGCGCCGCGCCGCCGCGGCCGGCGCCGCGGCCCCCACCGCCGCCGCCGGCGGGGTCGCCCGAGCGGGCGGCATTGGCAGCCTATTTGGCTGCTTTGGCCGCGCGCGTGGCGGGCGAGGCGCGGATGCGGGTGGAGCTGGTCGCGGGCGACGGGCGGGCGGTGGCCGCCACCGACTCGGCCGCCGCCTCTTCCCTCGCCCCCTCCGCCGTGGGCCTCACCCTGCACGCCGGCGCCTTCGTCGTGGCCGTCGCCCTGGCGGCCCCGGGCGCGCCCGCGGCGACGGGCGTCTCTGTGCACGCGCCGCCGCGGGCGGTGGCGCGCCTCGGCGCCGCCGCCGGCTGGGCGCCGCCCGCTGCGGCGGCGGCGGCCGAACTGGCTTCGCGCGTCAGGCGCGCGCACGCGTACTATGCGGCGAGGGCGGCCGAGGGAATCGAGGGCGGCGGCAGCGTTTCCATCTGGCGCGCGCACGCCGCCGCCCTGGAAGACGCCCTCCTCTGGGCCGCCGGCTCCCGCCACCTCCTGTCCAGCAAGTGCGCCGCCACCGGTGCCGTGCTGGCGCGCGGCGCGCCGGGTTCGGCGGCCGCGGGCGCGGCGCTGCTGCCCGCGGCGGTGCGCGCGCACCGCCTGCCGCGCGGCGCGCTCGCCGCGCGCGCGACCGCGGCGGGGGCGGGAGTCAGCGCGTTTCACGCGCACGCGGCGCCGGCGTGGGCGACGTAGCAAGGGAGGGACAAGGCGTGCGCGCGTGTGACAAAACGGGGACGCGGCGCGACGCCGCGCCGTCTCTCTCCCCTCATCCCTGCGCCACCACCACGCTGCTGCGCCCCCCTTTCTTGACGACGACATCCACCGCGTCAAACTCGCGCTCGGCAAACGAGTCGGCTTGCGCGACGACGAGCACCGTGCGCCGCGGCAGAGACCGCAGCAACCGCGCCACCGCCGCACACCCGGCGTCGTCCAAGTGCTGCAACACTTCGTCCAGGATGAGGGTGTCGCAGGAAAGGCGGCCGCGGGCGGCGGCGAGGTCGGCAAAGCCGAGCGCAAAAGCGAGCGCGACGCGGCGCCGCTCGCCGCCCGACAGCGCACGCAGGGAGCGCTCCACGATCGCGTCGCCCGACCGCATGGTCACCATCTTGGAGATGCGCTCGATGTCGGCCCGGCCGGTGGCGGACGCGGCGCGGGTGGCGGAGAGGGTCAGCGCGGCGCCAGGCGAGAGGACGGCGAGGTGGGCGGCGACCCGGTCCTGGAGGTCGGCCAAGGCGCCCTCCAGGGCGTAGCTGCGGGCGCCGGCCGAGCCGAGGGCGGCGTCGGCTTCAGATGCGGCGTCGGCGTCGGCGGACGCGGCGACGGTGTCGGCGGCGCGCGCGGCCGCGCGGCTCGCTTCCGCCTCGGCCAGCGCCGCCAGGCTGCGCGCGCGCTCGGCGTGGGGATTGGCGCCAGCCAACGCTCGCTCGTCGGCGCGCGCGCCGGCGAGGGCGGCGGCGGCCGCGTCGGCCGCGTCGGCAGAGGCCGAGGCGGCCGACGCGGCGGTGCGAGCGGTCGCGTCGTCCGCGCCCGCGGGCAGCCCGCCCAGGGCGGGCGCCAGGGCGTCGTGGCCACACTCGGCCAGCAGGTCCGAGTGCCTAGCCACGGCGCGGCGCGCCGCTGCGGCCGCCGCGGCGACCGTCGCCGCGACGTCGGCCGCAGCCGCTGCGTGCCGTGCGGCCGCCTCGCGCTCGGCCGCGCCTGCCCGCTCCGCGGCGCGCTCCTCGGTCCGGCGCGCCGCGGCTGCGGCGGCGGCTTGGTCGGCGGCGGCGCGAGCTGCTGCTGCTGCGGCGGCGGCCGACGCCGTGGCCGCCGCGGCGCGCGCAGCAACCCCCTTCAAACGCCCCAGGTTCTCGTCGTACGCCGCGCGCGACACGGGCTGTAGGCAGCGATCGCACACGGGCCCGCTGTGCGCGTGCGAGCGGGAGGGGTAGGCGAGGGCGGCGTACTCGTCGGCCGCGGCGGCCGCCGCGCGCGCGGCGCCTGCCGCGGCGCCCGCGGACGCGGCGGCCGCGGTCGCCTCCGAAGCCGCGCGCTCGGCGGCGGCTTCGGCGGCGGTGGCGAGGGACGCCAGGTCGGCCGGCCACGGCGCGGCAAAGCCGGGCGGCGCGCGCGCAGCCGGCGCGAGCGAGAGTGGCGGCCCGTCGTCGCCCGCCACGTCGTCGCCCGCGGCCCACGCGTCGGTGTCCACGCCCAGCGCGAGCGGGTCGTCGTAGTAGGCGTCGATGTCGAACAAGTGGAACTCGTCGTCGGAGGAGGTGGGAGGGTGAGCGACCGCGAGCGCGGCGACGACGGCGGACCGCGCTGGCGGCGCTTCGGCCTCGCGCCAGTCGCCTCCAGCCCTCATCTCCATCCACGCCTGCAGGCTGTTAGCCGCCACTGAGCACGCGACGAGCGCGGTGGCGAGGCGGGAGGCGTGCGCGTCGCGGTCGGCGGAGGCGGCACAGACGGCCACGCCGCGCTGCGCCTCCCACGCGGCGGCATCCGCTTCGGCGGCTGCCGCTTCGGCGGACAGAGCCGCAGCTTGCCGCGAACATGCGTCAGCGTCGGCGGTGGCAGTCGTCGCCACCGCTTTCGCCTCTTTCAACGCCGCCGCCGCCGCCACTTTCGCCGCGTCCCACGCGTCCCCGTCCAGCGCCACCGCCGCCAGCGCCGCTTTGAGCTCGCCGTCGCCGGCCTCAATGAGGGACATAACGTCCGACTGGCCGAGAAAGGCGGCGCGCGAGATGAGCGCGCCGCCGAGCGCCGCGTCGATCGCAGCCTGCGTCAGGCGGGCGTCCGGGCCGGACGCGTCGACGCCGGCCAGATGAAATGAGAGGGTGGTCAGCTTCTTGCGTGTGACGGCCCTTTCCACCCGAAAGGGCGCCCCGTTGGCCTCGCCCTTGACGACGACGCTCGCCGCATCGCGCGCGTCGCACACCACGTCCCCGTGCGCCAGCCCGCGCCCGCCGCCGCCTTCCATGCGGGCGTCCGACCGCCCGGTGAGCGCCCAGTGGGCGGCCATGGCCAGGGAGGTCTTGCCCGCGCCGTTGGAGTCGGCGCCCACGTCGTCGTCGTTGCGCCCGGTGAGCACGCGCACGCCGCCCGCGCCCAAGTTGTACTGGACAGGGTCCGCGAAAGGGCCGTAACCGTCGACAGTGACGGTGTGCAGCGAAAGACTCACCCCTGGCGGCGGCGCCCCCCCCCCGGCGCGCGCGAGCGCGGCGTCGCCCGCCGCGCGCCCGGCGGGCGACATGCCCACGTGGTCTGCGTAGGCCGCGAAGATGGCGCCAGGGCCGCGGGACAGGGCGTCGGCGGGCAGGCGGGGGGTGCGGGACGGGGGTGGGGAGAGGACGAGCTCGACGCGCGCGCCGGCGGCGCGCAGCGCGTCGGCCGCAGCGTCCGCGACCGCGGGGGCGATCCCGGCCGGCACCGTCCACCGCACGCGATCGCCGGGGCGTAGGTCAGAGGGAGGGGAGGGGGCGGCGCCGGCCAGAGCGTGGTGCCGCGGGCCGACGGCTAGCGGGACTGCCGCGACCTCCGCCCACGAGTGGCGGCCCGCGTCGCCCTTGCCTCCCTTGCCCACCGCCCCTTTGAGCACGACCAAAGCTTTGTCCTGGCCCGCCTCTCCCGCCGACACTTGGTAGGGGGAGCCGACGTAGCGAACTGGGGGCTGTCCCTTTTTTGTCTTGACCGCGTGCGGCTTGTGGTAGTGTCCGAGCCACGTCGCGGCTGGAAAAAGGCAAGGGTCGACGCCGGCGGCGGATTGGAAGGCGTCGTTGGCGACGGCGCCGACGACGTCGGCGTGCGCAAAGACGGCGGTGGGAGGGGAAGGGGAGGATGCCGCCGCCGCCGCCGCCGCCGCGAGCTCCCCCGCGTCCCGCCGGTACGGCAGCCACAGAGCGCCCAGGAACAAGGACGGACTATCGAACACGTGGCACGTGGGCAGGGCGGCGGCGAGCGGCGCGAGCGCATGGTCGGCGCCGCCCGCGCCGGCGAGGTCGTGGTTGCCGACGAGCATCAGGGTGGGGTGCGTCCACATGGAGAGTTCTTCGAGGACCGCGTTCAGGGGGCGCACGGGGAGGGAGCCGCGCGCGTGCCACCAGTCGCCGAGGAAGAGGGCTCCGGCGTGTGGGCCGCGCGCTTTCACTTCCGCCCGCACCGCGCGCAGCGCCGCCAGGGACGCGTCCAGCGTCCGATCGCACACGTGCAGGTCGGAGAAGACGACCCAGTGCTTGACGGCGGCGTAGGGCGCCGCGTCGGCGGGAACGCCGGCCGTCAGGTCGACGAGGGGCGAGCAATCGGCCGCCGCCAGCTCCTGCGCCGCTTTGGCCGCCTTCCCACGCGGTCGGGGGCGATGCTCGGCGGTCACCCGCGTCGTCGCGAGGCGCATCCCCGGCACGGGCCCGGCGCCGATCATCGGCGGGCGCGCGACCGCGGCGACCGCGGCGCGCGCGAGCGGCGTGAGGGATCGCCGCATGCCACCGTCGCCTGGTGCGCGACGCATGCGCGGGGCAGGGGCCGGAATTGGCCGCTGGGTCTGAAGCCCGCCGATGCTGTGCGCGGCTCAGCACTCTCGCCAGACCCCGCCAACGCCCGGGCTCGCCACCGTGCGCCTCCCTCGATCACACGCACCGCCACGGAACAGGCTGGCGCCGTCGCGGGGCGGCAGGTCGCCTCGCGCCCCACCCTCCCCCACCCCCGCGGTTCACACCTTGCCCCCCGCCACCCCTCCAACCGGCGGCCGTTGCTCCACCACTTGGTCCAGAATGCCAAACGCGACCGCGTCCACGGGCGACTGGAACGTGTCGCGTTCGAGGGTTTCCGCGATTTCTGCCACCGGGCGGCCGGTGTGGTGCGCGTAGATGCCGTTGACAATCTCCCTCAACCTCAAAATCTCGTCCGTGTGAATCCTGATGTCCGTCGCCTGCCCTTGGTACCCGCCAGAGGGTTGGTGGAGCATGATGCGCGAGTGCGGGAGCGCGCGGCGCTCGCCGGGCGCGCCCGCGGCGAGGAGGAGGGACGCCATGGAGGCGGCCTGGCCGACGCACAGGGTGGAGACCGGGGACCGGATGTACTGTGGGAGAGGAGAGGAGGGAGTGTGTGTGAGGCGTGGAGGCGGCGGCTCGAGTGCGCGCGCCCACCACCGCCAACCCCCGCCCCTCCACCCCTCTCTCTCTCCTTGCCTGCATCGTGTCGTAGATGGCCAGGCCGGCGGTGACCACGCCTCCTGGGGAGTTGATGTACATGGAGATCTGGGGGAGAGGGAGGGAGGGTGGCGGTGGTGGTGGTCGGTGCGGTTGAGCGAAATCGGGTTCCCGCGCGCCCCACCTGCATTCCCCACCCCTCCTCCCCTCTCTCACCGGTTTGTCCGGGTGCTCCGACTCTAAAAACAGCAGCTGCGCGACCACCAGGTTGGCTGAGTCGTCGTGGATGGGCCCTGACAGGACGACGATGCGCTCGCGCAGGAGGCGGGAGTAGATGTCGAACGCGCGCTCGCCGCGGGGGGTTGCCTCGATGACCATCGGGACGAGCGACGCGAAATGGCGCGCCGCGACCGGCGCGAGGGCGGCGGTTGGGGACGCCGCCCGGGCGGTGCGGGCCAGGAGGGAGGCCAGGGCGCCGCGCATGGTGTCGGGAGGGGGTACGGGGCCGAGAGTGTGTGTGGCGGGGCGCCGTGGTGTTGCGTCTCTCTCTCTACTGCTACAAGCGCCGCCGCCGCCGCCGCGGCCGCGCGCCGATGGTGGTGCTACAGTGGCGTGCATGTGCGAGCGCGGTCGAGCGCGCCGCCGGCACCCCCCGTCCCCTACCCCCCTCCTCCGTTGAGCCCGCGCAGCGCCGCGCGCGCCGCCAGCCCCGCCACATGCTCCCGCACCGCTTCCAGCACAAACTGAAGCCGGCCCTCGGTGTCGTCCGACAGGAGCAGGGCGAGGGCGGCGTTGGGGGGAAGGTCGAGAGCGGTCGCGCAGGCGAAAGAGAAAAGCTCGGCCCGGCGGCCGCCCACGCCCGTGGACGCCGCGGCGCGCGAGTAGGGGTCGGCGCCCGGTTGGGCGAGGCGGCCGGGGGGGGCGGCCGGGAAGCGGGTCGGGCCGGGCGCCGGCAGAGGGGCGCGCGACGTGGGCGCGCGCTGCCGCGCCCACACGTCCACCGCCGCCGCCGCCGCACGCTGCCCGCCCGCCCGCAGGCCGGCCGATGTGGCGGCAGCGCGGGAGGGGGGGGGGGAGCGCGGCGGGGCGTAATCCGCGACGGCGGGCGGCAACCGCGCGCCGCCCTCGGTCAGCCGCGCGACCGCGGCCAGCGCGTCCGCCAGCTCCACCTCCAGCGCCGCGACGCGTGTCGCCGCGTCAGCGGTCAGCGGCGCGTCGTCGAAGTAGGCCGCGGTCGCGGTCGTCGACCCGGCCGGCCCGAGGTCCACGCCGAGCAGGGCCACGCGCCGCGTCAGCGCGTACCGCACCATGCGGCCACCGCCCGCCCTGGCGTCCACGCCGCGGACGACGGCGAGGCAGGCGGCGCGGGGGTGGCCGTGGGGGGCGAGGAGGGCGGGGGGGGCGGCGGCCGGCGGCGCGCAGTGGATGAAGCGGGGCGGCTGCGGGGGGGGGGGGGGGGCCGGAGGGTGGCCCGCCGCAGCGCGGGCGGCCCCCATGCCCCCCCCCGCCCCCCCCCACCGCCCACAATGCCCGACGCGAGCGACGCGGCGAGCGCGGCGTCCAGGGCTTCCGACCACGCCGGCTCGAACACGAGCACCGCGCCGGAGCAAGTTGGCAACGCCACACCGCACGGCAGGACCGGGAGGCGGAGAAGGCCTCCGGCGGGGTCGGGGCCCGGGGCGCGCGCCGCACGCGCGGCGAGAGGGCGGCGACCACGGGCCACCCGCGCGCACGTGGGTCGCACCGGACGCGCCGGCCGCCGGGCAGTCGCGCGGCCGGCGCGCGAGGTCGACGCGGGAGCCATTGCCAGTGTGGGCACGCGACTCTCGCGCCACACTCATCGCGCGCCGCCCCGGCGCGGCGCCCGCTAGCCAGCATCCCGTGTCGCGCCACGGCAAAGCGGACGGCTCGCGCGCCCCAGGGCGCGCGACGCCAGTCACCCCGGACGAAGCAGAGAGAGGCGGCTTGACCGCCCGGCTGACTCCGCGGCCACCGCCGGTGCATTGTCACCCGCCCGCCCTCCCCTTCCCCGCCTCTTCCGGAAGAGGGCACGACTCGGGGTCCGTTCTGAATGACAACCGGGGCGCCCGCGCGGCCGACGCGACCGCTCGCGTCGCGGCCGCGGCCGGGACCGGCCCTCCCTTTGACATCGCGGCCGCGGTCGCCGCCCTGGCTCGCCGCGGCGGCCCGCCCGCCGGCTGGGAGCCACCGGAAGTCGTGCCTCGGGCCGTGTGCGATGGCGCGACGCGGTCGGAGCTCGCGCGCTTGCTCGCCGACGCGCGCTGCCGCCCGCGGCAGCCGGTGGAGCTCGCGCAGTCACTGGCGGCCGTCGAGGTGGTGAGTCGAGAGCGTGTCGAGAGCGGTCAGGGTTGGGGTTCTGTCAACGGGTCCCCCGAGAGAGAGGGAAGGGTGGGGGTGGGTGGGGCGAGGCGGCGGCGCTGGTCCGTCAGCGCCCCTCTACCCCCCTCCTTTTCTTCGCTCGCAGGCCGCCGTCGCCGCCGCCTTTCCCGCCCTGCTCGCCGCCGCCCCGGACGCCGGCGCGCCTCTCCACGCCCCCTCCGCCCCTCTTTCCCCGCCTCCTCCCGCCCTCAACGCGGCCACACGGGGCCACTGGAGCGGTCCCATGAAGGACGCGTTGATCCGCCTGCTCTGGCCGTCGCGGCGCGCGCGCGCGCGGCCAACCAACGAGTAGCTCGCGCATGCGCGCCGCGCCGCACGCCGCCCCCCCGCCGCCTTCCGACCCTCGCCTTTTCGCGCCGGCGTCGAGACCCGCGCTCGCTCGCCCCACGCCCCCCCCCTCCCGCTGCCGCCACCCCCCTGGCCACCACGCTCGACCCGCGCCGTGCGGCGCCCGACCGCCCGACCCAGCTGGAGCTGCTCATCAACTCTGTCGCCAGCGCGGCGCCCGCCTACGTCGACGCGGCGGCCATCGCCGACCGCCTCACCGAGGCTAGATTCCCGTCGACGACCGACTGGGTCACGCGCGGCGCGCACAAGCTGCTCGTCGAGGCGGACGCCGCGCTCGAGGCGTGGGGCGTGCCCGCGTCGGCGCTGCCGTGCGTTCACGAGGCGCGGCGCATGCTCGTCGCGCGCCTGTGCGCGCCGGCGAGCGAGCGTCCGTGATGGCGAGGGTGCGCTAGGCAAGAACGACTAAGAAATACAAGAAAGGCCGCGCGGCGCGGGCCGCCGTGCGCCGCCCCCCCCCCCCCTTTTTTGTTTCCGGTCCCACCCCCCGGTTCCCTCCACCCGCCCCGGCCCTCCGTGGCCTGGGGCCGCCGCACCACTGCACCGCACCCCCTCGAGGCCGTCCCACCGCTGCAGCCTTGAGAACAAGGCTGCGCGCTCACCCCTGACCCACCCCTCCCCGCCCCTGCTCCCCTCCCCACCCGCTCCCGCCCCCTTGCAAGCAGCCCCAGACGCGCATGCGAGACGGTGCCTCATTGCACGCCCTCTCCCCTTCTCCCTCACGCGTCCTCCATGTCGCTCGCGTCGAGCGCGGCGCGCGCCGCCGCGTCGGCCGCCGCGACCAGGTCCGCCGGCACCCGCCCAAACTTGCGCCCGGACGCGTCGCACACCCACGCCATCTCCAGCTCGAACGGCTTGTCCCCCTCGTGCGCGGCGTGCAGGATGCGGGCCAGGGCGGTGACCGCGTCGGCGCACGTGATCGATTTCAAGTCCAGGCGCTCGATCTCGGTGCGGGCGGCTTGCCGCCCTTTGCCCACGGCGGCGCCAAAGTAGCGCTGTGGAGGTGGGATGAGGCGTGGAGGGGCGGGAGGGCGTGCGAAGAGGGGAGGGCCGCCGCACGCGCCCCCTCTTCCCTCCCCCCCCCCCCTCCCTCCTCACGTGGCTCGCGCCCGCGGGGTCGACGCCGTACAGCGCGGGCCCGCCCTCGTCGTCGTACGTGGCCAGGAGGGCGGTGGCGGCGTACGGGCGCGCGTACCAGTACAGGTTGAACGCGTGGACGTACGACGCCACCCGCTCACTCAACACGTGCCCCGGGATGGGCGATTCGTAGGCCGTCGCCCACGAGGTCGCCTCCTGCTGCGCGCGCACGGCGAGCTGGCGCCCGTCGGCGGCGACGCCGCCGACCGCGACGCCCGCGTGGTGGGCGACGGGGTAGGTGCGCGAGTTGGTGCCGGGCTCCAGCATTTTGGAGATGAACAGGTTTTCGACGGCCTGGGCGGAGAGGACAAGGGTGGGGGTGGGGCGGGCGTCGGCGATGCGCGCGGCGTCGGCGTCGGTTGCGCCCCAACACCATCCTCCACCATCCCCGCACCAGGACGACGCCATCTACGCAGCGCACGCCGACGACGGTACTGGAAACGGAGGGAGGCAGGGAGGGTTGGGCGCACGTCGCAGCGCGGGCCGCGATGCGATCCCGCGGCCCGCCGCGCCCCCCCCGCCCCCCGTTCCCAATCCCAGGGGCACGCCCGCATCGCGGCCGACCACGCCGCGGCGCCCGCGACCCCCCTCCCCCCCCGATCCCTCACCCGCCCGAGTCGACCGCCTTTTGCGCGTAGTCCGTCTGGAACACGCGCCCGTCCGGGGAAAAGGTGCCGACCGATAGGTCGTACTGCGGGCGTGTGGGGGGAGGGGGAGGGGTGGGCGGCCGGGGATGCGGGCGTGAGGCCGAGGCGGGCGCGGCCTCCCGCCGCTCGCTCACCCCGCTGCCGATGCCGGCCATGGCGCCGGGTGGTGGGGACGGAGGGGCCGGCGGCGGCGGCGCGTTGTGGGGGGAGAGAGAGCGCGCGCGCGGCACTGAGGCCGCCCCTCTCTCGCCCCTTGTGCCTCGCCGAGCCTTGCACCTCCTCTGCTTCAGTCGGTGCCAGCAGGCGGGCGTTCGAGGCGCGCCCCGCGGGGCGGCGCAAATCGGAAAAGAAGAAAAAGGGGAGCTTCGCGCGGGGGCGGCCGCACGCGGCGCGCGCGTGCCGCCCGGGCCCGAATCTCGCTTCGAAAGGGCAATGGCGGGGTGCCGGGGACGGCAGCCAACGGGAAGGGGTGGTGGGGTGTGTGTGGGGAGGAGGACGGGGGGCGCGCGCGCCGGGGGCAGGTCCTGCGCTCTCGGCGCGACTCGCTGCCACCCGGAGCGAGCGTGTGTGTAAAGGTGGTAATGGTGGGCCGGGTCACGCCGGCGCCGCGGCCGCGGCCTGCGCCGCGGCGAGCGACCGCAGCGACGCGATCACGGCGCCAAACCCCGGCCGCGCCCCGGCCTCGTGCGACCAGCACGCGCGCATGAGTGCGACATAGCCAGAGGCATCGGCGGGCGCGCCGCCGGGCAACGACGCCAAGTCGCCCGGCAGCGGCGGCCTCTCGCCGCGCGCGGCCGAGAGCGCGACGTGCCAGTGCCCCGCCCCCCGCCACGGCGTGTCCCACGCGGCCAGCTCCCACAGGAGCACGCCAAACGCGTACACGTCGGCCGCGGGGGACGGAGGGGCGCCGGCCAGGACTTCGGGCGCGGTCCAGCGGGGATTGACCGCGGCGCCCGCCGACGACCCACCAGAGGGCGCCGCGGCCTCCAACCTGGCCAGGTTGAAGTCCGCCACTTTGGCGGTCATGCCGGCGCCGATGAGCAGGTTGGCGGCTTTCAGGTCGCGGTGCAGGACGGGGGGGGAGCGCGTGTGCAGGTAGAGGACGCCCTTGGCCGCGCCCAGGGCCAAGCCGAGCCGCGTCCGCCAGCCGGCGACCGCGGCCGCGATTGAGTCCGCGTCGGGGTCGGGCGGGCCGCCGGGCGGCGGCGGGAGGCCTGCCGCGGCCACTGCCGCGCGCGTCAGCGCATCGGCGACCGACCCGTGGCGGCAGTACTCTGTGACGACCGCCGGCGGCGCCACGACCGCGCCCAAGAACTGGAGCACGTTGGGGTGGCGCAGCGAGGCGCCGATGGCGGCCTCGCGGCGCAACGAGGCGAGGGTGGCGGGGCCTGCGGCGCCAGTCAACACCTTGACCGCCACCGTCGTCTCCCGCCACTTGGCCAGGTGCACGCGGCCGTAGGAGCCTTCGCCGACGACGGCGAGCAGGGTGAGCTCGGCGAAGGGGACGTCGTTGTCGTCGGCGGCGGCTGTGGGGGCGCCCGCGCGGAACGCAGCGGCCGGCGGCGGCGGGGACAGCATGGGCCACCCGCGCGCCGACCCGTCGGCAGAGGTCGACCCGGACGATTCGGATGGGAGCTCAGCGATGGGCGCACACGGCGCGGTCGCGGGGCGGGCGGACGGCGCGCGGCCGACGTCGAACGGTGACGGGAGTCCGGCGGCGCGCTTGCCGGGCGACGGCGCCGGGGCGGCTGCCGCTTTGACGCTGGGCGCCTCGCGCCCAGCGCGCCACGTGCGCACGGCAAAGAGCACCAGCACGGCGAGCGCGGCGGCGGCGGCGGCCGACGCGGCGACGAGCCCGCCGACCGCGCTGCGCGACAGGCCGCCACCGGCGCCAGCGGTGGTCAGCGCTTCGTCCGCCAACGGCCCTCGCGTCGATGACCTGACCAGCGCACGAAGTGTCACGCGTGCGGCGGGCACGCCGCGGGAACGCAAGTCGGCCGCGAGGCGGCCGCTCGCCACGCTGTCCCGCAACTCGTCCGCGGCCGCCTTGCCCTGGCCGGGGCCGGCCACGAGGCGCAGCGTGAGGTGCGCGTGCGGTTTCATGTCGTCGCCGTCGCCGGCGACCTTCAGCGCGCGCCTTGGCCGCGTGAGCGACGCCGACGCGGGGCCGTCGGCGGGCAGCACCTCTTCGACGCCCATCAAAGTTATGCCGTCGAACGAGAGCGAGTTGACGGTGAAGTTGACGGCGATGAGTAGGGGCTGGCGCAGGGAGGGAGTGAGCGAGTGCGTTCGTGAATGGTCACGGCGGCGAGATGCGGCGCAGGAGCCGCCACCGTCCGCGCCCGCCCCGTCTCGCCCCCCGGCGACGCGACCGAACGACGCGTCGCATGCGGCGCCGGCCGTGCCCACGCGCGGCCGGGCACGCGCGGCGGCGCGCGCGGCCGGCTGCGCCCGCCCTCCCGCCGCCTCCTTCCTCCCGCCCACACACCTCGCGGTACTGGAACTTAAAAGGCACGATCCCGTCGCCAAAGAGGTCGAGGTCGGCTCTCAATGCGGTCGCCGTGGGCCAGGCCGCAGCCGGCGCGGCGGCGGAGGCCGTGAGCGCCGCGAACGCCGCGAGCACGGCGGCTCGCGGTCGCATGCTGGCGCGCGCGCGGTCAAGCGGCGGGCGGCATGCTGGCGCGGGGCACGGGTCGGAGCCCCGCCGCGGGGGGAGTGCAGCGCATGTGCTCGCCGCTGCAGCTTGCCCGCAGGCACGCACCGGCGCGCTCCAGGCGCCCGCGGCGGTGGCCAGTGGCAAAAGCCCGACCTCCTGCGCGCTCGGCGGTGGTCTGTGCCGGGGCGGGGCGGCCGAGTCGGGAGGAAATGACAAAGACACGCGCACGGCCGCTGGGCGGCGGCGGCGGCGGTTGGCCGCCGCGCGCCACCGAAACGCGCCCGCCAAGCACAGGGACTTGAATGTTGCCGTCAGGTGGGCCGCCTATGTGGATCACGGGGCGCCAGGCCAGCTGCGCCGGCTGCGGCGCCGCGTGGTTGCCGTAGCGTCGACGTCGGCGGTCAGAACTCGGCGCCCGCGGCCGCCGCCCCGCCCGCGCCCATCCCTGGCGCAAGCCGGCGCGGGCCCGCCCCCCTAGCAGGTGCGTGGTTGCGCGGCGGGCGCGAGCACGGGCGCGGGCACGTCAGGCGCCCCTCCCTGCGGCCGCCCATCCTGCGCCCAAGCCCTCCCCACGACCCCCACCCCTTAGAGCACGCTTTCCTGGGATGCCGCGCCTTGCGCGCTGGCGACGTGGGAGCGCGGCCGCGCTCCCACGCGGCTGCGTGGCCGCCGTCGCCGCGCTGCTCGCCCTTGTCGCCGCCGCCGCCGCGTCCCCCGCCGGCGTCCGCGCCGACGCGTCCTCGTCCCCGGTCGACGGCGAGTGCGTCGCGAGCACTGGCCGGCAGGCGATCGAAAGCATAGCGAGCCCGAAGTGCTCGTTTTTGTTGCTGGACGGCGTCGTCTCCGTCTACGACACAGACTTTTCTGATGCAGGCAAGCACGACATCGTGCGGATGACGAATTTGACGATCCGGTCCGCGGCCGCCGAACCGTTTGGCAGCGGCGGCGCCGCCGCGCGGCCCGGCGGCCTCCCCCGCGCCGCCCTGGAAGCCACGCCCCTCCTCTCCCGCCACATCAACGTCGCCAAGGGCGCGACCGTGACCGTGGAGGACGTGTCCATCGCGGGCACCGCGAACGGCGGGTCGGCAAGCGTGCAGCTGTTTTCGGTGTTTGACCTCGCGCCCGGCGGCTCCCTCTCGTACGTTCGCTGCGACCTGCGCGCCCGCACCTGGCTCTGCGAACCGCCCCCGGCGGACGAGGGAGGCCAGAGGGTGGCCGCCCCCGGAGGCGCGGTCAACGCGACTCGGCTCGGAGAGTTTACGGTCGGCCTCGACGTGCGGCGCGTCGTCGGCGGCGACGTGGTCGTCGCTGTCGGGGAGATAGACGCCTCGCGCTTTTATGGAGGCCCGCCCTCGCGCATCGCGATCACGATGATCAACTCCACGATCTGGTGCGCGGCGCCCGCGGCCGAGCGCGGCGGGCGCTCGATCGCGCCGGGCGATGACGCGGCACGCGTCGCGGCGAGGGTGCTGACGCCGGGCGAGCTGGCAGCGGCGTTGGGCGCGACCGGGTCGCGCACCCTTCTCCTCTCCGAAAACGTGACCCTCCCCCGCGCCGGCTCCGCCCCGCGCGCTATGGTCCAAGACCGCGACGTCGCGCTCCGCTCGGTCGCGGGCGCGCGCGTGCGCGTCGGCGTCCCGCCCTCGCGCGCCCGCGAGTGCGTGCAGCCCGCCATCGTGGCCGGCCCTGGCGGGTCGGTCGTCTTTTCGTCGCTGATGCTCGTCGCGGCCGACCCGGGGTGCGCGACCGAGCCCGCGGCGCGCTGCGCCGTCGGCGGTGAACAACTCCCGTTCCCCGTGCGCGGCTCGTTGCTGCCCGCCGAGCTGGCGTCCGTGTCGCCGGGCGGGTGGTTGATCTTTGACGGCGTCACGCTGGCCTATGGCGCGTGCGGGCCCCGGTTTGCAGGCGCGGCCGCGTTTGTGGCCACGCGCGCGCCGCCCGGCGCCGCCACCCTGACGCGCGCCCCCGACGGCGCCGTCACACTAACGTGCGAATCTTGCGAGCTCAATTGCTCGCTGTCGCATGCGGGCGTGGCGGTGGGCGAGGGCGCGGGCGCGCTCGCGTCGCTCGGCGGCGACCGGCCGGCCGCGCTCTCCCTGCGCAACACGACGATCACGTGTGGTGGTGGGGTGGA
>Ga0315288_10001316_pt1 | contig 31976 bp, 23 predicted proteins | sample YL17G11_20_MG_FD_203454 | JGI IMG/M metagenome (GOLD analysis project Ga0315288, IMG submission 203454) | Sediment microbial communities from Yellowstone Lake, YNP, Wyoming, USA - YL17G11_20 | ecosystem: Environmental > Aquatic > Freshwater > Lake > Sediment | place: USA: Wyoming | collected...
AAGCCGAGGAAGTCCGTCTGACGGAGTATCGCGACCTGGACGATGCCCGGGCCAGCCTGGCCCGGTTCATCGACGACGTCTACAACACGAAGCGCCTGCATTCCGCCCTGGGATACGTGCCACCCCGCGAGTTCGAGTCGGCGGAACGAAGCACCCCCGTAATGCGGAGTGGAGCCGACACGAACTCGGCCTCGCCAGAAGGCTTCGCCAACGCCATGCCGAACCTAAGCCTACCTCCCGCATTGCGGGATGCTCTGTATCTGCCCGAGCCCACTAACCCGATGCCCCCCACTGTCTACCAAACGGGGGTCAGTCCACTCCTCCCTCGCCGACTCCTCGTACCCCGTCGGGAGCAGGGCCGGAACCGCGTCCCAGGAACTTCCCTCAACTGCACGCTCGATCTCCATGTATGCTGTCTGCGAAACTCCGCGCCCGGTACCTCCCGCTCTCTCCCAAGCTAAGTTTGCGCCGATGGGGCTGCCACCTCTCCCTGTGGGAGAGGTCGGCCGTAGGCCGGGTGAGGGAGCAAGCTTGCGGCGACGCGCCGCTCCGCGAGACGAACGGAGGACGATACATCATGCACCGCACACTTCAGTGGCTCACGCTGGCCGGTATCGCCGCGGGCCCTGCGATCGGGCAGAGCCGCGTAGGCGAAGGCCTGGTGATCGATGCATCGAAGCAGGGCGAGCCGATCTCCCAGTTGATCTATGGCCAGTTCATCGAGCACCTCGGCCGCTGCATCTACGGCGGCATCTGGGCGGAGATGCTCGAGGACCGGAAGTTCTTCCACCCCATCGGGCACGAGGAGTCGCCGTGGCGGGCTCCCTGGCTGGCGAATGCTGTCGAGATGAGCACAACGGCCCCCTACGTCGGCGAGCAGACACCGGCCATCCACGGCGGCGCCGGCGCCGGCATCGCTCACGCCGGCCTCGGGCTGCGCGAAGGGCGGCGGTACGTCGGCCGAGTCGTGCTTGCCGGTGACTCGGACGCCGGGCCGATCGATGTCCGCCTCGCCTGGGGCGATGGGCCGGAGGACTTCGATTGGGTGACCATCGACTCGGTCACAGGCGCGTTCACGAAGTACCCATTCGAGCTCACGGCCCGGGAGTCCACCGACAACGGGCGGCTGGAGATCCTCGTCCTCGGACGGGGGGATGTCCGCATCGGCGCGGTATCGCTGATGCCGGCGGACAACGTGGATGGGATGCGGGCCGACACGCTGGCTCTGCTCAAGGAGCTGGACGCGCCGATATACCGGTGGCCGGGCGGGAACTTCGTGAGCGGCTACGACTGGCGCGACGGGATCGGGGACCCGGACCGTCGCCCGCCGCGCAAGAACCCAGCCTGGCAGGGGATCGAGCACAACGACTTCGGCATCGACGAGTTCATGGCGTTCTGCCGCGCCCTCGGAACGGAGCCCTACATCGTTGTGAACACCGGCCTGGGCGGCGCGGAGATGGCCGTCCAGGAGCTCGAGTACTCGAACGGCCCGTCGTACTCGAGGATGGGTCGCCTGCGGGCGGAGAACGGCCACGAAGAGCCATACGGTGTGGTCTGGTGGGGACTGGGCAACGAGATGTACGGCAACTGGCAGCTCGGCCATATCCCCCTGACGGACTACATGGGCAGGAACAACGAATTCGCGGACCGGCTTCGCGCTGTCGACCCGAGCATCCGGCTCGTCGCCGTCGGCGCCGTCGGCGAGTGGAGCGAAGGAATGCTCGCAGACTGTGCCGATCACATGGATGCGCTCAGTGAGCACTTCTACTGCCAGGAGAACAGCGAAGTGGCTGCCCACGTCCGCCAGATTCCGGACAATGTGCGGCGCATCGCGGAGGCCCATCGTGTCTACAGGGAGTCCATCGCCGCCCTCCGCGGCAAGGACATCCGCATCGCGCTCGATGAATGGAACTACTGGTACGGGCCGCACGTCTTTGGGGAACTGGGGACGCGCTACTTCCTCAAGGACGCGCTCGGGGTCGCGGCCGGGCTGAACGAGTTCGCGCGGAACAGCGACATCTACGTCATGGCGAACTATGCGCAGACCGTGAATGTGATCGGGTGCATCAAGACGACGAAGACGGATGCGGGCCTCGAGACGACCGGCCTCGTGCTGCAGGCCTACCGCCGCCACTTCGGCACGATCCCGGTGGCCGTCGAGGGCGACGGGGGCGGCTGCGACATCGCCGCCGCATGGACGACAGACCGGTCTGCGCTGACGATCGCCGCGGTCAACCCAACGCCGCAGCCGGTCAGCTTGCCGCTCGATGTTCGCGGAGCGACGCTTTCCGGCGCGGGCACGGCCTGGGTCATCGCCGGGTCGGACCCGATGCTCTACAACGATCCCGGAGGCGAGCAGCCTGTGTGCATCGAGGAGCGTTCACTCGCGGGTGTGAGCGACAACCTGACGGTCCCGCCACTCAGCGCCTGCATCTACCGGATCGAGGCGGAGGGTCGGTAACGAGAGGAGACTCCCATGCGTAACCTGATGCTATGGCTGATCCTGGGCGGAGTGGCCTGTGCCAGGCTCGCGTCCGCGCAGGCAGAGGACCCGCGGGTCCAGAAGCTCGTGGCGCTGATGCCGGCCGTCGCCGACCTGCCGGACTTCAAGGTATTGCTCGAGCCGGAGGTGTACCCGCCGGAGACGCTGTCCGACCACATCGACGGCGAGGTCGAAGCGTTCAACCCCTACGAGGTCGGCAGCACGGTAACGGCCATCCTGGCACGAGGCACCACGCGGGTGCAGACCGATATCTTCGACATGATGACACCCCTGGGCGCGTACGGCGTCTTCTCCACCCACCGCCCGCCGAAGCCGGAGCGCGCCGCGGTAGGCACCGACTCGTTCATCGACGACACCGCGCTAGTGTTCTTCGCGGGAGACTACTACGTGGATCTCACCGTGATGGGCCGGCGCGACGATGCTCGCGAGGTGCTCACGCTCATCGCCAAGGCCATCGAAGGGAAGATCCACGCGGAAAGGACGCTGCCGCCGGAGCTGGACCTCTTCCCCGAGGCCGGCCGGCTCGCGGACACCGATCAGTACATCCCGCGCGGCCATCTGGGCATTGAACTCGTGCCGAACGCTTTCGTGGTGCAGTATGAGCGCAACGGTGTCCTGCTTCGAGCGTCGCTGTCGCTTTTCGAGTCCGAGGATGCGGCTACGAAGGCATTCGAGGCGTTGAGCCAGCATATCGTGGAGAAGGCCGAGGGGGCGGCCCAAGGCGAACTGGACCGCCTACCAGTCGTGACCGGGTCGCTGAAGTACCGGGGCGTGTTGGCCGCTACCGTGCAGGGACAGCGGCTGCTGACGGTTTGTGGGGGCGAGGACGCTGAAGCAGTGAAGGCCTTGCTCCATGAGCTGGCCGAGTCCTGCCGGTCCAGGTAGGAGAAGGAGGCGCCCGTGGACCTTTCCGGCGACGAGAACCAGGAGCTGCTCTCGGCGTTCGATGGGCTGCGCGTCGCGGATGTGCGCGACGGTATGGACTTCATGATGATGCACCGTCAGGGCTCCATGTGGCCCAGCGTTCGGCCGGTCTGGCGGACGAGGGCCCTGGGCATCGCGCGTACCTGCCGGTACCTCCCCTACGATGGCGCCCTCCCGAAGATGACGCCGGACGAGTATGCGGGGTGGGTGGGCTGGTACTACGGCAACGTCTGTACCTACCCGTGGATGGGAGCCATCCAGCCGGGGGACTTCTGTGTGATCGACCAGAGCGGCGTGGACGCGGGGCTCATGGGATCGGCGAACAGCCTCTCCGGCGTGGTCCAGGGTGCGCGGGGGTATGTGACCAACGGCGGTGTCCGCGATACCGATGAGCTGATCCTCGAGAAGGTGCCCTTCTGGTCGGCGATGGTCTCCCAGAGCATGGTGCAGGCCCGGCTGAAGTACGACGCCATGGACATTCCCGTGTCAGTGGGTGGCGTGTCGGTGTACCCGGGGGACGTGGTGGCGGCCGACGGGGACGGGGTCGTGGTTGTGCCGCGAGGCATAGCCGCGGACGTCGCGCGCTATGCTCGTCGGGAGCTGACCCAGGACAAGGAAGCGCGCCGAGGCCTGTACGACGCCCTTGGCATGGCCCACGACGAGACAGTGCGGGACGAGTGAGTGCGTCACCGACCAGGTTACGAGAGGGTGACCCGTATGGAGCTGCTCGAGGTCGTCGCGAAGCGGTACAGCGCCCGCGCCTATGAGCCGACGCCCGTGGAGCCGGAGAAGCTGGAGCGGATCCTCGAGGCCTCTCGGCTGGCGCCGTCAGCGTGCAACCTCCAGCCGTGGCATATCTATGTCGTGAGGGACGCCGATGCCCGCCACGCCGTCTGCGCGGGCTACGGCGGAGCCTGGATGCGGCAGGCGCCCGTCATCGTCGTTGTCTGCGGCGAAGCGTCCAGGGCGTGGGTACGGTCTGACGGTCGCTGCTACGTCGACGTGGATGTCGCGATCATCGCGGACCACCTCATCCTCGCCGCCGCGAACGAAGGGCTGGGCACCTGCTGGATCGGGGCGTTCGACCCGGAGGTAGTGCGCCGGGCGCTGCACATCCCCGACGCGCTCGAGCCGATCGTGATGACCCCCGTCGGCTACCCCGCGGACCAGCCACGGGAGAAGTCGCGGAAGGCCCGCGAGGAGATCGTCACGGTCATCGGCTAACGATCCCTCGCGCAAGGACCGCATCCCGCCAACACCAGCGCAAGCGGGGACGGGCGGATGCCCATCCCCGCGAGTCGGTCCTACGGGTCGCGCTGGGTCATTCTGCGGCCGGGGCCGGGACGGCGAACGTGTAGGTGTAGTCACCGTAAGGCTGGTTGTCCCCGTTGCCATCCAGCGCGGAGCCCGGTGTGACCACGCCATCGCGGGTGCCCTGTGCCTGGATGACGCCCACGCCACCATGGAGCTGCGGGCTGCCGACCAGGGTCAGCCGCAGTTGCGCCCCCTCCTCCAACGTGATCGCATCGGTCGTTGTCCAGACGATCACGGTGTCCGTCACGACCGGCACGCCGTCGATGGGCACGCCCTGGAGGGTGTCAACCAGAATCGTCTGGTTGGCGATCACCGACGGCGCGTAGACCGGCAGGCTAAAGGTCACGGTGATCTGGAGCTTGCCGTCCACAATCGCGACGGTGGGGTTCCCCTCGACGGTCAGGAGCCCTTCATCCGCGCCGGTGACCGTGTCGAGGGCGCCCTGGAGGAAGCTCCCGGTCCCGCATCCCCCGGCGAGGACTGCGAAGCTCGTGAGGGCCACTGCGGCGTAGATATGGACTGCGCTACGTGTTCTGGTCATGGGCTGACCTCCTTAAGCTGGGCATACAAATACCACCCACGCCCGCATTCCGGCAAGTCCTCGCCACCATGCGCGCAACGCGGTTGACCCACGTGCGACACCCCGACCAGCCGCCGTTGCACCTCTACTCCGCCAGGGTGAGCGGGATGTAGGAACTCCCACCGGAGAACATCGACTCGATGGTCGGCCCGGCCACGACGCCGAGCAGCATGTCGTTCATCGCGTTCTGCATGTTGAACCCGTCAGCGAAGATCATGGTCATGTTGACCTGGCCTCCGGGCTTGGCGGAGAAGTCGTTCTTGTCGCCAGAGCTGAGCGGGATCGACATCTCGATGGTGTAGTCGCCGATGCCCGCACGCGTCGAGTGGACCATCGCGCCGGCCCCATCCGGGCCCGTATGGCCCGCGCGGTCCGGGTCATCCACGTGCTCGTCAGGTCCCTGGAGCTTCACGCGGTACTGGTCCACAAAGGTGCCGTTGTTCACCGAGATGAGGAGCTTCTGATCGTCGCCCACCGATGCCGCGAGGTTGTTGTCGGTGTCGAACTGGGTGACGAGCATGTCCACGCGAACGCGGCCCGTGTTGGGATCGAACTCGGCGTCGTAGTCGTCGCCCTTCAGCACGAGCCCGATGTAGAGGTTGTCGTCGTCGTTGGCGACGTAGAGCTTGGCGTCACGCGCGGCGGCCGGCGCGAAGTTGCCGGCGGCCAGGTCGGCCATGCGGACCATCGCAACCTTGAACTCCGCCGTCGAGGCGACCTCCCATAGCTTCTCGTCCAACTTGCCGTCCAGGGTCGGCTTCTCACCGACCTTGGTGGAGGTAAGACCTTTGGGGGCCTGGCCGAAGGCCGCGGCGCTAAGCACAAGCAGCGCGACGGTACCGAGGAGCGCACGTTTCATCCACCACACCTCATCTCCATGTCGAGCCGTCCGGCCCGTGTGACCTAAGACGCACAGAGGGGGACCGGGTTTCAGCTTCGAGGCGCGGCGCTTCGGCAAGGAGGCGGGCCCGGCACTTACGCGCGGCCTCACTGCGAACCCAGACGGCCGGGGGAGTGTTCAACTGGGGGGGACGGCGAGTACAGTCGGGAGAGCAAAGGGGCTGGAGGTCGAGGGCGCCTCAGGCCGGTGTGGTGGGGTATGCCCGCGGGGGAGTCATGAAGAATCACCACCCTGTCGCGAGTTCAGTGGTAACGCTCGGGGGGCTCCTGGGCGTCTTGTGGGCCGTCGGATGCTCGACACAGAGCCCCGGCGGCGACGCGTACGGCACGCTCCGGCTGGCCGTATCGTGGCCGGCTGCGTCCGGAGTGTCAGCGCGACGGATCCCCGCGGCCACGGAGACCCTCCGGATCCGCGTGACCGGCTCGGGCATCTCACCCGAGATCGAGACCACAGTGACCCGCAACGATGTCGTCAACGACGTCGCTGTTGTGGAGCTCCGGGTCCCTCCCGGAACGGCGCGCGAAGTGAGTGCCCGGGCCCTTGACGTCTCGGGCGCGGCGGTGGGCTTCGGCATCGAGACCACCGCCGTCGCAGCCGGGGAGACCACCAAGGTCGCCGTGGAGATCTTCGGCGGCAGGATCGCATTCGTCTCGGACCGCGACGGCGACCCCGAGATCTACACCATGGCCCTCGATGGCTCGCTGCAGACGAATCTCACGGCTAACCCCAAGAACGAGGTGACGCCCTCCTGGGCGCCCGGCGGCGCCAAGCTGGCCTTCTGCTCCGACCGCGATGGCAACAATGAGATCTACGTGGCGAATGCCGACGGTACCGGCCTCGCGAACCTCACGCTCAGCACCGCCAGCGACACCTCACCCACCTGGACGCCCGATGGGGCGAAGATCCTCTTCGTCAGCAACTCCGTGGGGAATGAGGAGATCTTCAGCATGAATGCCAACGGGTCCAACCAGGTGCGGCTGACGCTCAACTCCGCCTCGGACGGGCATCCCACCGTGTCGCCCGACGGGAAGACGATTGCCTTTGAGTCGCTCCGCGACGGCAACTGGGAGATCTACCTCATGGGCATAGACGGCACGGGGATCACGCGGCTCACGAATGACCCCGCTTCCGACCGCGAACCGGCCTGGTCGCCCGCGGATGGACGGATCCTCTTCGCCAGCCGTCGCGACGGCGACTACGAGATCTACTCCATGGACACCAGCGGAGGCAGCCTGGTCAACCTGACGAACAGCCCCGCCTCGCAGGACCGATCGCCCGCGTGGGAGCCTTCGGGGCGGCGCATCCTCTTCACGAGCGACCGCGACGGGGCCGACGACATCCACATCATGAAGCCGGACGGCACCGACGTGCGGAACGTCTCCTCGGAGTCCCACGCCAACAGCGACCCTAGCTGGCAACCGTGGAACTGACGATGCCGTAGGAGCGACTTCAGTCGCGATGCCGCCTCGGCCGAACCCCGGCCATCGCGACTGAAGTCGCTCCTACGGGGCTCGGCCGCACGCCATGGCAGCCGGTGTCCCGGCCTACTGCGCCCAGCGGATCTCCACGGAAGTCCCCTGGTGGCTGGCGCGGATCCGGAAGATGGAGAACACCGCCGAACCAGGCTCAAAGGTGATGTTCCGCACCGACAGCCCGCCGTCTTCCGTCGCCGTGGAGAGTATGTAGACGTAGAAGACCGGCGGCGTCGCCTGTAGGTAGCCCTCGACCGTACGCTTCGCGGCCTCGCCGACAGTGGCGGAGACCTCCTGGTCGACAGCGGTTGCTGGAATGTCGATGGTCGCAAGCCATGTGCCAGTGGTGGCGGCGTTGCCCGCCGTGAGGCCCTCGTTGTCGGAGACGTAGATCCGCAACTGCTGGTCGGCCCCGGTCACATTGGTGGCCTCGGCGGAGACGCGTACACTCTCAAAGCCCCGGAACCGGTTCTGGTACTGCATGAACTGGTCGTTGTCGCTGAGATCGACCACGATACGCTCGAAGCCGCCCGCGAATGCGACAGGCGTATTCCCTGACATCTGGATCGGATCGAGAGGGACGGACACTGTGCAACCCACGAGACCCACGAATGCCAGAACCACCACTCCGTAGCTGATAAGCGCTTTCACGTTGTGCCTCCGTTCCTCGCCGGAGCCCCTGCTCTCGGCTCGGAGCTATTACGCTTCCGCACCCCACGCGGTCGACCGATCGCGTGGGGACCCCGCGCCAGGCCCCACACCAGAGGCGGAGCGCTGATGGTCTCTTCCGCGCCGCGGCGCCGTGGCCCTCCCCCCGGGTCTCTCCCGGCTCATCGCCGACGAAGCCGTCGAGACGCCGGCCCGATTCCCCTCGGTGGCGTCCACCTCTTCTGGCGCGAGATCCGACCGCGGCAGCGCCACGTGCCATGGCTCAGCGTGGTCCAGACCAGCGGTAGCGGCAGCGGGCTGCTACAATCAGCTCCACGCTGCCGTGGTCGGGGAGCCCCCGCCACGCTGAGGAGGGGGCTCCATGGTCTGTCTCCCGCACTTCCCGCTCGTGCTCTCGATGGGCGCCGCCCTCGCGGCCGCGCAGGACGACATCCCTCTGCGGCTGTTGCCGCAGGCGGCCCATGATGCGGAGGTACGCGACCTGGGGGACGGAGTGTTCGAGGTTCGGACCACCGGCCCCGACCCCTACGTCCTCACGGACAAGGCGACCCAGCCCTTTGACCACGCCCGGCTCTGCGTGGTGTCCTTCGAGTACACGTGCACGGAAGCGCTCAGCTACTTCGAGGTGTACTTCGGGCCCCCATGGCACAACCACGTTTCGGGGCCCATCGAGCCAACCAACGAGTGGAGGCCGTACGCCGCGATCCTCTCCACCTTCCCGAAGGATGTGTGGAACGACTCCATCACCGACTTCCGGCTCGACCTGGGCAACGCCGCAGGGCGCGTGGTGCGGGTGCGCAACCTGCGGCTCCGGCCGATGACTCCGGAGGAGACCGCAGCCGAGCAGGAGCGCCTGGCCGAGGAGAAGAGGCGCATTGAGGCGCTGCAGCGGCACGTCGAGGCCATGTTGATCGCTCCGGCTCGCATCGACGACCAGTCGAACGCCATCGCTGCACGGGTCGACCTCGACGATGCGGGAGGCTGCGCCCGGATCGCTATCGTCGGGAAGGAACTCGACTTGGCCTACCAGCTCCAGGCCCTGTCGACCCAAGTGCCGCCCTCCGTCGTCCTTCCGCCGGCCATGGTTGTCGGTGAGGGGGCGAGCGAGGAGAACCACACCCTCGTGCGCGTGCTGAGCCGGTATGGCATCCCTGAGGTGCAGTTCCTGGCGTACCCGCCCGCGGTCACCGGCGGCGTACAGGTCGCGATCGGGCGGATGGCCGATGGCGCGATCGGGATCGCGACCGCCCCACTCACCGCCGCAGCCGCCGAGTTGCGCGTCTTCGGCCGCTACGGCTCGCTCCTCGGTCGCATCGCCCTGCCGGAGGGCCTGACGCCTCCCGTCCGGATCACCACAGGCGACTTCCTCCCCGGTTCGCCCGGCGATGAGATCGCCGTTGTGAGCGCCGCCGCACGCGGCGCGGAGTGCGCTGTGGCCATCCTGGGGTTCGACGGGCGGCTGCTGAGGAGCATCGGCGTCCCCGCAGCTGCGCTCGGCGACGGCGTTCGGTACATCTCTACGCAGCCGAGCGAGGGAGGCGCGGCCCGCCTTCTTCTGCACGCCCAGGGGAGCCCGACGTTCGCCGTGATCGACCCACTAAGCGGAGCTGTCGCGATGCAGGATGCCGGCCTGCCGGTGAACAGCGCGGGCGTCTTCGCGAGCGCGTTCCCGGGTCGGACGCTGGTTGCTTGCACTACGGAGCCCGGCATGTCCCACGTTGTGCGGATGCCCGTAGCGGGAGCGCCTGAGTCTGTCGATGCGGGGGAGCGCGAGAACCGGTTCTGGTTCACCATCGGCGGCTACTTTGCGGGGCTGCCGGAGGGGCGGTACACGAAGGCGTCGCTGCTCCAGCACGTTCGGACGGACTTCGCCAGCCCTGTGGTGGCAGACCCTGACTTCGCCCGGACGGACCCGGACTACTGGGCCGGGCCGGTGTACCGACGGTGGGTGGAGACCCGGCTCGCGAACTACGACACCGACCCACCCGTGTGCTGGGAGCCGTGTTTCACCCACCGGTGGTTCGCCGGCCTCGCAACGAAGTGGGCGGAGGCAAGGGACCCGGAGACAGGCCTGCCGCAGTACGTGCTGATCGACCGCGAGAACAAGACCGGGTACTACGGCGAGTTCGGGCAGACGAACGCGTTCGTGTCTGGGTCATACGCACCAGGACTTCCCGCCGTTCAGGCGCTCTACACCTACCCCGAGCGTGTCTTCCTGCAGGAGCTGGTAACACGGTTCCGCAGCAATCCGGAGCACTTCGTCGCCGTCGAGCCAAACCATGAGATGGAGATCAACGCCGAGAGCCAGGAGACGCATGGCGACTACAACCCGGCGATGATACGGGCGTTCTTCCGCTACCTGGCCAGCCTCTATGGTGACATCGACGGCATCAATGCGGTGTTCGGCACGCCGTGGACGATGGAGCGCTTCGACGCGCCGCGCGACATCGGCCGCGGTGAGTGGGATGCCTACTCGACAGGCAACCCCTACTACATGACCTGGATGCGGTTCCTGAACTACGTGATCTATCGCGTCGTCGCCGGCACGTACTGCGAGGCGCTGCTCGCGGGGTTCCCACCCGAGGCCATCAAGTGCCACCAGATCCCGGACCACTACGCCATCTCGAGCCTGACGGCCTTCAGTAAGCCGGCCCAGCGGATCACGCCCATCGACTGGAACCTGAACGCCGGCGTAGGCTATGGCTTCACGCGCTACGGTGTGTGGTATGACCAGCCGTACAACGTGGTCCAGGGCGCCAACAGCTCCGGCTTCGATGCCATCGTGGTAGGGGAGTACCAGTCTTTGGTGCCCGATGCGAAGGTGGCGTACGAGCAGCTCGCCTACATGCGCGACCACGGCATTCAGTTCATCCATGCGATGACATGGCCCGAGGAGCACGACCGCGGGTACAACGAGTCGCTCAGGACGGCGCTGCAGCGCCTCATCGATGAGGACCGGCCCCGGCCCGGCCTGACGGGCGGCACCGGTCAGGTGCGCGCCGTCCGCCAGGGCGACCGTTCCTACGATGTGGTAGGCCTCGGCACCGGGGTCGGCAACACGGGCCTCATCAAGAGCATCGAGGCGGACGGGAGCTGGGAGGGGTCGGTCTACGTCGTCCCGTTCCACGCCCGGGTTGCCATCGAGACGCTCAGCGAGCAGGCCAGGTCCATCCTCACCGCTGCACCGATGTCGTTCGGGCCGTTCCCCGGGATTGACGCGGGCAACGTGCTGGACTTCGCCTGCGAGGCGCGCGGCGCCAGGGGATCGTCGCTCACTTTCCGCGTCTACCATCACGGTGTGGAGCTGAGGAATCTGCGTACCCCTGTCGCACTCGCCGCCCGGTGGGCTCCCGTTCGCTTCCAGGTGCGCGTCCAGATCGACACAGACGATCTGCGCGTCGAGATGGGGTCGGGCGACCCCGAGGCCGGGACGTGGTGCGGACAGCGCGTCGGGCTGCGGGACTTCGTCGCCACGCGGCAGTCGGAGCGCACGACGAAGCTCAAGAAAGGCATCTTCTCCGGCGAGCGACACGAGGGCGGAGTGACGTTCGACGTCATCGGTGAATAAGGGCGCGGGGACGGGCCGTCGGACCGACTAGCAGAGCCCTAGCGCGCGCTCGATCGCCTCCAGGCGAATGCTGCCCTGTCGCAGCACAACGGGGCGCTCGCCCGGGCAGACGCGGACGACGGTCGAAGGGAGTGCCTCCCCGCCGCAGGGAGCGTCCAGGAGCACGGCGAGGTGACCCCCCAGGGTCGCGGCCACATCGTCGGCCGCACCGAGGGACGGGTTGCCGGATCTGTTCGCGCTCGTGGTCGCGATGGCATAGTCGAACAGGCGCAGAAGGCCCAGCGCCACGGGATGATCCGGCATACGGATACCGATCGTGCCGTCCTCCCTCTGGACGGACGTAGGAGCGTCGGGGGAGGCCGGAGCCACGATCGTCAGCGGCCCGGGCCAGAACGCCTCAGCCAGCCTGCGGGCAGACCCCTCCTCGTCGCAGTACAGGTCCATAGCGTCCAGAGAGCCGACCAGAAGGGGGATGGCCTTCTCCTCGGGACGCCCCTTGGCCACGAAGAGACGTCGGACTGCCTCGGGGTCCCGGGGGTCGGCCCCGAGGCCGTAGACGGTGTCCGTCGGGAATGCGACGAGGCCGCCAATCCGCAGAGCGCGACACGCCGCGCGGAACGCCAGGCCCGGGTCAGGCATCCCGTTCGGACGGAAGCGCTCTAGCGGCATGGTTCTCCCCCGAGTGTCACGAGCCGCGAACCGGCATAGTACCGGTTCAGGATCGTATCATACGTTGTGCCCTTTCGGGCAAGCGCCATCGCACAGAACTGGCACATCCCGGCGCCGTGGCCTGAGCCGCCCCCCCATAGGTGCAGGCCTGTCACCACGCCACCGGCGCCGCGCGTGACATCGATGGCGAAGAGCGTCGAGGGCAGGTCGCCCGGGATGTGGTTGAGCACGGACCGAACCTGCTGCAGATCGAGAGCCACCGAGCCCGAGGTGCCCATCACCCTCAGCCCGGTGACTCGGCCGCCGGGCGATCGAGAGGTCACCTCGAGCTGCTTCGCTCGGCCGACATTGCTGCCGATGCCGCTCGCGCGGAAGGCGGCGTCGAGCTGCTCGCCGGAGCACTTCCGCTCCCACCGGTACAAGGGGCTCGATGAGCAGCTTGCCTCCGGGCGCTCCCGAAGCAGCCGGCGTACGTTCGCATCCTCCGATAGATCGCCGTACCCCACCGTCTTTTCGGAACGGGTCGCCACCAGCCCTGGAGCGGCGCCGCCGAACACGTGAACGGGCAGGTCCGTCGTCCCTCCGCACGTGCTGTGGTAGTAGCACGGGACTACACTGCCTTGATAGGCCAACACGACGCCCGCCGTTGCCATTGTAGCTTCTGACGCCGGGGTATGGCGGCCGCTGAGCCCGGTGTAGCTCTGGGCTCGCGTGCTCGACTCGAGGTCATAGGGGCGGCCCGCATCGCCATCGATGCGGCTCAGCGCGAAACTGCGCGCCGCCACAGCCTGGGCCATCAGAGCCTGGAGTGGAGCGTCTGCCGGCATCTCCCGCTCGACGACGCCGGCCACGTAGTCGTCCACCGCTGCGGCATCGACGACCATGAGCGAACCGGCCCGGGCCCCGACGGCGACGACGATGTTGCCCGGGTACGTTCCGAGCGATGTGGGGCGTTCGGCCCCTGCGCGGCGCACGCTCACGCCGACGAGCACCCCTTCCGGGCTCCCGATGCCCACCTCCGCTCCGCTGGTGCTCGGCAGATCGTCCAGCGCAAGGCGAAGGCTAGGGCTTGCGGGAGCCGTCTCGGTCAGCCAAGCGACAGAGCATTTGGGCAGGAGGAAGCCCACCTGCGAGAGAGCCGACTCCGCGGCGTCGTGGTCCCCCCCACCGGTGAGTGTGACGCTCGGGCCCTCGGAGGAGAGTGAGAGAGTGCTCACATCCGTGAGTCCACCGCGCAGCGCCCGAGCCAGCGCCGTCTCGGCCCCGGCGTCCGCCAGACCGTCCACCTCGATACAGAACGATGCCGGATCGGGCGAGCGCCCGGCGAGGCCCACGCGCGCAGACCGCCCGATCCTGCCGATGCCATCGCCGACCCAAGCCACCAGGCAGCCGGCAGTGGCGCGCACGTCCACCTGCTCCACACCGTCGGCGAGGAGCACGCGCACAGGCACGCGCCCCGAGGCGAACTCTCGAGCTGCCTCCAACGTCAACGCGTGCGCGAGGGCCATGCACCACAGGCTCGCAAACAGGGCCGCGGCTATTCGCACATTCATTCCTCTCGGCAGATGGCCGGTGCGACACGATTCCAACGCTGACGGAGGACGCCGGGTTGGGCAACGCGAAACAACGGCCCACCTGGTCTGTATCTCCAAACGGGAGGGGAACCACGATGGCAGACAAGCTGCGCCTCGGCGTCATCGGCACCGGAGGCATTGCCCAGTCTCATCTGGAGGCATGGCGGAAGGTGCCGGAGGTCGAGGTCGTCGCCCTATGCGACATCAAGCCATCCGCCCTCAAGGGCACCTCGGAGCGTTGGGGCATCGATAGCAAGGTGTGTTTCAGGGATCACCAGCAGATGCTCGACGCCATGGAGCTGGACATTGCGGACGTCTGCACACCGAACTGCGCCCACGCGCAGCCGGCGATCAACTCCCTCAAGGCCGGCTGCCATGTGCTGGTGGAAAAGCCGGTCTCGGTCAGCGCGGACCTGGTTCGCGACATGATCGCCGCAGGCAAGAAGGCCAAGAAGCTCCTGATGGTTGCTCAGGTCCTCCGTTTCGGCCGTGATGCCCAGGTCTGCAAGCAGTGGATGGATGAGGGCCTGATCGGCAAGCCCTACTGGGCGCGCGCTCAGATGCTGCGCCGCCGAGGCGTGCCGGACTGGGGTGAGTTCATCAATGCCAAGGAGTCGGCCGGCGGGCCCTGCTATGACATCGGCGTCCACATTCTGGACCTCACGCTGCACCTCATGGGCTTCCCCGAGCCCGTGACCGTGAGCGCGGGCACCTTCCTCAAAATCGCCAACCGGCCGTCGGTCATGACGCACAGCCTCAAGCGCTACACCGTTCCGGAGGACTTCGCCACGGCACTCGTCCGCTTCAAGGACGGGCGCATCATCAACCTCGAGGCCAGTTGGGCGCTCAACATCAAGGAAGACGGGGTCGGCGCCTCGATCATCTGCGGCGACAAGGGCGGCATCTCGGCCATGCCGGCGACCCTCATCCTCGAGGAGAAGGGGATGCTCACGGTCACAACGCCGGAGAAGACGAAGTATGACGATGCCGACATGTTCTACAACGAGTGCCAGGCGTTCGCTAGGGCGATCCTCGAGGGCAAGCCGTCGCCTGTCCCCGGCGAGGAAGCCCTTATCACGCAGCGCATCCTGGATGGCGTCTACAAGTCCGGCGCCGAGGGCAGAGAGGTCGAGGCCTAGTTCGCTTCCGAGGCGCCTGGCCGGGCCGCACGGCGGGCGGAGCGGAGCTACCGTGGCACGACCCAGCCACGTCGTACCGCCTCCTTCGCGGCAGCGCGTCGCGTGGTGACGTTGAGCTTCGCATAGACGCTGGCCACGTGACGCTTCACCGAGCTCATGCCCATGGCGAGCTCGGCGGCCATCTGGTCGTTCGAGCGCCCGTCGACCAGGAGTTGGGCCACCTCGAGCTCCGTGCGGGTCGGCGGGGACTTGGGTCCGACTTCGTCCTCCGCGAGCTGCCTGACCAGAAGGTGGGTGACGTATGGGTCCAGGGTCACCTGGTGGCGCCCGGCCTCGCGGATGCACTCGATCAGCCGGCTCGCCGTGACGTCCTTGAGCACGTAGTTGGCAGCGCCCGCCTGGAAGGCGCGCAGGATCACGTCGCCCTCGGCGATATCGGACAGTATAATCGCCCTGCACCGGGGCGCCGCATGGCGCGTTTGCATCACCGTTTCGACGCAGCCCATGGGGCCCGGGAGGCTGTAGTCGATGAGCATCACGTCCGGGTGGAGCGATTGGGCCCGAGCCACGGCCGCTCGCCCGGAGGCGCAGTGGCCGACGACGGTCAGGTCGGGCTCCGCTGCCAGGCGTGCCGCCAGGCCCTCGGCGACCAGGTCCTGGTGGTGAACGATCAGCACATGGATTGGGCCTTCGGTCTCCATCGCCCCTGCCTTCGCGTCATATCCGTCACTGTGGGTTCACGGCGCGGACCCGGAGGACCTGCCGATGCCGGGGCGCCGACTCCGGACCGCATGGGGAGCTTCGATGAGTGATGAGGTAGCCGCAGAGAAGCCGACCGTTCTGGTCATCGCGGGTCCGACGGCAGCCGGCAAGACCGAATGCGCCCTGGCACTGGCGGAGTACTTGCCCATCGAGGTGATCTCCGGCGACTCCATGCTCGCGTACCGCGGGATGGACATCGGCACCGCCAAGCCCTCCCCCGAGGAACGAGAACGTGTACCCCACCACCTGATCGACCTCATCGAGCCGGACGAGCCGTTCAACGTGGCGGACTACGCGCCCCTCGCCATGGCCGCCGTCCACGACATCCACAGTAGAGGAAGGTTGCCGTGCATCGTCGGCGGGTCCGGGCTCTACATCCGCTCGGTGACTTGTTGCCTGGACCTCCCGGTGGCGTCGCCCGACCAAAGTATGCGAGCGCGGTTGGAGGAGGAGGCTCGGGTCCTCGGACGCGCCCATCTCCATGAGCGCCTCCGAAGCGTCGACCCGGCCGCCGCGGCCCGGATCCACGAGAACGACTTGAAACGAGTCGTCCGCGCGCTGGAGGTGTACGAGAAGACGGGACGCCCCATGTCCGACGTCTACCGCGAGGCGCCTGAGCCCACGAATGAGCTCTATTGCCTGGTCTATGTGCTGTCCCGTGATCGCGAGGGGCTCTACCAGCGTATCGAGCGGCGCTGCGATGCCATGGTCCACCGCGGCTTGATCGGTGAAGTCCGGGCGCTCCTCGGTCGCGGCTACGGCCCGGGTCTGCAGTCCATGCAGGCCATCGGGTACAAGGAGGTCGCCGCTCACATCCTGGGCGAGTACGACTTCGCGGAGATGATGGCCGTCTTCAAGCGCAACTCCCGCCGCTTCGCGAAGCGGCAGCTCACATGGTTCTCCAAGGAGCCGGGCGCGTGCTGGATCGACGCTGATGCGGTCGAGCCTGTGGAGGCGCTGCTGACGGACATCCGCAGGAGAACCCCTGCTGCGGTGTGAAACCTACGGAGGTTCCCGGGGTCGGGTAGGGTTCCCTATGGCTCGGGTGTAGGGCGATCACCGAATGCGGCAGGAGGGGCGGGGCCGATCTGAGTCCGGCGACGCTGGGGCAGCGCAAGTGGATCCTCAAGGTGCCGCTCGTCGTGGGCGGGAAGGCAGCGGCATGTGTAGTCTCGCCTGATGACGACGCGCTGCGCCGGATCGGGGGGATGGTGGCCGCCTTCGTTCACCAGATCCATCGCGTCGATCTCCCCGTCTACACGGTCGCGGAACACCGCACGGCCTACCGTTCGCGCAAGCGAAACGTCATCGCGCTCGGCGACTCCGCGAGCAATGCTCTGCTGGCGCGCCTTCGTGCTCTGGGCCGCCACTACACGGACCCCGACTTCCCCGGCGGAGACGGGTACGTCGTTCGCACGGTCATGGACCCCGAGGGCGACGGCCGAAGCTACATCATCCTCGGCGGCTCGACGGAGGCGGCGATCCAGGCCGCGGCCGACGCTTTCTGCGAGGCGTTCCTGGAAGTCCAGCCGGGGCGGGCGATGCCGTTCACGTCCATCCTGGCATCATCGGAGCCGCGTGAACCGGCCTCGCGCCAGGACCTGGAAGCCTACGTGCAGCGGGCGCGGTCACGTCTCTGGAACGGTCTCTCCCAGCAGGCACTGGGAGAGGACGCGCTGGGCGCGGCCCACCTGTGCGATGTCTACGGGGACGGGCGCATGGGCCGTGTGTTCGCTCAGATCATGCAAGACTACGCGGCGGCCGCGCAGTCCATGAGCGGCCCTACACTAGACGAGTCGTTCAGCCCGGGGCCGTGGCTCCACAAGCTCATCGTCCACTGGGACAACATCGAGGAGTCCGGCGCTTTCGCCGCTGAGGAGCGGGAACAGATCAGCGAGGCATTGCTGATGATCGCCCAGGCGCTGGGCCGCGAAGCCGCGGTGGAGGCGTCGATCGGCGCCGATGTCCGACCCGCGTCGGACGATGAGCTGGCCGTGGCCTTGAGCCTGTTCGAGTCGGGGCGGTACTTTGGCAGGAGCTTCGACCTGGCAGCCGCACGACGTTGGCAGGCAATCGCGGACATCCGAGTCCGCGCCGCTCTCGCGGCCGGTCGGCCCCTGGGCGACATGATGCCCGAGGATGCAGCAGCCTTCGAGCGTATGGTCGACTATGTCCTCCGACGGGGTTCGCCGGAGTTGGCCCTCGAACCGGACGCCTCATCCGCGTTTCGCCAGAGGATCGAAGCCGCCACCGGCGGTGCGGGACCCGGCGACAGGGCACCGTGCATCGTTGGGGCACTCCGCAAGTTCGCGTTCCTCCGCGGGGAGGCCCGACCTGCCGCCGGCCCGAGCGGCGGCGAGGGAGATGCTGGGGGCACGCCTCTGTCCAGTCCGGACCACCAGCGGCCCCGTGCCGTCTCGGTGGCGCGGCTGCCCGCCGGTCTGGCCCGGTGGGCTCGGCGCAACTGGAATCGCGGCCGGCACGGCCCGGAGCCGGCGGACCCATTCCATGAGCGCGTGTTCGACCGCGCGGCGCTGCGGGCGCCCACGCCTGCCGTCGCCGCCCACGTGCTCCTCTCGGGCTTCGGCGCCGCGCCGTCCGGTCCCAGCAGCGCTGGTTCGCTGCTCGGCCTGACGCTCGGCTCGGCGCCTGTACTCCGCGGCCCGGACGAGACTGCCGAGGCGGCGTACCCGTTCAGCGCCGTGGAACTGGCGCGCGATAGCCGTTATGTGCCGCCTCCGATGGTCGCAGCGCTGGACGGTGCCCTGTCCGTGGGCGGTATCGTCGCCGCGGCGGTGACGGTCCTTGGGTACAATGGCGCGCGATGGCGGCGCCACGTCTTCCTCCTGTCGCCAATGGCCCTGTTGCTGGTGGACGAGATCGAAGCGGAGCTGGCCGGCAACTACGATATGACGTCGCACCTCCACACGACGCGTCCGGTCGTGGCGGCGGGCGCGTTGGCCGCCGTGCGCCGGACGCGCTATTCCGTTGACATCCGGGCGCTTGGGGGCCAGGCTTGGCATGTCCTTGACGACGACGCGACGCACATCGCGGTGACGGCTGCGATCTCGCTCGGCGTCTCCGAGGCCGTCTGCACGGGCGTGTCCATCGCCGTGGGAGAAGCGGCTGCGCCGCCGCTCGTCCGCGCTCAAGCGGTCTCGGACAGCACGTTCCGCGTCGAGGGCCTGCCCCGGGGACCGGTAGCCATCGCCGTGGCTGGCGACGCGCGGCGTCGCTCGGGCTGCGAGATCGACGCCCGGTCGCTCGTGATGCTCGAGGACCTGATCGCGGTCGTAGGGGCGACTCGGTTCGCCGCGGCGTCGTCCTACGTCGAGTCGTCGGACCCTGTGGACCTGGTCGTCCACCCCGCGCAGGGCCGAGTGCTGGCTACGTCCCATACGGGCAGCCAGGTCTTCCTCGGCTTTGGGCGGTCGCGCACCGAGGTGGAGCTCCGGCCTGGGCAGAGGTGGGAGCATGACCTGTTGCTGCCGCCGAACCTCGCTGAGATGATGCTCGCCGATGCGTCCGCGCCATCGGGAGGTGTGCCCAGGCGGGCAGATCGGGCGCGGCCTTCGATTCGCCGTGCGGCCTCGGACCATGTGCCGGTTCGCCCGCTGCAGTCGGTGGCTGCGGGGGAGCCGGTGGCTGCGGGCATGAGCCCGGAGGGCCTGGCCTTCGCTCTTCGCTGTGGCCGTCTCGAGGTTCATCGGGGTACCGGGCCGGGGGCATCATACGCCCTCGTCTCGCGGCCGACATGCCTCGCGGTGGGGTCCCAAGGTATTGCGGTTGGCGGGGAGTCGGGAGCCATCCAGTGCTTTGCCGACGGGGTCGAGCTGTGGCGGCACCCGGGGATCGCGTATCGGGAGGCCCCGCAGGTCACGGCTCTCGCATCCCATGAGTCACCCGATGGCCCGCGTGTACTGGTGGGAACGAAGGGCGGAGCGGTGTACTCCCTGGATAGGCACGGCCGGCCCTTGTGGGCGGCCGACCAGGCGGCCGAAGCCGTCACCTGCCTGGGCGTGGTGGCGCGGCCGGGAGCAGAGATGCCCGGCGCCGGCATCTGCGCGACGGCGCACAGCGTCCGCGTCTTCGACCTCGGCACGGGAGCGCGGAAGTGCTCCCTGCTCAGCCCGGGAGTCCGGGTGACTCGGGCTTGCCTGTGCTCCGCCGCCGGTGGGTCGGGCCTGCTGTTGGTCACGCGGTGCGATGGACGGCTCGACGCTCTGTCGGTCGGCGCTCTCATGGCAGCGGACTACCCTCGGTTGCAGTGTTCCCCCCAGTGGTCCGTCGAGTTGGCCGCCCGCCCGACGAACGTGGTGGCTCTTGCCACTGATGGGTCGGAGACGTTGGCCGTGGCGTGTGAGACCGGGTGGCTGGTGTGGATGGCGCCCACTGGCGCCGTCCTGCGCCGAGACCGCCTCGGGCGGCGGATCATGGCCTTGGCCAAGTGCGAGGGCGGCCTTATCGCCGTCGCGCGTGATGGAGAGGTAGTGACCGTGGACCTCGACGGTGCGCTCGTCGGTTCGTTCTCGCTCGACGCTCCGCCACGCGAGTGCGTTCCCCTGGACAACGGTGGCATGGTGATCGTGCTGCCCTCAGCCGTGGTCCATGTCGGGCAGCCGGGAAGGATTCAGGACGATGCGAGCCGTTAGCGCGGAGCAGATGCGTCAGCTCGACCGCGTAACCATCGAGGAGATTGGCATCCCCGGCGTGGTGCTGATGGAGAACGCCGGCCGAGGGGCGACTGCGGTAGCCCTTGAACACCTCGGCGACCCGCATGGGAAGCGCGTGGCCATCCTCTGCGGCAGGGGGAGCAACGGGGGCGACGGCTTCGTCATCGCGCGACACCTGGCGAATAGGGGAGCGCACGTCGAGTGCCTCCTCATGGCTCCGGAGTCCGAGATCCGCGGCGATCCCCGGGTGAACCTGATGGCCGCTCGGCGCATGGGACTGGCCGTCGACGAGGTGTCGGGACCGGCAGCGGCCTGGGTTCGCGACCGGGTCGCGGGGGCCGACCTCATTGTCGATGCCCTCCTCGGGACGGGGGTGCGGGGCGAGGTGGTCGGACCGATCGGCGATGCCATCGATGCCCTCGGCGATGCGACGGCTCCGGTGTTGGCGGTGGACATACCGTCGGGGGTGTGCGCGGACACGGGCCAAGTCCTGGGGCGCGCGGTCCGGGCCGTGGCGACGGTCACCTTCGCGCTCCCGAAGATCGGGTTGCTCCAGTACCCGGGCCGCGCCCTCTGCGGCGGCATCACTCAGGTCGACATCGGCATCCCGGCTGCGCTGACACAGGCGGGTCCGGGGGATGTGCGCCTTACCACGCCTGCCTACGTGGCAGGCCGCCTCTCACCGAGGGCGCCGGACGCGCACAAGGGTGACGCCGGCCGCGTGCTCGTCCTGGCAGGCTCCACGGGTTTCACGGGCGCCGCAGTGCTTGCGGCGTCATCGGCGGCGCGGGCCGGCGCAGGGCTGGTGTTCCTGGGCTGCCCGGCGACTCTGAACCCGATTCTGGAGCAGCACACCCTGGAGCCGATGACCATTCCGCTTGCCGAGGGCAGGGCTCCAGGAACTCTGGGAGCGGCGAGCGTGGAGGCGGCGCTGACGCGGGCGAAGGCGGCAGATGCCATGGCCCTCGGCCCGGGGCTGGGACGCGATAGGGACACTCTTGCGTTCGCGCAGCAGGTCATCGCGGAGCGCCCTGTCCCCCTGGTCCTCGACGCCGATGGCATCATTGCCGCGGCCCAGCAGCCCGAGTGCGTGACCTGCAGCGAGGCGCCCATCGTCATCACGCCGCATCCTGGCGAGCTGTCCGCCCTGATCGGCGAGCCGATCAGACAGATCCAGTCGGACCGCGTCGCCGCCGCGCGACGCGCCGCTGAACGTTTTGGGGCCGTCGTTGTGCTCAAAGGCGCCGGTACGGTCGTCGCCGCGCCGGACGGTACGGCGTTCATCAACCCGACGGGCAACCCCGGCATGGCGTCCGGGGGGATGGGCGATGTGCTCACGGGGATCGCCGTGGCCCTGCTGGCGCGCCGCCTGCCCGCGCTCGACGCGGCAGTCGTGGCGGCCTATGTCCACGGCCTTGCGGCCGACCTGGCCGCTCAAGCTCTGGGAGCGGAGGAGGGCTTGCTGGCCGGAGATCTGCTCCCGTTCATCCCGAGGGCTCTCGCCCACGCGGCCGCCGGTGACCCGTTGAGACCCGGCCGGGTGCCGCGTTGCATCTGAGTGAAGGAGTACTTGCGATGTTGCTCGATGGAAGAGTCGCCATCGTGACGGGCGGAGGGCGTGGGATCGGCGCGTCCATCTCACGCGTACTGACCCGACACGGAGCCGCTGTGGCCGTGGTCTATGGCAGCAGTGAGGATGCCGCGAACAAGGTAGTGGGGGAGATCGAGGCGGTCGGCGGTAAGGCCGCGCCCTTCCGGGCCGATGTCCGCGACCCGGACGCCGTCGACGCCATGGTCGAGGGCGTCATGGCGCGGTTCTCGCGCATCGACGGCGTCATCAACAACGCGATCGCCGGCCGGCAGTGTGCGGCATTCGAGGAAGCCACCTGGCAGGACTACCTCGACATGTTCGACTTCGGCTGCAAGGCTGTCGTGAACACGGTCCGCGCGGTTCGGCCGGTCATGAAGGCACAGGGCGGCGGCCGGATCGTCAACATCGTCACGGAACTGTGGAGCATGGGCTCGGGGTCCTGGTCCACCTACCTCTCGGGCAAGGGCGCCATGGTCGGCCTTTCGCGCTCTCTGGCGAACGAGCTGGGGCCGGACGGGATCACCGTGAACATGGTCGCTCCCGGCTGGATGATCACTGAGAATGTGGACCCGGCCTCCGAGGGCTCGATCAGCTTCGGCAAGAGCTTGCCTCTGGGATGGCACGGCAGCGCGGACGAGATCGGCAGCGGCTGCGTGTTCTTCATGAGTGATCTGGCGCGTTATGTCACCGGCGCCTACCTGCCGGTCACGGGCGGCCGCGTCACACAGATGGGCGCGTAGGGGCGGCCCTGGGCGCGGCGCTCCCCGTCGATGGTGACGGCCGTCTCGCGCTCGGCATACCGGCGGAGTCGTTCGTCCTGCTCTCGTGCGAGTGAACGCCGCAGGTGTGCGCCTCCGAGCGGCGGAAGACGGCGGCGTTAGCTGTCCCAACTCACGAAGCAAGGACCCTCACCCCAACCCACCATACTCGCTAGCCCAGGAGGGGCCGCATGGGGGACGAGCGTAGCTCGGTGGGCCCCCAACCGGCCCCATCCCGGGAAGCCTCTGATACGGGGCAGTGGGTCTCAGGAGGAGAGTTACCATGGGCAATCGCGTTGGCATCGGAGTCGTGGGTGCGGGGAGCATCGGGATCCGTGCGGCGCTGGATCATCTCTGCCTGCCGGATGTGCAGGATCGCTGCTATCTGGCGGCCGTGTGCGACCCTGTGCCAGGCCGCGCCAAGGCTGCGGCGGAGAAGTACGGCGTCCTTGCTTCCTACGAGTCCTATGAGGACTTGCTCGCCGACGACCGTGTGGACGCTGTCACTCTTGGCTCGCCCATCGGCGTCCATGCCGAGCAGGGGCTCCTGGCCGTCCGGGCGAGAAAGCACGTCCACTTCAACAAGACGATGACCACGACCGCCGCGGAGGCGACGCAGCTCATCGACGAAGCCGCCGCTCGCGGCGTGCGGCTGGTCGCCTCTCCCGGGCAGATGCTGCGGCCGCTGAACCGGCGTATCCGCTGGCTCGTGCAGGAGGGCGCCCTGGGGCGAATCGCGTGGGCGGCGACCGGTGCGGCATTCGGCGCCTACCATGAGCATGAGGGCGTTCGGCAGGGCGACGATGTGCTCAGCAACATCAACCCGGCCTGGTACTGGCGTAGGCCCGGCGGTGGACCTCTGTACGACATGACCGTCTACGGCCTGCATGCCCTCACCGGCATCCTCGGCCCGGCGAAGCGGGTCACGGGCATGTCCGGCGTGGCAGTGGCCGAGCGCGAGTTCCGCGGCCAGGTCTACCCCTGCGATGCCCATGACAACACGTTCTTCATGCTCGACTATGGCGACAGCACCTACGCGCTCGTCTACGGCGCCGTCGCGGGAACGCTCACGCCCTTTGGACAAGCCACAATCTTCGGGACCAGCGGCCAGATCATCGGCAACACACTCAACGGTCAGCCCATCGACTACCCGGGGCGCTCCGAAGCCGAGGCGGCGAACGCCGGCGACAACGCGCTCCTCCCGCACGTCGTCGGACCGCACCGCGGGATGGATGAGGCGCACGTCTTCGAGGACATCATGCAGCTCGTGGACTGGGTGCGCGAGGGGATCCCGTCCATCGCCACGGCAGAGCACGCCCGGCATGTCATCGAGATCTTCGAGGCCGGCTATCGCGCGGCTGAGAGCGGGCAGACGCAGGATCTGACCACGACGTTCGACCCGCCGGACGGCCTGTGATGACCTCGCGTGAGCGCGTCCTTTGCGCGCTGGACCACAGAGAGCCCGACCGCATTCCGGTCGATCTCGCGAGCACGCATGTCACCGGGATCTCGGTCATCGCCTACCGCCGGCTACGCGAGCACCTTGGCTTGCCTGAGGCGGAGCCCACCATCCCCGACGACATCCAGCAGATCGCGCTGCCGCATGACGATGTGCTTGACGTGTTTGGCGTCGACACGCGCGGTCTATTCCCCGTGACGAGCAACAACATCCGCACGCCGCTCATCGACGCGGGCAGGGCGTGGGAGTACCAAGACGAGTGGGGACTGGCCCACCACATGCCGAAGGACCACGGGCTCTATTTCAGCCTGGTGAGGAGCCCCATCGCGTCGCCTACCACCTCGCCGGAGGAGATCGCGTCTCACCCGTGGCCTCGGGCGGCCGACCCCGCGCGCATCGAGGGACTGCGGCAGCAGGCGGAGGCGTTCCGCGCTCAGGGGTTCTGTGTGGTCCTGAAAGGCCTGTGCGCCGGGCTGTGCGAGGTCGCGGTCCGCATTCGCGGGATGGAGAGCTTCCTCTGCGATCTCATGGTGGATGAGGCGTCCGCGTCCGCGCTGCTCGACACATTGCTTCGGCTGAAGATAGAGTTCTGGGAGATGGCGCTGAGGGAGCTGGGGGATGTTGCCGACGTGGTCCTCGAGGCGGACGACTACGGCACCCAGGACTCGCAGCTCATCTCGCCCGACCTTTTCCGCACCGTCTTCAAGCCGCGCCTGCGGGACTTGCTGGGCGCGATTCGGTCGCGCGCCCCTCGCGCGAGGATCCTCTTCCACTCCTGCGGCAGCGTGCGTGAGATCATCCCCGACTTCATCGAGATCGGCGTCGACATCCTCAACCCCGTCCACATCACTGCCTCGGGCATGGAGCCCGCCGCCCTGAAGCGGGACTTCGGCCGCGAGCTGTGCTTCTGGGGCGGCGGAGTAGACACGCAGCACACCCTCCCGCATGGCACCCCCGACCAGGTCCGGGATGAGGTGCGGCGCAACGTCGTCGCGCTTGCCACCGGCGGCGGCTACGTTTTCAACACTGTCCACAACGTTCAGGCGGACGTTCCACCGGGGAACATCGTGGCAATGTACCAGGCACTGCGCTCTCCGTAACACCCAGGTCGCCCGCCGCACGCAGAACAAGCACCAGGGAAACGCGCATCTAAATGTTTGTAGCCTGCGGGTGTGTGGAATACACACAGGGGGACTCGGGACAGGGGTGGATGTGGTGGCGGGGTTTCAGGCCATCGAAGTGCCGCAGTGTAAGTGGTGCCACAAGCTATACGCGCGCAGGCGAGAGCCGTTCTGCCCAAGCTGCCTCCAGCGCCAGGAGGAGGACCTTCTGCTGGTGGAGGACTTCCTTCGAGAGGACTCACGCGCGAGCTTCGCGCAGATCAGCCGCGCAACGGGCGTGTCTCATCGCACACTGATGGAGTTTCTGCGCTCTGGGCGTCTGGTGCGCGCGCTGGTGGAGTTGGCGATGGAGACGAACTGCCCGAAGTGCGGTACTCGCATCCAGATAGGCCGTGGCTGTCCCACATGCATCACCGCGGAGCTGCGTGCGCGCGCCGAGGGGCGCCGCTCGGCAAGCGCGCCCCCACCGCCGAATGGGCGACCGACGCCCGCGCCGCGTCTGGCCGGACGACGCGATCGCAAGCGGAAGTCCAAGAGCGCCATCCGCGGCGTGTTCCTCACGCACGCCATGCGGACCTGACGCTCCTCTCATCGCGAGAAGCGCTCGCGGATGCCCGGCATGGGCGGGAAAGGCGCGTGGGGCGGCCGCTGATACCAGTAGGCGACCGACGAGATGTCGTCCGCCAACGGCTGGAACTTCCCGTTCGGCCACCAGCCCAGCGCCTGGATCGTGACCTTCAGGTCCTCATCGAATCGGATCGGGTCCATCACGTGCCAGCGGTAGAGGCCGTGCTTCGGGACGCACCCCGGCTCCCGCTCCCATAGAGGGTATCCCAGGAACGGCGCTGTGTAAGCCGCACCGAAACACCAGGCGCCCCCGAAGTAGTCCTCGGTGCCGGTGCCGCAGATGGTCGGGTCGTCACCATCGCCATCGATGAGGAACTTGACCTCGCCCTCGCCCCACCAGCCGTCGGAGAGCTGGCACCAGGCGAGGTACGTGCCGACGTACTGCCCCTGCCCCTTGACGCCGTCGAGGAGCACGTGGTCCGGGCGCTCGCGCGTCGTCGTTGAGCGCCGCCACTGGGCATGGAAGTAAGCCGCCTCAGCCGGCACATCAGTCAGGCAGTAGGTGACCTGGTAGTACAGCCAGGCGATATCCTCCCACCGCTGGTTCTCCAGGGTGATCCTTGCCGACTTGCGGAACGGCATCGGCCAGTAGCTGTTGAACCCGCCCGAAGGGTTCACGTTGATCGGCAGCGAGACGATGCTGCACCGTCGCGCGTGCCCGTTGCAGAAGAAGTCCCCGAGGGGCACCTCAACCGACGGGGTATCCTCGCCATCCCAGTACATCCGCAGGATGCAGTCGCGATAGGCGCGCTCGTCCACCGTGATCCAGATGTGCTGGATGAGGCCGGATCCGTCGATCTCAGCTAGTGTCGTCGTCGACCCTTTCGGCAACACGATGCACGGTCGGACCTTCCAACCCTTGCCGAGATCGCCCGCGACACCTTCACCAGGCTTGGGCACCTCCCGGGCAGCGGCGCCCTTGGCGCCGTCGACATTCTCCGCACAGATCGACCGCGTCTTGCCGTCGATGAGGAACGGTACCGTCGAGAGGCTGAAGTGGCGCGCAAGATCGAAGCCCATGACTCCCACCTCCTGGGACTCAGCGCGAGAACCGATCCCGAATGCCCGGCATCGGCGGGAAGGGCGCATGGGGCGGCATCTGATACCAGTAGCCGACGGAAGCGATGTCATCCGCGAGCGGCTCATACTTCCCGTTCGGCCACCAGCCGAGAGCCTGGATGCTGACCTTCAGGTCCTCGTCGAACCGGATCGGGTCCATAACATGCCAGCGATAGAGGCCGTGCTTCGGCACGCAGCCGGGCTCGCGCTCCCAGAGGGGGTACCCGAGGAACGGGGACGTGAAGGTTTCGCCGAACCCCCAGGCGCCGCCGAAGTAGTCCTCGGTGCCAGTGCCGCAGATGGTCGGGTCTTCACCGTCGCCGTCGATGAAGAACTTCATCTCGCCCTCGCCCCACCAGCCATCGGAGAACTGACACCAGGCGAGGTAGGTGCCGACGTACTGCCCCTTGCCCTTCACGCCGTCGAGGATGACGTGCTCGGGGCACTCCCGCGGTGAGGTGGCGCGCCGCCACTGCGCGTGGAAGTAGGCCGCATCGTCGGGGATGTCGGTGAGGCAGTAGGTGATCTGGTAGAAGAACCCGCCGATGTCCTCCCAGCGCTGGTTCTCCACGGTGATCTTCGCCGACTTCCGGAACGGCATGGGCCAGTAGCTGTTGAACCCGCCGGAGGGGTTCACGTTGATCGGCAGCGAGACAATGTTGCAGCGGCGCGCATGGCCGTTGCAGAAGAGGTCGCCCAGCGGCACCTCGACCGAGGGCGTGTCCTCGCCGTCCCAGTACATCCGCAGGATGCAGTCGCGGTACGCGCGCGGGTCGACGGTGATCCAGATGTGCTGGACCAGGCCCGGCCCCGCAATGTCCGCGAGCGTCGTGATGGACTCCTTCGGGAGCGTGATGCACGGCCGCACCTTCCAGCCCTTGCCGAGGTCGCCTGCCGCGCCTTCCCCAGGCGGGGGCACCTCCCGCGCACCAGCGCCCTTCGCGCCGTCGACGTTCTCCGCACAGATCGACCGCGTCTTGCCGTTCACCAAGAAGGGGGCCGTCGACAGCCCGAAGTGTGTCGGCCACGAGAAACCGTGTGTGCTTGAGGCCATGGTGGCAACTCCGCTTCCGTTTGGGGTGAGTGTGGCTGGTCCTGACAAGGAACGGGGGTTCCTCTGCGGGCCGGCCCAGACCTGCTGGGTGCAGGCGTTCTGTAGCCAGCTGCTGGCGGCCGAGCAGCAGCTCCGCGAGCTTCGCTCTCCCGGGTCGCTCCGGCACAGAATGGAGTCATCGGTTGGGGACGTAGGCGTGGAGGTCCTCCCCGGCCCCGTCAGATCACGAACCGAAGCCCCTTCCGCTCCGCATCTGTCTTCATGCGATCCACCTCCAGGAGAGCCGCGCGTGCCTGTTCCGCGCCTACGTGAGGCTTGAGCCGAGTGACGCGACGCACCCGTTCGTCGAGGTCGGCTTGCGGCAGGTCCTGGTGCATCACGTAGTAGGCTGTCGAGAGCCGCTCAAGCTCTGAGGCGCTCCTGACACCCATACGCTCGCCCACAAACGAGACCTGCGGCTGCACCCCCTCGATCGTCTTCGGCAAGCGCTGCCGAAGCGCCCGGCTCCGTTCGGTAGCGTCCAGGCTGGGTCCGTAGGGCTGCTCCCGTGGGCGAACCCGCAGAAGACCGTCAGCCCGCATCGCGGTCAACTCGTCTCGAAGGTCGAAAGAGAACGGGCCTCGCCTGTAGAGGATGAAGCGGAATCCCAACGGCACGCAGAGAGCTTCCTGAAGCAGAAAGGCCGCCTTCTGGATGTGGGTCTCGCCGCACCAACTCCCGTTGCCCTGCAGTCTGTCCGCCAGTTCCGCGAGCACTGCTGACCTGCGAAGCCTATCCATCTCCCGTCTCCTCCCTGGGCTCAATGACGTCGTCCACATTCGAGCGCAGCCACCGCTTTGCCGCCTCACACTGCTCGGGCACCACAAAAACGTAGTCGGTGGCCACGACGGGGATGCTCTGTAGCACGTCCGACATCGATGCTGACGACGCTACTCCGTCATCCCTCAGGACAGGGAAATCCTCTAAGCCCTGCTTCTGTCTGTAGGTATCATACCGGACAGCGTCTGCCCCAAACTGATGTTCCACTGCATGAGCAACGGCAGATCCTGCGTCAGGGTTCTTGGCTAGATCACTGGGGCGGCGCGAGTAGACGCGTCGGTAGTGGTCGTGCGCGCAGATCCGACGTGCGGGATCGTGCCCTGGCGTGGAAGGCTCACCCGCAGCGACTCTGATGGCAGACAGTACCTCGTTGTCTGTCATCGCGAGTTGGTCTTGAGCCATCGTGGAGAACACGCCGCCTTCCAGCCATTCGCCGAGGAAGTCCCTCAGGTGGATGTCGTAGATGCGCCGGACAGGATGGAAGTAGACCTGTGAGTACATCATGTAGCGAGCCAACAACAGGGCTTCGGCCGAAAGCAGTCCGCCTTCCTCAACGCCGAGCATCGGTTCCCCAGACTCGTCATCCCCTCCCGACAGTGGGGCCGGCAGAATGCGTAGCGTATCGATGAGGCGGAAGTGGTCGAACTTCCCGTAGGCAACGCCTGCATGATGGGAGTCCCGCAGCAGGTAGTCCATGCGGTCCACACCGAATGCATGGCCCACAATGATCTCGGCGAGGATCTCCTCGGCACAAGTGAAGTCCATGGGACTGCCGTCAGTGCCCATGGCTCTGCCAGGTCCGAGGGCCAGTTTCACGATGTCATCCGCCTCGAGACCAGGCCCCATGTTCCTCCAAATGGAGACCATTTCGTTACTTCGGATCAGGTCGGCCGTAATGCGCTCGTGGTCCCAGCCTCTGGGCAGCAACTCCTCCTCTGCGGCGTGAGAGAACGGCAGATGCCCTATATCGTGGCACAGTGCGGCCATGCGCAGTACACGCCGCCAGTAGCGATGTACGTCATCTTCACGATTGGCGAGCTCAGGGAGCTGATCCCTCACGGAATCCTGTAAGGCATCACTGCGTGTTACGACGTCGAACACACGACTGGCAAGCTCCATGACCCCGAGCGAGTGCTCGAACCTCCTATGTGTAGCGCCTGGATAGATGAGGTACGTCAGGCCGAGCTGGTGAACGTGACGAAGCCGCTGGAGCGGCCAGCAGTCCAACGCGTCCCGTTCCTGCGAGTCCAGTCGAACGAACACGTGGATCGGGTCTCTGATCTCGTGTACCCGCTTGGCCATTCGTGACACCCCCACTGCGTCTGCTCGATGACGCTCTCTGCCCGCATCCGGTGGAGCTTGGCCGCGTTGGGCTTGGAATGCCGTATGCCTCCGGCACTACCCCGGGTCCTATGCTTCCGCTTCGCGGCGGCGGCGGAGCATCTCTCGCTCGGATGCCAGGATGAACTCGGCGAGGGCCCTGCGCTGCGGGTCTGTCACCTCTTGCCACTTCAGGCCAATCCAGAGCAGACGACGGGGCTGCGTCTCGCTGGACACGCGAACCAGAGAGCCCGCCAGGGCCATGGTCACCTCGCGGGTCTCGAGGCTGAGAGCGAACTCCACTCGGACATCCGATACGCCCCGGACAGCGTCGTTCTGGGTGGTCGTGAAATCGGGGACTCGGATCCTGGATCCCCCCTGGCTGAGGTCATCGATGTAGCCGCTGACCTGCGAGACCACCGGGTCGCCCTGTGACGCCTGTCCGGGCTCCCACCGGACGACCACCTCGGTGACCTTGTGGGGCCTGACCCGCACGTACTCGCGCCGCTGGAATGCGTAGAGGGTCTTGGGGGCGGCGAGCACGGCACTGGGTACGGACACATCCTCGGAGAGCCGCTCGGCCCCGCGGCTAAGAACGACAGACTCGAACGCATAGCCTCGTTTCTCGAGGAGGAAGTGGACGAGGACCTCCTGTCCGACGTGGATCACAGGTGCCCCCTCGGCCGTGAACGGCGCCAGGATGGCTACCGGGTCTTCCGTCGCACGGGCGCCCATGCGGAGCAACCGGGACCGGTACCAACACATCCGGTCGTCGTCCGGCACGCCGATATCCACAGGCTGGTCCGGGCGGTAGACGGCCGTGAGGATGCGCCTGGCCTCCGCTTGGGGCAGTGAGCCCTGGAACCCAAACCATAGGGCCGATCGCATCTGCGCCCCCTTCGCCTCCCCCGGCTCTGCCTGCGAGCACACGTCGCCAGGGGAAACCAGGGACAGCCACCGATCTCGCTGGTGGCCGACGCCTGGGACGGGGTCAGTTCGCCGAAATCGGTGGCTGTCCCCGGTTTCCCGGTTTCCCCCGCTGCCTACTCTGGATACTGTCCCTGCCGCGCACTTTCCTCCAACCTCCTGCCCCCGGCTTCCCCGGAGCCCACTGAGCCGTTACGATACAGTGGGTGGGAGGTGAGTGCCGGTGGTGCGGTCTGGCATGAATATGGCTTGGTTCGTGGCTCTCCTGGCCGCGATGCCGTCCATGGCCCAGGACGATGGGCTTCGCTTCGACTTCGAGACGGGCGACCTGCAGGGCTGGCAGATCGTCGAGGGCCGGTTCGACGAAGTCGTCTGCGGCAAGGACCGCGGGCGGAACGCCCCCTTCGAGCTGAACAAACAGGGGCGCTACTTCCTCACGACCATCGAACGGCCTGGCGGCGTCGGCGATGACGTCATGACGGGTGTCATCGAG
>Ga0315288_10001319_pt1 | contig 31953 bp, 31 predicted proteins | sample YL17G11_20_MG_FD_203454 | JGI IMG/M metagenome (GOLD analysis project Ga0315288, IMG submission 203454) | Sediment microbial communities from Yellowstone Lake, YNP, Wyoming, USA - YL17G11_20 | ecosystem: Environmental > Aquatic > Freshwater > Lake > Sediment | place: USA: Wyoming | collected...
TGAGAGGACCATGCAGCTGGAGTGTTCACTGTAAAGGTTTGGCCATTGATAGATAAGTTGCCTACTAAGGTTGAATTGCCCTCGTATGTGATGTTTTGCAGTTTGAAGACTAAGGTTGTTTCCCACGATTGCTCGTCACCTACAAAAGCTCTGTATTCATAAAGTGGGGGCAAAGAGCTGGGCGTTGAGTTTGAAGAGTCGGGGGAAGACTGTGTTTGATTCCTGAATTTAACGTCAACGCTGTAATATGAAGACTCATGCATATGATTGCCTATTCCAAGTATAACTCGGTAGTCTGTATCGTTGGTAACTTCCACTGGGTATTCGCTCATGATACGATTCTGGCCTAGAACGTAAAGCTCCGAAAAGGGAGTTGCTTTGTTTGGAAATGATAAAAATGCGTTGAGTAAGGGAGATGCCCCCAGTAGTATCAGTACTAAAGCGGTGGCCGCAAAAACTACGCGGTATTCTTTAAGATTCATCTGAAACAACCTCCGGTTTCATCTGTAAAGCACGTTTGTAGTAGCTTCTTTTGAAAAAGCGCCATGCGAGAAAACTGGCAATAATTACAACTATTACGCTCGCTGCGGATATGATGATGCTTAGGTTTACAGTTTCGTCTTTCTGAGCTTGAGTTGCGAGCTGCAATGCTTGGGCTTGATTGCCAATACTATTGCTTGCATTAAGTACGCTGTCTGCTTGGGCCACGGCTGTGTTGTAATCTCCGGTTCTGTATATGTTTTCTGCTTGAGCCAAGATGCCTGCAGCATCATTTAACTGAGCCAGTAGGTCAGTGACGTTTGCGCCTGCTTTTTCAGCGTCCAAAACAGCGTTAAACGCCTGCTCGACAACGTCGTTGGCATACCCAAACTTTGATTTAGTCGGGTAAGTTTGGGCATCTGCAAAATGCATGGTGAAGAAGCTTGTGCCAAACGCTATGATTAATAGAACACCGAGGAGCATTTTGCTGTAGGTTTTTATTCGATGTTTCCTCCTAATTGGATGGTTTTGCAGATTCCAAATTCGTACGGGTTAAACTTCAAAAGTACATGCGTATCTTCTAGAACACAACACCAGTACTGATCAACAATTTTCTATTGGATGCAGAATATCTGAAAGAACAAAAACAAACGATTTTCCTGCTGTTGCTTTTCTAATAGTTAAAGCAAACTTTAGTAGTCGGCACTAATCAGCATTTGTACCTTAAGTAGTCTTCACCACAAATAAAACCATCAATGATATATCAGATTGTTACGACGATTGTCGCCGCGTCCTTTTCGGACACCATAACAGTGTAATCGTTTTCGTCCAAGTGATAAACCGCAATTGCCCTCCCTCAAAATGACTTTTTCCACGAAATTTCTATTGTTACTGATTGAACAACTTCTCTAAAGTTTGCTTCTTTGAGTTAACTTCGCCAAGGATTTTTTCCGCTTGCCTATTTGTCTTTGAATACTGTCTGTAAGCCTCAAGGAACTCTTTGCCTTTTGAAGTTAAAGCGTAGCAGTGGGTTTCATCCTCGAAACAAATCAAAGACGCACCGCTTATCTCAGCCAAATACTTCTGCAACACACGAAAACTCAAATTGGCTTGATACATAATCTGAGTCTTCTTAGGATTTCGACTAGCCACACTAAGAATATCGGCTATTATGTCCAGTTTACCTCTATAGATGCCCAAATCTATTCCCCAAAACTCATAAACAAAGAACTACGAAGCAACTCTTCTGAACGGTGACCACCATTGTTACTGGAGAAAACGCCAGACGGCAAGTTTCACAGAATTTTAACATTTCAAAAACGAATTCTTTCTAATTAGACTCATCTCTAACGAATCTCTCCCTGACAGGAGCAGATGCGAATAAAGACTCGCTCAAATCGAGCGCCTTTTCGTCTCCCTTTTACCTTTTCTCCCTTTGTTAAGCTTAATTTAAACCGCGCAGGATGACAAACCTAGACAAATTGCATAGAACAGAATCAATTTGTTCTGAACAAGCAAGGCCAATGATCTGCATCCCCCCACATCAACGCATAGAACACCAACCTAAGTTAAATATAACTCTTACTCCAAAAACACATAGACCAACCAACTGTACAGCAAAAAAACACAACCAGTCAAAGCCAAGTCTTAGCGCAAACTAACTGCCTCAGCTCTGTTTTGATATCTTGTTTTTTAGAGTCTATCCAATAGAAGAACCATCCGACAAACCACATTGAAACGGCAAAAGGCAACGCCAAAACCGATATTGCCCTATTTCGCTTAGCCACATATTTCCCCGAACATACTGAGGTTCCTTAAAATGGATTAAGGTTTTTGAGAACCAAACTTCACTGATTAGCAAACTCACCTTCGCATAAGATGAAACAAGGAAGAAAACGCAGAACCGGCAAAATATGGAAGGGCATCTTACGGGTTATAGCATAAAAAAGGAAATATAAGATATCTTTACGAAACTAATAAGTCGATTCCAACATTATTCTTTTCAAGATCTCAACGCCGTGCCTAGCCTTCAATTTTTTCTCGCCTAAGCGCACCCTATAATCTATGGGTATCTCCGCGATTGTGAAGCCTTTCCTCTCGACCAAATGATTTATTTCAACTTCAACGTCAAAACCTTTAGATTTAACTGTCCAACCTCGCAAGATTTCTGCTCGTATAACCCGCAATCCCGTCAATGGATCTCGCAGGGCCACGCCATTGAGCATGTTGTGAGTAAACGATAGGAGCCTGTTACCAATATAGAACACGCTGCGAAGGGCTTTCTTATCTACGTGACCGCTGAACCTGTTACCACAAACCATGCCCACACGAGGGTTTTCTTTCAGTATCCTGAACATCTCTGGAAGATACTCTGCAGGGTACGTGTAATCAGCGTCGGTAATGACAACGTAGTCACATTCCAAGTCCATGTTCTCGACCGCTTTGGCTATAGCGTCGCCTTTACCAATTCCATCTTGGAAAAGAATATCGGCACCCATGTTTTTTGCAATCTCAACTGTTTTATCAGTGCTTCTGCCGTCAACCACAAGAATTTTGTGGGAAGTTATGTGTTCGGCTACGTCAGCTATCGTTAGCCCGATTCCTTTTTCTTCATTTAACGCAGCTATGATAACTTGCGTTGGGCGTGTATACTGATCTCCTTTCTCCATTTCTACGACTCCTTTCTCGAACAAGTTTTAACATTACGGTTATTTAAATGGTTATGGAAGAAACAACTATAACAATCATAAGAAAACAGTTAATTGACAAAGAACAAAAAATAATAACAGATTGTCTCAGTTTCTTGTTAAAAAAATGATTATTCAATTCTAATAGATCCACTATGTGAATCTCTCTCTGATGAGAGCATATAAGAAGCGTAAACAACATTGTCCTTGTATATTTCTGTGTTCCTGACTCGTAAGATATGCGTTGCAGAGCTTTATGTGCATTTAGACATAAATAACTATTACACAATTCTAAAAATGAACTTCTTTATGGTGAAGAGTGAGGTTTCCTCTTTCAATTATACCCCTTACGGATATTGATACCGGACGCAGCTAACTGCCTGCCGAACGAAATGCTCAATTTCGAGTTTAGCTAAAGAAAAGGGAGTGGTGATTGGAATCTGTCTATCCTGTTCCGGAAATAAGGATTTGAACGCTGAAATTCGTGATGTCAATGATGCTTGAGGATACGCTTAGCGTTAATACTGCGACGGTCGATATTCCAGGCGTAAGTTTTGTGCCTTCCCTGTTCCAAGTAAGGGTTATCGGCCCGTTAGCACTTGTTGGGTTCCAGTTGCTAGTCGTCATGTTCAGTGTTAATGATACTCCGCTACCTGTGTTCTTGACATACACTGTTCTGTTTACGTTGCCGCCGGGTGTGAGTGCCCCCCAGTCTATTGATGTTACGCTGATGGTGCAGGCACTGTCAGAATATATGCCTATGTTTGCAGATGTTGAGATTGAACCGGAAGAGCTTAAGGTTTTGTTTACTGAGACTGCTCCATACGTTGTTATAGTTAGTACTAAACCTGCGACGATTAAGGCTATTACGGTTGTAATTGATAGTTTTTGTTTTGCCATCTTTATCCCCACCACCTAAAGTATGGTTTATTGAGTCTTAATAAAGATTATTGTTTACTGGAACAACGCAAATACAGTACAACGCAAATACAGTAACCACTAACCCGCCTAGGAAAACATCTATAAACATAACAATATAACTACTTTAGTGTGAACTACACTGCAGCTTTGGACAAAAGTTGAAGAAAAGCATGTAGACTTGAACTACAATCACATCCGATACACGAGCTCTCCACCAATACGAGCGACAATAATTCAAACAATTTAGATTTTGGTAAGGTTAACTGGAAAAAGAGAGGAGGATATTTTGGGTCAACTTGTGGCGGTGATGACTATGTCACGGTTGAAGTTAGTTATGGCAGGGGTGTTTTGTGCGGTGGCAAGCGTGAGGGTAAGTTTTACGGAACTCCAGGGATTTAGGTTCTTATTGTTATAGTTCCACGTGATTTTCATGTAGTTTGGGGCGTTTGCCGGGCTCCAGTTTGTTGAAGTCATTGCGAGTCATGCATTGGTTTTTCCTTCATTACGTATATAGAGGATAATGCTCTTGCTTGAACTTACATTCAATGAGCCCCAGCTTAGTGAAGTAACTGGGTTTTTGCAGGCTGAGTCAGAATAGATTTTGATGGCGATACTTGACGTAAGCGCGTTTGAAGATCCGGCGGACGCTTGGACCTGACTGGTTTCGATGAACGGTACTATGACGAGAATTGCCACTATTACTAAAGCTATCAAGTGAACCCTTCATCATATTGTTCTTCTTCAACACAGTCCCTCATTCACATATTGTATAGCAAGAATCAATATTCAGAATCCACATACATAAAACCTTCGGAACACAGTTTGAGAATGGATAGATCCATGAATTGTTTTGTCTTGTATTCCAGCCATTTGCCTCAAGGGAATTTGAGGATACTTTCTTTTGGTTTCATCCGGAATCTGTTTAGCAGCTTCGCCGACATTTGCAAAATCCATTGTTACCGCTCGAATTGCCATCTTGTTCTTCGTAAACTCTTCAAAAGTAAGGTTTCTCGTAATCTATTTCTTCAATAGCCTCGAGAATATCAACAAAATAAGCTCCAAGTTGCTTTGTCATACATTTGACTTCACTTAAAATACGATCGAGGGTGTGCACTATTCAATTTCGTTTATCTCTTAGTGAATAATTCTTCTGATCATAAATTTTATCTTGACAGCAAAATGACAGCAAATTGCCAAAAAACGCAATTATGCACACCCCTAAGATAATAAATAAAGATCTGCCGATTCAAACAATAAACTAGTAATATTCAGCCAGAAAACCGATTTAACGCCTCTAAAAACCGTAAAAACTTAAAATATGCTTACTGGGTTTTATGAAGACCTTCTTGGCGATATCTGCACTGTCCATTGGTACACTCAGGATAGCCTTCTTGAGTATGTATCAATTCCAAAATTTTATCCAAAAACAAATCTGCGGGCTTATCAGCTCACTTAGCACCCAAAACTGCAGTTCAAAAACTTTTGCCCAAAATTAGTCTCAAGGCAAAGCCTAAAGGCCCACTTCCCCCAAGTGGCCGTCAAATGTGATCACATCACCAATCAAAAGATCTTTCAACAAAGCAAAACTTGTGCAGTCTGTGAAACTCCACGACTTGCAATTAGAGGATTTTTAGCTGCAATTTTCGTTTCATGTTGCGGAGGTATATTTAGGTGCGTGTCAACTGCTGTGTTTGTTTGGAGGCAGAATAGTTGGCGGTGTTAGTTAGGATTTGAGTTTTAAAATTTTTGTTAGTGTAATGTTTTTTCATGTGGCGTGTCTTGCGATTTTCTTTTTTACAGTTTACCATTTGAGGAGTTTTGGAGTTTGGATAAGCAATTCGAAGTGTTCGTCTCTGGTTACAAGAACTTCGTTGTTTGTTCTTGCGATGGCTGCGATTAGGATGTCAAATTCTCCAACCATGCAGCCCTTGTTTTTGAGTTCTTTGTAGATTTTTGCGGCTTCTTCGCAGGCGTTAAACGATAAGTCCAAGATTTGCATGTTTGAAATTATATCTGTAATTTTAGCTAAATTTTCTTGGTACCTATGCGAGAGGTATGCTCCTTTTAGTAGCTCATAGGCTGTAATTATCGTGGTTGATATGGGATCGCCTTTTTCTTCCAGCGATGTTATCTTTTGGATGGCGTCGGGTGTTCCTTTCAGCAAGGCTACGAAGATGTCAGTATCTAGGATGGTCATGTTAAATTTCTATCTCTCTGGAGGCTGATTGTTCTCGATCTTTTTTGACTTTTGAGTACACTTCATCTATGTCGCTGCCGTTCCATGTTCCGGCAAATTGAAGGATTGATTTCTTTTGCTTTGTGCCTGAAATTCTTAGGACCACATCTGAGAATGATTCATTTGACCTTTTGAGGTCTTTTAGGGTTTGATATGCCTTTTTGGAGAGAGATACGACTTTAGTCATAATTAATCATATGCATATGCGCATATATATGCGTATTTAGTTAGCGGGTATAGCATTTGAGCTAACAGATTGCACAGTTATTTTTCGCCAGTTTTTGCTTTAATCACCTTAGAAAACAATTCACCCACAAATTTGCCAGCGACCAATATTTCAACCTCCACAAGCTTCCCTTTCGGGTCATAATCACAATAACTCCCCCGTGTTCCTCAGCGCCGACTACCTGCTTGCCACTTAACAGTACGCTCAAAGTATCTCCAACCCCGTCATAAAAAAAATAAGGCTATGTTTGGAAACTCTATATAGAACTGGATTTCGGCTTTTGCTTCCTCCTAAGGATGAACGCAACTACGAGGATAACCACAATCAATACCACACCCACTATGGCAAAAACCAGTTCTGTCGGCAAAGAACCTAGCTTAGGCTCGGGTGATTGCGTCGGCTGTTCCGAAGTTGAAGGCGACAGCGTTGGAGAAGGGCTTGGCGATTGTGAAGAAGGTGTTGGCGACGGGTTTGCAGTTGGCTCTTGATTTTGTATAAGGAGGGCGTAACTGCTGATTTGTGTTGCAAGTTGAGCTGTCGAATCAAGAGGTGAGACGGCAAACTGAATGGTACCGTTAGGTGATAGAGAATCAGCCAAATAATTACTGTAGCCTGCTGCAATCGCGGTTCCTGACGCGTTATAGAATGTTGCCACTACCCACACTTTCCCCGTTAACTGTGCACCAGTGTTCTGAATGTACCCGACCACAGTGTATATGCCGCTGGTGTCGACGTAGGAAGTGTTGGCCACCACTGCTAAGTCTTGATATTGTTGGCTGTCAGTCTCGTTCGCCCTAGTCACACTAAACTCAATATGGTCTATGCCTTGAAAGACCCAGCTGAGGTTACCAGACAGACTGGTTTGGGATGAGAAGTCCATGTAGAATGCGGCTTTTTGCTGTGGCAAGATGTGGTCAACGTATGCTACGGAATAGGCATAACCCTGCGCTTGCCCATCGGTTGTGTAAGCTATACCTCCCAGTGTCACGTAGTCTAATACGTTTGGACCAGTGTTCTGCACTTCACCGACTACTATTAGGTCGCCGGCGTTGTAGCTGGTGCTAGGGCTGATGTACCAGCTGTAGCTTAGAATTTTTATGTCACTTGGTGAACCCATCACGTTAGGAACCAATGAAGTACACAAAGCGGTTATGCTCAATGCAGCAAGAAGAACAATTATACTTTTGTTTATTGCAACTCCACACTCCTCGTATTTCAAACCTTTTGAATGGCAGTTTTGTTATTAAAGCTTTTCAGAATTAGACCCAAATTTAACCCAAATTCATTTTACCAATGGAAAAGTCGCAGAGTTTTTTTCTCGTTTCCCAAGTCAAATCAGCCTCGTTAAATGCAAATTGCCAAATAGATTGAAGCGGCTTTGCAGATCGATTCGGCAAAGACTATTTATGAAGTGCTTCATATGAAATGAAGGGGTATGTACTTAAGCGAGAAAACCTTGGCAATGTTGAGGAATCCTGAAAAACCTTATTAAGCCAAACGTTTTTCGTCCTTCTCGTCGTTTCGTGGAGGAGTAGAATGCAGTTTCAGCTAATGGCACCGTACCAAGCCTCGCCCGGGCAAGAGGCAGCAGTAGAACAGACAATGAAGAACCTTTCAAAAAAGGAAAAGCAAACCCTCCTCGGGATCACTGGAAGCGGCAAAACCTTCGTGATGGCGAATCTAATTAACAGACTCCAGAAACCGACACTCATTATTGCGCACAACAAAACATTGGCTGCTCAACTTTACGCGGAGTTGAAGGAGTTTTTTCCTAACAATCGTGTGGAGTATTTCATTTCTTTTTACGATTACTACCAGCCCGAATCTTACCTTCCCACAACTGACACCTACATCGAAAAGGATTCGAGCGTAAACGAACAAATTGAAAAAATGAGGATGCACGCGGTTTCTAGCATAGTCAGCCGAAATGACACCATAATTGTTGCTAGCATAAGTTGCATCTACGGTCTGGGGAATCCTGAGGATTTCAAAAGCATGGCGGTTGAGTTGCAGGTTGGAAAGCAAACTACGAGGCAAGAACTCATTCATGCTTTGATTGACATGCAGTATGAGCGAAATGATATGGCTCTTGAGGCCGGTAGGTTCCGCGTGCGCGGAGATGTAGTGGATGTTGTGCCTGCCTACGAGAATGATATTCTACGCGTCGAGTTAGAGGGAAACAGAATCAAAAAAATAAAAGAAGTTAACTCGCTTACAGGCGACTTGAAAGTTGCGTTAGACAGAATTACTGTTTACCCTGCAAGGCAATATGTGGTGCCCGAGGAGAAACAGCAGCGAGCGCTTGGTCAAATTAGACAGGAACTGGAAGAGCAACTGCAAAAGCTTCCTCCACTTGAGGCTCAGCGGCTCAAACAAAGAACGAATTATGATCTGGAAATGATTAAAGAGGTAGGTTATTGCTCAGGAATTGAGAACTACAGCAGGCACTTCGATGGTCGTAAGCCAGGTGAGCCTCCGTTCGTCTTAATTGACTATTTCCCAAAGGATTTCTTGTTGATAATTGACGAGAGCCATCAAACCATTCCTCAATCACGTGCCATGTACAACGGTGATTATGCTCGAAAAAAGAACCTTGTGGACTTCGGTTTCCGGCTTCCTAGTGCATTCGATAATAGACCGCTTAAGTTCGAGGAATTTGAGAGAAAAATGGGCAAAACTCTCTTCGTTTCGGCGACCCCGGCGGAGTATGAACTGCAAAAGAGCGGTTCCCCTGTGGAATTGATCACAAGACCAACGGGTCTTCTCGACCCAGAAGTTGAGCTCCACCCCATCGAAGGGCAGATGCAGCATTTGATGCAAGAAGCGAGAAAAACTATTGACCGAGGCGACCGCGTTCTCGTTACCACACTCACGAAGAGAATGGCTGAAGACTTAGCCGATTACCTGGTTAAGGAAGGCTTCCGCGTCAGGTACATGCACTCTGAAATAGACAGCCTGGACCGAATAGAGCTAATAAGGCAATTTAGAATTGGAGATTTTGACATTCTAGTTGGAATCAACCTCTTGCGCGAAGGTTTAGACATTCCGGAAGTCGCAACTATTTTCATTCTTGACGCAGACAAGGAAGGCTTCTTGCGAGACGAACGAAGCCTGATTCAGACGATTGGTCGGGCGGCAAGGAACGTTAATGGAAAAGTGATACTTTACGCGGATGTGAAGACGAAGTCAATCAAGAGAGCAATGGAAATATCCAAGTATAGGCGAGCGTTCCAGATGCGGTTCAACCGTGTACACAAAATCACGCCTAAATCAATTGTTAAGAACGTCTCCAAGAAAGAGGGAACAATCAAGGGCACTAAGCACTTGGCAAAATCGGATATTCAAAGGCAGATAATTGAGATGGATGCGAAAATGAGGGAGGCTGCGGAGAAACTTGAATTTGAGAAAGCGATTCAGTTACGTGACACAATCGCTGAATTGACGAGGTCGCTGTCTCAGAAGTTGAAAAATGAGCAAGAGCAATAGTGAAATAACAGTTTCAGAGCAAAAACGTTGAAAAGGGGCAGGTTGAAACAGAGTACGATTTATCCAAGTAAGTAAAGGAACTAGGTAGCGGTTATGAGAGATAGCATTTCTATTAAGGGCGCACGAGAGCACAATCTAAAAAACATTGATGTGGAACTGCCCAGAAACAAGCTAATCGTAGTCACGGGACTTTCAGGATCAGGAAAATCAACCCTCGCATTTGACACTATATACGCAGAGGGTCAAAGAAGATACGTTGAAAGCCTATCTGCCTACGCGAGGCAGTTTTTGGGCTTAATGGATAAGCCAGATGTTGACTCGATTGACGGGTTATCTCCAGCAATCTCGATTGAGCAGAAAAGCACCAGCAAGAATCCGCGCTCGACCGTGGGTACCGTTACCGAGATCTATGATTATCTTCGCTTGCTTTACGCGAGGATAGGCACTCATCACTGCCCAAAATGCGGGAGCTCAATTCGTCCCCAGAGCCCAGAAAACATCACAAGCCTAGTTATGTCGGAAAAGGGGAAAACGCTAGTTTTCCTTGCACCCATAATTAAAGGAATGAAGGGAACACACGAGCAGGTTTTCGAGGAACTCAAGAAGCAGGGTTTCACAAAAATCAGAGTAGACCAGAAAATCTACGATTCAGACTTGATCAAAGAAGAAGTAAAACTAGTGCGCTACGAGAAGCATTGGATTGAAGCAGTCATAGATACAGTGAAAATTGATGACGAAGAGCGCTCCAGAACCGCTGAGGCAGTCGAGCAGGCACTATTAGCTGGAAAAGGAAGCATGATCGTGATTGACGCTGAGAAGGCAGATGCTGGCAAAAAGAAGGAACTTGAGAGGTTCGAGAGCGAAAACATGTTCAGCACCTTCGGAGCTTGTCCTAATCATCCTGAAATCGTTTTTGAGAGTTTGGAACCGCGCATGTTCTCGTTCAATTCGCCCTTCGGTGCGTGCCCTTCTTGCCATGGACTGGGCGAAATTACGGAGGTTTCCGAAGATTTAGTTATACCGGACAAGGGCAAATCAATCATGGATGGAGCACTGACTGTCTACGGAAAAATGGAACTAAGCTGGCGTGTTCAGCAGCTTGCCATGGTGGGCAAGAAGAATGGATTTGACGTTTTCACACCCATCCGCGATTTCACCGAGAAACAACTTCATGTGCTTTTGCACGGAGACAGAGAGCCTATTAATGGTAACTGGTCAAACGGCGCGAACATGTGGATGCGAGAAGGTTGGGAAGGTATAATTCCGCAGACAATGAGGCTTTACCGTCAAACAGAAAGTGAATGGAGAAAAGAGGACATCGAAAAATTCATGAAATCTTCCCCATGCACAGTTTGTGGAGGAAAGAGGTTGCAACCCGTTGTGCTCGCTGTCCGAATATTAGAAAAGAGCATTATTGACGTTACAGACCTCTCGATTGAGCAGGCAGTTGATTTCTTCGTTAACCTCCCGTCACGGTTGAATGGGAAAGAAATGGTAATTGCCAAGCAAGTGCTTAAGGAAATTAATGAACGGTTAGTTTTTCTTAAAAATGTTGGGCTAGGTTATCTTTCGCTTTCCAGAGCGGCAAGAACTCTTTCAGGCGGAGAAGCTCAAAGAATCCGTTTAGCTACGCAAATCGGCAGCAACTTGATGGGAGTCCTCTACATTTTGGATGAGCCCAGCATCGGTCTGCACCAGAGGGACAACGCTAAACTCATAAGTACGCTGCATCGACTGCGTGACCTCGGGAACACTCTGATTGTTGTGGAACACGATGAAGATACGATAAGGAACGCGGATTACATTGTGGACATGGGTCCAGGAGCAGGCATCCATGGAGGACACATTGTTTCAGAGGGAACACTTAGTGAAATTATGAAGAGCAGAAAAAGCCTCACGGGCAAGTATCTTTCAGGCGAATTGAAAATCGAAGTGCCCACAGAAAGAAGAAAACCCGTCGGTTACATCACAATCACTGGAGCAGAAGAGAACAACCTGAAAAACCTCACCGTACAGCTACCTCTGGGCGTACTGTGCGGAATCACAGGAGTATCAGGTTCTGGCAAGAGCACACTTATGAACCAGACTGTAATGCCCGTTTTACGACAGAAGTTTGGAGAGCGGATTGACAAGATTGGACAGCACAGTTCAATCGAGATTCCCTCAATTGTTAAGAACGTTATCGTGATCAATCAAGACCCCATTGGAAGAACGCCGAGAAGTAACCCAGCAACGTACACTAAACTTTTTGATGAAATAAGGAGGATTTTCGCGGCTACAAGAGAAGCCAAAGCACGCGGGTACAGTGAAGGAAGATTCTCGTTCAACGTGAAGGGCGGAAGATGCGAAACCTGCCATGGTGATGGCGTTTTGCGAATTGAAATGAACTTCCTTCCCGACGTTTACGTGCAATGCAGCGAATGTAAAGGAAAACGGTACAATAAAGAAACCCTCAGCGTGCCGTTCAAGGGAAAGAACATCGCCGAAGTGCTTGACATGACCGTTGAGGAGGGAGCCAAATTCTTCGAAAACATGCCGCTCGTCTCTCGTAAACTTCAAACATTGCAGGACGTAGGACTCGGATATATCAAACTGGGGCAAAGCTCAACCACGCTCTCAGGAGGGGAGAGTCAACGTATCAAAATCACTCGCGAACTCAGCAAGCACAAATCAGGACACGTAGTCTACATGCTAGATGAACCTACCACGGGGCTTCACTTTGACGACACAAAGCGGTTGATTAAGGTGCTGAACCGCCTTGTGGAAAAAGGAAACACCGTTTACGTCATCGAACATAACTTAGACGTTGTCAAAAGTTGCGATTACTTAATTGACTTGGGTCCAGAAGGCGGAGCAGCCGGAGGAGAAATACTCGCTCAGGGAACGCCCGAAGAAGTTGCAGAAAACTTCAAGTCATGCACTGGCAAATTCCTACAGAAAATGCTTAATCACGAGAAAATAGGAAATTAATTCCAGATGGCGAAACAATCCATATGATTCCAATATCTACTCCCGCAGAATTCAAAAGTTCCGAGGTCCCCATCAACCCAGGAGTCTATTTGTTCAAAGACGAAACAGGCGAAATCCTCTACATAGGCAAAGCCAAAAGCCTGCGCTCGCGCGTCAAAAGCTACTTCTCAAAATCTGATCAGCCCATCAAAACAAAGCAGCTTATGTCCAGAATTCGAAACATCGACTGGATTATCGTGAACAATGAGGTTGAAGCGCTCCTTTTGGAAAATAAACTCGTCAAGCAACACACACCCAAATATAACATCAACCTAAAGGACGCCAAAACATTTGCCTACATCGCCCTCACCAGAGAACCCTTCCCAAGAATACTCACCAGCCGAAAAGTCTCGCGCAGACTGGAATCCTTCGGACCTTACACGGACGGATTCACGAGGCAGGACCTCCAGCGACTGGTTGTAAGAGTTTTTAAGCTCCGTGTTTGCAAGAAGCTCCCGAAACGCGCTTGCCTGAACTCCCACATTGGTATGTGCACCGCACCCTGCATTGGAAACGTTAACGCGGAACAATACAGAGAACAAGTTATGCAAGCACGGTCTTTCCTAGACGGCAATTACGCGCAGACAATGGAATTGCTCAATTCACAAATGCAAACGGCTTCAAAAGAGCAAAAGTATGAACGTGCGCTTGAACTTCGCAACCAAATCGCCTCCATTCAGCTTCTTACTCAACGCCAAATTGTGGACAACGAAAGACGGTTCGACCAAGACGTAATGGCTTTCAGACAGTTTGGGGAGAAAGTGTTGGCTGTTCAAATGGGCGTTCGGAAAGGAGTGCTACTTGGAAAGAAGGAGTTTTCAATAGACTTGCAGCCTCAAATTGAACAGGAATTTCTGAAAGCGTTCTACGGGGTAAACCAGATACCTCGGGAAATTCTGCTTAACAAACCCTGCTGGCAAGATAACACTGAGAAAGCCGCATTAGAAGAGTTCCTTTTGTCAAAAAGAGGCGCCCAAGTTACATTAAAGGTTCCCAGACGCGGCGACAAACTCGCGCTCGTCAAGCTGGCTGAGAAAAACATCGAGTCCACTTTGGATGAAGACAGCGCATTGGTTGACTTGCAGACTTCTCTCAACCTTCCGGTTCTTCCTCACGTGATTGAGTGCTTTGACGTTTCCAATTTGGGACAAGAACACATTGTTTCCGGGATGGTCCGCTTCACCGACGCGAAACCTGACAAGAGCAACTACCGAAAGTTCAGAATCAGGACTTTAACTGGACAAGATGATTTCGCCGCCGTTAACGAAGTAGTAATAAGGAGGTACAAACGCCTAATAGAAGAAAAAGCTCGATTGCCCGATCTTGTGGTCATTGATGGAGGCTCTGGCCAAGTAAATGCGGCTAAAACGGCTTTAAAGTCGCTTGGGCTGCAGATTCCGCTTATAGGTTTAGCCAAGGAGCATGAGGAGATTTATCTGCCTGACGAGACTGCCCCGAGGCGATTTGACAAGAACAGCCGAATGATGCTTCTCCTGCGGCAAATCAGGGATGCAACGCACAACTTCTCGCTGGGCTATAACCTCAAGCGAAGGCAAATGAAAATGAAAGACGAGTTCGGAGCAAAATCAGGCAAGTAATTAAAAGTATCGTTTCAGAACGGCCAGAGAGAGTTTCCATAACGGAACATTTGTCCAATCTCTGACTTTATGGGAGTAATCACCTTGTCTATTCTGTCAACTACTTCGTTAAGAGTATCGTCGCCGTCAAAGTGCACTCTAACCTGAATTTCACACCCCAGTTTTCTATGGGAGAGCTCTAGGTATCCGCATTCATCATCCCAGAAGTATTCATCGGCAAATTTTCTTACTTCTTCAAGGGTGACATAGTCAATAACTTCGAAACTTGTTTCAATCTCTTCAACTACTTTTCCGCCCTTCTTTTTGAGATACTTTTGCGTAAATTTTTCCAGTTTCTCAAGTTTTTGGGCATACTCTTTCAGAGATTTCGCTGCGTCCCTTACAGTAGCTTGCTTCAGCTTGGGCGCTAGGATAGCTAGGTGCGTTTCAGCGTGTCCGCCTCCAATAGTTTCTGGGTGATCTCTCACTATAGAAAATAGGAAGTCGCCAATTTGATCTTGCAGCGGCAATGCAGCGTTTTGTTTTTTGTTTTTCCTGATTTCTTTGACCAGTTCTTTGGAAACATAAGCGGGATAATATTTTTGCAGGGCTTTTTTATTTAGCCATCCGTACCAGAAGAAAACGTGGCCATAGTTTGACGGCACTGACTTCAAGCAACCTCTGCTATTATCTTCCATTGTAATGTCAATTAGGTCTTGGAATAAGTCTCGCATGGTTCGGTTGAGAGAGGCGGTTGGTACGTTTTGAAGCTCGATTTTCTGCATTCTGAATCCAAGTTACTTCATGCTTGATGCTTTTATGCTAATTGGTTACAGAACCATCGAATTTTGGCTTGACTCAAGTTGGTGCTGATTCCAAGCACTTTTCTTGTAGAGCATTTAGAATTATTCGTACTATGTTATTTTCTTGTTTATCGAAATGAGAGCATTTTTCAGTTAAGCTGTCTTGAAAAAGGCAGATTTGATGCCGGACACGGTGGGATTAGCCCCCAGATCAGACTGTGTGAAAACTCAAATCGCTTTCAAAAAGTTGCGCTTTGCGTGTATAGACAGCGTCTTGATGACAACATTTTTCACATAAAACAAGCATTTTTCTGAAATATAATCGAGTTTTTACACAGTCTGAAATGGGGTCGAGTCCAATGCATACAGCCTTAGTATGGCAATTAATTAATCATAATTTTGAAAGCTCGCGTACATCGTAAGCGAACGCAGCGAGCAATTAACTTGATGCAAGAATTATCTTGGCAATTGTTCCCGTTATTTCGGGGTGTTGTTGTAGATATGTATTGGCTTGACTTACAATTTGTTCTGACAGTGCTGTTGGCGCATTAACCTGACTTACTACTTGGTTGTTTTCAGGCGTGTACTTCCATCTATCTATAATTACTACTGCCACATGTTCTGATTTTAGCCAAACAAATTCATCCATTCGTGGAATGCTCCTCTGTATTGGTTGGGCTCCAACTGCTATGTTGCCAAAATTGACTATCCTGGTTGCAATTGGCGTGGTAAGGTTTTCTTCCATGTACGTAAAGGCAAGGGCAATAGTATCTTGTGAAACGACTTCCCCTGTGTTTGCAAGGGTGATGCTCACGCTCCCGTACTCATTTAACGGTTCGAGATGAGTTTGAACACTTACAGAAGCTTGGAAGACGGGGTTGGGCATGTCAATTGAAACAGGCACTACAGTATCACCATTTATGTCAACGTAATTGTCAACCTTGCATTGCTCATAATAGGGGACCAAGAGGCTAATTCGATGCCTGCCATATTTAACATTCGGGACATCCAATTCACCGTTATGGACAGTAGTTCTAGCTGATAACCCATCCACAAGGACCGAAACGTCATCAACTAATCGCCCTGTCTCTGTGTCAGATATCTTTAGGGTCATCGTGGCATGTGGTCCCTGTACCACACTGCTCAATGTTCTGGCTCCGTTTGAAGAAAACGTGAAGGCCACTAATGCCGCAACTATAATGATGGTGAGAACCACACCCATCAAAAGCAAGGTCTTCCTATTCATAAGTGGTCGTTTACCCATAGGCTACTTATTAGTTCATAAGAGTTGTGGAATAATTCTCCATTGTAACTGTCTGGAGTCTGTTTTCCAGTTGAAATGAAACATTAAAGTTGAGAGCTGGCGTGTTTCTGCGGGGGATGCATATTTTTAAGCTGGAGATTCCGACGGGAATTGAACCCGCAGGGCGAATTTATCCAGTGCTCTGAGGGAGAGATACCATTTCAATAATAAACAGGGAAGACCTCGCCGTCTTCTTTTACTATAGGAAGTGCCTTTTTTATTTCCCTAAAGTTTTTGAGGACTGTTATCCCGCGTGGCGTGTTTGCGTAAACTATTCTGCCTTTTCCAACTGTTCTTTCTTCAACGAGTTCTTGTTTGATTAGAAAGCCCAAATATTCCTTCAGAACCTTGCAATTCACGTTTGCTTTGTACATTATGTGCGTCAGCTTCAATGGACCTCGCTGCGCCAAGACCTTGAGGATGTCAACATACATTTCTATTTTTGAACGCTTCATGCTTTAACCCGTTTATGATTGAGCGGAAATATAGTATAATGGTTTGTGCGTATGAAAAGAACATACCTGCTCAAAGTGTAGTTTGTTCCTTGAAATTAAAAGTTCACTTTTCGACCCGCAAACATTTTATTCACTTAACCATGCCTCGTTTTACAAGACTTTTGTTGCGGTTCCGACGGGAATTGAACCAAAAGTGGCGGGCTCGGTGGGATTTGAACCCACGATCTCCGGCTCCGAAGGCCGACACCTTAATCCGTGCTAGGCTACGGGCCCACTCATAGGGAATATTACACAAACGCTGCTGAGACATTAAAAGTTTTATGATAATTCTTATAAACCAACATAGCATTAACTTGTTGGCACATACACGTGGGCCGGTAGCTCAGCTTGGCTGGAGCGTTCGACTGATAATCGAAAGGTCGCCGGTTCAAATCCGGCTCGGCCCACTCCCAACACGCATTCTGGAGGCTATGATGAACTCCCTGTTGCGATGAGCATTGTTCTCTGCCCTGATCCACGTTTTTTTGCAAATCTAAAAAAGAGATAATCATTTATGAAATAGTTTTTCACTTATGTAAGATACTGACTCTTTTCCAGTTTATCCGCAACTTCCTCAAGCTTTCTTATGAAGGGATGACTTGGCTTCTCAACTGCCAACAATGAAGTTCTCTCTGCTTGAAGAACGTCACAATAGCAGGGAATCATTCCGATAACTGGATGTTTCAACATTTCCTCCAACTTGCTTGTCAAGATGTTTTGGTCTTCATTTGATTGAAGTTTCATTTCAGTAGAGAACTTGTTGACAAGAACAGCTGTTTTCTTAGATAAAGCATCATACAAATCTGAAAGAATAATTTTTGTGCTTTCTATGTCAAGTGAATCCAATGTTGTTACTGTGATGGATAGGTCAGAACTGACCACCGCATTAATTGATGAAAACTGAATTCCGGGACTTGTATCTAATATGCAACAGTCTATATCCATTTCTTTGAAAAATGCCGAAAGCATTGCAAATAGCTTCTTAACCGCTGTTACTTCCCAAGCTCTGCTCTTTTTAATAGTGTTTTGAATTGCTGCAACGGTTGGATTTGCTAACCCTATTAGTAATCTACCCTTCATATCGGTTTTTTCAGATACGTCTATCAAGATCTGGTCTGGGCGACATTTGCCATTGAAGAAGTCGTTCAACCAATACAAAACAGGATCATCCACCTTCTTAGAAAAGACTGTTGCCAAGCTTGGTGAACTAAAGTCCAGGTCCAAAAACGCTACATTAGATCCTCTCATGGCTAATATTGCTGCCAAATTTGTTGCGATAAGCGTCTTTCCAGTGCCTCCGCGTGATGAATGAATCGCTATAGTCTTGGCTTTCATTCTTTCAGCTCCAAAGCGGGTTCGATGTAAAAGTAAACATCCCTGCCCTCTCTCTTTTTCTTCAGATAACCCATCCTCACTAGTTGGTTTGCTGAAGCACTTTCAACCGCTCTTAATCGCCTTGTTTCTTCTGCGATATCTTTAGCTGTACCCTTTTCAAGTTTGTATAATGCCATTACAGTCTTTCTCAGTGAAGCGGGCAAGACTAGCAGTGTCATAGAATCGAGTTCAAATTTGAGCCCACTTCTACGTATAACCTCTTCCTGTGCCTTCAGCATTCTTTGATTTAGCAAAAATAGCGAATCAAGCTTTTTGTTAATCTGACCTATCTCATTGATTAAGCTAATCAGCGCAGGATCAGTTTTCAAGCTATCTCTCTCCATTCTCCTTTTAGCCTGCAAATTGCTTGTTGTATTTTTGTATATACAACAATACACATTACACCCTTAGCGTCTAATAACACTTTCGCATCGGCATCCGAACCGGCGTTCGAATAGACTTAAGTTCCCATAAAAGGCTTAAGAATTATAACAAAGAAGCAGCATAAGATCTAACGAGTTAAATGCGCAACAAGTATTATAGCAACGAAGTCTGCAGGAAAATCCTTGAAGACAACGGAGGCTTGATTGCTGACAAAGCGAGGCGGATACTGCTCGAAGATCGCTCTTTAAAGGATTTGCGACAACCTCTTGAATTTATATCTAAAAGTTGGCGTGACCTTACGCCAGCATTGATGCGTCTTTCCTGCCAGGCAGTTGGAGGACAACCAGAAGAAACGAATGATGCAGCCATAGCCATGTGCCTCATGCACCTTAGCTTTAGTATTTGGGACGACATAATAGATAAGGTGCGCTTCAAGTCGTTTAAGCCTACGCTACCGACAAAATTTGGCGAAAGCACATCAATAATTGTTGCTGGACTCGCCGCGGCAAAAGCATTTTCAATTATTAACGAAGCGAACCTGAAGAAAGAAAAACGTCAGCTTATTAATGAATGGGTATGGCAGCTCTGTAGCAAAATGGCCCGAACTGAAACGCTCGCATCAAGAATGCGGACTCAAGGCATACTATCAAGCAACAAAAAACTTTGGAAGATCAAATCAGAGGCTTCAGACCTCGCCACATGCCTTAAAATTGGAGCAGTTATCGGAAACGGTTCCGAAAATGACATTAACCATTTGGGAAACTATGGAATGTATTTAGGAATAATCTTCTCGCTTCGACAAGATTTCCAAACCTCTATAAATCTAACATTAGAGTTAGCCGATAAAATAAAGAACAACTCATTACCTTACTCTATACTGTGGGCAACCGAGCATTCGGAGAAAATCAATGACGAACTCAGTTTAGCTCAGAAGAATGCAATTGATGGTGCATACGTAAAAGAATTTGTAAAAGAAGTTTTAAATTCAAGAGTATTTGACCATGTGGCTAGAAAAATAACTGCGTATTCAGAGAAAGCTAAAGAGGAACTCATCTACATAAAGACAAGCAGCGCCAATCAAACGCTACGCTCATTTGTCGACATCCAGTCACGACTGTTCGTCGAAAGCTTTTCAATATGACGGCACAGAGAAGCTAGATATATTCCGGCCATTTTTGCTGTGGAGAACTCATAGAGAACAATACCGACACAACCGTACTCAAGTAATTCGATGGAATCTTGGCTTTCCGGCAAATACCTATGACAGATTTTTTGTCATTTTTTTCCACTGCCTCTTCTACTTGGGAATAAAATTCTGGAGCCGTTAACGATTGTAGATATCCAGATACATCTGCTATTCTTTCATTCAGGTTTTTCATAGTGCATCATTCTTACATCAATAATTTTCTTTTTAAGTTTTTCTTATATACGCAAAATTTATGAATTAAGAGGAAGGATTTATCATCCGTCCTGTAACATGACTCTATTTAGAAATGGGATCCTTGTTATAAAACGAAGCATTCCCGTAAACGTATTTTTATTCTTCAATCTGTTTGCATTTCATTTCGTCATAACCTCACTCATCCCAAGATACTTCGTTCCTATAGAATATCGCTTAATAGTCCAAGTAGGCCTAAATTTTGTTATCTCAATAACATTATTACTTAGCGCCTTCTTCATCCAAAGAATTAACAAAGTAATTTCCGCTTACACGGGAAGCGCTGCAATGGTTATTTTAACTACTGCTCTCTTAGTACCAAATGAAGTTTTTAGGCTAGCAAGCATCTTTGGCATAACAATCATCTACAGTATTGGACTCCTAACCTTTTTCACACAATTTTGGAATGACACGATTCCTGAAGAACGAGGCCGAATTGCAGGATTTATTGGATTTATTGTAATTCCATCAAGTTTCGTGATACAATACATAATAGGTCCAAGTCTTGATTTTTTTGGCGCCGTAGTCTTAGGCGTGATAATGGTCTTGGGAGTACTAACAGTTGTAGCGATTAAAACAAAAAAAATCAATCTGGCAACTAAGAAGACAGAATCTTCGATTTATCCAGAAAAGAGAACAATCTTTTTTTATTTAGTTCCATGGGCAGTATTTTTGATTGTCAACGTCACACTTGCTAAAAATCTATCAGTTTACCTCTCTCAACAACTACCAGCTTCATTCTATTTGTTCTTGGTAGCGGTGCAATTTGTTGGAGTCGTTTTTGGAGCAGTTATCATAGGCTTTTTTGTAGATTTTTTTGGCCGAAGACCAGCCTTAGCCCTTAGTCTTACCCTATATGGAATCAGCGCTGCTCTGGGAGGGCTACTTACTAATAATCAGGTGTTTTCTTTCATTTATTTCGTAAATGGATTAAGCTGGGGAATTCTTTTCGTGTTGTATACGTTTGTGATATGGGGAGATTTATCCAACAAAGAAAACTGCGCAAAAATGTATTCTATTGGATTAATTGTTTATTTTTCCACAACTGGAATAGGTCTAATTACCCAAATATCTATGCCAGTTGACTTGAGTTCCCTTCTCACTTGCTTAGTAGTTTTTCTTTCAATCATACCAATAGTCTTAGCGCCTGAACTGTTGCCTCCAGATTTCATTGAAAGAACAAGACTGAAGTCACACATGAACATCCTGAAAAAAATCAAAAGAGAAAATCATGGATAAATATTGTCAGGTAGTCTAGGAAACGCTGTTGCTTCTTTGATATGTGAGAGTTTGCACACCCACTGAATTAGCCTTTCAATGCCGGTCGCAAATCCCGAGTTGGGAACAGAACTATCTTCCATAAAATTTAGGCACCATTCTTGGTCTTTAATGTCTATTTTCTCTTCTTTCATTTTTTCTAGCATAATTTCTTTTTCTGTTGTCATTTGTGCCCCGCTCGCAATTTCCCCGTAACCCTCTGGAGCAAGTAAGTCAGCTGACAAAGATAGTTCTGGCTTTTCAGGAACCGTTTCATAAAAGAATGTCTCGATGCTACAAGGAAACTTCCAAATAAAAAATGGCTTTTTGAACTTGTGGCTGAGATATTTTTCCAATTTCCAGTCTATCTTCTGCCCCCACAAAATATCAAAGCCATCTCCCTGCAAGATGTCAATAGCCTCTTCGTAGGTCAACCGATGAAATGGTTTTTGTATCTCTGCTAAATCGCTAACTGAACGATTAAAACATTTCAATGTCTCCTCATTGTCTTTTGATAGACACCTACAAAGATGAGCAATTAGTTCTTCCTGAGTCGTGATTATATTGTCTAAGTCACAGTGTTCAAAGACTTCCATTCGCCAATATTCAGTCAAATGCCGGGGCGTTCTCGATTTCTCCATTCTGAAGCTAGGAGCAATCGTGTAAATCTTACCTAAACTGGCCGCGAAAAAATTTGCATAGGGCTGCAAGCCTTTAGTAAGATAAGCCTTCTTACCGAAATATTTAACTTCGAAAGAGACCGGCCAATCGCCAACCGCAGGTATTATTATTGGTCCTTGTACTTCAGTGTAACCTTTTTTGTCGAACCAATTTCTAGCTTCTTTAAGCAACTGAGCTCTAACTTTAAGCACAGCTTTAGTTTTTTCGTTATGAAAATCAAAATCGGCTGGCATAGTCATCCAATAGCCAAATTTATACATAAGCACTATTAATTAAGTTCGGAAAAGTGAGTTTCTGATCGGATCTATAGCACTTGACTTAATGATGCCCTTTTTTCAACATTTAACCAGTGATTGCTTGTACTTATATTATCTTCTGCGTTAGAGGTTCCCAACCTGGAATTTAGAAGAATAAATATATATTTCTTGAAAATAATAAAAGAGTCTCGTATTTTCGGGGTTGCGCTTGCAAAAAATTGCTGTAATATGTAGTGTGTGCTTTTTGTGAGAAACGCTATGAAAAACTGTTACTCGGTCTTCAGTTTGTACAATCAAAGTTACTCGGTATTAAGCTATTTGTGAGAGGTTATTCGCGGGTGCCATTGGCGAAATATGGGATTTTAGAGTTAAGCAAAACTCAGCTAATGGACTCGACCCCTTTTGGGTTTAAATCCCACCGGCTCCGAACTTTGACTTAGAATCAGGAAGAAAGGTCCAAACGCGAAAGCAAGTGGCAGGGACTCGTACCCATCTGGGGGTAAGTCCGGCTCGGCCCACCATACAATCTATTAAAATTTTATAAGTAAACGCCGCCAAAGTATTCTTGAGGTATTATTTTGGTTAAAGACGAAGAAATGTTAGAGGAACTTAAGAAAATACGCACACTTTTAGAAACGAAACCTGCTCCACCAACACCAGCACCACCAAAAGGACTATGGAAGGAATTCGTTGATTTCATCGCAAAATACAAGGTTATGGGGCTTGCCGTTGCATTCATACTCGGTCTCTACTTAGGCGGTCTAATACAAGCGCTCGTCAAAGACTTCATCATGCCACTCATAGGCTTAGTTATCCCGGGAATGGACAATCTTGCAACCTTGGAAGTTGCAGCGGGCAGTCAACAGTTCGGAGTAGGCGACTTCCTAGTGGCACTGATAACCTTCATAATCGTAGCCTTCGTAATCTTCATACTAGTAAAAGTGACGAAACGCATGGGCATCGAATAAACTCACGCTGTCGTCTATGATGCAGAATTATGTCGGCAGAGCCGTGAGTTGCGGCTTACAGTTTTTTGCCGATATCTCCTCATTTTTGTTTATGTAACTTTTTAGACCCATGATGATTAGGTGCTCAATAAAAGTGCTACGTTTTTCTCTTCCGCGGATGTTTTCTAGTTCTCTGAAGAGTTTTTGATCCATTGTTATGCTGATGTTGTGCTTCACCATACGTGCACCCCGTATACTGTGTATACTTAGTATACTGAAAAGCTTTATTAGCTTTACTCAACAGAATAATAATCCATGAAAACCCTCCGCATCTCAGATGACGCCCACCAAAAACTAACAGGCATGCTCGGCGAAATAACAGCGCAAACCATGAAAATGCAAACATACACCGACGCAATAGAAAACCTCCTCAGCCAAAGCATCACATTGCCTCCTGAACTCCTCAACGAAACACAAAACTTCATAGACACAAACAAGCATCTGGGCTACACAAACCGCGAAGACTTCATACGCGACGCCATAAGACGCCAACTGCGCTTTCAAAAAGAACAATATGAATGCATAGAAATCCCCAAAGAAGAATACGAAAAACTGCAACACGCCGTAACCGACATGGACACGCATCTAACTGTGGACGACTTCGTTAACCAGCAAATCAAAGAGCTTTTAGAAAAACACCAAGCATGGACCAAACAAAGAGAAGACTACGAAAAAAGGTAGTACAGCATCTTCATGCGTTCACTCTTCAACAATGCAATAGTCTCTATCTATAGTCTGAGCCGTGAACAGGGAACGTGGTTTTAAGTTTAAAATGGAAAAGCTATAATCTAAGATTGAGAGTAACTACGGGTAACTTTAGATTGGTGTGTTGAAGAAATGACCGAACGCGATAACTTAACCGACCCCCAAAAATCAAAAGAGTACGCTCAAACGATGACAGCCAGCCATGACGAGCTGCAAAACCTGAGGCTAGAACTGCAGAACTTAATGGTAAAATTTGGGTTACGTGCACTAAAACTGTACCAAACAGGCGCAAATGAACCCCTGCAGCCCACGCAGATGCCATACCTAATCAAATACGAACTAACAAACGCAATAGCGGACCTTTCAGAGGCAAAAAACATCGAAGCCATAATCAACCAAACTAAAGAAGAATGGCAAAAACAGCAACAAAAATAACTTTCTTCCGCTGTGACTGCGTAGGCACAGTCACAAACTCTAAAATAATAAGACCCCAAAGTCTTGAATTAGGGTTCCATATGGGATTTGCAAAATTAAATGTATGGATCACCGAGCTAGGCAAAGCGTGCAAAATCGACAAGCGAACTTGGTACGTCAACATCTACACATGCGACGGCAGCATTTTAGAATGGTGCGGCAGGCGCTATGCGGTAATACCTGCAAAGTGGGGTCATCTTGAAATAGAAGTCCCTCCAGGCTGCTACCTGATCAACGCTGTCTGGGGCTACTGGGTAGACCCACAAGGGGTAATCCACGGAAACCATTTCACCCACAACGCCGTAATTCAAGCCTGTTGCGGCGAAACAGTTTGCGCCACCCTCTTTGCACCTGTTAACCACGCCTGCGGAATCATCTTCCAACTAGCGGTCAAGGATTTAGTAATGCAAAAACTATTGCCCAAGGAAGTAGCGCAGAGGTTCAACGTTGCCCTGGCTGAAGTTCTCAAGTACATGCCCGCCCCAGAACACGAGTTTGAACTGGGCATCCTAGAAGAACTTGACGCGCTCGCTAAAAAGCCAGTGCATACGGAAGAAAAACAAGAAAAGTAGCTTGTTGTTTCTAAACCTCTACTTTTTTCTATTTGTAACTGCTTGTTGGCTTTAGCAACGAAAAATGAAAATGCCGCGGCCAGAGTAGCAATAAGAAGGCTTATTTTCAAGTAGAGCGCAAGTTTAATTTGATGAATTAGCCTAGTTTGCCGTTGTTAATCTCTACAAATAGGTTACTGTTTTAAGTGAACAGTTCATATCCAACAAAAGGCGGGTTATTGGCAAGCATCAACCACTGAAAGAAATGTAGATTTCAAGAAGTCTGGAAATCAGGCTGAAAAAAGAAGTTAGACCCATACCATTAAAACTTCACCTATTATTTAACAAAGTATTAATTGTTTTAACCCATTTGGGGAAAAGTGGCTATGGCATTAGCCTTGACCCAGAAAGTCAAAACCGCACCTGAAGAGGATGCTGATAATGCCTACCTCAAAGAAAAAATGCAGGGTAGGCTAAGTATGAAGGGAATTGAATTTGTCCTCTTGGCAGTTGGCGCGGTAGTAGGTGCTTTTTTGCGGTACAGATTTGTTGAGTCCTCAATTACATAGGCGGATTGCCTGTTAATGTATTAGCTGTGAATGTTCTTGGCAGCTTCGTTTTAGGTTTATTCTCTGTTGCCGCATTATCCTTGAACTTAGACGCTAAATACTCCTTGTTTGTCGCTGTTGGATTCTGCGGTTCCTTCACAACTATGTCTTCATTCGTGCTGGAAACCAGCAACCTACTGGACAACAACCGTTTTTAACCTCGTTATCCAGAACATCCTCGCCAACGTCAGCTTATCTTTAGGCGCGGTAATCGGTGGCAGATTCATCGGCAACATCGTAATGGAAAGGATACTGCAATGAAGATGTGGAATCTCACCATACGGATAAAGAAGAATGATGAAGTCGGCGGCAAACGACTCCAATCACTCGTAATCGACTTGTTAGTGAACGCGGGAATCGCTGGCGCCACAGTTTGGACTGGTGTCAACGGATTCGGAAAACGCGGCAAATCAACTTTACATTTTGAAGGCGTTTCAGTCAACATGCCATTAATCATTGAAGTGATAGATGAACAGTCAAAACTGGAGCCTCTTTCCCCCGAGCTTAAGAGGATTGTTGGAGACAACGGGTTAGTTAGCATAAGCGAAGTTTACGTCTTGTAAAAAAAAACGCGACAAATTCTTTTAACGGCGACTTTTGGCGTGTTGAAATCTCTCCAAATTTTCCGTGGGTGCTAGTTCCCCGCACATATTATATAAAATTTTGCAGAAAAACAGGTGCTTGACAAAGAGAGTAAAGCTTTTTCGAGTAATTCAGAAAAAGAGGATATACGCGCGGAAAATTCCGCCAATACTTTCAATTGGGAGAAAAACAAAGTTGCAATTAGGGTCATTAAGAAAACGTGGCGTCCCATTCTCAAAGATACTGTTACGGAGAAAGTGTATTCTAATTAGAGAAAATCCTCGGTCGCGGTTGCCGTTCTAATTTCTTGAAGTATTTTATCACCATTATGCCCCGTTGAGTAATAGCATAGGCCACATGTTGTTTTTCAACGGTTCTTTTCTCAATCATTTCTTGCTTAATTAGAAAGCCTAAGGATTCTTGCAGAACGCAGTGGTTAATGTTAGCCTTTTGCATGATATGAGTAAGCTTTAGCGAGTCTCTTAGTACCATGACATTCAAGATGTCCACAAATATTTCTATTTTAGATCGCCTCAATCTGAAACCTCCTTTCGTCTTTAAAGCGTTAATTCATCTTTTGCGCTCGACGCGCTTCTACGGGAAAGCGCACAACGTGCGAATGTCAGGAAGCACCGTTATGCAATGTTCAAAGAAGGTAATAGGTTCATGGCGCTTCATGGGAAGCACTCTTTGCAGCGGATAGCACGTGTTCCCACGTTGTTTAACCTTCTCCTTTTGCTGATATGTTTAGATTTAACGCTTTGAAGACATTTCGTCTCCAACTTGAGATGCACCTGAGAAGTATAAATGAATTATCTGCAAATTGGACTCGAAGTCAGACTATGCATTTAATAATTGCAACGGCACAAAACGAGCAAAATCAAAGTTAACACGGCAAACAGATTAATCCCGTAACCACCCAACAGAAACAATAAACCAACCAGAGACACGGACACCTTAAAGCTTTAAAGTTTGAACACGTTGAATCAACATGGCGGGCGATGACGACTCTGGCCCCGAAGACCCTGAGGATGATTTGGATCTTGAGTGCGTGAGCCCCCACTGCACACATGCCACTTAGGGCATTCTGAAAAAATTGCATCTGCAAAGCTCCAATCCAGCTCGGAGTTCATTCTTTATATTAGATGGGGTGTAGTCTCCGGAGGGCAGCTAAACCCCAACTTGGTAACAGTCAAACGTTGGTTCACTGCCATGTTCAACCTATAAATAAGGGAGGTATAGACTTTTCCAAGCACTAGCATTTCATAACTTTCCACTAGAAATAGTTAATGGAACAGCACGCTCGCACATTTGGCATATGGAATAAATGAAAGCTCCATATGGGAACAAATTATCGCTCTTTTTCAGGCTTCTCCCAAAGCTCCAGCATCTGTTTCTTGAGTTCACGCCGTTTCTTCTGCAAGTAGCTATAGACCGTATGATGTTGGCTTCCCTGAATAATCATTTGCACCGCATTTCTTGCAGCGTCAACTTGTTCGAAGGTGCCAATCAAACCTACTGTATGCCCGTAAACAACCACATCTGCCTCAGTGAGTTCCTCAATTGTGCGCCTTGTTTTCCCGTTCATCCCGATAATTCGGCTTTTGACGCGTCTGATGTCGGATTCAGACCTGTCGAAAATGGTGCGTAAATCTATGAAGTCGAACACGGCGTCTTCATTGCGGATCAAACGGAAAGCCTGCTCAGGAGAGAACCCTCTGCCAATTGCGGTTGCCACATCTTTAGCCCTGAAAAGCAACGATGGGTCTTCGGCTTTTTCGTTAAGCAGAATATTTACGCCACCCGCTTCGCTTTCTATATGAAGCTCAACCATCAACCGTTCTTCAATGTCACGCTTCACTTTCCCATCAGGACCGATAAGGACACCCACTCGCTCTTTCGGAATTCGGACAAACGCGTTTGGCTTCGACATGTTATTTAGTAACCCGCCTGTAAACTTCTTCGTTCGAAAGAACCTTAACGCCTATGCGACTAAAGAACCTATTCACGTTAGTTATGTCCCTGTTAAGCAAGAACTGGGCAAGAGGATGCGATGTTGGCACGGATTGTGACATGTCAAACATTACAAGCTTGCCTTTCCAGGTTATGAGGTTGTATTCGCTTAGGTCGCCGTGAACCAGTTCAGCTTTTTGGTAAAGACGCTTCATGTATGTGAGTAGCAGCTTGTACGTTTTTATAGGGTCATCTGGCGGCTGCTCCTTTAAAGTGGGAGCACTTACACCGTCTTTCCCAAGAAACTCCATGATTAGCACGTTGCTTTCCAATGCAATTGGAGTTGGCACACGAATTTTTGCTCGTGCTGCCTCCTGCAGGTTTCGATATTCCTTTTGTGCCCAAGTGAAAATCAGTGACCGTGTGTCATGTTTCACGTTTTTGAATCGGTAATCGCCTTCGATGTACATCATCATGCCTTTCTTGAATTCAGCTGAGGATGTCAAATAAATTTTAACGGCTAATTCTTTGCCTTCTTTGGTTTTGCCCCAGTAAACTCGGGCTTCTTTCCCTGCGCTTACAACGCCGTTAACTTCGTTTAGGATGCCCTTGCTTAAGAACCGAAAAAGAACCATGCGTGTTGACTGGTCAAAAACTTCTTCTATGGTGGCTCGTTCGTGGGTGAAATCGTGAATTGACATTTTGTCTCGTCGTTCAACGGTTTTTTCTTGGTGTGCAATTCTTTCGCGGACTTTTTTCGACATGCGCAATCAATACCTATTCAATGACCCGTGTTAAAAATGTTGACTATAAGAAAAGAAGCGGCTTTCCCGAAAGGCGTTTCTAAAAGAGGCTTTAAACTGTCAGGTACCCTTTTTTGCGTAGAGTCTCAGCTTGTGCATGTGTGTAACGCCAAACTACGTCACCGCGTGTGTCGCTTTGGAAATCCCAAGGTGACACTAAAACCACGTCTCCTTCGCGGATCCAGACGCGTCGTTTCATTTTCCCGCGGATGCGGCATAAGCGTTCGTGTCCATCTTGGCATTTGACCATGATGCGCTCGAACCCTAGCAGTTTCACCACTACGCCTAATATGCCGTTTTGTGATGGGTACACCATTTCGTGAAGTTGGCCTTCACTTTGGACCTTTTTCTTGCCCATTACAACACCCTGGTTGTATTTGTGAGAGATTTATCGAATCTTCCTTAAAAATATTGTTCGTTTCTGCTTGCTAAGGAATAGTAGGTTTTAAATTTTCCAGCGGGTATGTTTTTGGTGTTGTTAAGTTGGGTGATTGGATGTCTTACGTTTTTAACATACCTTATCGGGGTAATTCCAAGTTGAAGCTGGTTATGGAGCAGGTTAAGAAAGACACGAAACTGCACAGTTACTGGCGATGTTCAAATGTCATGGCTATTGAACGCATGGGGTACACGGATCATGGTCCAACGCATGCTAAGATTGTGGCTAATCTTTCACTGAAGCTGCTGCGAATTCTGGTTGGGCAGCAAATTAAGCCAAGCATAGTGAAAGATTACGGATTGAAAAATGAAGATGCAGAAGTTGTGGTGGTTTTAGGTTCAATATTTCATGATTTAGGAATGATTGTTATTAGAAATCACCATGAACTGTACAGCGGCTTAATTGCTTTAGAGTTTATTGAGAAATGTTTAGAGCATGTTTACAGCGTGGAAGAACGCGCCATAATTACTTCTGAAGTATTACACGCTATAGTTGCACATGAACACCCAAAAGTACCGACCAATAAGCCATTAACAATTGAGGCAGGGATAGTTGGAATCGCTGACGCATTAGACATGGAAGCGGGAAGGGCGCGAATTCCGTTTAAAGCAGGAAAAATCGACATACACGCCGTATCAGCGTTGTCCATTGAGAAAGTGGAGATTACGGAAGGCGGAGCAAAACCTATCACGATTAAGATTACGATGTCGAATTCTGCAGGTGTCTTCCAGATTGATGAGTTGCTTAAGCCACGAATTGAGCTTTCGGGGCTGCAAGAATACATCCATGTTATTGCTGAAATCACAGGGGAGAAAGAACGGAAAATCATAGAAAAATTTGAAATATAGCACTTTCAGGTTTGCCTACCCTACTGCTCTGCAGCACCCCCCCCTCTATTTATAGAGTGAACTGGTGCTTAGACTATCCTGTGAATTGACGCTTGAAAATAAGTTAGCTTCTTGCTGTAAAAAGAGAAATGTGTATGAGCCTGTTCATGTTGAGTTTTGATGGGTTATGTGGTTGTGCCGTATAGGCTGATTTGGGCTTTTGCGTCTGTTGAGGCTGTGTTCACTTTGGCGTCGACTAATATTGCCCAAATTACGTTTTGTGTGGGGAACATGCTTAGCAGTTCGTCATCGCTTAACCATACCGTTGCGCTGTTGCTAAAGGATTTCGTTATGTTCTTTGAGACTACGTTATCTACGAATTCCAGTCTAATCCTGACATCTACGGTTTCGTTATAGCCAAAGCTGCCTTGAACCGAAATCATGGGTTTGAAACTGGCAATTGTAAGGGGATGCACCTGAATTATCGTGGGCTGTCCAAAATCGCCTGTGCTGATTGGAATGGTTATGTTTTCTTGTTTGAATACACCGCCTACGCCTGAAATCCAGTTGCCAAAGAAATTGTGGACCCGCGCGGTCCAACTTCCCAAGAAGCTCACGCCTGCCTGCAGTATCGGCGGTTGGTACACGTTCTGGTCTAGTTTTACTGCGTAAAGCGCCGCGTTGTCCATGTTTCCTTTGGCGAATGACTCGAAAACCACGCCGTTTAGAAGGGTTTGGTACATTGACCCGTTAGTGTTAACCAACAGTCCAGTTTGGTTGTATTGGTCGAACTCGCCTATCCATATGCGGATGTTTTCCATTTGACCGTCAGTAAACTCTGCATCTTTTTCAACGGTTATGGCAACACTGTTATCATTCAGGTTGAAGTAGCAACGTGTGATTTCGGTGTTTCCATAGGACCCAGTGGATTTTTCTCCTGTCAGGATGTTGCTGGTGTTGGTTCTGAAAACTATGCTTTGGCTGCACTTGTTGAAGTGAACAGTGTCAATTTCTGTGCCTTCAGTCCACGTATTCGTGTTGGCTAGTTCCACAGCTACGGAGCAGTTTTCAAAAATCATGTTAACAACCGTTGTCCTGAAAGAATTTTCTATTCTAACAGTCCCGTTTATTATTTTGAGTCCTGAGAGCTGGTTGTACTGAGAGTGCTGAAAGTTGTCGCCTTTTATGACGATTCGGTTTCCGTTACAGGTTAGGCTTGCACCATCACTGTCTAACCGCGCGTTTTTCTTGTTAAGTAGTAAAACGTCGGTGTTTATTGTGTATTCGTCTGACTTAACGAATATGTTGTTGCCGTGGGTAAGCGCCTGATTAAATACGAAAGCAGCGTCGGTGGAATTATAGTCTACGAGCCCTGTTTTGCCGTTCTTAGC
>Ga0315288_10001320_pt1 | contig 31922 bp, 21 predicted proteins | sample YL17G11_20_MG_FD_203454 | JGI IMG/M metagenome (GOLD analysis project Ga0315288, IMG submission 203454) | Sediment microbial communities from Yellowstone Lake, YNP, Wyoming, USA - YL17G11_20 | ecosystem: Environmental > Aquatic > Freshwater > Lake > Sediment | place: USA: Wyoming | collected...
TCCGCTGGTAGAAGTTCGCCAGCCGCTCGTCGCGCCGCACCAACTTGATCGCCGCCTGCACCAGAATCCACCGCAGCCACCGCGATCCTTGCTTCGAGACGCTGCCGCGATGCTCGGTCTTGCCCGACTGATGCACCCGCGCCGTCAGCCCGGCGTAGGCGCCGACTTGGCGGCCGTTGCGGAACCGCTCCGGCTCGCCGATCTCCGCCACCACCAGCAGGGCCGAGTACCGCCCGATGCCGTGCAGGACCTCCAACGCCTCGGCCTCCGGGAACTCCGAGGCCACGGCTTCCAGATGCGCATCGAACGCCGCGATCTCCCGGCCGTAATGTTCCAGCCGCCGCAGCAGTTCGTCCCGCGCCAGGTTCCCCGAGAGGCCCAGGTCCAACCCGGCCAGGTACCGTCGGCCCCGCGGGCCGAAGAGCGTCTTCAGAGGCGGATGCACGTTCGCCCGCGCCAAGAGCGCGTGCATCTGGTTCTTCGCCAGCGTCGTCCCGTACGACAGCCGCGCCCGCGCTCGGTGGGCAGGGCCTGCCGCGCCAGGGAGACCGGGGCCTTCGTGGTCTTGCTCATGCCCTTTCTATCGGCAAGAAAGGGGTGCTTTCAACAGAGCAGGAGTATTACACTTCCACTATCGTGTCCTGGAGCCGGGCGATCTTCACCGTCGGCTCGTTGTCAAATCAGCCCCACCGTCGCCGACCGGTTCGCCGGCACCGGATCCAGCGTGTAGGTCGTACCGGCTCCCAGCGTCAGCGTTACCGTCTCCACCGGCTCCGGCTTGGTGTCGTCCACCGCATTCACTGTCACGTCCACCGACCTCTGGCCGTCCGGAATGACCACCGACGTCCCTGCCGCGTTCATCCTGTTGCCGCTCAGCGTGTAATCCGTCCCGAACGTCGCCGTCCCCGACCGGCTGAACGCCACCGTCACCGCCCCCGTCAGGCTCGCCTGATCGCCCCGGCTGATCCGGAACACCGCCGCACTCTGGCCTTCCACTATCGTGTCCTGGAGCCGGGCGATCTTCACCGTCGGCTCGTTGTCAATCAGCCCCACCGTCGCCGACCGGTTCGCCGGCGCCGGGTCCCGCGTGTAGGCCGTACCGGCTCCCAGCGTCAGCGTTACCGTCTCCACCGGCTCCGGCTTGGTGTCGTCCACCGCGCTCACTGTCACGTCCACCGACTCCCGGCCGTCCGGAATGACCACCGACGTCCCTGCCGCATTCATCCCGTTGCCGCTCAGCGTGTAGTCCGTCCCGAACGTCGCCGTCCCCGACCGGCTGAAAACCACCGTCAGATTCCCATACGTATTGCCTTGGCCACGACTGATCCGGAATTGACCCGTATCGAGTGGCTCACCGAGGTTCGTCTCGGCGGCCGTATTATCAATCACCGTAATGCTCACGACGGGCGAAATGACCGTTATACCTGCCGCCCTTGTCAACGTGCTGTAGGCACTCGTGCCGCCGTTGACCCGGGTGTCGGCCGTACCGCCGTTGGCTCCTTCCGTCTGATCCCATGCCCGGAAGGTGATCCCGCTGCTCAATGTGCCGGTGAAATTGACGTTGGGCACAAACCGAATCCGTGTGGTGTAGTCCGACGCCAGCAGGCGTGCCGCCTGGGCCGTCGGCGCGCCCAGCGGCAACCACGTGTCCCCGGCATCCGTGCTGTATTGCCAGTGGCCCTTGGTGTTGTCCGCCGCGACCACAGCAATCCCTTCCACGGCCCCGGTGTCGACATCGGTGATCCGGTCGCTGCCCGCGCTGGCAATGAGGGACGAGATCGACGTGCCGCCGTTGTCCACCTCGTTCTCGCGGATGGCAATCAAGGTCATACTCCCGCCGACATTGAGCACCGGCGCGTCATTCAGCGGAGTCACCGTAATGCCGGCCGTGGCCTTGGCCACGCTGAAGGCCGTGGCGCCTCCCGTCGCGTCCTCCGCGGACAGGTTCGCGGTACCGCCTTCCACGCCGCTTGTCCGGTCACACGCCCGGAACGTCAGTCCGTCCGTCACCGTCCCGTTAAAGTTCAGGCCGGGTACGAACCGCACCTTGTCCGTATCCCGCAACAACCTCGCCGCACTGTCGCTTGGTGTGCCGAAGGCCGTCCACGTCCCCCCGTTCGCGCTGTATTGCCACTGGCCATGAGTGTTGTCCACCCCGACCACAGCAATCCCTTCCACGGCCCCGATGTCGACATCGGTAATCGGATCGCCGCCCGCGCTGGCAAGGATCCCCGACACAAGCGTCCCGCCATTGGTCCGATTGTCTTCAGCGATAGGGGTCAGCGTCATCGGGCCGCTTGGATCGAGCACCGGGGCATCGTTCAGCAGCGCGTTGCGCAGCACGCTCACCGTGCCGCTCTCGGAGTTGGCCACGGCCAGGTCCGCCTTGCCGTCGCGGTTGAAATCCGCCGCTATCACGGAGCAGGGCAAGTATCCCGCCGGGTAAGGGCCCGTGGTGGCGAAGGTGCCGCCAAGGTTCCGCAGCACACTTACCGTGTCGTCCCCCCAGTTGGCCACGGCCAGGTCCGCCTTGCCGTCGCCGTCGAAGTCCGCCGATGTCACGGAGTAGGGGACGTCTCCCACCGCGTAATCGACCTTGTCGGCGAAGGTGCCGTTGCCGTTGTTCAACAGCGCGCTCACCGTGCCGCTCTCGGAGTTGGCCACGGCCAGGTCCGCCTTGCCGTCGCCGTCGAAGTCCGCCGCTGTCACAGAGTAAGGGGCATCTCCCACCGGGTAATCGACCTTGTCGGCGAAGGTGCCGTTGCCGTTGTTCAGCAGCACGCTCACCGTGCCGCTGGCGAAGTCGGCCACGGCCAGGTCCGCCTTGCCGTCGCCGTCGAAGTCCGCCGATGTCACGGAGTAGGGGGCGTCTCCTGCCGCGTAATCGACCTTGTCGGCGAAGGTGCCGTTGCCTTTGTTCAGCAGCACGCTCACCGTGCTGCTCTCGGAGTTGGCCACGGCCAGGTCCGCCTTGCCGTCGCCGTCGAAGTCCGCCGATGTCACGGAGTAGGGGGCGTCTCCCACCGCGTAATTGACCTTGGCGGCGAAGGTGCTGTTCCACTTGTTCAGCAGCACGCTCACCGTGCCGCTGGCGAAGTTGGCCACGGCCAGGTCCGCCTTGCCGTCGCCGTTGAAGTCCGCCGATATCACGGAGCGGGGAGCATCTCCCGCCGCGTAATTGACCTTGGCGGCGAAGGTGCGGGTGCACACGTTCAGCAGCACGCCCACCGTGCCGCTCTCGAAGTTGGCCACGGCCAGGTCCGCCTTGCCGTCGCCGTTGAAGTCCGCCGACGCCACGGAGTAGACGGCGGAGCCGATGTCGTACGTCTGTGGGGCAGCGAACGCCAGTTGGCTTAGCAAAAGCCTTTGCTCCAGTTGCTCGATGATGGGCCTCGCGGCCAGATCAAGCCGACGGGGGGAATTGAGTTGCCGACGGATTCTCACCCCCGACTGCTGCCGCCCTGTGGATCCAAGGCGATTCATAACAGTTGCTCCTTATGTGCTACCCAGACATGGTCCAAGGTGCCGCTCCTGCCACAGTCCGAAAACGTGCATCCTTGTCATTCCACAGCCCAAATGCAAGCCGCGCCGCCTTACACGCGCGTCGTGACGCCGAAACTGTCTTCAATGGGCTACAGGCAGCAACGACGCACTTTACAGCACATTAATAGTGACAGATCTTGAAACATTGACAGAACCTGCCCTGGCCGAGACTGTAAAGGTGCGGGCCCCCAGCGTGTCGAACCCGAATTGCTGTAAGGGAAGATTGAATGCATATGTGGCGTTGCGGTCCAGCATCACGGTGAGACTTCCGTCAATGGTTCCGCCGCCAATCCCCTCGTCCGGGATACTCCAGGACACGGTGATCGGCCCCGGGCCCCCGCGGATGGATATAGATACTGAGACCTGGAGGTCCTCGGGAACGCCGTGAATCAGCGTTGTCGGTGTGGCGTCCATCCGCAGATCGATAGCACTGATCGGCGGGTTATAACCAAGGGGCGTTGGAGGAACAAACGCGGCACTCATCAGCGCCATAATGGCCGGTACCGAGGACGCCCCCAACATAACAATAATAGCAACCAGCAGCACTCTCTGCACATTTTTTCCCTTTACCCATAGCATGGCTCTTCTCCTTTTATTACCTTGCCGACCGCGATTCTTCTCGTCCGAAATTTCCCCTTTGACCCTCGACCCCGACCGTCGTGGGTTATCTCTCGGGTACACTGACCCGACCCCCCCCCAAAGTCAAGACAAGAATCCGCCTGATTTAAGGTGGACTCGTCACCTCACGAGGGCGGGGACCCGCTGGTCGTGAAGGCGGCGGCGATTCTGCACGACATCGGAATTCACGAGGCGGAGCGAAAACACGGGGCGGGCGGCGGCAAGCACCAGGAGATGGAGGGTCCGCCGATCGCAAGCCAGATCCTGGAGCGCGTGGGCGTGGACGCCGAGCGAACCGGGCACGTGTGCCGGATCGTCGGCAGCCACCACAGCGGCCGGGGGATCGACACGCCGGAGTTCCGGGTTATCTGGGATGCGGATTGGCTCGTCAACCTCTTCCACGAGGAGCCGCGCCCGGATCCGGAGGCGCTTCGCAAGACGGTGGAGCAGGTGTTCAAGACGGCGACGGGGCAAGAACTGGCTAGGCTTCTGGCGTCCCGAGATAGCAGACGACCTTCTGCTTGAGCGTGTTCGCGTTGAGATGGAGGACGGCGCCCTCCGCGAGGTCGGAAGCGTCGATGACGCGGACGGCGCGGGCCCAATCGGCGTCGTCAGCGAACGGACGGCCCTGGAACTGCGGGGCCTCGTGTGCTTGGCGCGGGAGGGCCTGGCGTATCAGAAGGCCGGCGTGATGCTGGGAGGGCTCCAGCCGCGAGCGGGCCTGACAGAGAGCCTGTTTGCCCGGTACGACCGCGGCCGGTCCGAACGGCTGATGGCTGTCCTGGACGATGTCAACCGTCGCCTGGGTCCCGGCGTCGCGCCGCCCAGGGCGGTGTGCGGTCGGTGCCCATTTGTACCACGCGAGGTAAAGGTCGAGTTCCCGCCTGAAGTCCCTGCGGCATTGCGGGAGGAGCGTTGACCACCGCCCCGAAGTTCCGTAAATGCTTGCGCCCATCCAGTTCCGCAGTTGCGACATCGCCTTTTCGCCCACCGGACGAGACTCGAGCCGTTCGAACCGCGCGTAAGTCGTTTTCCGAACACACAGCGCAAAAAACCGAGCGGCCGCTTTTTAAATGCTGTTTCAATTCCCTCTCCCCCCCGTGGGAGAGGGCTAGGGTGAGGGGGGGGCAAACGACGGATAATGAAAGGAACCGCAGAAGGATGAAGTGAACGGCAGGCGCGGCGGCATCATCTGTGCCGTTTCTCACTTGGTAGTTCTGCGGTTGAGGGTTCCTTGTTGGATATTCGTCTCTTTCACCCTCACCCCTTCCCTCTGCCCTGCCTGCGGCAGGCAAGCATCAAGGGAGAGGGGGTTATTTTTGGTGGCCGCCCGGCTCGTTTTCATTTGGGGGTTACTCTTTCGGGCGGGTCAGGGTGATGCATTCCTTGACCGGCAGGCGCATGTCCATCGGCTGGCCGAAATCCTGGTGGTCCAGGAACTCGCCGCCCGCCCCTGCCACGCGGCCGACCGCGAACACCATGAATGCGATGTCGCAGGCCCGCCGCACGGTCATCCGCTTTTCCTTCAGGGTCTTCCAGCACAGGCCGAGCACCACCGAGGCGATCGCCCCATCGAGGTTGACCGCCCAGACGTTCCTGGCGATGCCCACCTCTTTCAGACGCCGGGCCAGCCGGTGATAGAACTCCAGGAAGACGTTCGACAGGCCTTTGTCCTCCAGGTAGGCGGCAATGACCCGTTCCCGCGGGTCGTAGTTGACCGGGTCGTCCTTGAACACGGGGTGTCCGAGGCAAGGAATGCGTTCGTAATCGGTCCCCGCCTCTTTGGCGGCCAGGCGCAGTTTGCTGAACCGGTCCACTTCCTGGTGGACGAGGTTCTCGAGGTCCGTCTCCGGCGTGGGGGCATAGGGATCCGGCAGGTCCACCTGGTGGAAGATGCGTAGGAGATACTCGACGGCCTGTCGCCCGTTCCCGCCGTGCACGTCGCCGATGGTGGCCAGGGTGGCGATCATGGCGGTGTTCGGCGGGTTTCCGGCCGAGGTCGAGAGTTTCGTCGCCTGGGCCGACAGCGTTCCGGGACCGTTGCTGAGGGAGGCGATGAGGCATTTTTCGACGAGTTCGACCTCAAAGTCGCGCGGCACATCGCCCGTCCAGGCCACGAGGAGCGATTCGACGAACCGGCCCTTCTGCATCTCCGTTTCCAAGGGATGGCCGTAAATCCGCGTCGTCCGGCCGTCGTTCGACGAGGCATGGCTGGCGTTTCGCATGTCTCTCCTCGGCAGATTGGCTCCCACGGTTTCCTTGCTCAGAAGCCGGACCTGGGCCGCGTAGGATTCGGGGATGGCCCCCGCATGAAGGAGCAGGTTGCGGGGCAGGCGTTTGCCGAGCGCCTTGTAGTCGGCGAACCACGGGTTCAGCCGCAGGGGCTTCGAGGGCTGGAAATCCCGCTGGAGGTTCAGGGTGTCGCAGAAAAGGGCTGCGGCGGCCGGCAGATGGTGCAGGGTCTTGATGCGGATGCCGCGGCGCAGCGCTGCCGCGAGTTCGGGCGTTTTTTCGTAACGGGTGTTCGGATCGAAGGGGGCGACGCCGAAATAGTCGTCGAAGCATTGGCTCTTGGCGGCTGCGGTCGTCTCGCCGCCTTCGACCACCGCGCCGACGTGGCCGAGCGCCAGGTCCCGCGTGCCGAGAATCTCGCCCGTCACGTATACGAGGATGGGCTTGGGGTAGGCCGTCTCGCGGAGCATCTGGACGGCTTCCTTTTCGTAGAGGCCGCCCGGTTCGACGTAGAGGACGATGAGTTGGGTGCGTTTGTCGTTTCGTGCGAGTTCGAGCAGGTTTTTCAGGGGCAGCAGGATCAGCACGTCCTTGCCCGTCGAGACGCCGTAACTGGTGCCCAGGCCGGCGCTCAGGAGATAGGAGGCCATCGTGTTCACCATGTTGCCGCTGTTGGAGACGATGGCGGCGGACCCGGGCCGGAAACTCTCGGCGGGCTTGTCGCCCCCCACGGCCCCGACGCGGACGCCGTCGTGCGTGTTGATGAATCCGAGGGAGTTGCAGCCCAGGACGTCGATCTTGGCGTTGCTGCACAACTGGGCGATCTTCGCGGTCACCTCGGTGGACACGTGTTCGGTGATGATGAAGAGGGTTTCGATGCGTCCGCCCGCGCGTTCCACGACTTCCTTGACGTCGCCGTACACGGCCGGCGGCGGCGAGTAGACGACGACCTTGTTGGGCAACCGTTCCTTGGGGAGTCCCTTGAGGAGGGCCTCAATGGTGGAGAAGACGGGGATCGGCTCGCCGCCCGGCACGTCGATGGTCTGGTCGCCTTTTCCGAGGGCCCATCCGCCCACGATGTTCTTGCAGTATTTCTGGGAGTCCACCGTGACGGCGGCGGCCTCCCGGCCGGTGATGTTGGACACGGCAACGCGGTCTCCGGCCTTCAAGAGATCGCTCAACACGGCGGCTCTCATGCGGGCTCTCCTATCTGGCGGCTGGCTTTGGCGACGGCGGCGGCGTATTCCGCCACCTGAGTGACGGGCGTATCGGGGCCGAAGATGACGTAGGGCAGTCCCAGAGCATCCAGGGTGTTCTTCAAGGTCAGAAGTCCCTGAACCAGCCGCGGACCGCCCCGGCCGACGATGACGGGGATGGAGATGGGGCCGTGCTCCTCCACATGGGCGCGGAGGGCGTCGGCGATGGCCGAGAAGGTGACGTCGATCAGGGTGTTGTTGGCCTTGCCGCCGAGGATGAGGAGGAGGGCGGCCTTGGACAGGTGGTGGTCGAAACAGATTTTGGCGGTGCCGAACATGCGTTCGTAAGGCGGGTTCCCTCCGAAGTCCGAGAGAAACCGCGGACTTCCGCCGTTTTGCATGAGGGTTTCGGTGATGATGGTCGAGGCGCCGCCGCCGAAGAGGAGCGGCAGAATCAGGTCGCCGCCGAGGTCGGCCACGTGGGCCTGGCCCTGGTGGCTCGAGGCGCTCCAGGCGGCCATTTCCTCCTCGAAGGGAGTTGCGTTGATGGGATACTCGGGCAGCGCAAAACCGAGGTTCTTGAACTTGAAGTTGGCCTCATCGAAGACGGCCTTGAAGTCGCAGGCGTAAGGTTTGCCTTCTGGGGAGATGCGCCAGGGATTGACCTCGCACATCCGCATGCCCGTCGAGATGAACATGTCCCAGAAATCGACGAGGCTGCGCGCCAGCAGGCTGACGACGGGCTTGGGACAGCCGAGGCGGGTGAGAATGTCGCTCGCCTGGTAGGCGTTGAGGCCCGTGTACACGTTGATGGGGAAGACCACCTGGTCGGCGTCCCCCTTTTCCTCAACGTCCATGCCGCCGGCCAGGGATACTGTGAGGGAAGGTCCCAGGTACCGGGAATCGTAGGTGATGGCGGAGTACACCTCGAGGTCGGCGGGGAGGTACTGGACGAGGTAGGCGGTGCGGGGGAGGTGGCCGTTGATCTCGAGGCCCTGGACGCGTTTGAGTTCCTTTTGGGCCTCGGCATAGTCGTGGACTTCGCGGATGGCGCCCGCCTGTCCGCGTTTGCCGGCGAGGACATCGGGTTTGACGAGCGCCTTGCCGCCCCAGCGTTTCAAGGCGTCGCGGATTTGGGCGCCGCCGGCCTCGGCGGTGAGGTGTTCCGGCACGGGCAGATTGAATCGCGAGGCCAGATGCTCAAGAAACGCGAGTTCCGTGATCTGAGGAGGCATGATCGGACTTTCCTTTCCGCTGTTGTTTGAGTTCCAGCAGGGCGACGCGAATGCTGTTGATGGACCCCTCGTCGGGCGCAAAGAGGAACTCGACAACGGGTTTTCGGCCGGCCAGGCCTTCGATCTCTTTTCTTCGCGAGGGCGAAACGATCAGGGCATCGACGCGGCCGACCAGATGGCGCAGGGTTTCCGCATCGCTGTCGATCAAGGTCGTCACGCGCGTGGAGTCCATCTTCATCTTGATCAGCGTGTCGCCCATCTCGGCCAGGAACTGTTTGCTGGCGGCCACCAGCCCGATGCGGGCCGTGGGATGGATGCGGGCGATCTGAACGATCGTGGACATTTCGGGCTGCAGGTTCACGCCCACGATGGGCGGTCCGCCGTCCGAGAGAAGGTTCTCCAACTCCTCGAGGTGGTAGAACGACGTGACGACGAGGTCGGCGGAACGGAGGGCGGGCAAGGTCGAGGACGGTTTGGCGCGGATGTCCGTCAGGAGGACGGGGACGATGACAACCCTCGGGTCGAGCGACAGATGCTCCGAAAAGTAGGTCAACTGTTCGCGGTTGCACTCGACGAAGACGAGGCGGATGTGGCTGAGGAGTTCCCTTTTCTCGTGCAGGAACGCCTCCGTCGCCTCGGCGTACTCATCGAGGGTGAATCCCAGCGAGAGCGATTCTTCGACGGAGTGTTCGAGGGTCTTCAGGAGCCTTTCACGGCGGGAACGGCTTTCCAGTTGTTTGGCGGAACGGACGACGAGCGTGCCTTTCCCGACCCGGGCGTCGATGAGTTGCTCGCGCTGAAGTTCGGCGTAGGCCATGCCGACGGTGTTGCGGCTGACGCCGAGCCTGTCGGCCAAGTCGCGCTGGGGCGGCAGGAGGGCCTCTTCGTCTTCGGGGGCGCCGTGGAGGGCCTCGCGGATCCCCTCTTTGATCTGAAGGTAGAGGGGAATGCCGCTATCGCGCCGCAGGGGGATGTGCAACGGGTTCAGTTTGGTCGGCATTCCCATCCTCAAATGGCCTGGGCCAATCGAAGACATTATGCCTTTCGAAGGGTCCGTGTCAACCTATTTTTTCGGAATTTCAAGGAAAAAGCGTTAATCGAAATTGCGGCACACCTCTGAATTGGCACTAAGGCCCAGGCCAAGAGGGCCTTAAAGACAAGGAAGGAGGATACCCACGGAACCGTCCACCCCGGCGGAGGACCGAGTCAAGTCCCTTAGGTTCAGGGAGAAAAAGGGGAAATGCTACTTTTTCACCTCCTTGCGGGGAAAAAGAGCACAGGCATTTCCGGGGACACGCGATTTCCGGCCCTCTGCCTTTCGCCGTCCATTCCGCCCTTCGATCCCGGCGCGCCGGGGGCGAAGCTTGCCCGCCTGTGGCGGGGAGGGTCGCCGTTCCCGTCGACCACCACAAGGTACGCTTCTTCATCGCCGCTGGGGCCACGGCGGATGCAGACCTCTCTGAAGTTCTCCTCGCCTACAGGGTCCCAGTCTCGCGCATCAAGCCCTGCGTCCTTGCTCGGCTTCACGGCACAGAGATCCGTGACCCGCTCCCGCACATAGCCGCCGAGAGCGACGGCCGCATCGGCACGTCGCCGCTTGCCGATGATAAATGCTTGTTCGTACTCCATCCTTCTCACCTCGAGTTTTGAAGCCGCCCTCCGTGGGGCAGCCCATACATATCTTTGGGAGTGACCTTGTTCGCGAGCGGCGCCCGACCCGTAGGGGAAAAGAAGAAAGTGGCCGCTTCGTGCGGCCCTTCTGCTTTTAGGGTGCCGCGAGCGGCGGCAGCGGACGTTGAGTTTACGGAGGCATCCCCTTGCGGGTGCCTCCGCCGTTCGAGAGTGTCCTTGCGGCCTGGAATGCGGATTGGGATACCCTCGTACCGCGCCGGACGTGAGGAGTCAACTGGGGCCGACGCGCGGTTCCGTGGGGTCCGCGCCGGCGTTGCCCGCATCCAGGCCATTGCGTTCCGGACCACAGCATGGCATAATTGGCGGCATCACCTCTTAAGGAGACGGTCATGCACTTCGCGTCGCATCTCAGGACTCTGCTGGTCGTCGCCGTCCTTGTATGGGTTGCCGCAGGTGCCACAACTCCCTCCACGGCGGGGGAACCGCCGCCGTTTGTCCAAGTGCCGAACCCGGTGGCGGAAGACAACCCGGCGTACCCGGTGAAGGTCCAGCCCGTGCCGGAGGCCGGCAAGGCGTTCCAGGACGCCTGCTTCGCAACGTCGCTGGTGCGGGCCACCGGCGCCGAAGGCATGCGGAACGAGTACTCCCGCTTCGACCCGTTCAACAAGGATGGGACGATGGTCATGCTCGTCCAGCCCGCCAGCGGAGACCGCCGCATCTACCGCACGGCCTCCCTGCCGTACGACGCCAAGGAAAACCTGGTCCGGAACCTCGACATCGAGGAACCCCGCTGGGACCCCGAGGACCCGAACCTCCTCTGGGGCACACGAGACTTCCAGATCGTGACGGTGAATGCCAAGACAGGCGACTCTAAGACCGTCAAGGACTTCGCGAAAGACCCCAAGATCGAGCCCATCCTGAAGGCCGAGCCGGACCTCTACCGCATCACCATGAAGGACGAGGGCGAGACCTCATGCGACAAGCGGTACTGGGCCCTCTTCATTCAGGGCAAGGATGACGATTACCGATCGCGGTACATCATGACCTGGGACCGCCAAGGCGACCGCATCCTCGGGCTCCTCAAGTTGGCGAAGGACGAGTCGGATATCGACTGGGTGGGCATGTCGCCCCTGGGCAAGTGGGCGATCATCGGCGCCATGGACTCCAACGGCGGCAAGATCGTCGGCCTGACGATGGCCAACCGCGAACTGACCGAGTTTCACCGCCTCGACTTCTCCACGGCCCACGCCGACGTGGGGCTCGACGCCGCCGGCAACGAGGTCGTCGTCATGCAGAACGTGCGGACCGACCACATCGACCTGATCCCCATCGACACGCGCACCAAGCCCATCCTTGAAGCCGGCGGAAGTTACGACGGAACGAACCGAACGCCGCTCGTGCGGCTGTTCTACAACTCCGAATCGCCCAAGGGGTTCAACTGCGGCATCCACATTTCATGCAACGCGGCGGGGTACGCCGTCGTCTCCACCCACGTCGACCCGCAGGCCAAGGAGCAGAACTGGCTGGACCGCAGCATCCTACTCGTGCGGCTGGACCCGAAGGCGCCGAAGGCGTGGTACCTGGCGAAGGTCCACAGCATCTGCGGCGCTTACTGGGAGGAGACCCAAGCCACCATCAGCGCCGACGGTTCGCGCGTGGTCTGGGCCTCGAACTGGGGCCAGGATGTGGGCATGGAGAAATCGTTCCTCATCCAACTGAACATGCCGAAGGGTTGGCAGGAACGCCTGAAGTAGCCGCCGCAGGCGGTTTGGGCAGCGGCCGGGCATCCTGGTTTTGCCGGCGCACTCTCCAGCCGCGGAAGGGGAGAGGCGAATAGGCCGAGGACTCTTTGACCTGACGGGCCGGGTGGCCCTCGTGACCGGTTCGAGCCGGGGGCTGGGCCTGGTCGCGGACGGGCCGGGGCTGGCCCTGGGCGATACGGCGGGCAAGGTGATCTGGAGCGCCCCGTGACGCTGCGGCCGCTCGTATGGCCGTTTCGGTGCTTGACACGTACAAGGAGGCGGCGTAGGGTAGATCAGGCCCGCTCGAACGGCGGGCCGGGTGGGGCTTCGGAAACGGGTCGCGCCGAACCCCAATTTTCACCCACTTCCGGGACGCGACCGTTTGCTGGATTACTGCTGCCGAAGGTGTGTAACTGCAGAACCCAATGGGAGGTCCGTATGTTGCGAGAGCGATGGTCTTCAGCCACTGTGGTCGAGTCCGCCGAAGACACTTGCCCCTACTGCACATCATTGCTCAAGAGCCACCTGGGGGCCGGGCAGGTCTCGCCGTGGAATACTGTGTTGTATGAATCACCGAACTTTGTGGTTGTGCCGACACTGGGAAGCCTCGTTGAAGGCTGGTTGCTCATTGTGTCGAAGGCGCACTTGCTCTGTATGGGAGCCCTTCCCGAATCCCATGGCGAGGAACTCAAGGCTGTCGCACGTCGAACTGTCATGGCGGTCACCCGAACGTACCAACAACCTACCATCTTTGAGCATGGGCCTAGTGCCTGTTCCACCCCAATGGGCTGTGGCGTGGACCATGCACATCTGCACGTTGTTCCTCTCGGCTTCGGCCTGAGGGGCCGAAAAGCAGCTGTGCTTTCTACACCGGAACTTGAGTGGCACGCTACAGACGAATGGTTCGCGGCTTTGCGGGCGCTTTACAATGAGCGCAAGCAGTATCTGTTCTTGGCGGAGCCAGGCGCGCCCCCCATGTACTGTACGCCTGCTAACGTGCCAAACCAGGTTTTTAGAAGAGCTGTTGCGCAACTGGTAGGAAAGCCAGGAGCATTCGATTATCACGAAGATGCCGGCGAGGAAAACGTCCTCCTCACGGTTCGAAGGTTGAGGGACGCGTTCACTACACTGAGTGCCAAGAAGCGCCCCTGAGATCACATGACAGAACCAGATAGCTACGCTCCGTCCGATCTGACAGATGGCCGCCAGCAAGGGGACTGGAAGAGCCGGTACTCCGACAAGGAGCCAAGGCGCGCAATTCTCTTTGAGGCGGTTTATATCTCGCTCCTTTTTTTCGCCTGTCCTGTGCTGCTCTATCTAATTTGGGGTGGACTTGTCAGTTCGGTTCTCGGTCTGGAGGGAGAGAAGAGCGATACTCTCTGCCGCTATGCCTATGCTTGGGTTGGCGGCCTTTTCGGCGGAACACTCTTCGATCTAAAGTGGCTGTACCATAGTGTTGCCCATGGGGTATGGAATCGCGACAGGCTCCTGTGGCGCATTCTCGCTCCGCACCTATCTTCTGGTCTAGCGTTTGCGGTGGCGACCATGATCGCATCCGGCGTGCTAGTGATATTCAACCCGGATTCTCTGAACAAGCCTGCGTTGGTTGTGGGCACGGCTTTCCTCGTCGGCTACTTCTCAGATACTGCATTGGCTAAACTGTCTGACGTTGCCTATAGCCTGTTCGGTGGACGAAGGCGGAATGGCTCCTAATGCGACTAGCTACGGCTCAGGCATTGTCATCCAACCTGACCGTCAAGAGAACGCTGTCTCACAGGAGGGCGCCGCGGCTGGCTGCGGAGCTAAGGCAAGGGGCCTGTTAGGAATTCCGCCTTACTGGGTGCCTCCCTTCTTCGTCATCACTGCCGAAATTCTCGCGTCCTGGGGCCTGAACGCAGCCCCCATTGGTAAGCCGGTTGAGAAATGGCCTCTGCTGGGGCCCGATGATTTGCGATGTCTGAACGCCGCTCTGCACCAGGTTCAGCCAGACACCAACGCGTTTGTGATGGTACGGTCCAGCGCCGTAGGTGAGAGCCTTACTCGCCGAGGGCGATACTCCTCACTGCCGTGTCGTGCAGAACCGGATGACGTCCTCGACGCGGTTCGCCAGGTTCTTCGCTCTGGCGAGCAAGACGAAGCCGTCAGGATGAGTGTTCTCGTTCAGCGACATGTCTCCCCACGGCGCGCGAGCGGCCACCTGTCCAACGAAAGGCGGCTCACAAAGAGACGTACCGCATGGCTGTGTGAGTTTGAGGCAATCTCTGGTGTCGGATCGCCCCGCTTGCTCAGATTCTCCACTCAAAACATCGAGCCGTGTCGGCCGGATGAGCGGCTGACCTGCTCTGATCGCCAGTCGTTGGAGCGGTCAGTGGCGGCACTCGCAGCCTGGACCGATGCGAGGAAAGCAAGGATCCACTACGAATGGATTTGGGATGGGAGGGTGCTATGGGTCGTCCAAGCGGATCCTGATCCTGACAGACCTGGCAGCGGGCCGAGAGCACTGAGGGACAAAGGGCGATCTCGCGCACTCCCCAGTGGCTTGTCGCTTTTCGTCGAAGAGACAGACATACCGTATGGGAGGTGGCCCAAGCTCGACTGCGTCAAGGTCTTCAAACAGTGTCACTTACCGACGGTGAAGTTCTGGGTCCTCGAGGAGGAACGTGCATTAGCGGAATTGGGACGTGGAGTCGCTTCTGATGAGATCAGGGCAGACCTCAAAAAACTATTGGTTACTCCTGCAGTCATCAGGACCGACATATGCGCAGAGAACACAGCATCTCCTTTGCTGCTTCCGCGCACGACCACAGTTTCTAGTCTTGAGGGGGCGATTCGGTTCCTTGAGACAACAGGCCGGCACCTGAGCAAAGCCATTAAATCGGGTGCTCGTGTTTGCTTCATACTTCACCACTTCATCCCGGCTCGGTCTTCGGCGTTCTCGTATACCGAGCCAGGCAAGAAGAAGGTGCGGGTAGATGGGCTGTGGGGTCTGCCTGACGGCCTGCTTTTCTACGCCCATGACTCCTATGAACTCAACGCTAAGGGTCGCGGCCCGCTGCAAAAGCGGATACGTTTCAAGGATCTGTTCCTGGATTACGGCGAGTCGGGAGAGTGGGTGCCCAAAACAGCCGGCCGTCCTTGGGACTGGAAGAGCTCTCTTACGGACGACGAACTCCGAGAGGTGGCCAAAGAAAGTGCCTCAATCGCGGAGCACGTGGGCAAATGTGTCCAGATCATGTGGTTCGTGGGGATTCCTGGACAGCCAGCCAGTTCCGGCTGTCTCCCCTGGTACTTCATCACCGACCCGCCACCGGTTGACCTGGTAGCAGCGCGCAGTACTGATGTCAGGATGGCGGCTCCCTGCATACGGAAGCAAGATGATCTTGAGAATCTAAAGCATCGAATTCAAGATGACAATAGGCCAGTTGCCGTTCTGCTGAAGCCGCTTCCTGAATTACTCCGGTCGAAAGAGTTCATCACTGGGGTGGCAGAGTATGCCAGGGACTCCGGCATTGCGATCCAACTCGAAGGAAGCATCCTCAGTCACGCATATTACCTGCTCAAGGCCAGCGGAGTCCGCGTGCTTTGCTCCGACCCGTTTGAGCCCACCTACAAGGAAATCCGAGTCGACAAACTTGTGCGCGATCTGATTCCTGTGAGAATCAGCGCACAGGGCGAATCCGTAAAGGTTGTTCGCTTAACAGGGGAACAGCTGCTGAGTGTGCTCAAGTCAAAGGCGGTGGAAGAAGCATTGGAGCTTTTCTGGACCGAGTCCCGCGACGGGATCAAGGAAGAGATCATCGACCTGCACGAGGCCCTTGGCGCAATGATTGAGCATCTGGGCCTAACAGAACAGGAAATCAGCAAAGAAGCGCGACGAAAGCGTTCAGAAAGAGGTGGGTTCGATGAAGGCATTGTGCTTCGGACAACGCAGGAGAATCCCTTAATCCACCTGTACAGGCAGGCGCTGCTCCTACCGCCCGGCGTCGAGAATGAACACGGTGGCCTTGTGGAACAGTCCAGCGTCGGGGCCAACGCGATACAGTTTGGCAAGCCAAGGCCCGAGGGACTCGGCGTGGCGATACCCCTCATCCCGCCCGGACCAGAAGAGCGTCACGAGGGCTATGCTGTGAATCTGCCCAAGAGGGGTCTTGTGGTTACCATCCGCTTCCGGGAGAAGGAGGTACTTGTAGAGTTCACTCCCGACAAGAGACCGCCCTTAAGGGAAGCGCCGGGGCAACTTAGCCTATTCGACGTCTAAGTACTCCTCATCATCTATTATGTTGCCGGCCTCGCGCCAGCCTCTGCGTGCCGCCTCTGCCCGATAGTCAGCCAGGGGGAAAGGGGACAAGGGGGAAAGGGGACATGCTACTTTTTCAGAGGAAATTTCCGGCCCTCTGCCTTTCGCCGTTCATTCCGCCCTTCGACCTCGCTCAGGGCGGCCCGAGCATGGTCGAGGGGCCGGTTTCCGCGTTCCGAGTTCCGCGTTGCCTTTCCCCCGTTCCCCAATCCCGCCTCTGCGTGCTCCCTGGCAGGGCTACGGCCCCTGCCGTGGCCCGCTGCGATCTCCCTGGCAGGGTTACGGCCCCTGCCGTGGCCCGCTGCGTTGAAGGCTGAGCAATTCCCATGCCAAAGACACGGGAAAAAAGTTACTAACATAAAGGTATGCACATGGCATGGATGAAAAGAGTGCGAAATAGGGCACAAAAACAGGTAAAAACCGCACCAAAAACGCGAAAAAGCCCCTAAAAAAGTCAAAATTTGCGCTAGCCCATCTTACCAAAAGCACCCCTTTCGCCGAAAAAAACCCCCGGAAGCCAGCGCCAGGGCCTATGGGTTCCCAAAAATCGCCCAAAAATACCCCCCAAAACCTCCTCAAAAAAGTTATCCACAATCGCCGCCGGGCGAAAGCGGCCCGCGCCTTGGGCATTTCCGAACGGGTGATGGGCCTTCGCGTGAAGCGGCTCGGGATTGCCCCAAAGCGTTTTCGCACGTCCGTGTAAGATGCCGCAAGTCGGCTGCACGACTGGGCGAGGCGCCACAGCCCAAGGATGGCGGAGAGGCCGGGATTCGAACCCGGGAGGCAGGTTTACCCCACCTAACGGTTTAGCAAACCGTCGCTTTCGGCCGCTCAGCCACCTCTCCGCGAAACGGTTTGACAGCCGTATTCTATCGCCGCCCGGCCGACTGTCAAGCCGCCGGCCGGCGCGCGTACTCGCGAGCGACGTCGGCGACCGCCTCGCTCGCCTCGCGTTCGGCAGGGGCGGCGCACCCGGCCACGAGCACAAGAAGTGATCCGAGAACGAATACGTGCCGCCTCGCAACGCCTCGCTGCATTCCCTTCCCCTTTTCGTTGCCGGGCCGCGACGCTGTCTGTTCATTAGCCGCCCGCGAACGCCGTATTGCAATGGTGCACCGGCGCGCGGGCGGTTTCTGTTGCCGAGAGCGAAAAGCGGGTTACTGAGGGGGGTCAGTCGGCCCGCGCCTCGGGGGCTGCGGGCGGCCGCCAATCCATCCCGCTCAGTCGGCCTCGCCGGCGAGGGTGACGGGCTCGCGCCCCGGCGCCGCGATGCCGCGCCGCTCGAGCAGGGATCCCTCGAGGCGGTGGAGGTTGACAAGGGCCTTGAGGTAGTTCGTGACGGCCTGGACCTCGGCGATCTGGCTCTGGAGGAGGTCGCGCTGGGCCTGGGCCACCAGGAGCGACGTCGACTTTCCGACGCGGAACTTTTCGGTCTCGGCCCGGACCTTCTCCTGCTGGAACTGTCGTGTGGCGGCGGTGGCGGGGATTTGCTCGCGGGCGCGGTTGACCTCGATGTACGCGCTGCGGACGTCCTCCTCGACGAGTTGGGCGAGGTTATCGACAGCCTCGAGGGATTGCTGCCGCGAGAGGATCGCCCGGTTGTGCTGGGCCCGCGCCTCGCGGTTGATCGGCGGATAGAGGAACTGGACGCCGGCGAAGACGTCGTAGTTCCGGCCCTCGTCGGTTGCCTCGACCGACCGGCCGAAAGAGTCGGCGTAGCCGGTCCTTCCGAGCGTCACAAACAGGTCGAGCCTCGGCAGCAGGCCGTTCCTCGTCTTGACGAGTTCCAGGTCGCCGCGCTTCACCAGCAACCGCGTCTGGTTAAGGTCCGGCCGCATCCGCCGGGCGACCCGGACGTGCTGGCCGACCTTATCGAGTTCGACGTCGGGGACGGAGGGCTGGTTCTCGAGGACGATGGGGCGGTCCCAGAAGGCCCCGCCCGCGGGGTTCAGGAGCCTGAGGAGCCTGAGGCCGAATGTCGCCAACCCACTGCGGGCGTTGATGAGGTTCTCGCGTCGAAGCGCGACCTCCGCCTCGGAGGCGGCCAACTCGATCTCGGCCAGACTGCCGGCGTTGATCCGCTCCTGGGTCTCGGCCATTTGTTTTTCGGCCAGCGCGAGGGCGCCCTGGAAAATCTCGATCCGCCGCTCCGCAAGGGCGTAGTCCCAGTAGGCGTCTTCGGTGCTGGCCGCGAGAGCCTCGGCGAATCCGCGGAGTTCGTACTCCGAAGCGAGCGTGTCGAGCCGCGCCTGCCGGAGGCTCGCGAGGTTGGCCTGGACGCTCGCCCCGCGCAAGAGCGCCTGAGTCACCGAGAGGCCGACGCGCGTGGAGGCGATCCGGTCGTCGTAGAGCGAGCCGTCGAGCACCTCCGTGCTCGCGCCGACGGACACGGTCGTACCCGTCGGAAGGAACTCGGAGACAGCGGCGTCGGTGGTGATGGCTTTGGTGACGAGGTTCGATGGTCCGTCCGGTGGGGTGTCGGGTTCCCGCGTCCGCTCGCGGCCGGCGCCGGCTGTGAGGACCGGGTCGAAGGCGGCCCGCTCCTCCTGCTCGAAGGTGCGGCGGATGGGCGGGCGGAGCCGCTCCACCGACAGCGCGCGGTTGTTCTCCATCGCCATCACGATGGCCTCCTGGACGCCGAATTTGATCGGCTGCGGCGCGGCGGCCTCGGGGGGTGCGGCGGGCGGCGGCTCGGCGGGTGCGGCCTCGGGCGGAAGCGCCGGCGGCGGCGCCGGCGGGCGGACCTCGGCCTCGCGGACCGGACCGATGTAGTCCGACGGACGCGCGAAGTCCATCGAGACGCACGAGGCGAGAAGCAGAAGGGCCAGGCCAAGCATCGCAGCGCCGACCGGGCCAACGGCGATCTTCCGCACCATAAGTCTCCTTCCCTGCAAGCGGCTTCCCCCGGAAACGGTCAGACCTGGCCGGCCTCCAGTCGGGCGCCGGCCATGCGGCGCTCGAAGATCGAGTACATCACCGGGACGAAGACAAGCGTGATGAGGGTCGAACTGAAGAGCCCGCCGATGACGACCCTGGCGAGGGGCGCCTGGGCATCGCCGCCTTCGCCCATGCCGAGGGCCAGGGGCAGCAGGCCGAGGATCGTCGTCAGTGCGGTCATCAGGATCGGCCGGAGCCGTCGCCGGCCGGCCTCTTCGATCGCGGCGCGGAGCGGCATGCCGTCGCGCCGGCGCAGCAGGTTCGTGTGATCCACCAGGAGGATGGCGTTGTTGACGACGATGCCGCCCAGCATGATGCACCCGATGTAGGACTGGATGTTGAACGTCGTCCGGGTGAAGAACAGGGTCAGGACGACGCCGATGGCGGCCAAGGGGACCGAGAACATGACGACGAACGGGTCGCGGAGCGACTCGTACTGGCACGCCATCACCATGTACACGAGGACGAGGGCGAGCGAGATGCTGAGGAGGAGTTCGCGGAAGGCCTTCTGCTGTTCCTCGTAGTCGCCGCCGAAGAGGATGCTGAACGACTGCGGGACGGGCACCGACTGAAGGCCTTTGCGGATGTCCGAAAGGACGGAGCCCATGTCGCGGCCGCTGAGGTTGGCCGACACGGTCGTGACCCGTTCCTGGTCCTTGCGTTCGATCTGGACGGGGCCGCTCCGCGGCGCGACGTTGACGACGTTCCGCAGGACGACGGGTTCTCCGTCGGCGTTGGTCAGCGTGAGGTCGAGGATGTCCCTGAGTGCCATCTGCTCGGGATCCTTGAGCCTGACGAGGATGCGGTACTCGTCGCCCTCCTGGCGGAAGTCGCCGGCCCGAGTGCCCGAGAGGAAGGTTTCGAGGGCGTTCGCGACGGCCGAGGGCGTCAGTTTCATGTCCGCCGCCTTCTCGCGGTCGATCAGGATGAGTTCTTCGGGGGTGCCGGACTCTCGGCTGGTCTGGGCGTCGGTGACGCCGGGGACGGCCTCGACGATGGCCTTGACCTTCGCGGCGAGGGCGTCGGCCGTCTCCAGGTCGTAGCCGCGGATCTCCACCTGGACTTCGTCGGCGTCCTGAGTGCCGATTCGCAAGACGAAGAGCCCCTGGCCCGCGCGGGTGCGGATGGTCACGCCGGGGATGCCCTGGAGCCTCTTGCGGAGATCGGCGGCGATCTCGTCGCTCGACCGCGTGCGCTTGCTCTGGGGCACCAGGGAGATCTGCATCTCCCCAAGGTGCGATCCTCCGCCGTGCCACGGCGACCCGCCGATGCTCGTGACGAGATTCTTGATCTCGGGAACAAACCGGCGGACGATGGCTTCGACGTCCTTGAACTGGCGGTCCACCAGTTCCAGCCGCGTGCCGACCTGCATCTCGCCGGAGATGCGGACCTCGCCCTCGTCCGTGGTGGGCATCAGTTCGACGCCGACGAACGGGATGAGCGAAAGGCTCCCGCCGAGCACGAGGGCCGCCCCGAGGACGACTAGCAGCCGGTGCCCGAGCGCCCAGCGCAGGAGATCGCGGTACTGGAGTTCCAGCCGCTCGAAGAACCGCGCACTGAGGCGGAAAATCCGGTGGCCGAGCGCCTCGCGTGCAGCCTCGCGGCCCTGCTGGGACGTGAGGATCCGCGCCGAAAGCATCGGCACGATCGTCAGCGCCACCCCCAGCGAGCACAGCAGCGAGAAACTCACGACGATCGAAAGTTGCTTGAACATCACCCCCGACATGCCGCGCATGAAGACGAGCGGCAGGAACACGGCCACCGTCGTGAGGGTGCTCGAGACGACAGCGGCCGTGACTTCCTCGGTGCCGTTGACGGCGGCCGACTCGGGCGGCTGGCCACCCTCGCGCAGCCGGAAAATGTTCTCGAGGACGACGATGGAGTTGTCCACGAGCATGCCGACGCCGAGCGCCAGGCCTCCGAGGGTCATCAGGTTGAGCGTGAATCCGCCGAAGTACATCAGGGCGAACGTCGCCACGATCGAGATCGGGATAGCGAGCGCGATGACCACGGTGCTGCGCACGTTCCGCAGGAACAAGAGGAGCACGACCACCGCCAGCCCGCCGCCGTAGGCCGCCGACGAGCCGACGCTCGATATCGAACGCCGGATGTAGTCCGACGTGTCGATAATCGGCACGATGGCGATCTGGGGGATGTCGCGGTTGATCGCGTCGAGTTCCTCGAGTGCCGCCCGGGCCACCTCCACCGTGTTTTTGCCGGACTGCTTGTTGATCGACATCCGCAGGCCCGGCTGGCCGTTGACGCGGACGATCCGCGTCACTTTCACCCACGAGTCCTCGACGTCGGCGATCTCGCGCAGCCGGATCAGCACGCCCTCGTGCGTCGCGATGACCGTGTCGCCGATCTCCTCGAGCGTCGTGTACTCGCCCGGCGTGCGGATGGTGACTTGGAAGTTGCCGCGGTCGATCGTGCCGGCCGGCACGTTGATGTTGCCCTCGCTGACGCGACGAATAATCTGCTCGAACGGGATCGCCAGCGCGTTGACCTTCTCGGGATTCAAGGAGACGTGGATCTCCCGCTCCAGGCCGCCCCGGATGTCCACCGCGGCCACGCCCGGCACCCGCTCCAGCCGGTACGTGATCTGGTCGTCGATGATCTTGCGCATCTGGACCGGGTCGAGGCGGCTCGAGGCCCCGAGGATCAGGATCGGGAAACTGGCCAGGTCGAACTTGCGGAGCGTCGGCCGGTCGGCGTTCTCCGGCAGACGCGGGATAACGCGGTCCAGCCGGTCGCGGATGTCGTTGGCTGCCGCGTCCAGGTCCGTACCCCACGAGAACGTCACCCGGATCATCCCCTGGCCTTCCGACGACGTGCTCGTCACTTCCTCGGCCCCGGGGACGGCGCTGACAGCCTCTTCGATCGGCCGGCAGATGAGTTTCTCGATCTCCTCCGGCGAGGCGTTCTCATAGATGCACGAGACGGTCAGCGTCGGGTACGAGATGTCCGGCATCAGGTCGATCGGCAGCCGCACGAGCGACACCACGCCCAGGATAACCACGATCAGGACCACCATGATCGTGAAGATCGGCCGATGGACGGAGAAGCGCGCGATATTCACTGGTCGTCTCCGGGCACGGGCGCCTCCGCGTCCGCGGCGGGCTTGCTCTCCTGCGGCAGGAGAATCGGCGAACCGTCCTCCAGCAGGTGTTGCCCCAACGTCACCACGAAGCCCTCAAGGGCCGGCTCGAGCACCTCGGCCCGCTCGCTGCTCTGGATACCCACCTTGATCGGCACAAAGCGGGCCCGGCGCGCCTGGACGTCGGCCGCGAAGACGCCCTGGCGCCCCTCGCGCTTGACGAGGGCCTCCACAGGCACCACCGTCGCCCCCGCGTGCTCGGCGAACTCCAACGACACCCGGATGAACATGCCCGACGCGAGGCGCCGGTCCGCATTCGGCACGTCAATCTCCACGCGGGCCTGACGCGAACTCTCTTTCATGAACGGGGCGATGCGGACGATGCGGCCCGGGAACTGCTCGCCCGGAAAAGCGTCCGTCGTGATCGTGGCCTCTTGGCCGATGCGGATCTTCGGATAGTCACGCTCGATGACGTTGATCGCGCCCACGAGGACGCGGTCCTCGAGGACCGAGACGATCGGCTCGTTGGCCTTCAAGAGCGCCCCTTCGTCGACGAACCGCTCGCCGATGACGCGCGGCCCGTCCTCCCTCTCCCAGTGGGCCAGGACCCGCGTGTACCCCAGGCGGACGTCGGCCGCCTTCAGGGCGGCCTCCTTCTGGGCCACCTGGGCCGCTGCCACCTTGCACCGGGCCTGGGCCGTCGTGTAACGACCCTGGGCCGCGTCGAGTTCGGCCTCCGAGGCGACTTTTTTCTCGCGGAGCGTCTGGACCCGCTCGAACTCGCGCCGGGCGAGCTCCAGGTCGCTCGCGCCGTTCTCGGCGTTTGCCTGGGCGACGTCGCGTTCGGCCCGCGCCTGCTCCACTTCCTGGGTGAGTTCCTCGTCGTCGAGTTGCGCGATCATCTGGTCACGCGGCACAGGGTCGCCGACGTCCACGAGGAGTTTCACCAGCCGGCCGCCGATCTTCGGCGCCAAGAGGAACTGCGCCTTCGGCTGGAGCGACCCCGTGAAGACGCCGATGTCCCGGATGGTCGCCCGCTCGACCGGCGCGACCTCGACCGGCACGGGCGTCCGCTCGCGGGTGGCTTGCTTGTTGGCGGCGGTGACCCGGACCCAGATCTGCCAGCCCGCCACGCCGGCGATCCCCAGGACAACAAGCACCACAAGCGCCTTCTTCATGGTCCTCGGCTCCGTTATCGGCGCCCCCGCCGCCCGAAGGGCGGGGCACGCCTGGTTCTCGGTCGCCTCAGCCGCAGTGGCCGGCGCCCGCCAGAAACAGGTCCACGACTCTCTTCAGGCTCCGCTCGCGTTCGGGGACGTCGGTCATGTCGCGGGCCCGCGCCCGGAGCATCCCCAGGAGAAAGGCGGCGAGGACGTCCGGCCGGACGTCGCGGCGGACCTTGCCGTCGCGGACGCCCTGGCGCAGGATCTCGGCGACGGCCGCCACGAGCCGCCGACGCCGCGCGAGCCACCGCTCGCGGATCTCCGGACGCCGCCAGTGCATCCGGGCCTCCTCGGACTGCATCATGCGGAACAACTTCCGCCGACGCTTGAAGAACGCGGCGATCTCGACGCAGGCGCTCAACAGCCGGTCGGCGAAGGGCGCTTCCTCGGGCACCTTCCGCACCAGCAACTCGCACATCTCGTCGAAACCGCGCGTCGCGGTCTGGAAGAAAAGGTCGTCCTTGTTCTCGAAGTAGCGGTAGACCGTGCCCTTGCCGACGCCGGCTTCCTCGACGACGTGGTCCAGCGTGATCTCGTGGAAGCGCGGACCGGTGAAGAGTTTCTCGGCCGCCCGCATAATTGCTTCCCGCCGGTCTCGCTTGGCCATGGCGTACGCCTCCGGCGCTGGGACACCGTCCTTCAAAATGGAACTGACCAGTCAGTACCATTTTACGGCCGGCCCTGGGCTTTGCAAGAGGTATTCCGGGTGTTCGGCGGCAAAGAAAGGTTTTGTAAGTCGTGACGGGCATGCATCTTACACAAGAACCCCTTGTGCATCCCGAAAATCACATCCGCGTCGAAACGGAGCAGGTGGCGGGCTTTGCTGGCATTGATCTTTGACAACGGGGTGGCGGGAGTGCCCGTGAAGCCCGGCGTAACGGCAGGGGGGCTGGGCCATTCTGCTCTGGGCCGACTTGACCAGTCTGCGCCTCCGCCGGCCCGTTCTTCGCTTCACGACAGCGTCCAGCCGAAAACGATCAAGCTCAGCCTCCGAACTTGCAAGCTTTACCTGCCAAGGCTCGTCCGATACGGGCTGTTCGTCTCATCCGAAGAGCCAGATGGGGTTTTTCGGGGGGGACACCCATCTCATCGCGCGTCAAAGCGGCCCCTCAGGGAATTGGCCGGACCAGAGAGTCGAGTCCCTCGATTTCCTTAAGCTTTAGCCGTGGGGGGCCTTCCTTGATTCGGCGCTGGAATCGTTCCGCAACTTCGGCAAGGATATCGGCGGACATCCGCGACGGTCCGGTGGGAGGGTAGCCTGTGTCCGACCAGCCATCGGATAGTGACATATCAAAGCCGTAGGGGTAATCCATGTTGATGTCGGAACGGTAATGCCCGTGGAGATTGCGGATACCGGGCTTCTCCCAGTAGGTTTGCCACGAGTTATTGCGATAGTTAATGATCAATGGGAAGCCGGGAAAATCGGAGTAGGAACCGTGTGCCACCAAGCCGTAGACGTGGTGCGAGCCTTCCAGAAACACCAGATCGGCGTTGGTCTTCTGCCATTGCTGGACCTTGCTGCTGAGGTCGCGCATCAGACTCATCATCGCTCGGTCGGCGTAGGCTGGGTGCTCCTTGTCGCGGTAAGAGACATCGCCGGGAATGAAGTAGTTGGTTTCGTCGAAGACGAAGCCGCTTACTTCTTTGCCATATTCCTTCAGCAGGGCCTCCAGGTAGGCTGCGAACCACCTCTGAACGACGGGAGAGGATGGGTCGAGCGCTGGTCCGCCGCCGCCCGTGGGTCCAACCCAGCCGCCCCGCGTCTTGCCATTCGCATAGACATAGGCGTGCCCCTTGCGGATATCGTTCGGCACGCCGGTGCAGTTCATCCCGTCCGCAAAATAGAGCACGACTCGGAAACCGAGGTCCGTGGCGAACCTGATGCGTCGATGCATCTCTTGCTTATCCATCGGGTATTTCTTATGAACCACCCAGGAGTCGGCCAATGCATTCTTGTCGTAGTCGAAGGTGTACATTCCGTCGAAGTCGTACCAACCGTGCAGGCAGCACACAATCTTGCCGCGTTGATTCTTGTCAGGAAACACTTCGGCCAGCTTCTGGATGTTCGCGAACCAGCCTTTTCCCTCTTGGGAGAAATAGTCGTAGTAGTTCGCCGCGACTTCATACGTCCAAGCCGGTGCAGGCACGATCTCGGGAATGGTAGCATAGAAGGTGTTGATGATGCCGTCCGCACCCTTGCGATGAGCCTTCAGCACCACGTAGCGATTTTCCTGCTTCACAGGCACCATGGAGCCCGCATACGTGTGAGAGACGGTGACCTTCACTCCGGCATCTTCGCCCTTCATCGCCAGGCCATAGAACTGAGATCCTGCGTAGGGATCGCAGGCGATGCTCAGAAAGAGCGGTTTGCCCTGGGGAACAGCCTTTCCCTCCCTGAAAGCTATGCCGATGATCGGCATGGACAGGTAGACATGCTGCAGATCGGTCGACTTCTGGCCGAGGTTGAAATAGGCCCCCAGGGGATCAACCGCGGAGAGCTCTCTGGCGATCAGGCGGGGCTCGGAGTAGATCTCCTTGAGGTCTCTGCTCGTCCGGGTCTTTTCCGTGATCAGTGCCTTGGCAGCTCCAGGGATTCGCAGTGCCTGCGTGACGCGAACGTCCCGCTTGATCGGCTCTGAAAAGACGAGTTCGGACTTCTGGCGGAGGCCCCAGTCTCCGTCGCCGGCATAGAGCGTGACGTCCATTCGATAGTAACCATCCGTCTTCGCTTCGGGCGCATTCAGAGAGACAGCATATTCCAGCAGAGTCGTTTTTCCGTCCACCGTCTGCTTGGTGAGTTTGAGCGGCGAGCCTGTCTTGCCGTCAATGCTCACCTCCGGCGGATCAATATGGACCGAGTGCCCACCTGGCACGATCCACACCAGGGCGCCGTTTCCGAGGGCCGTATCTGGCGCAAGGGTGGACTCTTGTGCCAAAAGCGCCGACGGCATGAGCACCAGCAAGAGGACGATGAGGGTGGAAAGCCGACGGGATCCTGAAGTCGTCATGGTATTCCTCCGCCAAGCCTATTGCACGACATCCAAGATTACCAGGAACCCCTCCCCATTGTCTAGCAGGCCGCTAAAAAAGTTGGCCTGACGACGTTTTGTCTCTCTTGGTGAGGCATTTTTATGGTGGAGCGGCCTCGCAAGACGTTCCGTCCTGTCGCCCGCGGCTCCCGAACGTCCTTCGGGAGCCTGGGGCGGCGGCGTTCATCCCGCCGGCCGCGCCGTCTCCGCCTGCGCAGCATCCTGCGGAGGCGCCAGACGCACCAGCCGCAGCAGGTTGTACGCCGCGCCCGTCACGAGCATCTCCAGCCGGATTTTTCATCGCCCCACGAATCGGGTCCGCGCCAGGTCGCCCACCGTCTTCATCCAGGCGAAGATCTCCTCGACGCGTTTCCGCAGTCGCTGGCTGATCGCGTACGCCTTGGTCTTCATCCGTCGAGCGGCGCGACGCCGCGCCTGGCCCGCCTCGTCGTCCGCCCGGAGCCGATCCCGGCGCGCCGGGACTCCGCACCGGCACATGGGGAACAATCTGGTCGGCCTCCACGTCGGCCAGAAAGGCGCCGTCGTCGAACCCCGCGTCCATGCCCCGCGTGGCCCGGCCGCCCCCCGCCCCGGCGGGCCTGACGCTCGGGAAGGGCCGAGGGCTTGATCGGCACCTTCGAGGAAGGGGTGGATGAACCGAACGGCCCCTCGGCGGCGATCCGCTCCTGGTAACGCAGACGGGCTTTAAGTTGGACGACTTCCTCTTCGAGTTCGCTGATCCGTTGCTGCTTCTTCAGACACTCCGGGCAGTAGGTCAGGCTCACGGGGCCTCTCCATCGCGTCGGCGACGATAGGCGTCGATCAAGGCCGCCCCCAGTTCCGAGAGCCGCGCTTCCAACCGTCGGCCATTGCACGGCGGGTGCGGAGACCCGCCGCACGAAATGGCGTTGTAGTACTATCGCCGCCTTCGTTTCATCCACACCGCCCCAGGTCCCACAGCGAGTAGTGTGCCCACCGGAACTTCGCCGGGGCGGCGCGGGGGTTGGCGCGGACCTCCTCGCGCGACGGGCGGATGACCTCATCTGAAGCGGCCTCGTACACCCCTTGCCGCAGGCCTTCGCGAAAGGCCTGCTTGACGATGCGGTCCTCGCCCGAATGGAAACTGATGAAGCCGATGCGCCCGCCCGGCCGCAGGCACGCCGGGGCCGCGCGCAGGAGTTGCCGCAGGGCGCCCGGTTCGTCGTTGACCAGCATCCGCAGCGCCTGGAACGTGAGCGCGGCGGGGTGGTGTTTGTCGCCGGTCGCCTCCTTCCGCCAGCGGCGCGGGTCGAGCCCCTTGGCCTCCAGGACCACGCGCACCAGGTCGCGCGTCCGCGTCATCGGCTGCCGGCGGCGTTCGCGGACGATGGCCGCGGCAATGGCGGCGTGGTCCGCTTCGTCAGCCAGTTCGACCAGCGCGGCGGCCAGCCCCTCCTCGGACAACCGGTTGACGAGGTCTGCGGCCGTCAGCGTCAGGCGCGCGTCCATCCGCATGTCGAGGGGCCCGTCCTGCTTGTAACTGAAACCCCGCGACGGGTCGTCCAACTGCATGCTCGAGGCGCCGAGGTCGGCAAAGATGACGTCTACCCCGTTGATGCCTAGGGCCCCGAGGGCGCGGTCGATGCCGGCAAAGTTGCCCCGCCGGAGGATGACGCGAGGGCCGCCGTCCGGTCCCGCCGCCCCCTTCCGCCGGGGGCCGCCACTTCCGCCGCGTGATCCAGGGCCGCGGGGCGAGTCTATGGGGAGGACGATGCCGGCCGGAAAGGCCTCGGCCAGGCGGCGGCGGGTACGTTCCATCTCGGCGGCGTCAACGTCGAACGCGATGAGTCGCCCCGCTGGGCCGATGCGGCGGAGGAACTCAACGGCGTGGCCGCCGCAGCCGAGCGTACAGTCGACGACCGTCTCGCCGGACGCCGGGGCCAGCGCGGCCGCGACCTCCGCCACCAGGACCGGAACATGCGCCCCGGCGGGCGTCCGGCCCTGGGCACGCACGTGCGCGTGGATGCCGGGAAAGGCCTCCGGATGCAGTTCCTTGTAGCGCTGGTCGAAGCGCTTGGGGTGCTTGCCCGGATACCGCTTGCGGCGCGGCGGTCGGGACTCCTGCGACGGCTCGGGCGGAATGGGATTGCCGTTTACCATGGGCCGGCTTATTGTACGGCTTGTGCCGTTTTGCACGCTGTGAAAAAACAGGAGGTCGGTAATTCTGTCTGGTAATTCTGTCTTGCCAAGCGGGCCCTGCGACCGTATAATTCAGTGGATAAAATTTGGGATTCGGGATTTGGAATTCGGGAGCAGAGGATCGCCTCTGGCCGAGCCTGGATGCTGAGTCTCGAATCCCCTTTTATGCCCTGGAGCGGTGCCGTGTCAACACCACCGGCGATGTCCGAACTTGCTGAACGCGTCCGCAAGGCCACAGGCGTCAACGTGGCTGAGTGCTACCAGTGCGGCAAGTGCACGGCCGGGTGCCCGATGGCCCGGTGGATGGACGTCGTGCCGAGCCAGATCATGCGCCTGGTGCAGATCGGCGATACGGAGGCTGCCGCGCGGCTGCTGTCCAGTGCGGCCATCTGGGTCTGCGCGGGTTGCCTGACGTGCACGCAGCGGTGCCCGAAGAAACTCGACCCGGCCGCCGTCATCGACGCCCTCCGCGAGATGTCGTACAAGCAGGGCAAGGTGTCGGCCGGCCAGCGCAAGGTTCTGGCGTTCCACAAGGCGTTCCTGAAGGTCGTCGAGAAGGCCGGGCGCATGAGCGAGATTCCGCTGACGGTCCTCTACAAGATGACCAGCGGCGACCTCTTCAGCGACATCACCATGGCCCCGAAGATGCTGGCCCGCCGCAAACTGCCGCTGGTGCCCAAGATCGTCCACAACCGCGGCCAGATGAAACGCATCTTTGCCGCCTGCCGAAAGGGGGACGAGTGATGGCCCCGCTCGGCTACTATCCCGGATGCAGCGACCACGGCAGCGGGTGCGAACTGGGGATGTCGGTCCACGCCCTCGCGAACCTGGCCGGCACGGAACTCTGCGAGATCGAGGACTGGAACTGCTGCGGCGCTACGGCCGCCCACAACCTCAGCCACGACCTCGCGGTGGCCCTGCCGTACCGCGTGCTCGCCCTGGCCGAGGCGCAGGGGCTGAAGGAAGTCCTGACGCCGTGCGCGGCATGCTACTCGCGCCTCAAAGGCACCGTTATCCGGCTCTCGCGCAGCCCTGAACTCGCGGCAAAGATGCGCGAGATCGCGGGCCTGGAGTACTGCGGGCCGATTACCATCGTCAACGTGGTGGAGTTCGTCAACCGCCTCCTGGCGGGGGGCCTGAAGGACAAACTGACGTCGCCGCTGGAGGGCCTGAAGGTGGCGCCGTATTACGGGTGCCTCCTGAGCCGCGGCGCCGAGGGGATCATCGAGGGCGACGATGCGGAGAACCCGGCGTCGATGACGCCCGCGATCAGGGCGGCCGGCGCCGAGGTGGTCCCGTGGAACTTCACCACGGAATGCTGCGGCGGCGGCTTCAGCATGTCGTTCACCGACGCCGTCGTGGACCTGTCGGAGCAGATCCTGGCCGACGCCAAGGCCGCCGGCGCCGATTGCATCATCACCGGCTGCCCGATGTGCCACTCGAACCTCGACATGCGTCAATTGACGATCAACGCCCGCGGCCGCGGACCGTATGACATGCCGGTGCTTTACCTGACGGAACTGGTGGGGCTGGCGGCGGGGCTGGAGCCGAAGGTCCTGGGCCTCAACCGCCACTTCATCGATGCGATGCGCGTGGCGTCGCGGCGCCAGGCGAAGGCCGACGCCACGACGACGCGAACGTAGTGCGTGTTCGATGCTGTTTGGTTAGCCGCCCTGCTTGCAGGGCGCGTTGGGGAGCCGAGTCATGGCGCGCATAGGCGTGTTCATCTGTCACTGCGGCGAGAACATCGGCCGGACGGTCGATTGCGCCGCCGTTGCCGCCGCGGCCGCCAAGTTCCCCGGCGTCGTCCACGCCGTCGACTACAAGTACGTGTGCTCCGACCCCGGTCAGCAGATGATCAAGCAGGCCATCGCCGAGAAGAAACTCACCGGCGTCGTCGTCGGGGCATGCAGCCCGCGGATGCACGAGCCCACTTTCCGCCGCGCGGCCGCCGAGGCTGGCCTCAACCCGTATCTCCTGGAGATGGCCAACCTGCGGGAGCACTGCTCGTGGGTCCACGATGACCGTGCCTCGGCCACGGCCAAGGCGATCGACCTGGTGCGCGTGATGGTCGAGAAGGTCAAGCGCAACCGCAGCCTTTACCCCATCCGCGTGCCGATCGAGCCGACCGCGCTGGTGGTCGGCGGCGGCATCGCGGGCATCCAGGCCGCGCTCGACATCGCCAACGGCGGCAAGAAGGTCATCCTGGTCGAGAAGGGTTCGTCCATCGGCGGCCACATGGCCCGCCTCTCGGAGACCTTCCCGACGCTCGACTGCTCGCAGTGCATCCTCACGCCGCGCATGGTCGAGGCGGCCAGCCACCCCAACATCACACTGATGACGTACAGCGAAATCGAGGCGGTGGAGGGCTTCGTCGGCAGTTTCGACGTCACCATTCGCCGCAAGGCCCGCTACGTCGACTGGTCCAAGTGCACGGGCTGCGGCGACTGCTGGGCCAAGTGCCCCTCCAAGAAGATCCCCGGCGAGTTCGACGCCAAACTCTGCAACCGCACGGCCATCTACCGCCCGTTCCCCCAGGCCGTGCCCAACAAGCCCGTCATCGACCGCGAGCACTGCATCATGCTCACCAAGGGCAAGTGCGGCGCGTGCGCCAAAATCTGCCAGCGCGGGGCCATCAACTTCAAGGACCAGGACGAACTCGTGAAGGTGAAGGTGGGCGCGGTGGTCCTGGCGACGGGCTTTGAGTTGTGGGACCACTCGGCGTACGGCGAGTACGGGGCGGGCACGTTCGCCGACGTTATCGACGGGTTCCAGTTCGAGCGCCTGGCCTCGGCCAGCGGCCCGACCAGCGGCGAAATCCGCCGCCCCTCCGACGGCCAGGTGCCCCAGACAGTCGTCTTCATCCAGTGTTGCGGCAGCCGCGACGAGAAGATCGGCAAGGCCTACTGCTCCAAGATCTGCTGCATGTACACCGCCAAGCACGGGATGCTCTACAAGCACAA